>Ga0302247_1000191_pt1 | contig 67425 bp, 63 predicted proteins | sample AAG_UR_Ile_MG_FD_193529 | JGI IMG/M metagenome (GOLD analysis project Ga0302247, IMG submission 193529) | Enriched activated sludge microbial communities from anaerobic digester in WTTP, New Holstein, Wisconsin, United States - AAG_UR_Ile | ecosystem: Engineered > Bioreactor > Anaerobic >...
CCGCCAGCACAACTTTCAGTTTCGTTTCTTTCGTGTGTTTATTCCGCATCCCAGTCATATCCGTTCCCTTTCCGTACTCGTTTAGGGACCTTATATCACTGGTCTAAATTTTGGGGGGCAGCTCAAAAAGCAACAGCTTCTTGGGAAACGCATAAGCCGTTTCCCGCACATAAGGCGTTTGATCGCTTGCGGCGAGAGTTTGAACGGACATGGAAAGGTTCCGAAGAAAACGCGGGGAAGACGGGCAATCGAAAAATATAAACAAGGCTTATTAAAGGTCTTTTAACGCAAAACGCACATGTGTGTTCGCGCGATGAAAAACCTAAGGTTTTTTAAAGCCTTCCGTAACCGTGAGAACGAAAACAAAGGTAAAGACGCAAACAAGAAGAAGGAGGCTTCCCGTTACATAGACGGCGCGCCGAAAAGCGTCATTGACGTCGTCGATATATATGCCCGATCCGACAACCCAGCCCCAGGGCGAAAAGCCCTTCACGTAAGACAGTTTTTGAAATCCCTTGTCTTTGGGCCGGTCGGGCTTGGGCCAGGAATAGGTTATGAACCCGGCGCCGTTTTTCCGGACCGTATCGAGCATATCGTAGAAAAAGAGCTTGCCGTCTATATCGGCCCAGTCGGTGCAATCCTTGCCCTCCATTTCCGGCAAAAAGGGATGCAGGATCATGGTGGGATGCATGTCGTTGATCCAGAAATAATCGTTCTTGTTACGCGGGAGCTCGCGAATGGTCTGAAGCGCGTAGTGCCTGGCGTCGTCTTCCGAAAGGCCCTCAAGGGCAACCTTGGCGTGGTAATACTCGACAAGCGTAAAGACGCGCTCCACCATATGCCGGACTTTGTTCTGCCGTTCTTCAAGCATGGACGCGCGATAGTGAAAGAGCAGCAGACCGGCGATACAGACGATGGCAATAAAAATAAAAGCCACAGCGGCCAAAAGTTTTGGCGGTATTTTCGGATTGTGGATAAACCGGCTCATATCCAGCCATCTATTAAGGATTTACGGCCCGCAGCAAACAACCATGCTCACCATTTTTGCCTAATATTCCCTTAACTTGAATAGAGTGATGATAATAAACGATTCTCTCGAGCGAGCGATTGTTTGTCAAGGCGCGCATTTTTGCCGGAGTCGGGTCGTCACCCTCAGAATACGAACACAATAAATAGGGGCGTTGACATTTTGTTAAGCTTAAATTTCCCGCCTTTATGAAAGGCGATTGACTTTTTGTTAAAAGAAATACTCTACGTTTCTTGCGCGTGAAAAATATTGCTCACACGATGGCATGTGTTTCGTAAGCCGGTTGGGGCGAGGGAAAATCGTTCAATGGAAAAAAGCACGTCAATGCCGCTTTCTCTCGATCAAATTCCCGCGCGCGTCGCTCATTTCAAGATTGCGAAAAGCACGCGGCAAAAGCGCGACAAACTCGGCGTGCTTGTGGTTGAGGATCAGTTATTCTCGCGCCGTCTGCTTTTTGAAGTTCTGCGGCACGAATTTGAGGTCGATCTGGCTGCGAACGCGCGCGAAGGATTGAAGTTGTATCTAGAAAACGCGCCGGATATCGCCTTTTTCGACATCGAGCTGTCCGGCGAAAGCGGCCATGAACTTGCGCGGATCGTCAAAGCTCTGGATCCGGATTCTTTCGTGGTCATGGTGACGGGCAACAATTCCGTCGAAGACGTGGCTCTGGCCAAAAGCAACCGCGTCGAGGGTTTCATCGTCAAGCCATACAGCAAGGCTAAAATCATGGAGAGCATCGAGGCGTATAGAAGCATCCGTTCAGGAGGAAAAGCGACATGACCGATCCCGTCAATCTGGCCAATCTGCGTGAAATGACCGGCGGCGACGCCGCTATCGAACGTGAACTTTTCGCCGTTTTTATGGATTCGTCCGAAAAATGTTTTGCCAATCTTGAAGCGAACGCGGCGGCCGGCCAGGAAGAGGCATGGCGAACCGAAGCGCACGCCTGGAAGGGTATGAGTCTCAATCTTGGCGCTGAAAGTCTGGGCCATTTGTGCGCGAACGCGCAAATGAAAAACACGGCCCCGCCGGAAGAGAAAGCGAAAATACTGGCGGAAATTAAAGATGAATACGAAAAAGTTAAACAGTACCTGAAAAGCGTTTATCCAACCACCGCTTGAGAAAAACAACCGGGGCATTTCAAGGACAAAAGCCCTGACCCTCCGCGTCATTTCGGTCCCCGGCCATTACGCCTCGAGGCCCAACCCCCTGAATCCAGAACCCTTTTTTCCCGTCCTTTTGTCCATTTTTCGACATGAATCTGTGGCAATGTCGATACATGCCCATGTTTTACACACGCAAACGCCATCTTTTTCTTTGGACGCTTGCCTCGCTCGTCGCGCTCGCGGCGGCGGCTTATTATTTTTCGCCATGGCGTTCCTGCCTTGAAGACAAAATCAGAACCGCGCTCGAAGCCAAAGGCTATCCGAACGTGCAACTCACGGTCGAAGGCATCGGTTTGACCGGCATCGCTCTCAAAGACGTTTCTTTCGGAGGCGGGGCGCCCCTTTCGCTGAAAAGCCTCACGCTCGGATTTTCTCCCGCCGATCTTCTGACGGGCCGTTTCAAAAGCGTGGCCATAAACGGCCTCAGTCTCGAAGCCAGACGGATGGGCGGGCGATGGACGTTCGCCGGACGCGGGGAGAGCGGGGAGGGGGAAGAGCCGTTTCTTCTTCCGGTGAACCGCGATGAACTGGGCGTCTTTTCGGTCGCGTCCGGGAGCCTGGAAGACGGGCAACTTGCCATCGACGGCGGCGCGTGGCGAATGGCGCTGCCGCTTCGCATGAACTGGCGAACGGACCCGTTGCCGGAAATGACGTACAAGGCTTCGGGCCTGCGTCTCAGAATTCCGTCTTTCGAATTCGTCTCGGGCGAGGCGACGCTGGACGTCGCGCTGAACGAGCAAAACGGGCAATGGGAAGGGCATTGGCAAATCAGGGACGTGGAAGAGGTGGGCAAAAAGCCCTCGCTTCCTCTTTTGAACGGCCATGGGACCGTCACGGCGCTGGCCGGTAAAATCCTGATCAACGGCGCGTTTGAAAACGCCGATAAAAGCTACCGGGGCGCTTTCGCGGCCGAATACGATCTCAAGGATCCGGGAAAGTCCCTGTTCACGCTGAACGAGGCGGCGATGCCGTGGAACGGCGGCGTGCTTGACGTGAAAGACGTCAAGGTGACGCTCGGCGCGCCGTTGCCGCTCTCCGTCAATCTCCGGGTCCGCCGCGTTGCCGTGAACGATCTGCTCAGGCAGTTGACCGGCGAAAAGGCCTCGGGCACGGGCGAAATTTCGGGAACGCTGCCTGTGACGATTGGCGCGGACGGCTCGATCGTCATCGCGAACGGCGCGCTGCAAGCCGAAAAACCGGGCATGATCGTCCTGCCGCCGGACGTCATCCCGGGCGACAACGAGAACGTGGCGCTGGCGCGCGACGTGATGAAGAACCTGCATTACAATGTGCTTTCCGTCCGCGTGGATAACGATAAAAACGACAGGATTTCGGTCCTGATGAACGTGGAGGGTAACAACCCGGATGTTTACGGCGGCAAGGCGGTGAAATTGAACGTGCATCTGACGGGCGATGTGCTAGATTTCATTCGTCAGAATGTGCTCGCGTTGACCAATCCCGAAAAACTTCTGGAGCAGGGACAATGAAAAAACATCTTATTTTGGGCCTTGCGGCGCTGTGCGTGGCGGCGTGCACGCCGACCGTCCAGGTACAGGCGCCCGACAAGCCGATCGAGATCAACCTGAATGTGAACATCGAACATCGCATCAAGGTTGAGATTCAAAGGGACGTGAAAGAGGCTATTGCCACGAACAGGGACATTTTTTAAAGGGAGGCTCGCATGATGAAACGCATACTCGCTACTCTGGTTCTTGCCGCGTCGCTCTTCGCGCTGCCGGCGCTGGCGCTCGACTTGCAACAGGCGCGCGGCTCCGGCCTTGTGGGCGAAAAGCTTGACGGCTATATCGCGGCCCTGAAGCCTTCGGCGGATGTCAGCGCGCTGGTGGCTGAGGTGAATGTCAAGCGGAAAGCGGAATACACGCGCATCTCGAAACAGAACAACCAGCCTGTAGACGTCGTCGCCAAACTCGCGGTGCAGGAAATTGTCAGCGGTCTTCCGAAAGGCGCCTACTACCAGGCGGCGGACGGAAGCTGGAAGACGAAGTAGGAAAAGAACCTCGCCGAACAGGACCGCAACGCGCCTTTTTGGGGTCTGTACAGGCACGTAACCGCATCCGAACGAGCCCTGACAGCGTGCGCAACAGGACCGGATAAGGCTATTTTGCCCTCGCCACGGCTGCGAAAAGCATCTTTTCGGATTCCGATGGCGGGTCGGACGTAATGGCTTGATTTGAAAAGACAAAAACATCCGAAAAGCCGCTTGGCCTTATCAATACGGCCTCTTCGACAAAACGGCTGCCTTTGGCTGTAATGCTTTGAAAAGGAAAGCCTTTTTTTGCCTGCGTGCGCGGCGTCAGCTTGACGCGCCATTGCTTCGGGTTGCCGTCTTTTTTCATAACAAAATCAACGCTTAAGGCCTCCAAATTTCCTCCCAGCGCCTTCCCCAACATGTCCGTAATGTGTCCGATATAGGGAAATTTTTCTGTCGATTGCCGCATAAGCATAACGTTTCCAATGCGTTGCAGCGAACCTTCCTTCGTCGCCGTAACGGTCAAAGGCATAGGTTTTTCAATGGCCCATATTACTCCATACGGCGGCGCGATCACAAAATGCCCTTCGGATTTCAGAGGTTTTTCAATGCCTTCCATGTAATGCTCTTGCACGAAACGGCCGCGCAAGACCTCGCCTTTATGCAGTTGTTCGGTTGGCCCAAACGCGGCGGCAAACGCGCAGATGGGTACGAAAACGGCTCCAAAAACCGCAAAAAGCGTGCGTAACATGATCGATTTTCCTCGCTGAATGGCGCTATCGTATCTTAAACCCCCAAAATAGGGTAAAATCTGAACTTAAGTAAGGCATCATGTAGGAGTACGGAGCTTTTCCCGGCATCAACCAATAGGAATACTGAAGGAACGGGGCGTAGCGCAGTCTGGCAGCGCGCTAGTTTTGGGTACTAGAGGTCCCGAGTTCGAATCTCGGCGCCCCGACCATCCGTTCGGTATGCGTACCAGAAGGCGTATTCTCCGCATTCTGTCATTTCCCGAAGCGAAACCGTAAAGAAATGTGCGGGCGGGATTTTTTATTTTCAGGATGCTATTGACTGATCATGCCTCCTTCATCGCCCCACCCCCCTCGACGCCGCACCGGTTTTCAGACCGGTGTCGATGTTTTGCGCGCGCATGTAAAAACGATGCCGCCGCAGCCGGGCGTGTACCGGATGTTGAGCGAAAAGGGCGAGGTTCTTTACGTCGGCAAGGCGAAGAACCTGAAAAAGCGCGTGGCGTCCTACACGCAGCAATACCGCCTGCCGCACCGGATACAGCGCATGGTAGCGCAGACGCGGAATATGGAAATCGTCGTTACGCACACTGAGACCGAGGCGCTGCTGCTGGAAGCCAATCTTATCCAGCGTTTCATGCCGCCGTTTAACGTTTTGTTCCGCGACGACAAAAGCTATCCTTATATCCTCATCGCGCGCAATCACGCGTTTCCGCAGCTTCTCAAGTATCGTGGGTCGCACGCGCGCAAGGGATGGTATTTCGGGCCTTTCGCGTCGTCGGCGTCGGTGGACGAAACGCTTGTGCTGCTCCAGCGGGGCTTTATGCTGCGCAATTGCTCGAGCGGGTTCTTCGAATCCCGCACGCGCCCCTGCCTGCAATACCACATCAAACGCTGCACGGCGCCGTGCGTTCAAAAGGTGAGCGAAAAGGACTACGCCAAACAGGTGGAAGAGGCGCGCGACTTTCTTCGTGGGCGCAGTCGGGAAATTCAGAAAAGACTGGCGGCTGAAATGCAGAAAGCCAGTAACGCGATGGACTATGAGCATGCAGCGCTTTTGCGTGACCGCATTCGTGTGCTCACAAGCGTCCAGCAACGGCAGGATATTTTCGCGAAAGGCATCGGGGATGCGGACGTTATCGCGGCGCATCGGGAAGCCGGCCGCACGGCAATACAGATTTTCTTTTTCCGTGCAGGTCGCAATTACGGTACGCGCGTTTTGTTTCCCGTGCATGAAAAGAAAACGGCTCTCGGCGAAATTCTCGCGTCTATTATCGGCCAGTTTTACGCGGACAAGCCCGCCCCGCCGCTTTTGCTTATGAGCCACATGCCCGACGATGCTGCGTTGTTGGAAAAAGCACTCTCTGAATCATCCTTAAACGTCATACCGGCGAAAGCCGGTATCCAGAGGTCCGCGCCTGCAGGCCGTATGACTCATAAGTCGCGTAGACACGCGACACTGGATTCCGGCTTGCGCCGGAATGACGCGGCAAAAAACGATCGTCAGTATAATAAAGTCACCATTTTTGTGCCCACGCGCGGCGAACGCCGCCGCCTTATCGATCATGCGCGACAGAACGCCAAACAAGCCTTGGCACGGAAGCTTATGGAAAGTTCCGAACAGTCAAGGCTGCTGGCTCGCGTGGCCGAAGCTTTTCGATTGCCTGAACCTTCCCGCCGCATTGAGGTTTATGACAATTCGCACATTTCGGGCCGCTTCGCCGTGGGGGCGATGATCGCGGCGGGGCCGGAAGGTTTTCTCAAAAAAACCTATCGCAAGTTCAACATCCGCCAGGCTAAGCCGGGCGACGATACCGGCATGATAAAAGAGGTGCTCACGCGGCGTTTTCGCCGTCTTGTCGAGGAAGACGCTGAACGCGCGTCCGGCCTTTGGCCTGATCTTGTTCTCATCGACGGGGGGCAGGGGCAGTTGAACAAGGCGCAGAGCGTGTTGCAGGAGTTGGGCATTACGGATGTCGCCGTCGTAGCTATTGCCAAGGGCCCCGACCGCAACGCCGGTCGCGAACGGTTTTTCACGAATGAAGGCGGGTCGATAAGTTTCCCCCCTGACGATCCCGTTCTTTATTACCTCCAGCGCCTTAGGGACGAGGCTCACCGTTTTGCCATCGGCGCCCACCGGGCAAAGAGGGCCAAATCAATAAGCCTGTCCGGGCTGGAGGAGGCACCGGGAATTGGGGCCGTGCGAAAACGGGCGCTGTTGCATCACTTCGGCTCGGCCAAAGCGGTCGAAGGGGCCGGAATCGAAGATTTGCGCCGCGTTCCGGGCATAAGCGCCGCCTCCGCAAAAAAAATCTATGACTATTTTCATGGAGGGGGATAGATTAGGGAGCGTCGTTCTTAACCCCTAACCCCGTTTCTGCCGTGTTCAAATCTCTCGCCAACAGACTTACTCTTTCGCGCATTGCTGCCATTCCCGTCATTCTGCTTTTGATCGTCATACCGTTCGCGTTCACGGCATGGCTCGCGATGATCCTTTTCACGATTGCCGGATTGACCGACTGGCTTGACGGCTACATGGCGCGGCGCGAAAAAAAGGTTACGAAAATCGGCGAATTTCTCGATCCGATTGCGGACAAGCTTTTGGTGGCGTCCGTTATTCTTCTTCTTGTCAATAACGGTCACATCAACGGTCTTAGCATTTTGCCCGCGATCATTATCCTGCTGCGTGAAGTGGCGGTGTCCGGCCTGCGTGAATACCTCGCGGGACTTCAAGTGAGCGTGCCGGTGAGCAAGCTTGCAAAATGGAAAACGACGATCCAGATGGTCGCGCTCGGCTTTCTTATCGTGGGCAAATACGGACCGGATTCTATCCCGGTCATCTTTATCGGCGACACGCTGCTCTGGATCGCGGGCGGTCTTACCGTTATCACGGGCTGGGACTACTGGCGCGCCAGCGAAAAGCATTTGCAGGAGTAGGAAAAATGGCCCTCTCCTGCGGAAGCAGGAGAGGAACAATTGCCAAACCCCGATCCCCTACCTCACCGCCCTTAAAATCCCCGCCGGGACGCGCGCCGAAACGGCTTCCGATCCCTGATCTATTTCATCCCAGACCGGGCCGATGGCGCTTTTCACCTTCAGCCATGAGCCGAGCGCGCCACGCGCCATGGCGCCTTCGATGCCGAAATTACGCAGCAGGCGAAGGGCAAAGCTCACCGGCGTTTCAGGCGGCGGGAAGGTTTTCAGGGCGATTGTGTCCGTCGGCTCCAGCTCAAGGCGCTTTTTGATCGCCATGACGGCGGCGCTCAGGCCGCCAAGCTCGTCGACAAGGCCGGCCTTGAGAGCCTGTTCGCCCGTCCAGACGCGGCCTTTTGCGATATCCGGCATTTTGTCCATCGGGATGTTTCGCGCGGCGGCCACGTTGGCGACAAATATCTTGTAGGTGTCGTCGAGCAGCGTGTTGAGGCGCTCGCGCGCTTGTGCCGAAAAAGGCGCGCGTGACGACCACATAAGCGCGTTGCCGCTTGTCTCCATGGAATCCCATTTAATTCCCAGCTTCTCCCACAGGCCGCCGAACACGAACTTGCCCGCCACAACACCGATGGAACCGGTGATTGTGCCCGGTTCGGCAATGATGTGGTTGGCGTTCATCGCGATCCAGTAACCGCCGGAGGCGGCAACCTCGCCCATGGACACGAACACGGGCTTTTTGGATTCCCTGGCTTTCACAAGCGCGTGACGGATAGTTTCCGAAGCGCCGGGCGAACCGCCGGGGCTGTCCACGCGGAACAGGATGGCTTTGACTTCGTCGTCCTCAGCGGCGTCCGCGAAAGCCTGAACAATATCGTCCGTGTTTATGATCCGGTCTTCGGCAAAGCGCGACGGGCCCCCGCGCGGCGCGTCGGTGATCAGGCCAGAGCCGTTGATAAAAGCCACAGTCGCCTTGGGTTCGGGTAAATTGTGCTCAAAAGAAAGATAGTCGTTCAGGCTAACGCGAACGGGTTTGGGAACGCGCTTGCGGCGCTCCGGCTGGTATTGGGTCGCTAAAAGTTTGACCGTGTCCAGCATTTCGTCCAAATAGCCGATATGCGTAATAAGACCGGCGTTCATGGCTTCCGGGGCGGTGAAGGGGCCTTTGGCCATAAGATCGCGTATCTTGCGCGGCTCCATCCTTAGGCTTTTCGAAAAGCCCCGGACCTGCTGATCCTCCAGGTTTTTCAACAGGCTTTCCGTATTCGCGCGCACAGGAGCCGAAAAATCGTCGCGCGTGAAGTTTTCCATCACCGACTTGTATTCGTCGCGGCGTAGGAAGTCGGAGCTGACGCCCATTTTATTCAGGGCCGTCTTGCCGAAGGGCGCTTCGATGCCAAGCCCCGTCAGTCCGATCGTGCCAGCTGGTTGAACCCAGACGTTTTCGAAGGCACTGGCGAGATAAAAAAGGCGGTTGCCCTGGCCATAGCCGCCATAGCTTGGCGCGAAGACGTAACTGAATTTGTCCTTTTCACGGAAGCGCGACAGGGCGGCGCGAATTTCCTGCGCGTGGACGAAGCTGGGCTGGGTCGCGCCGAGCCGCGCCACGATGCCTTTGACGCGAGGATCCTCTTTGGCGCGGTCAAGTCCGCGGACGATGTTGATTAACGCAAGGGACTCTTCTTCTTCCAAGAGAGAGGTTACCGACAGAGAGAGGGGACGGACCGGCTGTTCGACGACCGGAAGGGTAAGGTCCAGTTCCAGCACCATGTTCGCCGGAGCCTCGGCGGCGGGGGACTTGCGGGACACAAGGAGCCATGCCGAAACGGAGCCGATGAGGAACGAAAACGTCACAACCGCGCCTATAACCGCGAAAAAACGCACCAGTATTTTTTTCACGCCGGGCTCTCCCTCTGCCATGGTTAATGCGGGAACGGTTTAGCCGATTGCCGGTATTATGTCACCTTTTAGGGCTTTTCGGGACCCAAGACGAGGAAACTTGACAAAAGGGCCGGATTCCCTGACATTGCGGGCTTTGCGGCGGGGCCTTGGGCATCCAAAGACACGGGAAAACGGGATAAGACAATGGCAAAGACGAAAAACGATATCAAGCTGGTGAGCTCGGCAGGCACGGGCGTATTCTATGTGACTAAAAAGAACCCCAAAATTACCAAAAAGCTGGAGCTTAAGAAATACGACCCGCGCGTCCGCAAGCACGTTGTTTTCAAGGAAGGCAAGATCAAGGAAAGCAAGAAGTCTTAACCTTTATTGGCCGAACAAATGCCTTTTGATATTGGTTCTTCGTCCGCATCTTCCAAAACTTCACTTTCCGGCGGCAGCGTTCCCATCCCGGCTTATCTGGAAAAATATTATTGGTGGGCCTACGTCCGCCCCTGGGCCGTTTGGACGTTTGAGCGCGAATGGCTGGTCAATCTTATCCTTTGGGGCTGGTACAGGCCGTTGCGCGACGCGGCGCTGGAGGCGATCGGACCGTCGGCGCCGGGGCGCACGCTTCAGATTTCATGCTGTTACGGCACGTTTACGCCGCGTTTGAGCGAAAGAGTGGAGGCAAGCGGCGGTCGACTGGACGTTGTTGATGTCTCACCGGCGCAAGTTGAAAATCTGAGACGCAAACTGCCGGAAAAAACGGCGACGCGCGTTATGCTGCGGGACGCCGTCGATTTAAGGCTGCCAGATTCGACTTATGACAGGGTTATTCTTTTCTTCCTTCCGCATGAACAACCACGTGACGTTCGAGCCAGGACATTTGCCGAGGCTTGGCGCGTGCTCAAGCCGGGAGGAACGATCCTTATCATCGAATTCGACAAGCCGAAGTGGTGGCATCCTTTAAAGTATTTATGGCTGCCATTTTTGAAGTATTTAGAACCGTTTGCGCCCGATGTTTGGGCCCACGAAGCCAAGGAGTGGCTGCCCGAGGGGTGGGGCGAATTTATCCGGGAGAGGAAATCTTTTTTCGGGAATTTCTACCAAAGGCTGCTGATCCAGCGTCCTAACTAAATCATACAATCTAGATTCATAATAAGAATAATTCTAAATATACATAATAACAATTAGAATTATTCCAGTTCTAATTAGAAGAGTGCGGCTTGTAGAAGCGTGCGCGTGTAGTCGTGTTTCGGCGCGGCGAAGATATCCGTTGCCGGGCCTTGTTCCACCACGCGGCCGTCTTTCATGACGATGACGTGGTTGGCCAAGGCTTTCACGACGCGCAAATCGTGGCTGATAAAAAGATAGGCGAGACCGTGCCGCTTTTGAAGATCGCGTAAAAGATCGACAATCTGGGCCTGAACGGACATGTCGAGCGCGGAAGTCGGCTCATCCAAAATCACAAACTTGGGATTCAGGACCATCGCGCGTGCGATGGCGATACGCTGGCGCTGGCCGCCTGAAAATTCGTGCGGGTATCGATCACGCATGGAAGGATCGAGACCGACTTCCTGCAAGACTTCCGTCACGCGGCGGTCGCGCTCGTTGCGGTTGGCGGCAAGACGATGAATATCAAGGCCCTCGGCCACGATGTCGCCAATGGTCATTCGTGGACTAAGGCTTCCATAGGGGTCTTGAAATACGATTTGCATCGAGCCCCTTAGCGGCCGCATCTGCCGGGCTGATAGGGCCCTTAAGGGCTTGTTCTGAAAGATAATATCGCCTTTGGATGACGTAAGGCGCAGCAAAGCAAGACCCAACGTGGTTTTGCCGGATCCGGACTCGCCGACAACGCCGACCGTTTCGCCTTCGCGCACACGGAATGATACGCCATCCACCGCGCGAATAAAATCGACCGTGCGGCGCAAGACTCCCTTTTTGATCGGAAAATATACCTTTATATCGTTGCCGCGCAAGACTTCGGGAGCGCTGGTTGTAACTGGTATAGCTTTTCCTTTAGGTTCGGCCGACAATAACATTTGCGTGTATGAATGTTTCGGTTTTGAAAAGATTTCTCCGGCAGGACCTTGTTCGACAATCTCGCCGTTTTGCATGACACAAACGCTGTCCGCAATCTTACGTACAATGCCGAGATCGTGTGTAATCAACAAAAGAGACATGCCAAGCTTTTTTTGCAAGTCTTTCAGCAAAGAAAGAATTTGCGCCTGAATGGTTACGTCGAGCGCCGTCGTAGGCTCGTCCGCAATTAGCAAATCGGGGCCGTTCGCCAGGGCCATGGCGATCATAACGCGCTGGCGCTGGCCGCCGGACAGTTCATGCGGATAAGAAGCGAGCCTTTTTTCGGCTTCAGGGAGAGCCACAAGATTTAACAATTCAAGCGTCCGGGCGCGCGCCTCTTGGGCGTTCATGCGCTTATGTAAAAACAGCACCTCGCCGATCTGCTTCTCAATCGTATGCAACGGATTAAGCGATGTCATGGGTTCCTGAAAAATCATCGCGATGCGGTTGCCGCGTATTTTTTCAAGCGGTATGGTCGGCACAGGATACAGTTCCTGCCCATCAAATGTAATTCTTCCCCCGGGATGCCAGGCGTTGGGATAAGGCAAAAGTTGAAGAACGGACAATGCCGTAACCGATTTACCGGAGCCGGATTCGCCCACCAAAGCAACGGTTTCGCCGCGTTCAATGGCGAAAGAAATATCGCAAACCGCTGCGACAGCGTTGTCGCCATGCCCGAACGTTACGCCAAGATTGCGTATTTCAAGCAAACTCATCGGCGTTCCCCGTAAAGCTTGCGGGGATCGAAAGCATCACGCACGGCCTCGCCGGTAAAAATCAGCATCGTCAGCATTATGGATAAAATACCGAATGCGCTAAGGCCAAGCCATGGCGCCTGCAGGTTGTTTTTGCCCTGATTGAGGAGTTCGCCCAAGGAAGGCGATCCCGGAGGCAAGCCAAAGCCGAGAAAATCAAGCGCCGTAAGAGTAGTGATCGATTGATTGAGGACAAAAGGCAAAAAGGTCAGCGTAGCGACCATGGCGTTAGGCAGCATATGTTTGAACATGATAAGGCTATTGGAGGCGCCCAAGGCTCGCGCGGCTCGTACATAATCAAGATTGCGCGCGCGCAGGAACTCCGCGCGGACGACATGAACAAGCGACATCCACGAAAAAAGAAGCATAAGCGCGAGAAGCCACCAGAAATTGGGCTGTACCAATGAAGCCATGATGATGAGCAGATACAAAACGGGCATTCCGCCCCAAATTTCCATAAAGCGCTGCATAAAAAGGTCGGTCAGGCCGCCGAAGAACCCCTGAACCGCCCCGGCCGCCACGCCGATAAGCGAGGAAAACATGGTCAATGTAAGGCCGAAAAGAACGGAAATGCGAAAACCGTAAATAATACGTGCCAACACATCGCGCCCCTGATCGTCGGTTCCCAGCCAGTTGTCGGCCGATGGAGGCGCTGGCGCCGGCACCCGAAGATCGTAATTGATGGTGTCATAGGAATAGGGGATGAGCGGCCAAATCGTCCAGCCGCTCTTCGATTCAATCAGTTGCTTGACATAAGGATCGCGATAACGCGTCTCGGTCTCAAAATCGCCGCCAAAAGCCGTTTCGGGATAACTTACAAAAACCGGCATGTAGTAACGACCATCGACATGGACCAGAAGCGGCTTGTCGTTGGAGATAAACTCGGCCCCCAGCGCCAAAACGAACAGGCAAAGAAAAAGCCAGAACGACCAAAAGCCGCGCTTGTTGGCCCTGAAATTAGCCCACCGGCGCTGGTTGAGCGGCGACCATGTGCGAGGGGAAAAGCTCACGTTTCCCTCGATTCAAAGTCGATGCGCGGATCGACGGCGACGTACATAAGATCGCCGATAAGATTCATAACCAACCCAAGCAGCGTAAAGAAATACAGTGTGGCAAACATGACGGGATAATCGCGGTTGATAGCGGCTTCGAAGCCAAGCAACCCCATGCCGTCCAGTGAGAAAATAACTTCGATCAGCAGAGCGCCTGTGAAAAGAATTCCGATGAAGGCGGAGGGAAAACCGGCCACGACGAGCAACATGGCATTCCGGAAAACATGGCCGTACAAAACGCGCTTTTCCGTCAAGCCTTTGGCGCGCGCCGTCAGGACGTATTGCTTGTTGATCTCGTCCAGAAACGAATTTTTTGTCAGCATGGTTAAGCTGGCAAAACCGCCAATAACAAGCGCGGTAACAGGCAGGACAATGTGCCAGAAGTAATCCATAATCCTGTCCGGCCAGCTCATATCGTTCCAGTTGTCGGAAACAAGGCCACGCAGCGGAAACCACTCGAAATAGCGTCCGCCCGCGAAAAGAACGATCAGAAGAACGGCGAACAAAAAGCTCGGGATGGCGTAACCGGCGATAATCGCGGCGCTCGACCAGATGTCGAAAGGCGTGCCGTCCTTGACGGCCTTGCGAATGCCGAGAGGAATGGAGACAAGATAAATAATCAGCGTCGTCCAAAGCCCCAGCGAAACCGACACGGGCATTTTGCTCACAACAAGGTCTACGACGCGCTCGTCCCGGAAATAGGACGTGCCGAAATCAAACCGCACATAATTGCTTATCATTTTAAAGAAACGCACATGCATGGGCTGATCGAAGCCGAACTGCTTTTCCAGTTCTTTAATAAGTTCCGGATCGACGCCTTGGGCCCCCCGGTAACGCGTTGTGCCGCCGGCGCTGACCTTGCTTTCGCGGGTGGCTTGGCCCGGACCCGCCATATCGCCTCCGGCGCTGCCGGAAACGCGGGCCGTGGCCTCGACGGCGTTGCCTTGCAGTTTGGCGACGATTTGTTCGATAGGCCCGCCGGGCGCCGCCTGCACAATCAGGAAATTCAGCACCATGATGCCGAACAGCGTCGGGATCATAAGCAATAAACGGCGGATGATATAAGCGGCCATGAATCGGATAATAGCGAGAGTGGAACGGTTAAAGAAGGCGCAGTATATTGGGTCCATGAACGATTTGTCACCTGTTCACTCGGACATTCCTCCCAACGACTGGGTTAACCGCCAGCTTCCCCCTTGGGCGCGGCCCTACGCGCGTTTGATGCGCCTCGACAGGCCTGCCGGCACATGGCTATTGCTGCTGCCGTGCTTATGGAGCGTTACGCTGGCCGGAGGCCGTATTCCGGCGTTCTGGTTCATGATTCTTTTCGGCCTCGGTGCGGTGGTGATGCGCGGCGCCGGATGTATCATTAACGATATTTACGACCGTCGTTTTGACAGGGAGATTGAACGCACGAAAACGCGCCCGCTGGCAAGCGGACAAATAGGCATTGGACATGCGGCTGTCTTGCTTGCCGTTTTATTGTGCATCGGTTTCATCATTCTTCTTTTCTTCAACCGTTTTACTTTTTGGCTTGGCGTGGCATCGCTGCCGCTGGTGTTCATGTATCCGCTTGCCAAGCGCTATATATGGTTTCCGCAACTTGTGCTCGGGCTGGCGTTCAACTGGGGGGCGCTGATGGGATGGAGCGCCGTGAGGGGATCGCTGGACTGGCCTGCCTTGTGCCTTTATATAGCCGGGATTTTCTGGACGCTCGGTTACGACACGATCTACGCGCATCAGGACAAACGCGACGACGCCCTGATTGGTGTCAAATCACTGGCGCTCAAGCTGGGGGAAAAATCCCAATTCTGGGTGGCCGGGTTTTACGACGGCGTGTGGATCTTTCTTGCGCTTGCCGGTTATATAGCCGGTGCCGGGAGGGGGTTTTACCTGCTGTTGATTGCGGCTATCATCCACGCCGCGTGGCAAGTGTTCGGCTGGCGCATGGACGATCCGGCCAATTGTTTGCAGCGCTTTCAAAGCAACCGCGATTTTGGCCTGATTGTGTGGGCCGCTTGTTTGGCAGGAAGACTCTTTTGAACCTCGCTCATCTCGATTTTATTTATGCGCACACGTCTCTGGCCCATGTGCCGATGGTCCCGGAAATCGTCCTTCATCAAGCCAATGACGAGGTTTTAAGCGGTTTCCTGAAACGTAACGATATTCCGGTGCCATGGTGGTCCGTGGCCTGGCCGGGCGGACAGGCCCTGTCGCGCTATGTTCTCGACCGTCCCGAAACGGTGCGCGGCAAGCGCGTGCTGGATCTTGCCACGGGGAGCGGTTTTATTGCGATCGCTGCCGCCAAAGCGGGCGCGGAAAGGGTTTTCGCCTCGGACATCGATCCTGTGGCGTTGACGGCAACGCGCCTTAACGCCATCCACAATGGAGCCAGCATAGACATTATTCCTTTTTTGAGGATGGACATGCCGCCAAAAGGCGTCGATTTGATCCTCACGGGCGATATCTGCTATGACCAGGCCATGAGCGCGCGCCTGTTCCGGTGGCTCTATTTATGCGTCCACGAGGGCATCACGGTCTTTCTGGGCGATCCGGGACGGGCTTTTTTGCCTTCAGGGGGTCTGGAGGAGCTTGCTAGTTATGACGCGCCCGTGCGCTGGCCTTTGGAAGACAAGCGCATCCGAAAGGCTTGGGTGTGGCGGGTTTCCATCCCCGAGCAACATGGTTAACAAAAAGTGACAAACGCGCCGGTTTTTTGCAACTGGCGCGTTTGAGAAAAAGATACCCTGAAAGGTTTGAATACGCTTTAACGCCTTAAAACGGCTTGCCGGGTGTCCTGTCAGGCTCCGGCGTGGTCGTCGTCCCTGTATTCCTGTACTCTTGTCGCGCGTAAACCGCGAAGGCCGTGCTGGTCGAGCAGGCGAGCCCAGGAACGGAACTCCTCATCCGAGAGATTGTAGCGCTTGCAGGCTTCGTCGAAGGTCAGCAGTCCGTCGCGTACGGCGGCGACAACCTGCGCCTTACGGCGCGTCACCCAACGTCGCGTGTTGGTGGTCGGCAGTTTGTCCAATTCTTTCTGGCGATCCGACAAGCGAACGATTTTGACTTGATCGCCGGTGGCTGAAAAAACGTTCGAAGCTTGCGACATGGTAATAACTCCAAAAAATAAATTGCGTTCAAATGTCCGGTTAGAATACACCCATTCCATTTAAGAAACGGCTAACGTTAGGCTTAATTTTTTTTAAGCAAGGCCGGAAGAAGCCGGGAAATTAACGGGTTGCCCGGAATTTATTCCGTATTTTATGATTTATCGGGCCTGTTTTTTTAAGCATAAGCGTTCAGGCGGGGGATTGTTTACGGAATTTTAGCCATAAAAAAGGGCGGCAGGCGAGAGAAGCCTGCCGCCAAGTTCAAACCCTAACTCCGTTACCTGCTGACTCGGAGATTGGAAAGCGAGTCGGCAATTGCGCCGAAAACGTTCTGCAACTGGGCCGACGTCGGCGATTCAAAGTAATGCAATGGCGAGGTCGCGCAGTTCCTTAACAGCGCTTTGGTCGCGGTGTTTAGACTGCCCAGGGCAATGGAATAAATGTAAATGTCCTGGTCTTTAATAGTTGTGCACAAATTGGCCAGTCTGGTGTCCAGCGCGGCGTTCATGACGCTTAGGCTGGAACTGCCTAACCTCAGCTCGCTGGGTCTTCCATAGGAGCCATAGTAGGCGTTGTACTCGTTCTTACCGTCCGAAAGAATGACGATAGCCTTGTTCATATGAGGCGTGCCGTAGTCGAGCGGCAAGCCGTTGGCGTCCATTTCGCCGCCCCAGTGTCCTCGCCAGTTCGGCGACAGCATCCGCCAGCCCCAGACCAGGCCTGTCGGCGTTACGGTATTGCCGGTGGCCACCATGCTGTTGATGGCAGAGTTAATGAGCGATTGGTTTGCTGTCAGCGTCTGAATCTGTTGCGGGCAGCCAGTGTTATGGTTGGTGTAATAACTCGATCCCGGATAATAATAATATTGGCGGAACAACGTGTCTGTTACGGATGCCGAGGGAGGATCGTCGGTGACGTCATAGCCGTTAAACCGCGATTCGACACATCCCTTCCACGTTTGCGATCCCCAGTTCAACGTAGTGTTGTACGCCGCGTCCATCCATGTGGAATGGCTTGTGCCGATGTTCACGGCCATGCTGAAAGGAACCAGTCCGATCCAAAGTTTATCCTCGGCCGCGCTGCCGCCGAAAAGAAGATTGACGAGCGTGTTTGCGGCATTTTTTAAGTTGCCGATGGCGGAGCTCATGGACCCGGTATTGTCGAGGACAAGAACAAGTTCCAATCCCGACGTTTTGCGCTTGACTTCCGATGAAGCGGAAATGTTGACCGAAGAAATCCCGAAAATGTTCATGAATGTCGTGGGCACGGTCGTATTGGCGGTTAGCGACATGGTATTGTTGTTGTCCATGAGTTCGACGGTAATGCCCGGCGACGAGGAACCGAGATAACCGGCCGGGAAATTGACGTTCAAATACTTGGAAACCTCAGCCGTATAATTCGACGAGTTCAGCGTCGTCGCGGCGGCAAGACCGGCGGCGTCCAGCGAATAAGACAATTTGGATTGCACAAGTTGCAGGCGCGCAATATCGACGGCCGAGCCTATGAACCCCGATATGGCCAGAAAGGACAAGGCGACCATTGGCAAGGTCATGCCCGATTCTTCTTCGGCAAACCGGTCGAAACGGTTCAAAAGCGATAGGAAAGGGTTATATTTCGACATGACGGCCTCGCTTACGATGGTGTTTGACATAACTGACTTAAACGCGGCTTATAAACGGCCGCGCGATATATGTCGCCGGCCGATAACACACTGGCGTTAATAAAGAGCGGAGCAAAGTCGTAATAGACTTCCGTAACGAGAACGTTTTCATTGTCGTTCAACGTCAAGCCGTTCGGCAAGGCGACGCTGCCCCCCAGAGAACCGACAAGACTGCTGCGGGACAGCGCTCCTCCGCCCGAGTATTGCCAGCAAATGGAAGGCGGCAAGCCAGCCTCCTTCGTAATGGATGTGACGATCACAATGCCCTTTTCCCCAAAGGTAAAAGGCTGCATTAGCTCGCTTGCCGCCAACATGGTCCGATCGATGTCGGCCGCTGCAAGCCGCTCGGATTGGGTCAGGATGTCGTTCACCGAATAGGCGATCCGGTCGACACGTTGCGACAACAGAAGCATGAAAGTGCCGTCCGTGCAGCCCAGGAGCATGGTAATCCAGATCGGCAACGCCAGGGCGAATTCCATGGCGGCAACGCCGCGTTTTTTTCGCCATCGCCTGGCGATAAGGCTCGAAGGCAATTTAACTGTAAGGCTCATTGCGCACCACAATACGCGACGTTAAAGGAACAATGCCGTTTTCATCGCCGATAAGTTCGCCGAGCAATGGCGTAAAGGTTTGCCACGGGTAGGTTATGGTGAAGACAACAACCTGTTCTGCGGCGCCAAGTCCCTCCGAACCTTCCGTTTGGCTTATGTCGCTCAGTTCGCCGAAGGACGTCGACATAAAGGTAAGCTTGCTTACGTCGATGAGAGGCGAGAGGCTTCCCAACTCGGTGTAAAGGACGTCCACGACGGTATCCATCTGTGTTTTGCCTTCGGCGACATAACCGGTTTTGGCAAGTCGCGAGGCATTGAACGTCGAGTTTTCCAGCAAATGCTGCGCAAGCATGACGAGGGAAATTTCCATCATGCCGATAAACAGAAGAAAGAAAGCCGGCGCGATAAGAGCGAACTCAATCGCCGTCACGCCCCGGCGCAAGCGATCGTGCCATCGCTGAATACGAAATGAATGCGGCCGAAGCCGTGCGAATAACAACATGATAATATTCTCAACCTTGGCTTATAGTTCACGCCTTTTAATCATCTCTATTGTGCCACGATCTGTTTGATACACCCTTAAATTTGCCTTGGATTTTTGCCAACTTAAGGAAGTTCGAAACTCGAACTAATTTCTTCAATCCTCACGAAAGCCTTGGCTTTCGAAGGGATCGCAGGCGCGGGGAGAGAATGCTTCGAAATTCGAACTATTTTGGGCGGGGTGGAGGCATAAAAAGTAATCCAGGAAGCGTGACAAAAGGCTTAAACCGCTTTAACTTCGCTGAACCCGCAACCAAAGCAGGAATGTTTGACGATGGCCACACCTTACCGGTTCGATCCGGTTATTCTCCGTGAATACGACGTGCGCGGCACGGTCGGAAAAAACCTGAACCCCAATGACGCCACGGCGCTTGGCCGCGCCTTCGGCACCATGATCGTCCGGGCGGGCGGCAAGCGCGTTATCGTAGGCTACGATGGGCGCATTCATTCGCCCGGTTTTGAGGCCGCTTTGGTCGAAGGATTGGCTTCGACGGGTTTGCTGGTGGAGCGCATCGGACTCGGGCCGACGCCTATGCTGTATTTCGCGGTTTATCATTCGGACGCCGACGCGGGCGTAATGGTGACGGGATCGCACAATCCGCCGGATCAGAACGGTTTCAAGATGCTGATGGCTAAGCGTTTGCCGGGCGGTGGGCCGATCTATGGGGAGAAAATCAAAAAACTGGCCGAAATGGCAACCAAGGGCGATTTTGTCGCCGGAAACGGCAATGCGCGGACGATCGACGTGCGCGAGGCGTATATCGAGCGGATTCTTAAGGATTTCAACGGCGAGAAACCGCTGAAAGTCGTGTGGGATAACGGCAATGGCGCGGCGGGGGATATCATTCAACATCTGGTCAGGAAATTGCCCGGGACACACATTTTGTTGTTTCCGGAGATTGACGGGCGTTTCCCGAACCACCACCCGGACCCCACGGTTCCCGCAAATCTCAAGGATTTGCAGGCCGCCGTGGCCGAAAACAAGGCCGATTTGGGTGTCGCATTCGACGGCGATGCGGACCGGATCGGCGCGGTTGACGGGCTCGGACGGATACTCGCAGGGGACCAATTGGTCGCGATTTACGCCACTGAGGTGCTCAAAGAACGTCCCGAAGCCACGATTATCGCCGATGTGAAGGCGTCGCAGGTGCTTTTCGACCATATCGCCGCATGCGGAGGCGCGCCGCTTATGTGGAAAACGGGACATTCGCTTATCAAGACCAAGATGGCGGAAACGGGCTCGCCGCTGGCGGGCGAGATGAGCGGGCATATTTTTTTCGCCGATAAATACTATGGTTATGACGATGCGATTTACGGGGCCGTGCGGCTGCTGACTCTGGTGAGTTCTTCCGGGAAAACATTGGCCGAATGGCGGGATTCCCTGCCTGTCATGGTTAACACGCCGGAGCTGCGTTTTGGCATCCAGGAAGCGCGGAAATTCGCCGTTGTCGATGAAATTAAGGCGCGGTTGACGCAAGAAAAAGCCAACGTCAACGATACGGACGGCGTGCGGGTGACGACGCCGGACGGATGGTGGCTTTTGCGCGCGTCCAACACGCAGGCGGCGCTGATTGCGCGCGCGGAGGCGCACGATGAGGCCGGTTTGGCGAGGCTTAAGGCCCAGTTAACGGCCCAATTGGAGGCCAGTAACGTCAAGGCTCCGGCGTTCTGAGCCGGGTATTTGCGCATTTTAAGTGAGCGTTAAGCGAGCGTTGCGTGAGCGTTGAGCGAGCGTTTCGCGCGCGTTCAGGCCGGAAGAGGGGCGCAGCCGGGCGAATGAGGACCAGGGCGGTACGAGCTTCAACCGATTATTAACTTCCGTTGGGGATACTGATTAGTCGTTAGTAATAATCGTTAATTTTTGTTGAATCGAGGTTCCCCGTGCAGCATGCCTATTTCGAAGCGATCCTTCTGGTCGAGCGGTTGCACCGCCATTTTCTTGAAGTCGTCAAGGTCGATCTCGACCGGCAAGGCATTCAGGACATCAACAACGTTCAGGCGCTGATCCTCTATAACATCGCGCAGGACGAAATGACGGTCGGCGAATTGACCGCGCGCGGCTATTACCTCGGCTCGAACGTGTCCTATAACGTCAAAAAAATGGTGGAAAACGGTTATTTGATGCAGGAACGTTCGCCGCACGACCGCCGTTCGGTGCGCGTGAAGCTTTCGGAGAAGGGGCTGGCGCTGCAAAAGAGCCTGAACGAGTATTTCGAAAAGCAGGTCGGGATGCTGGCCGGTTCGGGGCTTGCGAACGAGGAAATTGCCAAGGTCATCGAGACGATGCGCAAGATGGAGCGTTTCTGGACGACGCTGATCAATTACAACCGGGCCGGGTAGGCAAAAAGCCTTTTTTGCCTGTTTTTCTTTCGTTTGCATGAGCAGATCGCCGCCATGGCCGCATCGTTACGTCTTCGCTTGAAATCGTCGAACGTTCGCGAGCTTAAAAAAGTTGCGGCCTTCGTTTTTATCGCGTGCGCTGTTTTTTTCCCCCAGTTGTTTTCGACGAATTCGTACGACGGGCGCGTTGTCGGCGTGACGGACGGCGATACGCTTACGCTTTTGACGGAAGGGAACAGCCCCATGAAGATCAGGCTGGCGGACATCGATACGCCCGAATTCGACCAGCCTTACGGGTCGCGGGCCAAGCAGGAGCTTTCCGAGCTGGCGTTCAACAAGGCGGCGCGCGCGCTTGTCGAGGACACGGACAAATACGGGCGCAAGGTCGCGCGCGTCTTTGTGGGAGACGTGAACGTCAACGCCGAAATGGTCCGGCGCGGCGCGGCCTGGGTTTACCGCGATTATGCGAGGGATATATCCCTTTTTGCGCTGGAGGACGAGGCGTGGCGCGCGAAGCGGGGTTTGTGGGCGCTTCCCGAAAGCGAGCGGATTCCGCCCTGGGAATGGCGGCACAAGGCGGCGAAGCGGGAGGACGGGAAGGGCGGGGCGGTCCGGTAGGCGGGCGGCTTTTTTATTCTTATAATAAGAATAATACTAAATAGTGCATTATCGGCGGAGATAGCGGCGTTAGTTTAGTATTGTAATAAGAATAAATATAAGAGAGGGGGCGGTCGCGGGAGGGGCGTTCCGGGATAACCTTCGGGCTTTTTTCCGGATTCTTTTACTGGATCCCGGATCAATTTTCTTTCGCCAGAGGCGAAAAGAAAAGTGTCCGGGATGACAGTGATTTCAGTCCGGGATGACAGTGATTTCAGTCCGGGATGACGCAGAGGGTTGCGGGGTGACGCTAAAAAAAGATGGATCCCGGCCTCCCGTCTTCGTCCTATGGACTACGCCGGGTCTAGAGCCAAGTCCGGCGAAGCTGCGCAGCAGCGAAGACGGATCGCGGGAATGACACCATATTATAAAGTCGCGACACGATCAATGACAATTGGGTGGGGTAGATCATTATACCGCAAACGTCACTTTTCCGCCGATGATGGAAAAGGCGGGTATGTTTGGCCGATCAGCAGGCGGCAGAAGTTCCAATTCGGTTTTCACGAGTTGCAACGCCATCAAGCCGAACTCTGTGGCTTCCCTTTCACGCTTGATTTGACGCTCCTGCGGTGTTCCGATGTCGGACTTCTTCGGCTTCGTCGCGGCGCTTTTCAACATGAGATGGCGGTCAACCAGATAACACTCGCGGCTTTCGAGATAATACTGAAAGACTTCGATAGGGCGGGATAAGACTTCCACCGATGCTTTCCTAAGGCCCTCCCCGATCGTGCGCGGATTCACGCCGTCGAGGGCTTCGTTCAACGTCATGCGCTGTTCGCCAAGACCGATGATCCGATGGGCGCGTTCCCATTTCGTGGGCGTGTAACCTTTCGCAACGCGGTCGAACGGGAGCAGGTTGATGAACTCAACAGGTTTTACGCGTGGCACAAAGAGAGCCTCTAAATCATCATGGATTGGCTGCATATCCGAAGGCGCCGGATGATAAGGATTGACGGCATAAGGCGTTTCAAGCGTGTAATAAACGCTGTCGCGTGAGGCACCGCATATAGTCGTCGAAACATAACCCCAAGACGCGAGGGCAAAATACCGGGAAGCGTGTTTCCAAGGGGCGACGGCTTGGTAGTACTTGTCGTCGGCACTAATAAGTGGATTGGCTAAGAAGTAATCAAATGTAACTTTTTTGGAAATAATTGCACTGCCGGTGCCTCTGAAGTTGCTTAAAAATTGCCCGATAAGCGTGTCGTCAATCAATGTTGCGCCAAGTCGGGGTGCGCGTCTTAACGCGCGAGCATGGTTGTTTATGATGACGCCTGCGATCTGATTTATTACGTCGTCAGACGGGGTCGAATAAAAATGAGTGTGTCCGTTGTGATCCAAAGCCTTGAGCTTTGAATTGGACACGATCTCATCGATCATGCGGATTAGGTCGTCGGCGTAAAGCCAATCGCTCATTATCGTTTCTCCGGGTCAATAAGAAACGATTAGACGAGCGCAAGTTCAGTGAGTATCTGAGGCGCTTTTTTGCCGTAGTAGACTTCGACCAGACATCTCTGGACATCAGGTTCGGCCATGCTTCCCAACTCGCCAATCTTTTCTGGGGGTTGGATACGTTCCGAACTTTCTGACTTTAAATCTTCGTGGGGATTTACAATTTCTTTGGCTTTTCTAACGAGCAGCTTTCCCGATGCTTCTGCGATGGGGACATAGAAAACTCTTCCATCCGAGAATGGATAAGCAATTCCCTTAGGCAAGTTCTCTCCCCTCTCGCGTATCCAAATGATACGCCTCTCATTTACTCTGTCTTCCGGGCGAACAGGCTTGTCGTTCACTTTCAACCAACTCCAAATCTTCCCGAATTCGATCCGGGGAAGGGGCATAAAATCATTTAACAAAGTAGCTATGCTCAACATATCGCTCTCCTATGGCTTTTCAAAATGCTTTCATGATTTGTTAACCAAGTCCGGGCTGCGGAATATCTCAGCCGTTGATGCGATTATATCAGAAAGCAAATAGTTTCCTTAGCGAAATCAATGGTTTATAAAGCGTTAAGATGACGGGTAAGGGCTTGACGTTGCACTGCGCAAGCTGGAACGTTTCTGGACGACTCTGATCAATTACAATCGGGTGGGGTAGAAAGATGGATCCCCGCCTCCCGTCTTCGCCCTTCGGGCTACGACGGGTCTGGCACTAGGTCCGGCGAAGCTGCGTAGCAGCGTAGACGGATCGCGGGGATGACACGGAGAGTTCGGGGTTAGGGGGTGGCGCTATATTTCAAGGCGGCGATGTGCGCCGCCAGCGCATCCACTTTATCCCAAGGCGTGAAGTCGACGGATACGCGCGGATCGGTCGGGCCGCGCGTGATGGTCATGATGAGTTGGATCATCAGACGATCAAAAAGATTATAGCGCGGGTAATCGAGATTTCCTGCAATAGCCAGCGCCAGCGCCGGTTTGAGGCGCAGGCGCTTGAGCCAGCGCCGCAAATAGGGGTTGCCCCGGGCGGTGTCCTTGCCCGGCTTGCGCGCCGTCAGGTTGACGGAAATGACGGCAAGGGGATTTTTCACCCCGCTTTTCTTGTAGGATTTCAGAAAACGCGTCGCCACGGGCAGATGCCAGCCATAACGGATGGGCGCGATGACGGCGACGGTATCGTTCGTGCCAATAATAAACCCCTCCCCGAAATCCCCCGGATTTGATCCGGGGCATTTCGACCCTCCCGCATCCGTCTTCGCCCTATGGGCTTCGCCGGACAAGAGGGGAGGGTGGTTTTTTTTGTTCGGCAATGAATTCAAGTCATGAATGCAAACCTCAACGCCATGTTCTTTCAGTTTTAGCGCCAGACGATCGGCGATGCGGCGCGTGTGGCCGTCGCAGGTGGCGTAGAGGAGGTGGATTTTGTTCATAGCCGAGATACTGTACAGGTGTGTCATCCCCGTGAAAACGGGGATCCAGCGGCCTGCGTCTGCAGGCCATATGAGTCAAACGTCGCGTAGACACGCGACACCGGATTCCCGCTTCCCGTCTTCGTCCTTCGGACTTCGCCGGGTCTGGTGCCAAGTCCGGCGAAGCTGCGCAGCAGCGTAGACGGATCGCGGGAATGACAACACATTATCTATCCCCTAAATTTATTCACTTCCTCGTCCGGGATGTCGAAGTTGCCGATGACGTTTTGCACATCGTCGTTGTCTTCCAGAACGTCCAGAAGCTTCAGAAGGCTTTGCGCCGCTTCGCCGGTTATGGGGTTCACGTCTTTCGGCATCCACGTGAGGTGCGCGCTGGACGGTTCGCCGAATTTCGCTTCAAGCGAGTCGCGCACCGCGCCAAAGTCCTCGACACTTGTCGTAATTTCATGGCTTTCCGCGTCGGATTCGACGTTGTCGCCGCCCGCGTCGATCACGGCTTCCAGCATAGCGTCGGGCGTGACTTTACCGGCGGGGTAGACGATCAGGCCGACGCGATTGAACATGAAACTTACGGAATTGGTTTCGCCGAGCGTGCCGCCGTGCTTGGAGAGCGTCGAGCGCACTTCGGCGGCCGTGCGGTTGCGGTTATCGGTCAACGCCTCGATAATCAGCGCGCAGCCGCCGGGGCCATACGCTTCATAGCGCACTTCCTCGTAATTTGCCTTGTCGTTCGAGCCGGGCAGGGCGGCCTTGATGGCGCGTTCGATCCGCTCGCGCGGCATGTTTTTGCCTCGTGCGTCGATGATGGCGGCGCGTAAGCGCGGGTTGTGCGCCGGATCGGGCGCGCCAAGTTTGACGGACACCATGATCTCGCGGGCGATCTTGTTGAAGATTTTCGCTTTCTTCGCATCGCTCGCATTTTTGGAGTGCATGATGTTTTTAGAATGGGAATGGCCGGCCATGTTCGGGGTTCGGGGTTAGGGGTTAGGGGTTAGGGGTTAGGGGTTAGGGGTTAGCAATCAGCAATCAGCATTCAGCATTCAGCATTCAGGGGAGAGAAAGTTCATTGCCGTGTGCTGCGGCGGGGGTAAACGGTCTAAAATGACCGCCGGGCTTTTTGCGGTTTCTTCCACTGGATCCCGGCCTACGCCGGGATGACGCTTTAATTCTAATCCCTGAATGCCGGATGCTGATCCCTGAATGCTGACTACGCCGGGATGACGCTTTAATTCTAATCCCTGAATGCCGGATGCTGATCCCTGAATGCTGACTACGCCGGGATGACGCTTTAATTCTAATCCCTGAATGCCGGATGCTGATCCCTGAATGCTGACTACGCCGGGATGATGCTTTAATTCTAATCCCTGAATGCCGGATGCTGATCCCTGAATGCTGACTACGCCGGGATGACGCTTTAATTCTAATCCCTGAATGCCGGATGCTGATCCCTGAATGCTCATTTTTCACACATTAAACCTGAAGTGGAAAACGTCGCCGTCCTGGACGATATAATCTTTGCCTTCCTGCCGCAACTTTCCCGCTTCGCGGGCGCCCGCTTCGCCGTTGTGCGCGACGTAGCTGGCGTAGTCGATGGTTTCGGCCTTGATGAACCCACGCTCGAAATCCGTGTGGATAACGCCCGCCGCTTCGGGGGCGGTCGCGCCCCGATGCACGGTCCACGCCTTGGCTTCCTTGGGTCCGGCGGTGAAAAAGGTAATAAGATCAAGGAGTTTGTAGCCAGCCCGGATGATGCGGTTAAGGCCCGGCTCGGTCAGACCTAGCGAGGCCAGAAACTCTTTCTTGTCATCCTCGCCGGGCAATTGAGTGACTTCGGCTTCGATGGCGGCGGCGATGACGACGCTTTGCGTGCCTTCAGCTTTCGCTTTCGCCGCGACCTTCTCTGAAAAGGCGTTTCCCGTCGCCGCGTCGCTTTCCGCAACATTGGCCACATAAAGAACCGGCTTTGCCGTCATGAGTTGAAGTTGTTTAAAGATAATTTGTTTTTCGGGCGAAAGCGTTTTCAATATTATACGGGCAGGCTTGCCTGCCTGAAGCGCGGCGAGCGTTGGCTCCATCACCGCGACAAGTTCTTTCGCTTCGGCTTCGCCGGTTTTGGCTTTTTTCTGCGCATTGGAAAGACGCTTTTCGATGCTTTCCATGTCCGCGATCATCAATTCCGTTTCAACCGTCTCGGCGTCGCGGACGGGATCGATCGAACCTTCCACGTGCGTCACGTCGCTGTCTTCGAAACAACGCAGCACGTGAACGATGGCGTCAACCTCGCGGATGTTGGCCAGAAACTGGTTGCCGAGGCCCTCGCCTTTCGACGCGCCGCGCACAAGGCCCGCGATATCCACGAACTCAAGCTGCGTCTGGACGATCTTGGCGGCCTTGGCGATGGCGGCGAGTTTATCAAGGCGTTCATCCGGCACGCCGACGCGGCCGACGTTCGGTTCGATGGTGCAGAAAGGATAATTCGCCGCCTGCGCCGCCGCCGTGGCCGTCAGCGCGTTGAAAAGGGTCGATTTCCCGACGTTAGGGAGTCCGACGATGCCGCAATTAAAGCCCATGATTTATTGTCCTCATTTCCATTTTGTCATTCCGGCGCACGCCGGAATCCGGTGTCGCGTGTCCTCGCGACGCATGAGTCATATGGCCTGCCGACGAAGGCCGCTGGATACAGGCTTTCGCCGGTATGACTTCTTTCTTGCGTGATAAGAATCCTCAAACTAAACATTTTTTTCTTTCATACAAAAGGCCACGCGGCTCATGAACGTAGCGTCTTTGCCTTCCAGCATAAGCGGGAAGTGTTCGGCGAGTGCTTGCAGCAATTTTTCAAGCCACGGCATATCCGCCTTGGCGAAGTTGCCCAGGACGTAATCGGTGACCTGATCGCGGCGTTCGGGCCGCCCTATGCCAAGCCTCACGCGCCAGTAATCGGGGCCGATGTGCGCGTCGATCGATTTCAGGCCGTTGTGTCCGCCGTCGCGTCCGCCCTGTTTGACTTTCACTTTGCCGGGCAAAAGGTCGATGTCGTCGTGAAACACGATAACGTCGGAAGGCGTAAGCTTGTAAAAGCGCATCGCTTCGCCGACGGATGTGCCGGACAGGTTCATGAACGTCATCGGCTTGAGCAAAAGGAATGTTTTTCGGTCCTGCGTGATCGTTGTGATCTGGCCCTTGAACTTCCGTTGCCAGGATGAAACGTGGGCGCTTGCGGCCAGAACGTCAGCCGCCATGAAACCGATATTGTGCCGGTTAAGCGCATATTCGGGCTCGGGATTTCCGAGCCCGACGACAAGGTGCGACGGATGCGCCATACGCGCCTCCTAAACGTTACTTCTTTCCACCTGCCGGTTTCGCGGCTTCGGCGGCCGGGGCGGGTGCGGCAGCGCCTTTGGCGCCTGCAGCAGCGCCTGCAGCCGGAGCGGCAGCGGCACCTGCAGCCGGGGCCGCAGCGCCTTCGGCCGCAGCGACAGCCGGAGCGGCGGCAGCGGCGGCGGCGGCAGCAGCGGCTTCCTCGGCTTCTGCACGGATGGCCGACGGCACGGCGATAGAGGCGATGGTAAAGTCTTTCTCGGTCGAGGTCGGCTTGACGCCTTTGGGAAACTTGATAACGCTCATGTGGACGGCGTCGCCGATCTCAAGTCCTTCGAGGCTGACCTCGAACTTCTCGGGAATATGGTCGGGCGAGCACTGCACCTCGATTTCATGGCGCACGATGTTGAGCGTCCCGCCGCGCTTGATGCCCGGCGCCTTGTCGGCATTGAGGAAGGCCACCGGCACTTCGACGCGCACCATGGTGCTGCTTGAGACGCGGAGGAAGTCGACGTGGATCGGCTTATCGCTGACCGGGTCGAACTGGGCGTCGCGCGGAAGGACGCGGTGCTTTTTGCCCCCAACCTCGAGGTCGAACAGGTGGGTGAAAAATCCCGCGCTGTGGACGTAGCGTGTCAGCAGGTTCAATTCCATGCTGATCATCATGGGGGGCTTCTTGTCGCCGTACACGACGGCGGGAACGCGGTTCTGGCGGCGAATGGCGTGAGAGGGCCCCTTGCCCTTGCCTTCACGCAGCTCGGCCGCAAGCGTTGTTACAACTTGCGCCATTTTTATCTCCTAAGGTTAAGGCCAGCCTCCAGGGGTGCTGGCGTGGTGGGGGTAATAGCGGAATGTGGCCCCAATCTCAACCAAAATGCGCGTTAACCAATGGGGGGGGCAACAGGGCTTGTTCAGACCCTAATTAAACAGGCTCGATACCGAACGTTCCTGACTGATCCGCGCGATGGCCTCGGCCAAGAGCGGCGCGACGCTTAGTTGCCGGATCTTCTTGGACGCGGCCACTTCGGGCTTCGCGGGGATGGAGTCCGTCACCGTGATGCTTTTCATCGACGACGCCTCGATCTTTTCGACCGCCTTGCCCGAGAAAACGCCGTGCGTCACATAGGCCGCCACCGACTTGGCGCCCGCTTTCATGATGGCGTCGGCCGCGTTGCAGAGCGTGCCCGCGCTATCCACGATATCGTCCACGATGAGGCAGGTACGGCCCTCGACGTCGCCGACGATGTTCATGACTTCGGATTCCCCCGCCCGTTCGCGCCGCTTGTCGATAATGGCGAGTTCGGCCTGCAAGCGCTTGGCCAGCGCGCGGGCGCGAACCACGCCGCCTGTGTCCGGCGATACGATGGTCAGGCACTCGGGCAGCTTGCCGTGCACGAGCATCGTGTCGCGTATGTCGCGGACGAAAACCGGCACGACGTGCAGGTTGTCGAGGGGAATGTCGAAGAAGCCCTGTATCTGTCCGGCATGAAGATCGAGCGTCAGGACGCGATTGGCTCCCGCCATGGTAATCAGGTTCGCGACCAGCTTGGCCGTGATCGGCGTACGCGGGCCCGTTTTGCGGTCCTGCCGGGCATAGCCGTAATAGGGGATCACCGCCGTGATGCGCCGGGCCGAACTGCGGCGCAGCGTATCGATCATGATCAACAGCTCCATCAGGCTGTCGTTGGCGGGAAAGCAGGTCGATTGTATGACGAAAGTGTCTTCGCCCCGGACGTTGTCGAGGACTTCGACGAAAATCTCCATATCGGCGAAGTGGCGGACCACGGCGTTTGTCAAAGGAACGCCCATATTTTCGGCAATAGCCTCGGCCAGGGGCCTGTTGCTATTGCCCGATATAAGTTTCATGTTTGCGCCCATGGGCATTCCTTGTGCTGGCCGTCGCTTCGCTTGTGAAGCCTGTGACAAAGGACGGCGTTCCTATAACAGCCCGTGAAGCATATGTAAATAATTGTGAAGTAATTGCCACTATTATGCAGGCACGAAAGGTATGGTTAAAAAGTCAGGCGGCGGATGAAGGCAGGGCAAGCGCTGGCAAATTCTTTTCTCGCTTCCGCCCGCGAATTGTAGAGGGTCCGGGGGCGGCTTCCATGGCAGTCCCGGCAATCAGTTCGGCGGTATAGCCTTCGGCGTGAAGAACAATTTTTTTGTCAGGCGCCTGCCGATGCAGGGCGCCGAAATGGCGCGTAGGCCTCTTGCCCGGCTTTGGCGACAGATCCTGGACAGGCGACCATTTCTTGTCGAGAGCGGTTAGAATACGCGGATTGGGAACCAACTGGCGCTTTTGGGCGGCGTTAAGCGTATGCCATATAAGATACATCGTCTCGGGCGAGAGGTTTTGCCATTGGCGGCGCATATTGTTAGTGGCGTGCCTGAGGGAGAACCGGGAAGGACGAGGCGCATAATAGGACGGGTCCTGCCCGGAGGCCGAAGACATCAGAATACGATTGATTTTTTCGCGTTGCTCAAAAGCGATCCCGAGCCTGTTGCCTCGGGTGTCGTAAAAACAATCGGAAAAGCGTTCCATCGCCTGGCGCAGGCTTGTCTCGGCCAAACGCGAAAAACCGGCGGACATGCCGGGGGAGGGGGGATTGCCGGGATTGTCCGACCGGGATTTTACGGCGGCGATGCTCACGCCGTTCGGGGTCAATTCGGGCGCCTGATCGTAAACAAGCAGGCCGTCCGGATTTTCTAAATTTTGCGCCGAGACGATGTTTTTCAACTGCCATCCCGGGGCGCGGCCAAAGGGGCGTTTATCGGGCAACGGGTGCGAAGCCATAGGGAATTCCAAACCAATCAGGCTTTTAGGCAAACATGTTTTCGGCATGAAAGCAAGCCAAATGCCTCCGGCGTTTTTCCGTTAACCCTAAAATGAAAATAAATGTAAAAGAAAACGGCGCTTGGCTCTTGACCGTTGGTTAACGGACGCGTATGACTCCGCCGCCTGAAACAAGTTGTATACGCAGGGAATATAGAATGGCCACGCATAAATCCGCCGCCAAGCGCGCCCGTCAATCGGTCAAACGCAACGCCGTTAACCGTTCGCGCCGTTCGAAAGTGCACACGCTTATTCGTGCAGCCGAAGCGGCGGCAAGCAAGGATCCCGAAACGGTCAAAAAGGCTTTACGCGAAGCGGAATCCGCTTTGGCCCGCGCGGCGGGCCGCAAATCGGTCCATTGGAAAACGGCGGCGCGCAAAACCTCGCGTCTGGTTAAGCGCGTTAAAGCCGCTTCCTTGAAGAAAGCGGCGAAGTAAACCGCGCAGACGGTTGAAAAAGCGGCTTTAACCTTTCCTCACGTTCCATCGTTCTATGACATGATGCGCGCCATAAGTTTTGGCGGCGCGGAACACTCTTCATGACCAAGATCAAGAAAAAAAATTCATGGTAAAAATTTTTTATGAAGACGACCGCGCACGATTTTTGCTTTTTTTTTGTTCCCGCTTCATCCCCGTTGTCAAACGCCCATCTTTCGTTCTATGTTGCGCAGCACAAGTTCCTTCGGATTGTTCTTGATGGTGTTCGAGACTATGTTTTTCGCCAACAAAGATAAGCGATGCATTTTTTTACACCATCGGGCGGCAGTCGTTCCCTCGTTACCAAGTTCCTAAGCCGTGTCCTTTCCGCCGGGGCGGAATTTTTCCGCGCCGTCCGGAAGATTTTTGTCACTGAAAATTCTTTTTTGGTTGTGTGAGGCTGAAAAAATGTCGGATGCAGCGGCGGTTGAGCGGGCAGACATGATGGCGCAAAACGACGGTGAAGCGGAAGCTTTGACCTTGCAGGATAACATGCCTTCGCCGGAGACAATCTGGCAGGAATTGCGAACGCGGCTTCGCGAACGATTGGGCGAAACGGCTTTCCGCCGCTGGTTGGAGCCCGTCTCGGGCCGTGTCGCGAACGCGGTCACGCTCGTTCTCGCTTTGCCGACACGTTTTATGCGCGACTGGGTCGAGGCGCATTACGGCGACACCGTCCGCACGCTGTGGCGGCAGATGACGCCGCAAGGGACCGTCGAATTCACGGTCGTATCGCCTCTTGGCAAGACGCCGGCCACGCGGGAGACGTCAACCGCTCCTTCCCGGCCGGCGCTATGCGCCGTTCCCCATGCGCATGAAGCGGGAAAGGCCGGAGCTTTTGCCGGAGCGCCGGAATCCGAAAGCAGGGACGCGCCGCTTGATCCGCGTTTTACTTTCGAAAATTTCGTCGTAGGCAAGCCCAACGAGCTGGCTTATGCCGCAGCCCGCCGCGTGGCGGAGACCGAAGCCCCTACCTTCAATCCGCTTTTTCTTTACGGCGGCGTCGGGCAGGGCAAGACGCACCTTATGCACGCCATCGCCTGGCACATCCGCAAGAACTTTCCGAACCGCCGCGTCATTTATATGTCGGCGGAACGCTTTATGTATCAATTCGTCCGCGCGCTGCGTTACAAGGACACGGTGTCGTTCAAGGAGCAGTTCCGCTCGGTCGACGTATTGATGATCGACGACGTCCAGTTCATCGGCGGCAAGGAGACCACGCAGGAAGAATTCTTCCATACCTTCAACGCGCTGGTCGACAGAAATCGACAGGTTATCGTCTCGGCCGACAAGTCGCCGCAGGATCTCGACAAGATGGAGGAACGTCTCCGTTCGCGGCTCGGATGGGGCCTCGTCGCCGATCTTCATCCCGCAAATTACGAATTGCGCCTTGGCATTCTTCACGCGAAGGCCGAGAAACTCGGCTGTAGCGTGCCGGATAAGGTTATGGAATTCCTCGCGCACAAGATTACGGCCAACGTCCGCGAACTCGAAGGGGCGTTGAACCGGATCGTCGCGCACGCCCAGCTTGTCGGGCGGACCATTACGCTGGAAATGACGCAGGAGGTCCTTGCCGATCTTCTTCGTTCGACCGAACGCCGCGTCACGATCGACGAAATCCAGAAAAAAGTGGCGGAACACTACAATATACGTTTGGCCGACATGCATTCGGCTCGCCGGGCCCGCGCCGTGGCCCGCCCCAGGCAAGTGGCGATGTATCTTGCGAAGCAGCTTACCCCCCGCAGCTTGCCGGAAATCGGGCGCAAGTTCGGCGGGCGTGACCATACGACGGTGATCCACGCCGTGCGCAAGATCGAGGAGTTGTCAGCCTACGATCCGACGTTCCGCGAAGACGTGGAGTTATTGCGCCGCCTTTTGCAGGGCTAGGACGCTTTCAATTCCGGCTCGAAGCCGCGCGGGTTGTAATCGAGCAACTTGAGCCCTTCCTCGCAATCGAAGATCAAATCCTCGTTCATGCGCTTGAAGACCGAAAAGCCGAAAGACTTTTCGTGAAGAACGCCGAGCTTTCCGGCAAGCCGGAAAGCGCATTGCAGAACTTTCGCGGGAAGAAGCATAGGTCGAGGCTCGCGTCCCAAGGTCCGGAAGACGGCTTCGATCATGGCGCGGTAGGTCAAAACCTGGCCGCCCGCGATATTGATGGCCTTGTTGTAGGCGGCGGCGTTGCCCAGAGCGCCAAGGACGGCTTTGGCGACGTCGTCGGCATGGATGGGCTGGCGCAGTCCCTTGCCGGGCGAAGCCACGGGGAAAGTGCCGAAACGGCGGATAAAGCGGGCAATTCGCGTCACGTTTTCATCCCGAAGGCCGTCATAGATAAGGGTCGGGCGGAGGATGGTGCAAACGATATTGTTCCGCAGGCACCAGGACTTGAGAATGTTTTCGCTCAACTCAAGATTTTCGGCGGTGAAGCGTTCTCCCGGGTCGTCGCTGGAAGCTTTGCCGTAACGGCTTGTCGAACTTACGGCGACGATGGATTGAACGTCCGCGAAGCGCGACAGGCTTCGGGCCAGAACCCAGATGGGGACGAGACTGACCACGATGGCCTTGGCGGGCGCGCGCCACGGCGAAGGTTGAGCCAGATCGAGCGGCAACGAGCGGAAGCCTTCCGGCAGGCCGATCGGTTGGCGCGAGATAACGTCGGCGCCGAGACCGTCGGCGGCGAGCCTTTTTATGAGATACGGGGCAACGATGCTGCGGCCGCCGATGACGATGAGTGGAGTTCTGTCCATTTTTTTCCTCGGGAAAGAAGGTCCTTTCTTTCTATGACAAACTCACTACTATATGATTAACTGCACAGCGAAAGGTTTTCGGGCAATTTATAAAGGTTCTAAAATTTCGCGTTAACCATGGAACGTATTGATTGATTTAAACAATTCGTTTAATGGCAATTACCCCCAGACGGGATGTGGGCGCAATGGAGCATACAAAAATATGAAGAAAGTTTTGGCGCTTTAAGAAGAACGAAGTCGCGAGATGTACAAGGAACGATGGAAGATTGACGATTTGCCGTGGAACCGGTTCGATGCAACCCGGCTCGATCCCGAGTTGTTGAGATTGGTCAGGGCGGCGGCGATGGCCGAACGCGGCGCGGACCGGTATGAACGGTATTTTCGCAATGTTTTTAACGGCGATCCGATTTTTCAACGCGCGGCGGGTTATTGGGCCGAAGAAGAAATCCGGCACGGCGAGACGCTTGGACGCTATGCCGAACTGGCCGATCCGGAATTCAATTTTAAGCGGGCATACGCGCGTTTCATGGCGGGATACGGCATCAAGACGGAGTCCGGCACATCGGTGCGAGGTTCGCGTTCGGGCGAATTGACCGCGCGGTGCATCGTCGAGATCGGCGCGAGTTCCTTCTATACCGCGCTGGGGGAGGCTTCGGAAGAGCCTCTTTTGAAGGTCATTTGCCGGAACATCGCTTCGGACGAGTTCCATCACTTCGGCATGTTTCACAGTCATCTTAAAGGCTATCTTGCCCACGAAAAAATCGGGTTGTGGCGGCGTCTGAAAATCGCGCTGGGGCGCATTCGCGAGTCGGAAGACGATGAGCTTGCCTATGCCTATTTTGCCGCCAACGGGTCGCCGAACGCCGTCTATGACCGTTTGAGCGGCACGGCGGCCTATGAGGCGCGGGCTTTTCCTCTTTACAAACAGGAGCATGTCCGGCGCGCGGCCGCCATGCTTTTCAAAACTTGCGGGATAAACCTGCACGGCTTTTGGCACGATCTGGCCAGCCGCGCGGCTTGGGCGCTTTTGCAGCGGAAGGCCCGGAAAGCCATAAAACAAGCCCTTTAGGCCGCGAAAAATCATATTATTGCTTATTGCCGGGTACTTGCTAAAAAAGAGGGTTCACCCGCTCCGGCGGATCGTCATACATTAATTACACAGGTTGTTTCCCATGGCTGCTCCAACAACGCCTCTTATGAATCGCCTCGTATCGCTTTGCAAAAGGCGGGGCTTCGTTTATCCGGCTTCCGAGATTTATGGCGGCCTGAACGGTTTCTGGGATTTCGGTCCGCTGGGCACGCAGTTGAAGAACCATCTGCGCGACGCCTGGTGGCGCGATACGGTCGAATGCCCGCCGATGGGGCCGGACGGCAAGCCGCTTTCCATTGTCGGCCTCGACAGCACGATCATTCAGCATCCGACGACGTGGAAAGCTTCCGGGCACGTGGATGGATTTGCCGATTTGATGGTCGATTGTCGCGAAACAAAGGGTAGATATCGTGCGGATCACATAGCATGTGTAAGGGCTGGAACCGAGGATGGAAAACAGGCATTTTATCTTTCTGCCTTGGAAGGAGACGATGCGAAAGATAAAATTAAGGCTAAAGCCAAAAAACTTGAACGCAAGTATGGATCGAAAATAGAAATTTATGAAATCGATAAACTTGAGCCTTTGCCTTCGCTTATCGATAAGAGCGACCTTATTATTGGGCCTGATGCCGAGAGCCCGGGAACATTAACCGAACCGCGCCCATTTAATTTAATGTTTGAGTCTAATGTGGGCGTCTTACATGACGAGGATTCCAAAGTCTACCTCCGGCCCGAAACGGCGCAGGGCATTTTCCTTCAATACAAGAACGTGCTCGATACGTCGCGCGTGAAGGTGCCTTTCGGCATCGCGCAGATCGGCAAGGCGTTCCGCAACGAGGTTACGCCGCGCAACTTTATCTTCCGCGTCCGCGAGTTTGAGCAGATGGAAATTGAGTTCTTCTGCCAGCCCGAAGACGGCCTGATGTGGTACGAATACTGGGTGGCCGAGCGCCTGCGCTGGTGGGAAAGCGTCGGCGTAAGCAAGGCCAATCTTTACCGTCATATTATTCCGACGGAGGAATTGGCCCACTATTCGAAGGGAACCTCGGATATCGAATACCGCTATCCGTTTACGATGCCGGGTTTTGGCGAGTTGGAGGGCGTGGCGTACCGCACGGACTACGACCTGACGCAGCACCAGAAATTCAGCAAGACCAACCTCGAATACATCGATCAGGAGGCCAGCCGTCGCTATATCCCGCATGTGGTTGAGCCTTCCAGCGGCCTGACGCGCGGCGTTTTGGTGTTGCTGTGCGAAGCCTATCAGTACGATGAAAGCCGCGCTTCGCCCGAATGGCTGAAGATCAAGCCGAGCCTCGCGCCGATCAAGCTGGGCATTTTCCCGCTCGTCAACAAGGACGGCATGCCGGAAGTGGCGGAGATGCTTTATATGGACCTGCGCCGCGACTTCGTTTGCCAGTACGACGCCAAGCAGTCGATCGGCAAGCGTTATGCGCGCATGGATGAAGCGGGCACGCCTTTCTGCGTCACCATCGACGGCGATACGCTGAAAGACCAGACCGTCACCATCCGCGACCGCGACACCGCGCAGCAGGAACGCATAGCTCTGGCTAACGTTCGCGGTTATGTGGCGGGAAAGCTGAAGCCGTAAAAATCGTTAGGTGAAAAAACACAAACGGATTGCTTTCGCTTCATTGCAAGGCCGAAAACATCGCGGAAAATCGTTCATCAAGTGTGATCGTAACGTATCGCACTGCCGCGAAAGGCGATAATGCCACAATATTGCCTTATTTTCGTCCCGTCCCTGACAATCTTCCCCTTCATTTTATCAAAATAAGTCAAAAGCTTAACGGCATCTTAACAAAATATAACTACGTTAAGTTGGGGAGTGAGACGGTAAGAAGATGGAAAGCCAAACAGGAAAGAGCAAAATTGAGACCGTTCAACTGGTCCCTGCTCCTGCTGCCATTGCGAGCGAGGAAGGTGGGGTATTGGGCTTCTGCCAGACTCCTTTTGAAGCATCTGGACAGATTGTTTCGTCATCGACGTTTTTACGCCTTCCAACCAGTCTTGCAACGGTTGTTGCCGTTAAACAGCCGGTACAGGCTGACGATTATTACTTTTTTTCGCTCATGAAGGGCAAGGCGGTCAATCTCTTTTCCAGGGGGGAAGAGAGAAACAAGCTGGTAAAGAAAGCTTTGGTTCCTTTGAAGTGCGTTATAGGGCTCGGCCTTCTTGGAGCCATGATAAGCAGCATTTTCTATTTTCCGAAATACACGCTTTTACTGGCTTTAGGAAACCTCGTAGTGTTTCCCTCTCTTTTGAGGGGTTTTGACGCTCTCACGGACGACTTCGGAAATAACCGCGAAAACGTATTGGGCCGTAATGTGTATGTCACGGCAAAGCCCGGGAACAAAATTGTGCCGCTTCGCCCTGAGGGCAAGCCCTTGCCTGCCGATGGGTACGTGCCGCTGCCGGCAGCCTAAAAGCCGCATCCTCGTTTCGATAAAAGTGAAAAAAATTAACGCCGCTTATCCTCTGCGCCGGTTTTTGATTTCAATCCGCCCCGCTTCAAACTCACTGCGCGCGATGTCGCTTTTGGCTTTGCCGCGCGCGACGAAGTGATGTGAGTCAGCGCCTGCTTGCGGGCGTGGCGTGGCGGGGCCTCGGGCATGGGCGCGACCGTCGCGTGTTTCAGCATTTTCTTGCGTGAGGCAAGCGCCGTGGCATGAGATGTTTGCAGCATTGCCGCGCCTTCCGCAAACAACGCGATGCTTTTCACGCCCTGTCGCCAGGCGGCGAGGATCATGTTTTCGCGCTCTTCCTTCGTCTGGTCCGCGGCAACGCCCACGACAAGATTCACGTCGCCCGTGATGAAGCTTTGAACGGCGGCCGCCATGCGCAAGCAGGCCGGGACGTCTTCAAGAGCGAAGATCTTATTGGCATCCGGCGGCAGTTCGCTTGCGCCCGCCACCGTGCCGTGCCCGCAGCAGAAGGCATTGGCGGCGGCAATATCTTGTTCGGAAAAGCTGAGATGGCGCAGAAGATCGAAGCGCGGGTTCTGGCAATCGTCGGCGGTTAAGCCCAGGCGCGCGCGGCAGAACTCTTCGCCCAGTATCCATGGTGTGAAAGCGTGGCGAATGTTGTTTACGCCGGGAAGGTATTCCTCGACGCGCGCGATGGCGGCCGCGTCGAAGCCGCGCTCGTACAACAAGGCATGATTGACGCCGGGCGCGGCTCTTAACGTGTTGTAGCCGATGGCGAAATCGATAATTCCCTTCACGTCCGAAGGATCGCAGCCCAGCTTGTCGAGCGCGAGCGGTACGGCCGGATGGATCTCCCGCCGATAGAGGTCGGCGGCCAGCGCGCGCTGGCGGACGAGCGTCCGCTCGGCCTCGGCACCCTGCGCTGAACAATCCATGAGCGGCGCGAAAACGGGTGCGGCGAAAAGGGCCGTCAGCTGAAAATGGCGTAAGCCGTGCTGTTGGACAAGCTCAAGCGCTTCGTCCCAGCGGCGGCGGGCCGTGGCGATCAGGACGAGGTCGGCGCCGGAGTCAATGTTAAGGGGGGCCGGAAGGATGGATAGATGCTCGTAATCGGTGCGCTCGTCATAAGCGGCCCGCCGGTGGTTGCGCAAGGCCCGCAAGCGCATTTCGCGTTCGTTTGAAAAAGAAAGGCATGGTCCAAGCAATCCCGCCAGTTCGGCGGAGGCCGCCACGGCTTCGGCGGTCATGATCGCGCTGATGGCGGCGGCGGTGGCTCGGCCGACCTTGCTGTCGTAGGGGATGGCTATCGACATGAGAAGGGCGGCCAGATTGCCGTACCCGATCGAAAGCGCGCGCGCAGGATCCGGCGCGGGAACCAGATGTTCGTAATGCATATCCAGCATAAAGACCGTAAGCCTTACGGCATGACGGAAAGCGATGACGTCGAAGGAAGCGTCAAGACGGCGGAAACGCATCAGGTCGAGCATGAGCCGCGGCGCGGCGGCCGGAGCGGGAGAAGAGCTCCATTCGGCAATTGTGTCGGCAAAGGAAACCTTAACGAATTCACGATCAGGCGTCACATCCAGCAGGCGATCCCATGCGCGATGCGTCTTTGCGTTGTTGGAGCTTAATAAGGTGTCGATGGTTTCGTTCCGGATCGAAAAGGCCGCCGTACGCTCGGGGCCGGAGAGATCGGCCTGTTCAAAAGAGATTTCAGGAACAGGCGAGGGCGGATATCCCGGCGAAGGCGACGTATGATAGGCCCAATCCGTTCCTATCCGTCCCAACTGCGAGGGATCAAGGACAAGGATGCGTTCGGTCAGCATGAAATTAAGTTCATCGTAGAAAGCCGAGGCTTCCGCTTCGGTGCGGACGAGGCTTTTTTTCCATGCCGCATAGACGGCAGCGCCCGCCACGCGATGAAATACCTGATGGGCGCCGGTTTCGGACTCTGTGCGCTTTGCCGCTGTGCCACGCCGCCGCCAAAGCCATGATGGCATTGTGTTCTCTTCAACAGGATGCAAAGCGGAAGGAACCGCAGGGAAGAGAGCGGAAGCGAAAGCTTGCGCGGCTTCGTTGCTCCAGTTTGGGGGAACATAAACGTTCAGCGGCGTCGCTCCGGCTTTTTCTATCGTATGCGGAACGAAACCTGAGGGATCACGGGAATCCGCGCCGCTTGATGTGAACAGACGTTCGATGGGCATCTGAATCCTGTTCTATTTCAGAGTGTTAGATGGTTTTCGAGGAAGCAAAAAACAAAGTTATCCACAAGATGATGTGTTCAGGAAGCATAAATGCCACAAAATGTGGTGGGTTTAAAGAAAAACTTATTCACAATCTACTCACGGTTTTTCGTCCGCTCGTTGCGTTTTTTTGTAAAGTTTTTTTCAAGATTTTCAGCCTACTAAATAACTGCGTCAACCTTGATTCGATTCATGTACGAAAACTTTTCCAACGTTCACCGCGTCTCTCAGCCGGGCGCAAGGCTTTACACCAAACGCCATGGTGTCGAGGCGAGGGGCGATTCGTCCGGTAACCGCTATTTCCGGTCGTCTATGAGCGGGAAAAACGGGCAAGAACACCGTTGGATCATTGTTGCAGGGGAGACGGAGGCCACAAAAATACCTTCCTCCTGGCTTATCCGGTTGCATCGTATTGCCGATGTGCCATTGTCTGTGGAAAGCATCTCCTGCCATTCCATGCACATGGCTTGTCAGCGTGGTCCGGCATGTCCGGGCAGTCTTCCGTTGGCGCCGGAAAATGAGTATCAAGCCTGGCATCCTCGCGAGTAAGAAGAACCTTCAGGGAGCACTTCGATGGGACGTAACGCAATTGAAACCGTTTTAGGCGCTGTGGTTCTGATGCTGGCGGCGTTGTTCATCATGTTCGCTTATTCCAGCTCCGATCTGCAGAAAGTGCAGGGCTATGCGATAAGCGCCAATTTTCCCATGGTGGACGGCCTGAAGGACGGCAGCGACGTGCGTATCAACGGCGTCAAGGTCGGCTCCATCTCAAGCCTGAACCTCATCACCGATCCCGGACCGAGTCAGTACCTGGTCAAGGTCCGAATGACCATTCTTCCGAGCGTGAAGCTGCCCATCGACACGATAGCCATGGTCGCTTCGGAAAGCCTGCTTGGCGGCAAGTACATGTCGCTTGAGATCGGGGTGGACGAGGAAACGATCAAAACCGACGGCACGGGACGCCTTACGCACACGCAAGCGCCCATGCGCCTTGACGACCTGATCGGGCAGCTTATTTACAGTTCCAAAAAGTCCGATGCGGGATCGTCGTCAAATGAACCTGCGCCAGCCGCCGCGGCGACACCGCCCGCTGCGCCAGCCGCACAAGCCACAACGGCAGCCCCTTCACAAGCGGTGACAACCGTGCCGGCAGCGCCGGCGGCAGTACGTTCGACGGTGCCATCCACTGCCGAGCAACCGGCGCATCCGTAATGGATAAAAAGCTTTTTCTTGTCTTGGCCGTTTGTCTGGCTTCCTTACCGGCTGCGGCTGCCGTGCCGGCGGAAGACCGGCCGATTGCCGTTTTGCGTATGCTCGACAAGATCACCGCGCGCGTCGAGGAACTGGACATACCGGCTGAGCGGCCTTTCAAGTTCGGGACGCTGATGATTACCGTTCGCGCATGTAAGGTTACGCCTCCCGAGGAAACGCCGGAGGCGGCGGCGTTCGTCGAGGTTGGCGAAATCAAGCCCGGCGAAGCCGAAGCAAGCGTTTTCAGGGGCTGGATGTTCGCGTCAAGCCCGGCGCTGTCGGCGATGGAGCATCCCGTTTACGACTTGTGGGTGACCGGCTGTAAAAACGCGGCGACCAGGTGATCCCAATTCTTCCCCGGCGGCAACGCGAGCTTGGCCGATTTATCAAGAGCCAGGCTTAACAGGTGATGATAGTTGGTCCGCGTGACTTCAAGAGTGCCGAATTGCGCCAGATGCGCGGTTTGGAACTGGGTGTCCAGCAGCGTGAACCCACGCGTCTTTAAAAGCGCGACAAGATAGACAAGCGCGATTTTGCTGGCGTTGGGACGGCGGCTGAACATGCTTTCGCCGAAGAAGGCGCTGCCGAGGCTGACGCCGTAAAGGCCCCCGATTAGCTCGTCTTCATGCCGGACTTCGACGCAGTGCGCGTGGCCGCGTTTATGAAGGTTTGTGTAAAGAGCGACAATTTCAGAATTGATCCACGTAATCGGCCGGTCGGGCGCGGGCGCCGCGCAAGACCTGATGACTTCGCTAAACGATGTATCGAGGCTTACGGTGAAGGCGTGCTGGCGAATGATACGGCGCAGCTTGTGCGAAACGTGAAAACGGTTGTCGAGCGGGATGACGGCGCGCATCGGCGGGTCGAACCAGCGCAATTCATTCGAAGCCGCGCTTTCGGCCATGGGAAAGATCCCCGCCGCGTAGGCGCGGAGAAGAACATCGGGGGTCAGGCGAAAGGAGCGGCTAGACATCGGGATTCATTAAGGTGAAGGCGCGAATCACTATAAGTTATTGAGAAAATTGGTTAATGCCAAGCGGGAAAGTCAGGCGTACAGACGGTGAAAGGGATTTATTCGCCGTTTTTCCTTCCGTTCAGGAAATTTTCCAGCCAGTGAATGTCGTAATCGCCGTTGATGAAGTCCGGCTGGTTGATGAGGCGTTGGTGCAGAGGCAGGGTCGTTTGCACGCCGCCGATCACGAATTCTTCCAAACTGCGGCGCAGGCGCAGCAGGCATTCGTTCCGGTTCGTGCCGTGGACGATCAACTTGGCGATCATGCTGTCGTAATGCGGCGGCACCGCGTAGCCGTGGTAGAGCGCGCTGTCCACGCGCACGCCAAGGCCGCCCGGCGCGTGGAAGTCGCTGATGCGTCCGGGCGACGGCGTGAACGTTTCGGGATTTTCGGCGTTGATGCGGCATTCGATGGCGTGGCCGTTGAGATTAATGTCGTCTTGCTTAAAGCTTAAAGGCAATCCGGCGGCAACGCGTATCTGTTCGCGCACCAGATCGATGCCGGTGATCATTTCCGTGACTGTGTGCTCGATCTGTAGGCGCGTGTTCATTTCGATGAAATAGAACTTGCCGTCTTCATAAAGGAACTCCACGGTGCCCACGCCGCGATAACCGAGTTTCTGGGCTACCCCGGCGGCCAGCTTGCCTATCTTTTGCCGCTCGCTTTCGTTGAGGCCGGGAGAGGGGGCTTCCTCGATGAGTTTTTGATGATTGCGTTGGATCGAGCAATCGCGTTCGCCGAAATGGACCGCGTTGCCATGCGTATCGCCCAGAAGCTGAACTTCGATATGGCGGGGGTGAAGCAGACATTTTTCGATGTAAACGTCGTCGTTGCCGAACGCCGCGCGGGCTTCGTTCCTGGCAAGTTTCCATGCTTCGCCAAGGTTGTCGGCGTTCGTGGCCATCTTCAGGCCTTTGCCGCCGCCGCCCGCCGCCGCCTTGATCAGAACAGGAAAGCCGATTTTTTGCGCGATTGAGAGGGCTTCTTTCTCGCTCCCTACAGGGCCATCGGAGCCGGGGACCGTCGGCAAGCCGAGGTCTTTGACGGTCTTCCGCCCCGCAACCTTGTCGCCCATCAGGCGTATATGGTCCGGCGTAGGGCCGATGAAGGCGAAGCCATGCTCTTCCACCATGCTGGCGAAAGAGGCGTTTTCCGCCATAAATCCGATCCCGGGATGGATGGCGTCCGCGCCCGTTATCGCCGCCGCCGTCAGGATAGCGGGAATGTTCAAATAGCTTTCTCTGGCCGGGGCCGGGCCAATGCAAACGCTTTCGTCGGCCAGCCGGACGTGCATGGCGTCCGCATCGGCCGTCGAGTGAACGGCAACCGTCTGGATGCCCATCTCGCGGCAGGCGCGATGGATGCGCAGGGCTATTTCACCCCGGTTGGCTATAAGGATTTTTTCGAACAAGGCGCGGCCTACAAAATGAGCAGGAGGGTTTCGCCGAACTCAACCGGCTTGGCGTCGCTTACCAGAATATCCCCGATCGTTCCGGCCACCGGCGCCTTGATAGGGTTCATGACCTTCATGGCCTCGATGATCAAAAGCGTATCCCCAGCCTTTACCTTGTCGCCGGTCTTCACAAAAGGCGCGGCACCGGGTTCGGGCGCGAGGTAGACCGTCCCGACCATGGGCGCGTCGACGGCCGTGCCTTTAATGGCTTTTTTCTCTTCCGCCGGAAAAGGCGCGGCGGGCGCGGCGGCGGGGAAAGCCGGGGACGTTACATGGACGGTTGAAGCCTGAGCGGCCACGCGGATGCGCTTGTCGCCTTCGGCGTATTCGATTTCGTTCAGCCCGGTTTCCTTCAGAAGAACGGCCAGTTTGCGGACAAAATCGGTATCGAGTTCAAAAACGCTCATCGCTTTTTCCTGTTATGGGATTTAATTATGGAGGCCAAACTTCTCAGGGCGTAAACGTAACCATCGATGCCAAGGCCGGAAATGACGCCCAGGGCAAGGCTTGAGATGAAAGACACGTGCCGGAATCGCTCGCGCGCGAAAATATTGGAGACATGAACCTCGATCACCGGAAGGCCCGCGAGCTTCAGCGCGTCGTGAATCGCAACCGAAGTATGCGTGTAGGCGCCCGCGTTGATCACGATGCCTTGATGCGTCGTCCGGCTTTTCTGGATCCACGTGACGAGATCGCCCTCGCTGTTGCTTTGGCGGCAGTCGGCCTCGAATCCCAGAGCCTTGGCCGTTTTGCGGCACAGCTCGTCGGCTTCGCGCAAAGTGGCCGAGCCGTAAAGTGACGGCTCGCGCGCGCCCAGCATGTTCAGGTTGGGCCCGTTTAACACCAGAATTCGCGGCAGTTTTTTTGCCATAACAGCCCCTCATGGAAGGATCCCCGCTTTCGCGGGGACCGGTTTCATATCGTTATTCTGTCCTGCGCGCGTAAAGGCCTATTTTTTCGCGTTTTTGCGAGCGTCCTCGACGGCTTTTTTCAACTGTTCGTACTGCATGGCGCCGGGATAAAGCTGGTCATTAATGATAAACGTCGGCGTGCCGTGCGCTCCGACTTCTTTCGCGAGCGCCTGATTGGCCTTGATGATCTTGTCGATCGATTCGTCGGCCATGTCTTTCTTCAGTTTCTCGACGTCAAGACCGGACGTCTTTGCGGCGTTGAAAATAACCTCGTCCGAAAGGCGTTCCTTCGTTTTCATGAGCGTTTCATGGAATTTCTGATACTTGCCCTGCTTGACGCTTGCCAGAGCGGCTTTGGAGGCTTGAACCGAATTGGGGCCGAGAATGGGCAATTCCTTGAAAACGAACTTAACTTTTTTGTCTTCGCCGACCACCTTAAAGATGTTGTCATAGGCCGTTTTGCAGAAGCCGCACTGATAGTCGAAAAATTCGACGAGCGTAACGTCTCCTTTGGGATTGCCTGCGATGGGCGATGAGGGGTCGTTATCGATCTTTTCGCGGTTATCCTTCAATGCCTGTTGGCTTTTGGCCGAAACCTCGGCTTCATCGCGATTCTGCATTTCTTGCGCCGCCTTAACCACCAGGTCGGGCTCTTTTTTGGTCAGGAGGTCGCGGACAATTTCTTCGATCGCCGCTTTTTGCGCGTCGGTGAAAACGTCGGCCGAAGGGGCGGGCGCCGCGGTGGGCGCAGGCTTGTCGGCGGCAAGCGTAAGAGCGGGGGTCAAGCCGAGGACCAGGACGCCCAACAACATGGCTGATCGATACATTAATGGTACTCCCGAAAAGAGTTAATGGATACAGACGGCCACAAAACCAAGTTTTCAAGCCCAAGTCAACGTTCCCGGTCTTCCTTGTGCTCCTTGTCCGTTGTTAACTTAATATCCTGAGCCCGGAGCCAATAGGGAGAGCCTTTGGAAAGGCCCTTAAGAGCCCGGTCGGCATAACGCCCGGCTTCCTTTTCGGCGCCCCGCGCCATGGCTTCTTCGGCAAGCGCGTAGGAAACCAGTCCCTCGTATTGGGGGTCTTTGGTTAACTCGGCCTTACGGCCCCACGCCGAAGCAAGAAAACGCCAGATTTCGGGCGCGCGTTCTTCGAGGCGATGGGCTTCCGTCAGTTGCTTGATGGCCAGATCGATGCGCGACGTGTCTTTGCTCTCAAGCAAGGCGTGCCCGTAGGCGATGCGAAGAAGAGCCGAATCCGGAAGCAGATCGACGGATTTTTTATAAAGGGGCACGGCTTCCTCGACGCGCCCGTTTTCAAAGAGGGCTTGTGCCTTGAGTTCGTAGAAAAAGGGATTGTCAGGTTCTTCCGTGATAAGGCCGTCCATAAGGTCAAGCGCCCTTTGCAACTGGCCCGACTGGTAAAGCGCGATGGCGCGCGCGTAACGGGCAGGCAGGCGTTTGTCCCTGTCCGTGTAACGCAGCAAAGCCGTTTCCGGCTGAAGGAATCCCAATAGCTTGGCCTTCATCCGTTCGTGCATGACCGCGAAACGGGGATCGAGCTTTTTGTCGGCGTTCGGCGAGTTCTTCACATGATAGGCAATGGAGTCGATGCGGTCTTGCGTGAGCGGATGCGTGCGCACGTATTCGACCTGACGGTCGACGGGAAGGATTTCCTGTCCCTTGAGTTTTTCCATGAATTCGAGCATTCCGCTCGACGTTACGCCCGCACGGTCAAGATAAGTCATAGCGGCTGCGTCCGCCGAATTTTCCTGCGCGCGGCTGAAACTGAGGATGTTGCGCTGCGCGATTTGCTGCGCGCCGCTGATCGCGCCCATGGCGATTTGGCCGCTGCCGCTGGCTACGCCGGCCGCGACCCCCAGGATCATGCCTAATATGGCCTGTGTCGTGGCGTTGCTCATCGCTTCGCTGCCGCGGATAAGGTGCCCACCGGCCATATGTCCCGTTTCGTGGGCCATGACGCCCATGAGTTGTTCGGGCGTGTCCGTCGCTTGCAAAAGGCCGGTGTAATAAAACTCGTTCATGCCGCCTGCCACAAAAGCGTTGATGGTGCTGCTTTTAATGATAACGAGGCTGACGGACGCAGGGTCCATTTCCGCCGCTCGAAAGACGGGCGTTGCCAGTTCGCGCAGGTAATGCTCGATCTCGGCGTCGCGGATCGTCTGGATGGACTCGTTGCTCTGGGCCTGTGCCGCCGTTGCAAAGGCGAAGAGAAAGAAGAACAAAAGATTCCGTGCGACCCGCAGGGGCCTTAAGGAGAGCCGGTTCGGTTTCATGCGCGCAATCACAACGTCACCTTATGGCAGGATGATGGCGATGAACAGGACGGTGGTCATTGCCCCGTCAGTTTGCGCCACCAGCCGCCTTTTGGTTTGTCGGGGATAGGATTGACGATTTCATGAGGCGACGCCGGCGGTGGCGAGAAAGGCTTCGGAGAAGGCGCGGAGGGCGTCGCGCGGACAGGCTCGGGCGTCGTATTGATGTGCGGCGTCGTGTCGATATCGTGAATGCTTACGGGAAGAGTTTCCGCAGGCGCATCGCGTGAGGTTTCCGTTGGCCGGTCATAGGAGCGAGGGCTATGAGATCCGCGTTCGCGATAGGGCCGGGGAGGCCAGCGATTGCCTCCATCGCGTTGATGCCCCTCCTGATTGTTGTTGCCGCGATGCCTTCCGCCGCGTCGTCCCCGGCGGCGTCGGCGGTTTTGATTGTTTTGGTCGAAAGGCTGTTCGGAATCGGACGCGCGGTTGTAATTCGGTTCTTCCGCTTCGTTGCCGACGTTGTCGTCCACAGGCGCGTCTTGCGGTTGGACGGTTGCCGGGGAATCAGGCTGTTCTCCGTCGAAAGGAGGCTGGTTCGATGGCGGCGAGCGGTCGCGGCGGCCAAAGCCACGGCGATTGTCGCGTCCACCCCGTCGGAAACGGCGGCGATGGCCGCTTTCCGAATCGGTGTCGTTGCTTGCCTCGGACGTTTGCGAATAAACAGACGGTTTGCCGTCTTCGTTTTCCTCAGGTTGAGACGGCAAGGGCGGCAGGTCGCGTTCGGCTTCGGCTAAAACCTTGTCCGTGTTGACTGCCGGACTGTCTCTGCGGGTGGACGGGCGATTGCGCGAACGTTCCATCCGGTATTCGGGCGGAGTCAGCGTTTCATCGCTGTGCAAAAGGACGTGAAGGTCGTAGCGCTGTTCGATCGTCCGCAAGGCCTCGCGCTTCTGGTTGAGAATATACAGGGCGATTTTCGTCGGCACTTGGAGGACGAGTTCGGAAGCGCGCTGGCGGATGCCTTCTTCCTCGATGGCACGAAGGACAGAGAGGGCGGCGGAATCCACCGAGCGCACATAACCGACGCCCGCGCAATGCGGGCATTTTTCGAAACTGATTTCCGTCAGGCTCGGGCGCAGCCGTTGCCGCGACAGTTCCATAAGACCGAAGGGCGAGATGCGCCCGATCTGCAGCCGTGCGCGGTCGTTCTTCATCGCCTCCTTAAGGCGCCGTTCGACAGCGTGGTTGTTCCGGCCGTCTTCCATATCGATAAAGTCGATGACGATCAGCCCTGCCAGATCGCGCAGACGCAGCTGCCGGGCCACCTCGTCGGCGGCCTCGAGATTGGTTTTCAGGGCCGTTTCCTCGATGTGTCTCTCGCGCGTGGCGCGGCCGGAGTTGACGTCGATAGCCACCAGCGCTTCGGTCGGGTTGATGACAAGGTAGCCGCCCGAGCGCAACTGGACGATCGGGCCATGCAGGGCGTCGATCTGGTTTTCGACGTGATAGCGGAAGAACAGGGGAATGGGATCGTCGTAGATTTTAATTTTCTCGACGTCGTCCGGCATGATGGTGCGCATGAATTCCCGCGCGCGCTGATAGCCTTCGGCGCCCGCCACCAGAATTTCGTCGATGTCCTGCGTGTAAAGGTCGCGCACCGAGCGCTTGATAAGGTTGGCTTCCTCGTAGATCAGCGAAGGCGCCGTGGATTGCAGCGTTTGCTCGCGGATGCTGTCCCACAGGCGCAACAGGTATTCAAGGTCGCGCTGGATGTCCGGGGGATCCTGTTCCATGCCCGCCGTGCGCAGGATGACCGCCATGCCTTCGGGAACCTCGAGCTGGTCGAGAATTTCCTTCATCCGGCGACGGTCGTGGTGGTTGGTGATTTTGCGCGATACGCCGCCGCCGTGGCCGGTGTTCGGCATGAGGACGCAATAACGGCCTGCCAGCGATAGATAGGTTGTCAATGCCGCGCCTTTGTTGCCGCGTTCTTCCTTGACGACCTGAATGAGCATGACCTGGCCGCGCTTGAGCACTTCCTGAATCTTGTAGCGCGGCCGGTGCTGGCGCACGAAACGTTCGGCGACGTCGCCGCCGACGCTTTCCACGGGCGTCGCTTCGGCCGGAGGCGCTTCCGTCATGGCTATCGGCGTTATGACAGCGTTGCCGAAATCGGTGATCAAGCCTACACCGACGTCCGCGGAGGGGGCGAAGCTTTCGGCCATTGAAGACAAGACCGGCTCTTCCGGCGCGTTTTCAACCGTCGGCGGCAAGGCTTCGTCTTCCGGGGCGTTATAACCCTCATCCTCGTAGGGAGGTTCCGGATTATCATCGGAATCGTGAAGGCCTTCTTCTTCCGGAACATCAAGCGGGGGCGTTTCGTGTTCGCCGCCGCTCGCGGTTTCCGTTTCAATATCTTCCGCCTCTTCCTCATCTTGGGGGCGGTCGGCCATCGGAATGCGGAAATAATCCGGATGAATTTCGGAAAAGGGTAAAAAGCCGTGGCGGTTGCCGCCATACTCGACAAACGCCGCTTGCAGCGACGGCTCAATGCGCATGACTTTGGCGAGATAGATATTGCCGCGAAGGACGGGTTTGCTGGCCAGACCGAAATCAAGGTCGTCCAACCTGTTCGTATCGCGGTAACTATTGACGATCGCTACGCGCGTTTCCTCGGGATGCGTGGCATCCACCAACATACGTTTGGTCATTTTTTTCTCTCCTGCCGGATCGTCGCGATGAGGGTGGAATGGGATGCCTCTCGACGCGCCAGAACCGGCAAATTCGTTGTTAACCCTAAATAGCCGGTCAAACCGGCCAAACTATGGCGCTTCCAGTCCGCATTCGGGGTTCGTTATGGCCCCGGCCGCAACGACGGCGCGCCCGCGTGTTCGATGCCGGGTGAACTTTGAAAAGGCTAACGTATTGCTTTTTCTTGGATTCTTCCTAGCCAGGGCCCCAAAGAGGGCTGGGCTCCATCGAACACGGCCCGATCATAAACGTAAACCGGCCTCCAATACAATCAGTTATTCACAAGCATTAAAAACATATGAAAATCAAAGCGGTTTTAAGTTTTTCAGTGTTTTCAGGCCTTGTTAAGGGGAAGGTCTTATAATCAAAGAGAATTTTGGAAATCAATTTTACGGCTTGTCATTCGATGATGGATTTTAAGCGGCCACCCAAAGGACATCGCACAAGAAGCTTGTTGGCCTCCGTTTTGGCGGGCGCTGCCTTGATGGGAGGCGCGATGACGGCTCCTTCCGAAGCTCAGGCAAAAGAAACTGCTCCCATCACCGTGAACGAAAAAGCGACTCTTAACAACCTAAGCGAAACCGATTGGGTTATGCATGAAACGAATGAACTAGCGAAAAAAATCGAGCAGGACGGCGGCCAGAAACTGATCGTTATAGACAGCCGGAAATTGCCGGTCGGCAAAGGCTCATTGTTGATGTGGGGCGCGCTTAAAGATGAAATTAATAAACAGGGCGTCAATTTAGCGCCTGACCTTATGAATGAGCTGATAAATCTTGATTTTATAGCGCAACATATCGACAAACACGGCCCGTGGGGCGCTTTTACGCCTAAGGACAAAAAACAAGCGCGCGTTGTTATCAGCGGTTATAAAGGCGACGATCCCGACGACTTTGTTGGCGTGTTTGCCGGATTCAAAACGGCTCCATCCGTTTTTGAAAACTACGATGTTCGTAAACTTGGCGTGAGCCGTGCCATTTTCGATGCCGATCGTCTGGGGGCTTTTGTCGCGGAACATGAAAACGGCCATCTCGATCAGGAAAAATATCTGACCCCGCTTTCCCGCGACGCCGAACCGATCCGCGTTTTGATGTATGAGCATCATAAGGAAGCCAAAGCCGATTCCTATGCGGCCATTATGCGGGCCGCGCAAGGCGACATGGAAATTGCGAAGGATGCATCAAAACTCCGCGAAGTCTACTGTCTTAAGGCGGGCCAACAGATGTCTCTTACGGCGCAGGATGACGAGAAACTTGGGTGGCTCCCGTATAACAACGGGCGCGTGCTCAATCATACGGCCAGACTAATGGAAAAAATCGGCAACAAGGAGTGGGGCGCTGTCGATAAGGAGCTGATGCGCACGTTTAAATCCTATCATAACGCACAGAATACGAACGCAAATGACCCGCATTTGAAAGCTTATTCGGATAAAGAAGATATTATGCGCCAGCTTAAAACAACAGGCATGATGGGGTTGCGAAAAGATAGAGATACCGTTCACCGAATATCGGCAGCCATGGCGACACATTACGGCATGTCCGAGGCTGAGCTTAAGGCAACGGCTTTGTATGTTCCTTCCGCAGGCGTTTGTTTTTTTAACAATTGGTCTTTCGATCCTCTGGAAATAGCGGCGGCGGGTTTAAAAGCCCAATTTCACGAAAATATGACGGAAGGTCAGAAAGAGTATCTTCGTGGATTGCAAAAGAATGTCGATGATGTTTTAGCGCCAGCCTTGGGAGGAGATGCGAAGCAGGAATTACAGTCAGATGCGCAAAGAGCAATGGAAGCCAGGATGAATGAAAGGGCGGAGAAGCTCAAACAAAGTCTTAAGGCAGCAGACAAGGGGCCAAAAGCGCAGCTTTGAGTGCGTTGATCAATAGAACCGGAACATGCTCTAAATCGCCTTTGCCAGCACTTTGCCCAGTCTTTGGCTGAAACCCACCGGGTCGCTTATGGTCTCGCCGTCGAGCAAACGCGCCTGATCGAGCAACAGACTCGCAATGTTCTCAAGCTCCTTTGAGCTTCCTTTAACTTTCGCCCGTTCCGCCATTTTGCGAATGAGCGCGTGACGCGGGTTGATTTCAAGGATGCGCTGGGTCGGCGTGCGGATCTGGTTGTGCTGTTTCAGAAAACGCTCAAGATGAATGTCGATGTCGCCTTCATCGGCGGCAAGGCATACCGGGCTGTCGATCAGGCGGTCGGACGTGCGCACGTCTTTCACGTTGTCGCCAAGGGTCAGCTTCATCAGCGCGATCAGCGACGTTATGTCGCCTTCGGGAGTCTCTTCCTTTTTGGCTTCGGATTCGTTGGGTTCAGTGGGTGTGATTTTTCCCAAATCCTGCCCGGCGCGCGTGACGGACTTGAACTTTTTGCCTTTGTATTCCATGACGGCCCCGGGCCAGAAGTCGTCGACGGTGTCGGTGAGCAAAAGCACCTCAACGCCGCGCGCCTTGAAGCCTTCGAGGTGAGGGCTGCGCAACAGCGTCTCGGCGTTGTCGCCGTTGATATAATAGATCGCGTCCTGCCCCTCTTTCATGCGCGCGGCATATTCCTCCAGCGATACAAAGCCGTCGCCATGTGTCGAGCGGCAGCGCAAGACCTTGAGCAGTTCTTCCCGGTGGTTGCCGTCCTCATAAAGGCCTTCCTTGATAACCGCGCCGAAATTGTCCCAGAATTTGGCATAGTCCTCCTTGTTATCGGCAAATTTTGCCAAATCGCCCAGTATGCGGCGCGTGACGCCTTGCCGGATTTTGGCGAGAACGGGATTGTGCTGGAGCATTTCGCGGCTGATGTTGAGCGGCAGGTCTTCACTGTCGATCACGCCGCGCAAAAAGCGCAGATAAGGCGGGACAAGGCCTTCGGTTCCTTCGGTGATGAACACGCGCTTGACGTAAAGTTTGACGCCGTGCCGCCGTTTGGGATCGAAAAGATCGAAAGGCTTGATGCCCGGCACGAACAAAAGGCCCGTGTATTCGATCTTGCCTTCGGCTTTCCAGTGCGCCGTCAGCGCCGGTTCCTCGAATGCGTGCGCCACATGATGGTAAAACTCCTTGTACTGTTCCGGCGTGATGTCGTTTTTGTTGCGAAGCCAGAGCGCGCTGGCCTTGTTCACGGGCTTGTCGTTCTTGCCGAGCAGGATGGGAATGGCAATATGGTCGGAATAGCGGTGAATAATGGCGCGCAGGCGGTCTTCATTTAAAAACTCGTCCTCGCCTTGTTTGAGATAGAGCGTGATTTCCGTGCCGCGCATGGCCTTCGTATCTTCTTCAATGGCGAATTCGCCCTTGCCGTCGGAACGCCAGCACCACGCCTCTTCGCTTCCGGCCTTGCGCGCGGCGACTTCGACCATCTGGGCCACCATGAACGAGGCGTAAAAACCCACGCCGAACTGGCCGATCATATTGATGTCGGCCGTTTTGGATTCGGTAAGCTTTTTCACAAAGTCCAGCGTACCGGAACGCGCGATGGTGCCGAGGTTTTCGATCAACTCGTCGCGGCTCATGCCGATGCCGTTGTCGGAAACGGTGATGGTGCGCGCCTTGGGATCGACGGCGATCTTGATCTTGTAATCCGTATCGTCGCCGGTGAGTTCCGGCTGGGTAAGGGCCTCATAGCGCAGCTTGTCGCAGGCGTCCGAAGCGTTCGATATCAGTTCGCGAAGGAAAATTTCCTTTTCGCTGTAAAGCGAATGCACGACGATGTCGAGAAGGCGGCTGACTTCCGCCTGAAAAGGCATGCGTTCTTCGGTCATCGGAGGGATCCCGGTTATTGATGTTCACAACAATATTGGTATTAAGGGTATGGTTTTCAAGAGGATTTATGGATTTTTTCGAAAAAAGGGCTGCAGGGATTTCTTTTTCTTTATAACCTCACGGGGGAAAGGGTACTCAGGCGCGAGGAACCGAGCATGCGTTCGACATGCCGCCCCTGAAACATGACTATCCCAAGGTTCTGGCCCATCTCGATCGCTTCCTCGTTTTCGCAGCGGCAAAGAATGGTTCGCGCCTGGCCCGATTCCATAACGATGCTGCGAATGTCCGGAATGCGATCCGCCATCATGCCGTCGAGGCTGTCCGGCGTCCAATAGATCTTGATCAGGTCGAAGCCAAGCCGCATGCGGTCGTAATAGGGCAACGTGTGATGCGTCAGGCCGTCGAGGCAGATGCGGAACCCCCGGTCGTGCAGGTAGTCGCGCGCGAAAAGATAGGCGCCCATATCGGAGAAGACGTCGAGCTTGTTCATTTCGATGACCAAACGTCCGCGCAGTTGCGGTGTGATGATGGATTCAAAACGCGCGAAATCGGGCGAAAGGATCGTGGCCACGTTCAGGTTAAGGCTGAAGGGGCGGGCGGAAGCGATGCCGTCGCGCATCAGCATCGTCATGACCCGGCGGTCGAGCGCCTGGGTGAGATACTGAAACAGCCAGCGGTTCGCCAAAAGGTCGACGCCGGGCGTTGCGATGCTTTGCAAGTCTTCGATGGAAACGAAAATTTCCTCGAAAAGGGGCTGGGGCGGCTGGTGTTCGATAAGCGTGCACACCGTCTGCCGCCGTACGACATTCGACAGATCGGCCTGCACAAGTGCCTGTTCCAGCCTGGCCAGAATTTCGGGACGGATAGGGCTCATCAGTTTGGAAGGATCGAAACCGGGATGGAATTCTGGGTTTTCCCGCGCCATTTCAGCCTTGTTCAGAAGGTTCTGCGCCATCTGGAGCATGGCGTCATAGTCGTTTTCCAGATTGTACCACGTGCAAAAGGGCTGTTCGCCTTCGCGGGCTTCTTGAAACTGAACCAGAGGGTCTTCGCTGAAGAGCATCCGCAGACGGCTGACGGCCGGTTCAAGCATGTCGTTCGTCGCGTTTTTAGCTATGTAAAAAAGGTCGTTATTCTCAAGCGTGAAAAGCTGGCCTTCAAAAGCGGCAAGGCTGGAAGAGAAAGTTTCAATGGCTATGCGAATGTAGTTGGAGCGTTTGTAAGCCGGTATGAGACTCGAAAGGTGTATTTGCGCGCCGACACGGCCCCGGCGGAACTTGTCGAGCCTTTTGACAAAGTCCACCAGCAGGGTTTCCTGGGCCGGGGGGCGGGTGAAGGGTATATCGGGCATAAAAAAGACTCTTCTTAACCACCTTTGGACGGGTTTAGTTAAATTTTAGTAACTTTTGGGAACTATGACATTAACCAGAGGTTGAGGATTAGGGTATAAGGTCTTTCCCGGTCCGACATCCTTACAAAATTCAGATAGCCACCCCAGTTATCCTATGGAATTAGCTTCTCTAAAAGAATCCGGCACCGAAGAAAAAGCCTCCGCATACGGCGATTCAACGCCTTCAGTCAAGGAAGGCGCGGCTATGCATAAGGCCATTATTGTCATCACCGGCACCGTTCTGCTTCTTGCGGCGTTGCTGGGCCTCCAGCAACTCGTTTCGACGTTTGGCGGCAGCGTTCTGGGCAGCAAGACCCAGACGGCATGGACCTTCTTCCTTGCCATCGACATGATGGTCATTCCTTTGCTGCTGCTTGGCGTCATGCTGGGCACGGGGGCCCGTTATTTTGAGCGCGTCCGCCTGGCCATGAGCTACCAGGCGCGGCTCGATCAATTGCAAAACAGGCTCAATTACCGCGAAGACCTTTTGCGTCTTCTTGCCGATCATCAGGCGGGCGCGGTTGAAATTTTCGATCACAACAACCGGTTTTGGTTTGTCAACCGGCCGGCGGCCGATCAGCTGGGCAAGCAGGCCATGGAAATTCTTGGCAAGCCGCTGAACAGGGTCTTGAGCGTGGATCGCATCAAGAGGCTGGAACTCAGGCTTGCGGAGGCGCGCGCGGCGGAACAGCCTCTTGAATACATCGACCGCGTCGTGGATGATAAAGGAGTCACGCGGTTCATCCGGTCCCGGTATGAATCGATACCGCCTGTGGCCGAATTGTCCGGCGGCGTGCTGGTTAGCGAGGAAGACCATACAAGCCTTATCGTCGAACGCGAACGGCGCGAGCGGATGCTGCGTCAGGTTATCGAAACGCTGGTGGCCGTCGTCGACAGGCGCGACCCCTATGCCGCAGGTCACTCGGCCCGTGTGGGGCAGCTTGCCCACGCCATCGCCGAAGAAATGGGTCTTAGCCCGACGCTGATCGAAACCGCCGAGGTTGCGGGGTCGTTGATGAACTTCGGCAAGGTTCTGGTGTCGCGAAGCATTTTGACCAAAACGACGGCGCTGACGCCGGAAGAGCTTCAGCGCGTGCGCGACAGCATTTTAACGTCGGCGGACATTCTGGCCATTATCGGCTTTGAAGGGCCGGTGGTGCCGACCTTGCGGCAGGTGCTTGAGCGCTTTGACGGCGGCGGCGTGCCGGATGGTCTGAAAGGCGACGCCATTCTGGTCACGGCGCGGATCGTCGCGGTGGCGAACGCTTTCGTCGCCTTTGTCAGCCCACGCGCGCACCGCGACGGTTTGTCGCTTTCCGAGGCTCTCAAGTGCATGATGAACGAGGCCGGAAAAACGTTCGACGAGCGGGTTTTGATCGCCTTGGGGAATTACATCGAAAACCGCCCCAACAAGCTTGACTGGCTGACAATGTCGAAGCAAGCTTGACCCTTGCCCCTCTTGCGCAAGGGTTTTCTCCGGTGAAAAAAGGCCGAGACTTTCTTGATATCGATCGTGTCGACGTTGCCGATTTGCAGCGCATTCTGGCGCTTGGGCATCGTCTGAAGCTCGCGCCGCTGGCTTGCCGGCCTATGACGGGCAAGACTCTGGCTCTCATTTTTGAAAAGCCTTCCACGCGAACCCGCGTTTCATTCGAAGTCGGCATGCGGCAACTGGGCGGTGACGTCACGACGCTTTCCGGAGCCGAGATTCAGTTGGGCCGCGGCGAAACGATAGCCGACACGGGCCGTGTCCTTTCGCGGTACGTGGATTTGATCATGATCCGCACGTTCGACGAGAGCAAACTTCATGAAATGGCGGCGGGCAGCGGCATTCCCGTCATCAACGGGCTTACGAACCAGTCGCATCCGTGCCAGGTTCTTGGCGATGTCATGACGGTCGAGGAACGTCTTGGCGGGATCGCGGGAAAGACGGTCGTTTGGATCGGCGACGGCGACAACAACGTGCTGAACAGCTGGATTCATGCCGCGACAGCCTTTCATTTTTCGCTGCGGATCGTTTCTCCGCCTGAGTTTTCTCCCAAACCGGAAATATTGATCAAGACCCAGAAGCGCGGCACGGACGTTTCCGTAACGGCGGACGTCGAGGCTTCCGCCGGGGCGGATGTCGTGGTCACGGATTGCTGGGTCTCCATGCATAACAGCGATACGGCGGCCCGTTATGACCGTTTGCCGCCCTACCGTGTCGACAGCGCCTTGATGCGCCGCGCGAGCCCCGGCGCCATTTTTCTTCATTGCTTACCCGCCAAGCGCGGTGAAGAGGTAACGGACGAAGTGCTTGACGGCCCCCAATCGGCGGTCTGGGACGAGGCCGAAAACCGTTTGCACATCCAAAAGGCCATTATGTGCTGGTGCCTTGGGGTCGATAGCGGAGCCTTATCGTGATTGACGATATTATCGTACCGCCTTCGCCCCGTTCCTTCGGGGCTGTCAACTGGGTGGGCCTGGCTACATTGGTCCGCCGCGAAGTCATGCGTTTTATGAAAATCCATACGCAGTCCCTTCTCGCGCCCATGGTTATGACGCTGTTGTTCTATGCCATCTTCGCGCTGGCCATGGGCGGCGAGGGCCGCCGGATCGGGGCCGTGCCGTTCATGCACTTTGTCGCGCCGGGCCTGATCATGATGACCGTCGCGCAAAACGCTTTTTTCAACACATCCGTATCGATGGTTCTTTCCAAGCTTCAGGGCAATATCGTCGATTTGCTTATGCCGCCGCTTTCGGCGTTGGAACTGACGCTAGGCTATACGATCGGCGGCATCGCGCGCGGCGTGGCCGTCGGGCTTTTGTCGATGGCGGCGCTCGCGTTCGTATCCGACATGGGGATTGTGCATGCCGGTTTTGTCGCGTTTTACCTCGTTATCGGATCGACGATGCTGGCGCTTGTCGGGCTGGTGACGGGCATCTGGGCGCAGGACTTCGACCGTCTGGGCGCGATTCAGAATTTCGTCGTCATGCCCGCGACTTTTTTGTCCGGCACTTTTTTCTCCCTGAGCCAGCTGCCGGGCGCGTGGAAGCTCGTGGGGCACTTGAATCCGTTCTTTTATGTGATCGACGGTTTCCGCTATGGATTCACCGGCGTGGCGGAGGGGTCTTTGACGGCGGGCTTTCTTGTGATTACGGGATTGAATATCGCGCTTTTCGCAGGGGCTTACACGATGTTCGCGAAGGGATATAAACTTAAAGCATGAGTATAAATCGCGATGACTGAAAATAACGTGCCCGATCCCTTTCCGGCCCTTATGCCCGTTTATGCGCGGGCCGACGTGTATTTCGAACGCGGGGAGGGCGCCTATCTTTTCGACGACAAGGGGCGGCGCTACCTCGATTTCGTCGCGGGCATCGCCGTAACGTCGCTGGGCCATGCCAACCCGAAGCTTGTCGAGGCGCTGACGGATCAGGCCAAAAAGCTTTGGACGGTCTCGAACATTTTTCATACGCATATCGCCGAGCGTCTGGCGCAGCGTCTTGTGGATCTGAGCTTCGCCGATACGGTCTTTTTCCAGAACTCGGGCGTGGAGGCGTGGGATTGCGGCATTAAGGTTATCCGCAAGCATTTCAGCACCATCGGCCAGCCGGAGCGCACCCGCGTCATTACCTTCGATGGCTGTTTTCACGGGCGTTCGCTGGCGGCCATTGCGGCGTCCAAAGCCGAAAAAATGGTCAAGGGCTTTGGTCCCCTTATGGACGGCTTCGACCAGGCGCCATGGGGCGATCTGGACGCCGTTCGCGCCCTCATAACGCCCCAAACGGCCGCGATCAACATCGAGCCCGTGCTCGGCGAAGGGGGCATGAAGGTGCCGCCGCCGGGCTTCCTGCGGGCTTTGCGGGACCTGTGCGACGAGCGGGGCCTTTTGCTTTATTTCGATGAAATTCAATGCGGTATGGGCCGAACGGGCAAGCTTTTCGCCCACGAGTGGGAGGGCGTGAAGCCCGACGTGATGTGCATAGCCAAGGCGTTGGGCAACGGCTTTCCGGTCGGCGCTTGCCTTGCCACGGCCAAAGCTGCGCAGGGCATGACTGTCGGCACTCATGGCTCGACGTTCGGCGGCAATCCCTTGGCGATGGCGATGGGGCACGCGGTTCTGGACATCATGACCGCGCCCGGTTTTCTTGAGGACGTTTGGCGCAAGGGCCTGATTTTCGAGAAGAAGCTGAACGATATTATGGCGCGGCATCCCAAGGTGTTTACGGAAGTTCGCGGCAGGGGGATGATGCGGGGCTTGCGGTGCGTGCGGCCTCAAATGGAAGTCGTCGACGCCTTGCGCGAGGAAAAATTGCTCGCCGTCGCGGCGGCGGATAATGTGGTGCGCTTTCTGCCGCCGCTGATCGTGACGGAAGAGCAGATTGACGAAGCGGTTGCCATCGTTGATCGTGTCGCTGAACGCCTGAAAGGAGCCTGAGCCATGAAAAGCATAATGTTATGTCTGTGCCTGTTGCCGCTGGCTCTGGCGGGATGCGCGTCGGACGAGGACGTTAAGCCGAAACGTCTGTGCCCACAGACGGCGTTCGTGCGCGAGCTTGAGAGGGTGAACGATTATGGCGCCGACACGCCGGACGAGAAAACGCTTGTCGCGACGGCGCTCATGAAAAGCGTAGACGGAACGTGCAAATACACGGACGAAGGCGTTGACGTGCAGTTCAGGCTTGAAATCAAGGCGGGAAGGGAACCGCGTCTCGGCGGCGACAGGACAAGCTTTCCGTTCTTTGTGTCTATCGTCGCTCCGGACGGCAAGATATTGAGCAAGGAGCTGATGACGGCGGACTTCACCTTTTCTGGCGACGGCAATACGGCCGAACGCGCTGAGGATCTGCATGTCTTTATTCCCTTGCCGAAAGACGCGAACGCCACGAATTACCGCATTCTTATGGGTTTCCAGCTTACGGAAGAGCAGTTGAACGCCGTCCGCAAGGCGGACCACGAAAAAGGCGCGCCGAAAATGTAGGAGGCAATGACCGTCGGAACCCGAAATAGACTTGTTTTTCTTTCGGTTCTCGCGGTCGTATTCCTTGCCGCGTATGCCTTTCGTTTTCCTTCGCGCGAGCCTTTGGCGGCGCTGCCGCCGGCAATGAAGCAGGTTGAGGCCAGTGGAACGATCGTGGCCGTTCGCGAGGGCCGCCGCCTTGAGAGCGTCGTTTTGGATGCGGGGACGCTGGGCGAGGTCAGGCTTGCCGTAAGTTTTCCCGAGCCTATGCCCGAAGGGCCGTTGCCGGTTCTGATCGTCCTCGGCGGTCTTCCCACCGGCGCGGAAAATCTTTCGCTTATTCCGGAGGCGGGGAATAACGTTCTGGTTGGTTATGACTGGCCAATAAGCGTCGCGCCGCCAAAGGCTTCCACCTTCCTCCTTCAAGCGCCAGGGCTCTACCGCGACGTCATGCGCATGCCGGGACAGGGCGCCACGGCGATTGTGTGGGCGGCGGGACAGCCATGGGCGGACGGTAGGCGCGTTAGCCTTTTAGGCTTTTCGATGGGGGCCCTGGCCGCGCCCGCCGTGCAACGCCTTGCGGAACAGGCGGGCCAGCCCGTCGGCTGGACAATACTTGCCTACGGCGGCGCGCCGTTGAGCGCGTTGCTTGCCTCCAATCCGAACATACAACCGGAATGGCTTCGCCATGTCTTGGGGGGTCTTGCGGGTTTTCTTCTGGGGCCGCTGGAGCCCGAAGCGCATTTGCCGTATGTGCGGGGGAATTTTCTCGTTCTCGAAGGCACGGACGACGAGCTTATCACGGCGGAGGCTCGCGCAAGGTTGCGCGATGCCGTGCCAGAGCCGAAAGACATCGTCACGTTTCCGGGCGACCACATGAGCGGCGACGTAGCCCAGCGCGCTCATTTGCAGCGGATTATGGCGGCAAGCCGCGACTGGCTGATCCGGCAGGGAGCCATTAACGCGCCCTAAAACTTTGTATTTAAACAGTTAATGACGTTGGTGAGGGATCCGCTGTTGTCACAGGGGAGAGGATAGTAAATTTCAAGGGGATTAATCGCCGTTCGCTTGCTTCTGGTAGGCGGCGATTTCGCCTCGGCGGTTTGGGCGGAGGATTTGCCGCCTGCCGTTTCCTTTTTCTTGTTTCTCCGGGAACGACGCGCGGCCACTTTCTTTTTCTTCCTTATATGCTGCGGCGGTTCGAAGGTCTGCGTGCGCAACATAAGGTTGTTGTCGGAATAAAAATCGCTCGTTTTTTCGACCGTCACTTGCGTCGGAGCTTCGAGCGTCGCCTTATATTCGTCCAGGGCTTCCTGGGGAATGGTGATGGTATAGGCGCCGGGCCGAACTTTCTGGAATATGAAATAGCCGTCCGTCTCGCTGACGATGCGTTTAACGACGGCCCCCTTACTATCCACAAGTTGGACGACGATATCGGGAATCTCGTAACTCTTGCCGTTTTCGTCGACAATGGAAACAGTGCCGTCGACGTCGCTTGTGGCGATGACGGGAAAATCGACGCGCACGATGTCGCCGGGGCGGGTTACGACTTTGTAGCCGTCGACGGCGGGCGAAAGCATGGGATCTTTCAGCGACGTCGGCTCGATATCGACGTTGATCGGTTCGTAAACGCTTATGGGCGCGAGGAACGAGCAGTCCTTGTCCGGCAAAACGGGGATACGGTTCAGGCGCAGCCGCGTGTCGGGCACGATTTTCTCGCCTTCGTCATAGCGGCCGTTGTAGTTGTCGTCGATAAAAACGCGGCTGGAGATCGCGCCCGAACTGGCAAGGCCCTGGCTTCGGGTGTTCCAGCGGTTGAGCACGCCGTCACGGGCGAGGGAAAAGCTGAGGTTGAGGCCGATGAGAAACTCATCCTTGTCATTGTACTGACTCGCCAGACTCAGCCGGTAGTTCTTCAGGTCCCAGTTGAGCGTCTGGGTAAAGGCGGCGGTCCGGTCTTCGTTCATCTTCTGATCGATGCGCGTCTGGCCGCTCAAGCTGTCTGTCAGGTAATACTGGGCCGTCAGCGAAGCGCCGTCGAGCCGGGGTTGCTGCGGGAACATTTGATAGCGCGTGTCGGCGCGCACAAGGATCCTGAAGAGGCGCGTTTGTAAGCCGAGGATTCCGTTCGTCTTGCTTGCGTTGTCGCTGATGTAATTGAACGTGTTGGAAAAGCTTACGCCCCATATCGATTTTGAGAACGACGAACTGTAAGTCAGGCGCGGTTCCTGAAGCGTGAACGTCTCGCGGCGTATTTTAAGGCCGTAGTTGTAGTCCTGCACGATGGGAGCGTAAAACTGGCCGTTCACGTCGATTTGGCTGTCCATCTTGCGCGGATCGGATCTGTTGGTTTCGGCCTCGCTCAGGAAACGGTCGTATTGGCGATGCTGCATGCGAACGCTGATATCGTCGATGCTGGTCAGCGCCGTCAGGCCCGCGACAGTACCGCCGTTTATGTCCTTGATAACGTTGGCTTCAGCGAACACGCGATCGATGACTAAATCCGCCGTTGCCGAAACGTAGCGATGATCGCCGTCCTCGATTTTCGTCTGGGCAAGACCGGCTCCCAGCGTCAGGTTTTTCATGACGCCATAACGCACTTCGGAAACGGCGCGCAAGCCGCCTTCGGCTTCGGACGACGCATTGGAGGAGTCGCTGTCGTCGATGGTGAAAAGCTTTTTATCCTTCTGATTGACGGAGAACGTGTATTCGAAAGCATCCTCTTTCAGCATCGACGTGCCGATGGTCAACGTTTCGACTCGTTCCTCGATCTGGCCCTGCGGACCGTAAAGCAAGATGCGAAAGACGTTATTGCCGTAAATCAATGGAATGTCCCTGAATTCGTAGCGGCCGTTGGACTCTACCGTTTGAAAGGCCATCAACAGGTTGTTCCGGTAAATCTCGACTTCCCAGCCGGGCATCGCGTCGCCGGTAAAGGTATGGGCGTCGAAGCTGTTGGCGGCGTTCAGCGCGCGGTTTGAAAGGGCGAAACCGCGCCCGATCGTTTCGTTCGTCACAAGAGGAAGTCGTGGCGAACTGATGTCGCCGAAGCTGAACGACGTAGCTTTCAGGGGACCGAGCAGCGTTCCGTTTTGGTCCTTGCGTCCCGCCGAAAGCCGGAGGTTGTTGAAAGGGCTGTCGCGGTTGCCGTTCGCAAAAACGCTGGTCGTCAGATAGCCGAGATCGCCGTTGCCGAGCAGGGCATAGTTCGCCTGCATGGCGTTTGCGGACTGGTCTTTTGACCGGTGATAGGACGCCCCGATGTTCACGTCGACGAAAGGCCACGCATAGGCTTCATACGGGTTCTCGACGAGAAGATAGTTGTTTTCCTGAAGGTTTTGCGTGGCGAGAAGCTTCTTCCATAATTGGTGCCGCACCAGCCGTTTCTCCATAGGAAGTACCGTTTCCGTTGTGAGGTTCAGGATCATATTTTGTCTGTTGATCGTGGCGATAATGCCGAACCATTTTTCGAATTCCTCCGCCGACACGAATATCTGGTCCTTGCGGCGCACAATGGAGCCTTCCGGAAGGGGATAGCGTTCGCCGCCGACATGCACGCTGGAATCGTTTAGATCGAGGGCAAAGTCGTTTTCGGGCTTGATGAAGGTGCCTTTGGCGGTGCCCTTGGCGGGATCAGCCTGAATGTCGAACTCCAGAAGCTGCATCATATCGGACAAAGGCAAATAAACCTTGTCCTTGATCTCCAGCGCCTCGACGAACAAATCGCTGGCCGGGCTTTTCTTTATCTTGGGCTGAAGGACAAGAAGATTGTCCTCGTCGCCGGATTCGGAAGCTATAACCGCTTCCTTGGGATCTTGACGCGCAGGAGGTGTTGCCGATGCAGGCGCTTCGGCCACGGCCTCTTGGCCGATTAAGCAGCCATTGTCCGGCGTAAGAACGCGGTCTGTTTTTTCGCGGATTTCCCGGAAACGTTCAACGGCCGCCGTCATCGTTTTCTTGAAGGTTTCGATGAAGGGCGTTGCGGCGAGTTCCTTCTTCGCCGCTTCCAGAAGGCTTTCCTCCTCGATAAGGCAATATTCCCCCCGCACGCCCGACGCGAACGGCAGGCCCGTTTCATCTGCAAGTTTGTTGAAAGCTGCCGCGATGGTCTCGGCCAGCGTCGGCTTGGGGAGAGGCGCGATAGCCTTAAGGTCGCCGGGAAGGCACAAGCCGCCAAGGACGAAACAGGATTCCTCAGGCAAGGGTTCTGCCGCGGCTCGGGGCGGTGTGCGATGGAGCAGGTCGTCGATGATAACCGGAATACGCGGCGCGGCGCGCGGCGGCGGCGCAATATCCTTGTCGGCGGGCGCGCTCATGGCCGCCTCTTGCCCTGTCCCGAGCATGGAAACGAGCGGCTTGAGGGTCAGGGCATTCTCGATCTTTTGGGCGGTTTTTTCCGCGTCGTGCGCGCGGAGTTTTTGCGCGCCCTGATCCAGCGAAAAGCCGAAGGGAAAAACGCGGTTCAGGAATTCCTGATTGACGAAATAATCCGATCCGCTCGTGACGAAATCGCCGTCCCGCAGCGCCCGCGTTTCACCGGAAAAAATATATTCATTCTTGGAAAAATTCAAAGTTAGAGTCGTTTGATCCCCGAACGTGATCTGATAAAGCTGCTGGCTGTCGTCGCGGTAAAAAGAAAGCGCGAGCAGGTTCAGAAGCGGATCGAAGGGGATGAAAACGCCCGTCTCGTTGACGTACACGTCGATCGAACCAAGCTCCCGGTCGTCCATCCAAAGCTGATACGAAGCCTTGTTGGGCGACTGAATGACGGCGGTGGGACCGCTCTGGGCCGAAGGAATGGTTTGAGCGGAGAGCGAACCGGGCAGCATGAAAAGGGCGAGCATGAGGGCCGCCAGAAACCCCCGTTTATGTCCCCCCTGTTTCATGGCCGCCCCGTTCTTCGTTATATATCAGGGCTTTATCTCTTTCTGCGCCATGACCTCGCCGCCTTCTTTTTCTTGCGAAAGAAGGGCGATTTTGATCGTGCCGCTGTGGATGTTCACGCCGTCCGGCGTTTCGAGATTGATGGCGACGCGCCGTTTTGCCGTGCCGCGATAAATCGCGATGCCCGGAAAGAATTTCAGCAAACTTTCCTTGCCGCCGGCATCCACGTGGATCACCTTGGCGTCGCCGACGATGGAGCGGTTGCCTTCCAGCCCCAGCGTCATGTTCAGGCGCGCGTTTTTGCCGCTGCCTTCGATCCCGGCGTCCTCGATGCTGACGCGATAGGACGTCTCGCCTTGCCTGACGATGACGGGAATGACCATCACGAGCTTCGGCTTGATGGCGATGCTGGCGGCCTTGGGATCCGACGGCCCGTCCTTGGCGTCAACGTCGTTCTCAACCATCTTCACTTTGAGATGCGTGCGGTATTCCCCGTCGGCGAGATCCGCCGGCTTTTTGAACAAAAGACGCACGGTCTGGAACTGGTCGGGTTTAAGAGTCATGCTGCGCGGCGAAAGGCTTAAATAATCTTTGGCCGAAAACGGATCGCGCGAGCCGTCTTCGCGCAACTTAACGCCGCCGTCCTCGCCCATGCTTGCGTCGATGAGCTCGATCCGGTAGCGGCCCGTCGCGTCGCCGGAGTTTTTTATGGTCACCGTCGTGTAACGCGCGCCTTTCTCCATGACCACGCGCGTCGGCACCAAAAGCATTTCGGCGCCTTTGGCCAACGCCGGGGAGGGAAGAACGGGCATGAAACAGAAACACAGGAAAGCCGATAAGGCCACGCGGCGCGAAAAAGAGGATAAAACGGAATGCATTTGTTGACTCCTTTGGTTATTGAACGATAACGACGATGTCGAACGTGGGGGTGAGGGTGGTTGGCGTCATGGCGGCGTTCACGGTTTCGCGCGCCCCGAGATAAAGATTGGTGCCCGAGGTTGAAGGCAACGGAAGGCTGGCCGAGGGGAAACTGTTGATGGTGTAGGAACTGTAGATTCCGGTGAAATTGTCGATCGTCAGGTTCGAGGACCCCGTAGAGACGTTCGAAATGTCGATGGTGATCGCCGTTTCGCCTTCGCCGGAACTTTTCAGCGAGTAAACGCCGCGGCTCGGAAAGCCGAACAGGACGGTTCCGGTGCCGGAAATGCCGCTGTTGGCGGGCGAGATTGAAATGTATTCGGAACCGGATGCGGGAATTTGAACGGTTCCCCAATCCATTTGGGTGACATCCGAAATGCTGATGGTAACGTCGGCCCTGGCGGGCGCAATGAAGGCAAAGATGAATAGCCCCATAACCCATAAGGTTACAGCCGCATGGCTCATCCTTCGCTTTTCCTGCGTATGAGGAATCCGCATATCCGAATCGCGTTCGACGTGGTTAATATCGGGTTAATGCTTAGGGCCGGAGTTTCAATTTTTGGCAATTATATACTTGACAAACCCACCCACTAAACGTAGTATGGGCCTATCAGCAACAGAGGCCCACCATGTCCATTTTATCCAAGCCCTACTTTCATAACGAAGCCGAAGCATACGTTTATCTTGAAAGCGTCCTTTGGCCGAATGGCCCTGTATGCCCTCACTGCGGCTCTGTAGAACGCATAAGCGCAATGGGCGGAAAAGCTACCCGTATTGGCCTTAAGAAGTGCTACGCTTGCCGCCAACAATTCACTGTGAAGGTTGGCACTGTTTATGAAAGCAGCCATGTACCGCTTCATAAATGGTTACAGGCAACCTTTCTGATGGCTTCCAGCAAGAAAGGCATTAGCGCCCACCAGTTGCATCGCACGTTAGAGGTCACTTACAAAACGGCGTGGTTTATGGCGCATCGTATCCGCGAGGCCATGAAGGATGATAGCATTTCTCCTATCGGCGGTCAGAACAAAGTCGTTGAAATTGACGAAACGTATGTGGGCGGCAAGGAAAAGAACAAACACGCCAACAAGCGTTTACGCGCTGGCCGTGGCTCTGTTGGCAAGGCCCCCGTTGTTTCTCTTGTCGAACGTGGCGGCAAAGTTCGCTCTATGCACCTGCCTGAGGTTACGGCCAAAACTTTAAAGCCTGTCCTTAAGACCCATATCAACAAGCAGACTTATTTAATGACGGATGAGCTGCCCCCCAAAATTTAGACCAGTGATATAAGGTCCCTAAACGAGTACGGAAAGGGAACGGATATGACTGGGATGCGGAATAAACACACGAAAGAAACGAAACTGAAAGTTGTGCTG
>Ga0302247_1000198_pt1 | contig 66179 bp, 55 predicted proteins | sample AAG_UR_Ile_MG_FD_193529 | JGI IMG/M metagenome (GOLD analysis project Ga0302247, IMG submission 193529) | Enriched activated sludge microbial communities from anaerobic digester in WTTP, New Holstein, Wisconsin, United States - AAG_UR_Ile | ecosystem: Engineered > Bioreactor > Anaerobic >...
GATCAAGAATCATGGCAGAAGAGCAAAGAGTCTCTTCAAATATGGCCTCACTTATATTTCCAACTTGCTTTTTAGCAACGATATAGATAAATTTACCCAATGCTGTAAATTTTTGTCATGTACTTAGGTCTGGAATATTTTTGTATTCTTCTCCAGGTTCCCGGCGGTGGCTTTGAATGAAAAGATATAGTCAAGGTACCAGAGCGTATTATTGGAAACTCCAAACATACCCTGGGTGGGGAAGGTCATTGTTTCAACCACCGCGTATATTTCTTCTTCGATTGGGACTCCGCCCGATATGTATCTTATCCTCAGCTTTGCCCCTGTGGCACCTGATGCAACCCCGGCCTGCTGCTGGCCCGCACCTAATGCAGCGGGAAGTTCAGGGACATTTTCATTCTTTAAGATAGTAAGTCCCTGAAGACCACCCCTCTGTTCCGGAAGAATAATTTCCTGAAGGGCAACCTGTGCAGTGACAGGTTGTTTCACAACATTTCCGTAGTAGCGGTTCCCAGGGGGGAAAAGGTTCATCTGCATTTTGTTGTCGGTCCAGTAAAAGCTATGGTTGGGAAATACTTCAAACTCCTCCCTTCCGTTTGGATTCAGGCGATTGCTGTGCGCAATAACCATTGAAACATAATACTGATATAAAAGCAATAATTACCCTGAGCTTAGACAGATGTGTTCTCATATTCTTCAGGTTTAAGCTATTATACAAAATTAGGAAATAATTACAATAAGGGGGAATTCTTTTTTTAGATATCCGGATCTTTTAAAATTGTAACTTTACCTGAAATTACGACGATGAGACGTACAATCCTTTTTCCATTGATGATTGTATCAGGTTATTCACAGGGAACACAACAACATTCCAGTTTCATGCGCAGGGAACTATTGATCTGAAGGAAAAAACTCCCGTTCGGATCTCGGGAATACCGGTTCCCCTGTACGGCCTCATTTTGCCAGATTTGAATAAATATGAAAATGATACCTTTTCAGAAACTGTTTTTAATGATACATCAGCGATTATACATCCCATCATCTGCAATAATATTTATTGCTGTATTAATTTCAACAGGCTCATGTGCATTTTCAAAGAAAAGAAGCCTTGACCTCCTGAAGGATGCACGGGATAAGAAATATGATATTGTAATAGTACCGGGAGTGCCGTTCACGAACGGGAAGTGGAGCTTTGTGATGAAGGGTAGGGTTTGCTGGTCAAAGTATCTGTACGACAAGGGAATCACCGATAATGTCATGTACTCCGGAGCTGCGGTTTATTCACCTTATGTTGAAGCTGAGATAATGGCCATGTATGCAGCGGGGATAGGGATACCAGAAGAGAAAATATATACTGAAACCCTGGCGGAACACAGTACGGAGAATATTTATTATTCATACCGGAAAGCCATGAAGCTTGGATTCCGGAGGATTGCCCTGGCAACTGATCCTTTTCAGGCGAGGATGCTTAAAAGATTTACAAGGAAGTATGTGAGCCCTGAGGTGGGAATTATACCCTTTGTTGTGGATACCCTGCAGGCTGTGCAGATACATATAACTGATCCTGAAATTGATTACAGGAAAGCGTTCCGGGAAAATTTCACAGCCCTGCCCGACAGAGAAAGTATGAGGGAACGTTTCAGGGGTACAAAAGGACTCAATATTGACTGGCATATTTATGAATAGCATTATATCTTTCAGATTTGACTTGGATCTGTCGGAATAAATCAGCATATTGAGGAAATCAAAAAAATCCGGATATGAAAAACCATCGGCCGATCAACAGGATTGTATCGGTTACAATCAGGAAATCACTTCATTTTTTGTTTACGGCAGCACTGATTCTCATATTGCCTGCCGGTGGTCAGTCACAGTCCCGGGAGGAGATAATTGTTTATCTGAAGGGTCTGGGAAATGGTTCGTGGATGTTTGGTCAGATGGCTACCTGGGTTCACGATGAGAATCCCGATATTGACCATCCTTCAAACTGGATCAGGAAAGTTTATGATCATACAGGCAGGAAGCCGCGTTATGCGTGCATCACATATGATTTCGATGATAATCCCTTTCCTGATTCAGCATGGAATGAGGGCGTAAGAAAGGTCTGGCAGGAAGGGATGATACCAGGCGTTTATAATTTTTTTGCAAATCCCTGCGGTGGCCGGTGGAACGATCCGGTTAAAATTGATCCGGTGTTTGATTTGAATGATAATCCGGTCAGGTCGAATTTTTATGCCCAGATGGACCGGATGGTTTCAAACCTCAGGTGGCTCGGGGACCAGGGAATAACTGTGGTTTACACTCCGTTTGTCGAGCTGAATGACAGGAACAAGTGGCATGCAAAGGAAGGAAGTAAAAATGCAATCAGTCTTTACAGGCTTGTTCATGACTATTTTGAAGGAAAAGGATTGAAGAATATTATCTGGGCATACCATACCACCCAGGGAGAAGGAGCGCTGGAAGAATATTATCCCGGCGATGAATATACGGATGTTATCGGTAAATCAGCCTATGGGACCGGGCTTGTTTTCTCCGAATACGAGTGGGCGGTTGAGAAAAAGAAGAACCATGGAAAAATTATCTGGTGGGCCGAGCTTGGCATACGTGACCGCGAAGATCCCCCCAGGGATTGTTTTGATGTTCTGACAAAGCTCCGGACCGCTTTTCCCGAACTTGCAGGCTTCAGTTTCTGGAGCGATGCGGGTTACTATAATGTGACCGGGAACCTTAATGGCCCTGAATTCATGTCAGATCCGAGGATTGTAACACTCCTGAAATGACGGCAATCATTTCATGTCCGCGGCTTCAAAATATCGTTCAATTACATACCCGGGCTGATATTGATCCCGTATCTGCCTGAGTTTTTTGTAATCATATTCCAAGGGGAGAATGAATTTCGGATTCAGTGTTGCAGTGTCATCTGTTTCCGCATACCATTTTTCAAGAAGCTTCATCATTTCATCAGTTTTTTCCATGAATTCAGGCAGGGAGGCAAGATTATTGATTTCAAGCGGATCCTCCCTCAGATTGAAAAGCTGCGTGTAATTTCGCTCTGGATATCTTATCAGTTTCCACTCTTCATCCCTCACGGCTCTGACGGTGTTGCGATATGCGGTATACAGCGAACCTCTCACGTTTTTCTCCCTGCCCGTGATTACTTTAACAAGATCCTTTCCGTCAATATCGCCGGGGACGGGCAATCGACAGAGCTTAGCAAGAGTCGGATACAGGTCATAGAGGTATATCAGTGAATTCCTAAGTTCATTTTTGGGAATGCCGGGGCCGCTGATAATTAGCGGCACTTTCATGCTGTGTTCATAAAGATTCTGTTTTCCGAGCAGTCCGTGGCTGCCAACGGCAAGACCGTTATCGGCGGCGTAAATGATAATTGTATTATCAGCCAGCCCGAGCTCGGTGAGTGTCCTTACAATGTAGCCAACCCTGTCATCGAGGTGTGTGATGAGCCCGTAATAATCGGCCAGTGATGCTTGGATAATTTCTGTGGTTCTTGGCCATGGAGCGAGGGTCTCGTCACGTACGTTCATATCGTCGAATTCGAAGGGATGCAGGGGCATGAAATTCCCGGGCAGGGGGATCGCCTCACCCCTGTACCGGCCTGTGTAATCCGCTTGTGGCGATCTCGGGTCATGGGGGGCAGTGAAAGCGACATAGCAGAAAAACGGATTCTTCTTCCCCGATGAAGCATAGTCCTTCAGGTATCTGACAGCGGTTTCAGCGAAAATGTCGGTGGAGAATCCTTTTATTACAGGATCAGTCAGCTTTCCGGAGCTGTCCAGGTCCTGACATGGCACCTGGAAATGATCACTCATTCCGCCCAGGAATACATTTTCCGCTTTCTGAAAGGTGGCGATAAGGCTGGCGGCGCCATTGTGCCATTTCCCGGTTGCGAACGTTTCATAACCAAACCCCGAGAAATATGCTGGCATAGTTACCTTTCCGTCAAGTACATCATAAACATGGAACAGGTTTTTCCCCGTCATCAGCATGGCCCTGCTGGGCGCCGAGATAGCGCCGTGATGACCCCCCATGACATAGGCATTGGTGAACCGTACTCCGTTTCCTGCAAGACGGTCGATATTGGGTGTTTTAATATATGTGTTTCCGGCACATCCCAGGGCATCGGCGCGCTGATCGTCGGCAAACAGGAACAGGATATTGGGACGTTTTCCGGAGTCTGTGGTTTTTACGCATGCATTGGTGAGGGGAGCGCTTCCGGTAACAGCTCCCATAAGCAACAGGCTGGAAAGCGGTAATAAAGGGTTCTGCATTTTGTAATTGTATCAGGTTTGTTTGTAAAGCGGCCAGCCTGTAAAGTAAACAATAAAATCCGAAAGAACTTTAATGAAAACGGGCTCAGGAATCCGGCTTATTGGGGTTTAGTTCATTGGAATTATCACGCATTTCCCGGGGTTGAAACCAACCGTAATTGTTTTTGTGCCTGCCAGAACGCTTACAGGTTCGCGGTTTGATCCGAAATCTGTACGGCGGATAAGCACGCTGTCGCCAAGGACTAGACCGGAAATCACAGTCCCGGGTTCAGCCGGCACATCAAAAGTTATGGGTATCCCTTTTTCGAGGAATCTTCCGTACTGTTGTGCTGCAGAATATACTTCATGAACGGGCCTGATCTCTTCGGCATATTCGCTTCTGTTGCACCACATGAAAAAGGTATCGGTTCCTCTTAAAAGCATGTGCCAGAGGAGTTCCTTGTAACATTCCAGGCTCATCTGAACCGGTTCGGGTTTCATACTTGCGACTTTAACGGTGTTCCAATGTACAAAACTTATTACGGGAATACCTTGAGGCGTGCTTTTACCAGCATTGCCTGCGACCTTCAGCATATTGTAGAACCACCTGTAATCAGTATTCTCAAAATCGTACCAGCCAAAGATCTGATCCCATGTATAGACAACAGGCATGGCGAAAGTGTAACCTGTCAGTGGAAAATCATTGAACCATTTCCGGTATTTTGCATTTTGGTCGGCAATGAAGGGCTGCCCGTCAACATAATATTCAAAATAGTCGTACCAGTACCTGTACCCGTCGTTTGGATAAACTGCGTAATTCCCTACCAGGGCATCGGGAAATCTGGATAATATGACCGAGCTGCAGGCATAATTCTGAAAGTAGGACCTCATCTCACGCATGGCCTTCTGGAATTCAGTGAAAGAAAAATCTTCGCCCAGATGCTGCCTGCACCTTTTGCATTTTTTCGATGCAGCAAAAGCACGATTGACCTCCAGGGGGCCGTCGATTTCCCAGTCAGTAAAAATGAAATCGACCTTCAATCCCTCCTTCCTGAATTTTTCCGTGAAATATTCAAAACGGGCACGGATTTCCTTTTTTCTGAAATCCAGTGCAAAGGGACAACCCATTTTATGATCTCCGAAGCTGTCATCAAAGAAGGGATTGCCGTTATCATCAATATGTGCGGTTTTTATGTCGCCGTTGAAGAATGAATCCATGAGGGATGTCGCTTCAATATTCACCCTCTGGCCCAGTTTTGTCTGAGCCCGGGCAATTACCAGGCTTGTTTCGAGTGATGACTCTTTTTCCCCGGCCTTCCAGCGTGAGATGAGTCCGATCCCGCGGCTGTCAAGCTCCCTAACAAGCATTTCAGCTTCCGTATCGGTAAGCTTGCCCGGATCAATGGCAGGCCAGAGATAAAGGGGAAGCCGATCGCCGCGTTTGTAAGTCAGTGCAGTAGTATTTTCAAGTATGACCTGAATGTTCTCCGGCCATTTTTTATCATTCATTTCAGGGCCGGACCCTGTACAGATCATTACCATGATGAGAAGCAAGCCTGTTAATGGTTTTGTCTTCATATTGAATTAGTTTCAGGTCGACAGTATAACCTTGAAATCAGATAGATTTTTTGTTTAATTCAAATATAGGCTTTTTTATGGCTGACCGGGGGGCATGCAGTCCGAAGAAAATATTTGATGATCATATAAATTATTCATTCTGAATAGGATAATTCGGGAAGATATCTTTATATTTGTTAATACTAACCAAACTGGCCTGAAATGAGAAATCTGATCCCGTTACTCATGGTATTTATGATTTTACAGAGCTGCAGCGATGGGAAAAAGAACCTTGTTGTACTTTCTGCTCCTGCAGGGAAAATGTATACTTCCATCAATATGGGAGGCGTCACTGTTATTCCCAACGGACGTCTGCTCACACCGGCAGGAATGACTTTCTTGGTTGCACCGCATCCTTTCGGGCTGGCTCTGAGCAGTGACGGTGAAACTGCTGTAACAGCCAACTCAGGTACAAACCCGCTCTCAATTTCAATAATAAGAAATCTTTCATTGTCTCCCGAGATCATGCAGATACCCCCAGGGCATTCCACCGATGCCGGAATTCTTGAGTCGGTTTTCATGGGCCTGGCCATTACCCCCGATAATTCGAAAGTGTATGTTGCTGGCGGACAGGCTAATAAAATCTTTGTTTTCGACCTTGTCACCGGAAATAAGACAGACTCAATCGACTGCGCCATATCATCAGATGGGACCGACTATCCGGATGGTTACATTGGGGACATGGCCATCAGCAAAGACGGCAGGCATCTTTTTGCCGTGGACCAGATGAATTTCAGGATGCTGATCGCCGATACCAGGGCCATGCAGGTAACCGCGTCAGTTCCCGTGGGTCGTTATCCCTTTGGACTGGCATTGACAAATGATGGAAAAAAGATCTATGTCGCAAACGTGGGAATGTTCCAGTACAGTAAAATAGGCAGCATAGAAGCAGACTCAGACTATGGAAAAGCCTTAAGCTTCCCGCCATTTGCTTATAACTCGCAGGAAATGATAAATGGCATTACAACTGATTCGCTTGTAGTTCCCGGCCTGGGAGATCCCAACAGCGATCTGGCATTCTCGGTGTGGGGTATTGATATTGAGGATATCTCAAAACCGGTTGTGACTTCCAGGATAAAAACCGGAAATCTTGTGGGCCAGATGGTTGAAGGTATTCCGGCAGTTGGCGGATCGAGCCCGAATTCAATGGCAGTTACATCTTCCTATGTATTTGTCAGCAACGGGAACAATGATAACATCACGGTTATCGATATAAGAAACGATTCAGTGGTTAAAGAGATCTATCTGAAGCCTGATGATGCGGTTAAGCATTTCAGGGGAGTCATACCTTTCGGGCTTGACGTATCCCCCGACGGCAGGAAGCTTTTTGTCGCCGAATCCGGAATAAACGCTGTCGGCGTGATAGATATACCTTCGATGAGGGTAGTGGGACATATACCTTCCGGATGGTTTCCCTCAAAGGTTAAAGTTACACCCGACGGAAAAAGACTGATAGTAACAAATGCCAAGGGATACGGCTCTGGACCCAACGGCGGAAGAAATTTCAGGGAGGGCCCTGAGGGAACCTATATCGGGAGCCTGATGAAGGGAAGCATTTCGATAATTGACATTCCTTCGGACAAAGAACTTAGAAAAATGACCAGGCAGGTGATCGCGAATAATTTCCGGAAGGATAAGGCTGCAAAGCTTCTGAAGGAGCGGAAAGGTAATCCTGTTCCCTTGTACGGCGGACAAAAGGAATCACCTATTAAGCATATAGTGTTTATTTCAAAGGAGAACCGGACATATGATGAAGTGTTTGGCCAGGTTGAAAAGGGCGTGGGCGATGCTTCAATTGCCAGATACGGCAGGAACGTCTCCTTTTCAAACAGGGATAAATCAATGAAGGTTGAGAATGCCGACGTTATGGCGAACCATCTGAAACTGGTATCAGAATTTGCGATGGCCGACAATTTTTATGTTGATGCCGATGTTTCAGCCGACGGCCATCGCTGGCTCGTCAACACATATCCGAATGAATGGGTGGAGACCAGTGTTGCAGCCAGCTACGGAGGCAACAGGACCTACAATCCGGCGTCAAAGGCACCGGGAAGCCTTGGTATGAACGGTTCCGCGGGCGCAATCTATCCCGAAGATTACAATGAGTCGGGCTCCATGTGGGATCATCTTGAACGGAATAATATCGACTTCTTTAATTTCGGTTTCAGTATCATGTTCGAACCGGCTTTTTACCATGAATCATATAAGTATACTGGAATCAGGCAGTTTGCAAATTTTCCGGTTCCGACACCGATTTTCACAAGAACGTCAAAAACTTATCCTACCTATAATATGATGATTCCTGATCAGTTCAGGGTAAGCCAGTTTATAAAGGAGTTCAGCGAAAAGTGGCTGAACGGCAGGGATACAATGCCGCAGCTGCTGACGGTTATAATCCCGAACGATCACGGTGCAGGTGAGAGGCCTGAAGCCGGATATCCTTTCCGGGAGAGTTACATGGTGGATAATGATCTGGCAGTCGGCAGAATAATAGAATTTCTTTCACATACACCCTACTGGAAAAATATGGCAGTTTTCATTACGGAGGATGACGCCCAGAACGGAGTGGATCATGTTGATGCCCACCGCAGCATCCTGATGGTTATTTCTCCCTATGTCAAAAGAGATTATGTGAGCAAGGTGCATTACAGCTTCGGTAGTATCTTCAAGACCTTCTGGAACATTCTCGGGCTCCCTTACCTGAATCAATATGATGCTGCTGCCACCGACCTGTCCGACATGTTCACGGCTGTTCCCGATTTCACCCCTTACAAAGCGTTACCTCCCGACTTGCGGATATTTGATCCGCAGAAAGCACTTTCACCACTCGATGAGGATTTTGACTGGGAATCGCTGAAAAAATCACCGATCCTTGATGATCCCAGGGAGATGGTTGAGGATCAGAAGGAGAAACCCGAATACCGGCTGGAGGATCAGAAAAGTGATCCGGTAATCAGGCCCTAGTATCAGGTCAGCATCAGTCTGAAATGCCGGCTGTGCTTTCTGCCGGTTGCAGCACTGCTGATTTGGCACAGGGTTATGTTTCCGCCCGTTTGCCCTCCGGTCATTTCCTTTGCTGACAGTCGGGCTTCCAGGTAAAAGGCGGCTGACTCGTGGAAAAATTTATGACAACTGTTCAGGCAGGTTGTCAGGATGAGCATGGAAAACTAAATCATGGAGTTTTTTCTTTGTCAGATTCCATTGGTCAACAGATTCAGGATGTTCGTCAAATCCGCAGATATCTGCCTGCATCTAACCTTGTGTTTTGTAATTAACAGGAATACAGTACGCTACATAAACAGGAAATTCATTGAGGACACCTATGCCGGTTTGTATCTGTCAATCGGCGTGAGTAATTCCTTTACAATCTTCGTTAAATTGGTTGAGAACTTAACCCGGATACAGTGATAAGCTGAAAGGAAAATGAGAACCCAAATGAAACACTAAGGAATCATGGAAACAATCAACAGGAAATCGTCAGGGAAAGCAGCAAAGGGATCTGTCGTGAATGGAAGCTCAGCTGGAAGAGTACCGCTTTTTAGGGCAAAATACCTGCTCACATTCATTCTTCCGGTGTTTCTTTTGATGTGCATTATGCCGGCTGAGGCATCAGCAGGTACGGGAAAAGGCAGAAATTCTTCATGTCATGCCAGGAAAGTTAGTTTCGCTTATCCGGTTGTAGCTTCGAAAAAGAATAATCCGGTTATTAATGTTTCCAAAAAGCATTCAAAAAAATCCGGAAGCAGAAATCACAGTTTTCCGATATAGATTCAAAAAGGTTCGGCTGCAAAATATTTAAGCCTTATATCAGGTATTTTCTACATCGGAAGAGATTTCAGTAAAATATTTCTCAATCTATGTATGCAATACAGTCGATCTGGACCAGAACGCCGTCACGTCCCATCTGGTCAATTCCTGCTCCGCTGAAGGAGCGTGCAGGTTTCGGGTCGGGGAAAAATTTGCCATAGACTTCATTGAGAGGTGCCAGATTCTTATTTGGATCAGCGAGTGTCATGTGTACTTTTAAAACATTGGCCATTGAAGTGCCTGCTTTTTCCAGTTGATTCTTCATGTCTGTAAGGGCGCTCTCAATCTGCACTTTTATGTCCCCCGGTTCGGCACGCCTGTTGGCATACCAGCCACCTATGCCGCTTAAAAAAACAAGATGACCCGAACGAATGCATAATGACAGGGGACTGGTTGTAGGATAGACGCCGGGAATAGCCTCTTTAACGGGAGTCCATTCTTCCTTTGATTTATTTTTCTCAGGTCCTGTTATGTCGTTGCCTATCACCCCGGCGAGCGGAACCACGGAAAGATTTTTAAGAATTTCTCTTCTTTTCATTTAAAATTGATATTTCAGTTGAAATTACGAAAAATAAGCTATCCTGGTCTTAACTGTTTTATAAATTTCATAAATTTTAATTAAATGCAAGGATAATTCTGTTACCAGTCGTTTTATTTTTTATTTCAACTGTTTTCAGAAATTTGATAATAATTAGACAAAAAAGCTGCAAATGCTTGCAGCTTTTTGTTGCTCCGTCAGGGCTCGAACCGGGCCGAGCGTTAAGTTCCGACATGTTATGTCGGAATAGCGAAGGAGCCAGACTGCCGCGGTGGCGTTCGGGCCCTCTTATGTTCATGGTTTTTTGGATAAAAAAAAAGCCAACAAATCATTGTCGGTTTATTTAAGTTGATCCGTCAGGGCTCGAACCGGGCCGAGCGTTAAGTTCCGACATGTTATGTCGGAATAGCGAAGGAGCCAGACTGCCGCGGTGGCGTTCGGGCCCTCTTATGTTCATGGTTTTTTGGATAAAAAAAAGCCAACAAATCATTGTCGGCTTATTTAAGTTGCTCCGTCAGGGCTCGAACCTGAACTTTTCTGATCCAGAGTCAGACGTGTTGCCAGTTACACCACGGAGCAGTATTCGGGGGCAAAGATAAATATAAATGTAAAAACCACAAACAGGAATAACAGCTAACCTGTTGGGATCTGACAGGTGAATAGTAGTCTCATCCGTTATCCGGCGGCTATTTGTTCATCTTCGCCCATGAATCTTTCAGTCCGACAGTTCGGTTGAAAACCAGATGATCGGGTGTTGAATCATAGTCGATGCAGAAATAACCCAGGCGCTGGAACTGGAACTTGTCAAGATGCATGGCTGTTTTCAGCGACGGCTCGACTTTGCAGCCCCTGAGGATCCTGAGTGAATCGGGATTGAGGAACTTCCGGTAATCGTCTTCTTTCTGTCCTGACGGATCCTCATGATCAAAAAGGCGGTCGTACAATCTCACCTCTGCATCCAGGGCGTGAGCTGCGGAAACCCAGTGGAGCGTACCCTTTACCTTTTTGCCTGATAAATGACCGCCGCTTCTTGTATGAGGGTCATAAGTGCAAAGAACTTCAATGATCCTGCCATTTTCATCTTTAGTGTAGCCCGTGCATTTGATTATATAAGCTCCCTTGAGTCGTACTTCGCTCCCGGGAGAAAGCCTGAAGAACTTGTGCGGCGGATCCTCCATGAAATCATCCTGTTCGATGTACAGATCACGGGAAAAAGGCACTTTACGGCTTCCCATGGTTTCATCTTCAGGATTATTTATCAGATCAACCTCCTCAACCATGTTTTCGGGATAATTGGTGATAACCACCTTCAGGGGATTCAATACACCAAAAACCCGCGGAGCCCTGAGGTTAAGATCGTCCCGGACCGCATGCTCAAGCAGGGAAATGTCATTTATTGCCTCATATTTTGTGTAGCCGATAAGGTCGATGAACTTCCTTATTGATTCCGGGGTGTATCCCCTCCTCCGCAGGCCGCAGAGCGTCGGCATCCTTGGATCATCCCATCCTGATACCTTTCCATCCTGAACAAGCTCAAGAAGCTTTCGCTTGCTCATCACTGTGTACGTGAGATTAAGCCTGTTGAACTCGATCTGTCTCGGACGGTATTCGCCTGTCTTAAGCTGATCTATGAGCCAGTCATACAAGGGTCGGTGTACTTCAAACTCGAGGGTGCAGAGGGAATGGGTTATACCTTCAAAATAATCACTCTGGCCGTGGGCAAAATCATACATGGGATACACTTTCCATTTTTCCCCGGTACGATGATGGGATGATTTTATAATCCTGTATATTATCGGATCACGCATATGCATGTTCGGAGAAGTCATATCAATCCTGGCTCTCAGGACCCTGCTTCCTTCTTCAAAATCACCCCTGTTCATCCTTTCGAACAGGTCGAGATTTTCCCCGACGGGCCGGTTCCTGTAAGGACTTTCGGTCCCGGATTGGGCGGGTGTGCCTTTCTGGGCTGAAATAACTTCGGCGGGCTGATCATCCACGTAAGCAAGGCCGCGCTTTATTAGATCAATTGCAAAATCAAAGAGCTTTCCGAAATAGTCGGAAGCATAGTATTCCCTGTCTTCCCAGTCAAAGCCAAGCCATCTTATGTCTTCTTTAATAGATTCAATATATTCAACTTCTTCTTTAACAGGATTGGTATCATCGAAACGCAGATTGCATTTTCCACCGTATTTTTCTGCCATTCCGAAATCAAGACATATGGCTTTGGCATGACCAATGTGAAGATAGCCGTTGGGTTCCGGGGGAAAACGGGTATGGACCCTTCCGCCATTCTTTCCTTCCCCGAGATCATCAATAATTATCTGCTCAATAAAACTGACCGGTGATCTTGATTCTTCTCCGGTGATAATGTCTTCTTCACTCATCTCTCAGAAATTTGAAACTACAAAAATAGGATGAATTTAAGACTCAACTATAGAAAATGAATTTTTCCTTGATGATACATTTGCCTCACCCCCTCTTATCCCCCGCTCGCAGGATAGAAAAGGAGCGGAAACCATGCAGTCATCAGCCCATCTCTTTTAGGAGAAGGGTTGGGGTGAGGTAAACCAGTGCAGGGGTAGGGGCTTAGTGAGAGGTAAATAATCAGGGAGTGAATTTTGTTGAGTATAATTCACCTCATCCCCCGTCCCCTTCTCCCAGGAGAGAAGGGGAGCAGGAACCATGCTGTCATCAGCCGCTCTCTTTCAGGAGAGAGGTTAGGGTGAGGTAAACCAGTGCAGGGAGACGGGCTGGGGTGAGGTAAATAATCCGGGAATGGAGTTTTGTTGAGTTTAATTCACCTCATCCCCCAGCCCCTTCTCCCAGGGGAGAAGGGGAGCAGGAATCATGTAATCATCAGCCCCTCTCTTTTAGGAGAAGGGTTGGGGTGAGGTAAAACAATCCGGGGGAGCAAGAATCAGTACTCATTGCTTATAATTTTTTTATTAGTTTTCAGGGATTCAGATAATCCTTAAGCGCTTCCCCGTATTCGGCAAACTTATTTCTTCCAGGCGGAGTGATCCTGCACAGGATCTGCTGATAATTGTTGCTGAATTTCTTAACCACATCTATGTATCCGGCTTCTTTCAGCTTCGATATCTGAACGCTCAGATTACCTGCCGTTGCCTCAGTTTGCTCCCTGAGCCAGGTAAATTCAGCAACCTCAACACCTATCAGAAGTGAGATCACTGCCAGCCTGAACTGGGAATGAATGACCGGATCAAGTTCTCTAAACGTTCTCATGGTCAACCTTCCTTTTTAACATATACCCGGGCAAAAGATACCCTGTAAACAACGCCAGCGAAACCGCAAAGGCCGAGATTTCGTTTCCCCAGAAACGTGCAATCAGTGCAGATATCCGCAAAGCTATTCCCCCGAATATCAGGGGTCTGAATTTGATGATGAAGACGGAAATAAAAGTAGGGATCCCTGCAAGGGTAATTATAAAAGGTGCAACCGATTCAATGCGGTCAGAGATGATTATGAAAGGTACAATTGCAGCTATCATGAACCCCATCCATGTCCACCTATAAAGCGTTTCTGCATAGGTGTGAAAAGGACTGCTTTTTCCCTTGATATAGCCGTAAATCAAGGATACAAATACACCCGGGGCTACAAGGAGCCAGATCAGTCATGGACTGCGAAGGCAGTTAACCTAACAAGAAGGTATTCACCAAGGCTGCAGAAGAATATCAGCCATCCCCAGAAAAGCAGGTGAAAGCTTCCCTGCCTTATGTTGACTTTTGTCCTGTTTATCATTTAAGAAATGATCTGCAGACTTTCGTCTCCTGTCAATACTTCTTCGTTGGTTTCCATAATTATTTTTAATTTTAATTGCGGCAATAAGTAGTCATAAATAAATTATACAATTAAAATAGTTTATAATATAAACCTGATATTTGAACAGAAAATTAAATCTGTTTTCAGTTTTTTCTTAGTACAGATTATAAATATTTTAACATGGGTCTTATACGGATTGAAGGAATGGAATTTTATGCCTTTCACGGGCATTATCAGGAAGAACAGAAAGTCGGGAACAGGTTCCTGGTGGATCTCACAATAGAGACAGATATGACAAAGCCATCGGAATCAGATAATTTGAAGGATGCCGTGAATTACCAGGCGGCATACGGGATTGTAAAGAAACAGATGGAGAAAAAATCATATCTGTTGGAGAATATTGCAGGAAGGATTTTAAGTGCAATTCATGCCGAACTGGATGGAGTGAAGAAAGTAGTTGTCAAGGTGTCAAAATTGAACCCTCCGATAGGTGGCAAAATAAGTTCGGTCAGTGTGGTACTTGAGGGATAGCAGGATTAATTCGCAGCAGGGGAAATGGTTATGACATAAAAACAATTCCATATTAAGATATTTGTAATGAGATTGTTAGTAGTTTCGCTCAGTGTTATTTTGGTAACAATAAATTGTGCCGGACCGCATCCTGAAAATCATGATCCGGTTACAGTTCAGATGTTGGAGGATGGATTTGTAAGTCCTCCCGATTCCGTAAAACCGTGGGTTTACTGGTACTGGATAAGTGACAATAATACAAGGGAAGGGATCACGAAAGACCTGGAGGCAATGGCTGATGCCGGTATCGGGGAAGCCATGATCGGCAATATCGGGTATGAATGGATGCCTTACGGTGATAGCCGTATTCTGGGTGAAGAATGGTGGCAGCTGATTGAGCATGCCATAAGGGAAGGAAAAAGGACAGGAGTAGATATAGGGATCTTCAACAGTCCGGGCTGGAGCCAGTCGGGCGGCCCCTGGGTTGGTCCCGGGGAATCGATGCGATATCTTTACTGTACTGAAATGACAGTTGAAGGCGGCACGAGGGTGCGGAGAAAGCTGTCTAATCCAGTTGAGAATTATCAGTTGCTGAAGGTCCTGGGATTTCCCTCACCCGAATCTGAGTATTCCGTTCTCAACAGTGCAAATGCCGTTATTACCACTATTCCCCGGCTGGATAACACGATTAATCTTATTGATGGGGATACGGGGACGATATGCCTTTTCAGAAGGGCAGGAAAGGCGTCGGAAATTCTGATCGAACTTGAAAGCCGCGAACCGTTTGTTGCACGAAGCCTGAAATTATTTCCGGCAGGTATTTCATTTGCCGCTGATGTAGAGGTAATGGCTTTAGCAGAAGACGGATCCTACAGATCGGTCAGGACATTCAGGTACGACCGGAGCAATCCGCGGATAAATGTAGGGCCGGTACCTGAAGCACCAGTGGCGGTTTCACTTCCGGAAACTTCGTCAACCAGGTTCAGGATGATACTCAATAACTTCAGTCTTAGCAACTATCTTACTTCCCGACCCGACAATGCCTCGGATGCCGGACTGTCAGAGATTGTCCTTTCAGGTGTACCGGTTGTTGAAAGCTATGTGGAAAAACAACTTGGCAAAATGTGCCAGACACCATTTCCTTTGTGGAACGAGTATCAGTGGATACCACAGCAGGAAAGTGGTAGCGGGGAAATGAAGATTAATCCTATGGAAGTGGTGGATTTGACATCCGGGATGTCAGCCGACGGGACCCTGGACTGGGATGTTCCAGGAGGAAAGTGGATCATCCTGCAGATCGGGGCCGTTCCCACCGGGGCCATGAATGCACAGGCGGCACCCAATGCTGTGGGATGGGAAGTCGATAAAATGAACAGGGATCATCTGAAAAGGCATTTTGACGCCTACATCGGCAATCTTATACGAAGAATGTCTCCGGATGAGAGGACAGCATTAAAACATGTTGTTCTTGACAGTTATGAGCAGGGATCGCAGAACTGGACTGAGGGAATGATCGGGGATTTCATGGCGAGGTATGAATATAATCCTGTCCCTTGGTTCCCTGTACTGACAGGCAGGGTGGTGGGGTCAGCAGACCAGTCGGACCGTTTCCTTTGGGACTGGAGGAGGCTGGTCGCGGACCGGATTGCATATGATTATGTTGGAGGTTTCCGTGAACTGTGTGCAGCAAACGGACTGAGGATATGGCTTGAGAATTACGGGCACTGGGGTTTTCCTTCAGAGTTCCTGATGTACGGAGGGCAGAGCCATGATGTAGCCGGGGAATTCTGGAACGAGGGTGAACTCGGAAACATTGAATGCCGTGCCGCATCATCGGCAGCTCATATTTACGGTAAAAGGCTGGTCTCGGCTGAATCATATACTTCGGCCGGGCAGGCATACCAGAGATATCCCGCGATGCTAAAAAAACGGGGGGACTGGAGTTATACCGAAGGGATTAACCAGGTAGTCCTGCATCTGTATATCCATCAGCCCTATGAAGATAAAAATCCCGGGATCAATGCATGGTTCGGGACAGAATTCAACAGGAAGAATACCTGGTTCAGGCAGTCGAAACACTGGATCGATTACCAGCGGAGGTGCATGTTTATGCTGCGGAGAGGACTCCCGGTAAATGATGTCTGTTATTTTATCGGGGAGGATGTACCGAAGATGACAGGGGTCAGAATCCCGGAACTTCCCCCTGGATATTCTTTCGATTACATAAATGCGGAAGTGATACTTGACAGGCTGACCGTCAAAGATGGCCTTCTTGTCCTTCCCGATGGCATGAGCTACAGGCTCATGGTGCTTCCACCGCTTGAAACCATGCGGCCCGAGGTACTTAAAAAGATCGGTATGCTTGTGGAAAAGGGGGCAAAGATATACGGACCCCCGCCTTCCAGGTCGCCCAGTCTGCAAAACTATCCTGAAGCTGACAGGACAGTACAAAGACTTACCGGGGAATTATGGCAGACCGAGAAGGCTGACAAGCCCTCCGGAGGTTACGTGATGGATAACATGAGCCTGGAGGAAGCTCTGAATAGTGCCGGAGTACAGCCCGACGTCAGCCTGCCTGAAAGTACTCCTGTATTGTGGATCCACAGGAGGATGAAGGATTGTGATATTTATTTCATTACGAATCAGAGCGATGAAAGGATAAGTTTCGACGCGGGTTTCAGGGTAGGCAAGATGCAGCCCGAACTGTGGGATCCTTTGAACGGGATGATACGTGATTTAGGTGAATTTTCTCACACGAGCGGCATGACGGTAACCCCGTTACAGTTTGAACCTTGCGGAAGCGCATTCATTGTTTTTAGAAAAGGTTCAGGAGACAGGTCAGAAAAACCGGTGGGACCCACAAACTTCCCTGTTCCCGTTACCCTTGTAGAGATTAACACCCCGTGGGAAGTGACGTTTGAAAGAAAACCCAATGGACCTGAAAAAAGCATAATGATGGAAATTCCCGAAGACTGGTCAAAGAGCCTGGATGAAAGGATCAGGTATTACTCAGGGAGTGCCATATATAGGAACAGTTTTACACTTGGTCCGATTCCGGCTGGAGAGAACGTTATAATTGATCTCGGAAAAGTAGGTGTAATGGCGGAAGTGAAGGTAAATGGAAGATTTGCGGGAGGCACATGGACCCAGCCGTGGTCAGTCGATATAACAGAAATGGTTAAACAGGGTGAAAACACATTGGAGATAGAGGTGGTGAACAACTGGATAAACCGGCTTATCGGCGATAGCAGGCTCCCTGAGAAAGAGAGGTCCACATGGCTGAATGAGAATTCTGTCAGGCCTGATGATCCGCTCCAGGCCTCAGGATTGATAGGGCCGGTAGTTATCAGTTCAGTTAAGTACCGGTAATTGCCTGACTCACTTTTATACAATGCGACTTCAAAGTTTTTTCTGATACTGGATAACACTGTCTGACCGGTGGCACCGAGAAGGATCACTTAAGACAGGAAAAAGAAGTGTTGACAAAGCTGTTAAATCTTTATTCCGGGCAGGAGTCTCCGGAATAATGCTTAAACCACCCTTCATCCAGGTACCAGCGAGGAAGCTAACTGCTTTTTGATTCATTAGCAGGAAAAGACATGGTGGAACTGAAGTTTCAATAAATACTCCGGGGCGATTAACACGGAAGTCTCCGGAACATTCTTGGGATTCAGTGAATGTTCAATTGTGATTAGAAGAAGCCTGAAAAACCTGATCGGGATTTACAGCAAGATGTAAGAGAGGTTAAACCTCCATACCTTCACACAAAGGGCGTAGGCCTTACATATGTTACAGCGGGACATCGCCCCGGCGAATCAGGGCCCCGCCCTGCTGAAAGAGCTCTTGAATAAAAGAGAAATAATACATATCCTGGGTTACATAATATATGTAACATAAAATATGAAAAAAATCCTTTCCTGATAAGCGGTTATGTTCCTCCTGATTATTTCTGTGACAGAAAAAAGGAAACAGAAATTATAACAGACGCGGTCCGTAACAATAGGCATCTGACTATTTTCTCTCCCAGGAGAATAGGTAAAACAGGACTTATAAAGCATGTTTTACATATGGCAAAGCAGCAGAAATATTTTACACCTGTTTATACCGACATTCTTGCTACAGGTTCTCTGAAAGAGTTCAGCGAGTGTTTCGGCAAATCTGTTCTGACAGCCCTGGCAAAAAATGAACCGGCTATAAGGAAGATATTAAAAAGCCTTACTTCAATCAGGCCAAAGATCAGTATTGATCCCCTATCGGGTGAACCATCTGTAGGTTTTACAGTGAGTAACGACCAATAGGAGTATTACTTCCTGGAAATTGACAGCTGAAATCCGGTTTTGTTTAGCACGTTGTCAAAATTGGGATTATAGTTTTGCTGATCTGTGTAAACTACCTCGCCCAGTTTATTCACCCACCTGTACTTCCAGTGGTTTGTATCAGTTTCGGTTTTCCCGGTATGAGGATTTTTATATTCATTTTGACCTGTGAGGAAAAGGTACATATCTTTATTGATCTCTGAATTTGTCCGGTTTTGATTTTCGGTGATTGCCCTGTCCAGTGCCTGGATCTCCTGCTGGGTTAGGATCATCTGTCCGGCCCTTTTACGCTGGCCATTCGCTTCATTCACAATCCATGAAGTACTCCATTTACCTGAATTCTGGATTACGCTCAGCACTGGTTCCCATTTGTCAAGTTCACCAAAGGGTGCTCTGATCAGCATAGTGCTCCTGTTTTTCCACATACCCGCTCCGCTGTACCCGTAATCCTCTATCACAGTAATCATTCTTTCCTGGTATTTTTTGCCCCGTTCGGAATAACTGTATTCAAGCATTCCTGCCTGGTAGGATATATTCGTAAATGCCAGTACAGAAGGATCCGTAAGTCTGTGAAATAATTCCGCGAGTTCCTTAAGTGGTTTTTCTGAAATAATATTTACATTCACAGCTTCAGGATGTGCATAGGGTATCGCAACCTCGTAAATAAATTTTGAAGGAGTTCTTTTTCTTCTTACAAGGGTATTATTGAAGACAGATCCTTCCGGATATCCGAAGGCTCTTGACTGATCCACGCACATCATTTCCGGAAGCCAGCGTATCATTACACTTCCCGCCTGATCATTTTTTACAGCCATGTCAAATTTACAGTCAATCATATTGGCTGCACCGGCAATCTGGTCAGACGTTATTCTGATTGCACCGCCATCTACTGTCCATCCTGAAGGAATCAGGAGACTGAGGGCTTTCTCCCTGGGCTCATCAACACGCTTGAAATATATACCTTGTGTTTGTCCGAAAACCCCTGAGTAAAATACACTTAATACAAACCAGAGCAAATATCGCATTTGTTTAATTTTTATTATAATATAAATTTATGAATTCGAAATAGAATAATCAATAATTAAGGAAGTATTAATGGCGCTTTTAACATTGTCCTGATACCCAGAAAGTTATAAGGAAATAGCTTCGTTGGCCAGAAGTTTGCGGCGAAATCAGACACCATCGGAAGATATGGTATGGCAATTACTTAGGAAGAAGAGAATTAGCGGGTATAAATTTCTAAGACAACATCCTTTGTTTTACAAAATTGACGGTGAGCGGATTGAGTTCTTTATAGCTGATTTTTACTGTGCGGGGCTAAAACTAGTTATCGAGGTCGATGGACCGGTGCATAAAAAGCGCAGGATTTATGACTCGGATAGAGATTCCAAACTAAACAACAAGGGGATTATGGTAGTCAGAATACTGAATGAGGAATTAGCAGATATAAATCATGCAATTTCAAAACTGACACAGGTTATCAGCCAACGTGAAACGGAAATCTCCGACTTGCAGTAATCTCCCCCCCTTCCCTTATTGTTTAAGGGAAGGGGTCGGGGGAAGGGTTAAGCTACCTGGAATATCTCTTAACCCATCTCCCTGTCTCTTCCCTTAAGCATTAAGGGAAGAGGTTGTTGCAATAGTTTTAGATAATACAGTACGCAAATTGACTAATCTTAACTTTTTTATTTTCTGCTTACCTTTAATGTTGGAATAAACTCGTCATGCCACGTTGAAGTAATCTCCCCCTTCCCTTATTGTTTAAGGCAAGGGGTCGGGGGAAGGGTTAAGCTACCTGGGATATCTCTCAACCCATCTCCCTGCCTCTTCCCTTAAGCAGTAAGGGAAGAGGTTGATGCAGAAGTTTCAGATAATGCAGTACACAAATTGACTAATCTTAACTTTTATATTTTCTGCTTATCTTTATTGATGGAATAAATCCGACATGCCACGTTGCCATTACAAAAGCTATAAGGGAATAGTTTCGTTAGCCCGGGGTTTACGGCGAAATCAGACACCATCGGAAGATATGATATGGCAATTACTTAGAAAGAAGAGAATTAGCGGGTATAAATTTCTAAGACAACATCCTTTGTTTTACAAAATTGACGGTGAGAGGATTGAGTTCTTTATAGCTGATTTTTACTGTGCGGGGCTAAAACTGGTTATCGAGGTCGATGGACCGGTGCATAAAAAGCGCGGGATCTATGACTCGATTAGAGATTCCAAACTAAACAACAAAGGGATTATGGTAGTCAGAATACTAAATGAGGAATTAGCAGATATAAACTATGCAATTTCAAAACTGACACAGATTATCAGTCAACGTGAAACTGAAATCTCCTGTATGCAGTAATCCCCCCTTCCCTTATTGTTTAAGGGAAGGGGTCGGGGGAAGGGTTAAGCTACCTGGAATATCTCTCAACCCATCTCCCTGTCTCTTCCCTTAAGCATTAAGGGAAGAGGTTGTTGCAATAGTTTTAGATAATACAGTACGCAAATTGAATAATCTTAACTTTTTTATTTTCAGTTTATCTATAATGTTGGAATAAACTCGTCATGCCACGTTGCAGTAACCTTCCCTTTCCCTTGTTGTTTAAGGGAAGGGGTCGGGGGAAGGGTTAAGAAACCTGGAATATCTCTTAACCCATCTCCCTGTCTCTTCCCTTAAGCATTAAGGGAAGAGGTTGTTGCAATAGTTTTAGATAATACAGTACGCAAATTGACTAATCTTAACTTTTTTATTTTCTGCTTACCTTTAATGTTGGAATAAACTCGTCATGCCACGTTGAAGTAATCTCCCCCTTCCCTTATTGTTTAAGGGAAGGGGCTGGGGGAAGGGTTAAGAAACGATATAGAGAGGCTCGGGGTGAGGGTTAAGACAGAGGGATAAAGCATGAAGCATACAAGAGAGATGGTTTTGATAAAGGATTTTTTATTACTTTTGCAAACAATATTATTGGTCAGTTGTCCGAATGGCCAGGAATTCCCGAGTTCTCGGGACAAAACCGGCTATGGCGGTTCGAACCGACTGAACGAAGTGAAGGAGCTCGCGAGCTGTCAGGCGAGCAATCCGCCACTGACCTTACAGGTTTTTTGAAAATAGGATTATTACAGGTTTATTGGTCAGTTGTCCGAGTGGCTAGGAATCGGTCTGCAAAACCGGCTACGGCGGTTCGAATCCGCCACTGACCTCAACAAAAATCCCCCTGTGCGATGCGAAAGGGGGATTTTTTGTTTTTAGTCCGTTTCATGCTGTCAGCTTTCGCTGATATACCTGTCGATAAGTTTTGTCAGGGTTTCCTTTGCGTCACCAAGCAGCATGATTACTTTTTTGTTTTTATACAGCGGATTGTCGATCCCTGAATAGCCGGGCTTGTCGTCCAGATTGCAGACAAGTACCCGCTTTGCATTGTGTGCCAGCAGGATGGGCATGCCTGAGATCGGGGTGTTTTTAGTTGTCATGGCTGCAGGGTTAACCACGTCGCAGGCGCCTACAATTATAGCCAGGTCGGTCTTTTCGAAATCCTGGTTAATGTCATCCATTTCAATCATCTTGTCATAGGAAAGCTCAGCCTCAGCAAGGAGGACATCCATATGCCCCGGCATCCTGCCGGCCACGGGGTGGATGGCAAACCTGACTTCCTTTCCTGACTGTTCCAGCAGGGTGGTGAACCTGACGACATCGAACTGGGCCTGGGCGAATGCCATTCCGTAACCAGGTACTACAATTACGTTTTTTGCTTCCCTGCATACTCTTATGGCTTCAGTCAGAGGATCGACTTCGGCCGGGGGTTCAGCAGGCGATTCATCTCCAATGCCGGCCAGATTATCCGCTACTATTTCCTCACCAAAGAATGCCGGGATCGGATCTGCGGAATCCTTTACCCTGAATCCTATGAAAACCTTGAGCAGGTTTCTGTTCATTGCCTTGCACATCACATGGGTCAGGATCGAGCCTGAGGCAGCAACTGTAGCTCCGCAGGCTATTAGCAGCCTGTTATGGATTATCACCCCGCAGAAGGCAGCTGCCAGACCGGCTGTTGCATTCAGGAACGAGATCAGAACAGGCATGTCGGCGCCGCCGATACGGATTGAAAAGACCAGCCCCAACAGAATTGATTCGGCAACCATTACTGCAAGCAAAATGGTGAGGGGACGACCCTGCAGGTAGCCTGTGAAATAGCCTGTCAGAACTATCAGAATCAGCAATCCGATGGTTATGTGGCTATGCATTGGCAGCACAAGCGGTGGTTTTTTAATGATGTTGGCAAGCTTCCCGCTTGCGATCATGCTTCCGCTGAAGGTTAGGGCACCAATCGCAAGCCCCAGAAATCCGGAAATTTTCTCTACACCAAAACCCGGAAGGGTGTTTCGGGTAAGTTCAATAAAGGAAACCAGAAATGCCGCGATTCCACCTGCCCCGTGCTGAAACGCCACCATCGCCGGAATCTGGATCATATTCACCCTCATGGCAACCAGCCAGCCCAGGGCCGAACCAATTAGCAGTGCAAGTATTACTATATGTGGCTGCATAATCCTGTAGCTGGTAATTATCACAACCACTGCAAGTGCAAGGGCAAAGGCAGCACTGAAGTTTCCCTGGCGTGCCCCTTTCGGAGTTCTGAACCTAGTAAATCCGCCAAGGAATATAAGTATGATTATTAGGTCAATAACTAACTCAAACCAGTTATTCATCGGGCTAGGAATAAGTTCGGATTATTATTCTTTTTTGTTTTTGAACAATTTCAGCATCCTTTCGGTAATGGTGAATCCTCCCACGACATTGAATGCTGCCAGAGCTATAGCCAAAGCGCCGAAGACAGTATCCGGGATATCCGGAACAACGGCAAAAACCAGTAGGGCTCCCAGTATCGTTACCGCTGAAATGGCATTAGTCATCGACATCAGAGGTGTGTGAAGCAACGGGGGAACTTTTGAAATAAGCAGATATCCTATTATTATTGACAGGATAAAAACAGAAAGCATTATCAGTAACTCGCTCATGACTGTTTTATTAAATTCAGTTAGTTTCACCCATTGCCTTGCGTGTGCCTGCATGGACTATTTTACCGTTATGTGTAACCAGTGAATTACTCACAATTTCATCATCAAAGTCGGGTCTGAAATCGCCGTTTTTAAAAAGATTCTCAACATAGTTGTACATATTGGTCGCATAAAGCCAGGTTGAATGAACGGCAACTCTTCCCGGAATATTCTGCAATCCGTCGATGATGACATTATGCCTGACAATCTGTTTGCCGGCTTCGGTAACGGAACAGTTGCCGCCCTGGTCGATTGAAACATCAACTATCACTGAACCGGGTTTCATAGATGCAATCATATCCTCCGTAATAAGTACCGGAGCTACTTCTCCCGGAACAAGGGCGCTCAGTATTACAGCGTCTGCATCCGCAACAAGTGGCTTGAGAATTTCTCTCTCTCTTTCAATCCAGTCGGCTGGAAGGCTTTTAGCATATCCTCCTTCGGCTGTTGCCAGTTCGGAAGGCACATCAAATCCGCCTATCTTTGCTCCCAGGCTTATTGCTTCCTCCCGGGCCTTCAATCTGATGTCAACAGCTGTGATAATGCCACCAAGCCTTTTAACAGTGGCAATTGCCTGCAGGCCCACTACTCCGGCCCCGACAATGAGGAATTTAGAGGGTTTGATCGATCCTACTGCAGTATTGATCATCGGGACGAACTTTAGAAGCTGATTGGCAGCAAGAAGAACGGATTTATATCCGGTTACTGTGCTCATGGATGTAAGGGCATCCAGCTTCTGGGCATTCGGGGTGCGTGGAATTCCATCCATGGTGAACGATGTTATTCCCTTGTCATTCAAAGCCCTGATCATTGCATGATTGGATGGTGTCGCCGGATGGAGGAAAGTAATAAGGATACTTCCGTTCTTTATCATTTCAACCTCATGCTTACCCGCTTTAACATTGTAGTTGGGCTCCTTGACCTTAAGGATAATATCTGCTTTCCCGTATAAAGCGGCCACATCATCAATGATCTCCGCGCCGGCTGATCTGTAATCATCATCACTGTAAAATATTCCGGCACCGGCAGATGATTCGACAATGACTTTAAAACCCAGTTTAATAAGTTTTTCAGTTGTGTCAGGAGTTGCGGCAACTCTTTTTTCTTCTGCCATAATTTCTTTGGGGATTCCGATTATCATAATAAACCTCCCTTTTAATTAGTTGAAGTGTTGTTAGTTAATTGTCCTGAAATGGAAAAATAATTTCTCCAATGTAACTTAATAATTCATTATTTTACATGATAAATGTTTCTTTTTGGCCTTCAGACTTATTTGCAGAAGACAGCCTTATTCATTATGGAGCGGAGTTGGGATCCTGTTCAGCCTTCCTGTTTCCGGGTGGTCATTCTGCCAGGATTAATCTTGCAAGAGGAGCCATCCTTGCTTTATTCAGGGACAGGTACTTACCGTCAGTTGACAGATTGTCTGCCAGTTCCAGTATCTCCTTGAATTCGTCTTCAAGATTATCGGGGCAGGCCATCAGTGTTGACATACCCTGCCCGAACCTTACCTGAAATTCATTCTTGATTTTATAGCTGTAGTTCAGGATGTTACAATTTACTTTGGCAGAAATCCGCCCTTCCCTGGAATTGAAGATCATATAATAGTTATCTGCAGTACCTTCGACGGGCTTACCGTAAATCTCCACAATCTGCCACTTCCTGTCTTCCACAAGCGGATTTCCGTTTTTCCTCATTATATAATGATTTTCAAGTTCACCCTTTATTATCCTGCCTTTCATATCGAGGTACCTTACCTGTCCTTCCTCTACCTTGAACCACGGGGATCTTTCATTTTTGGGGATCCCTTGCAGTTTGATCCTGCTTCCCTTCAATGTGAACTTACCCAGCAAAGTGTCGGTAAAACTCTCTTCTCCTTTCAGATAGCTGTTGACCAGGACATAGGTGAAGTCGTCGTTCAGGATCAGTTCTGTTTCAATCCTGTCACAATCAGCACAGGGAAGAAAACCGGAATATGTTCCATGCCAGTCGGGGGAAACTTGTGTACTACGTCCGTCGGATGTATGTGCCTGCCGGGTTTTCCCCGAATGATTGTTGCACGAATAAATAGTTAATGCAGCCATGATAAGGACTACAATTGTCCTGAAATCTTTGTTTGTCATCGATTCTAATTTTTCCTGAGGCAAATATAATTGAACCATACCTTAATACCAATTCCCGGCATCATAATCAGGATGTAACCGATTCCGGAAAAATTATTGGGTGACAGAGGTCAAAACCTGATAAAACAAGTCATTAAAGTAGTATGTTTACATTCTTGGATAACCCGGTTAATGAAAACCGGGATTGTATTCTTATTACAATTGTTTGGCTGTGATTGCAGTGAAACAATTATTATTAATTTTACCGGAATGCAGAATATATCTTCAGGTTCAGGGATCAGGTCCATCCTGAATTTCAGGGATGCAGGAGGATTGAAAATCACGGGAGGCGGTGTAATGAGAAAAGGACTCATTTACAGGTCAGCCAATCCCGACCGGGTTAATGGAAATGATATTTCAAGGCTTAAGGAATTAGGAATAAAAACAATCATAGACCTGAGGGGGCCGGGAGAATCTGCAAAACGAAGAAACCTAACGCCTGATATTAAGCTAATCAATTACCCGCTCGATTTTGCGGGTATAACACGGTTGAAACTCAAACCACTGATCACAAGACGTTATAATCCTGAAGAAATAAACAGGGTAATCAGTGATCTTTATGTTGAGCTTGTTGATGCAGCGCGACCGGTATTGAGCAAAATGGCAGATCTGATCCTGGAACCGGGGAATGTTCCCTTGCTTATACATTGCCAGGCAGGCAAGGACAGGACCGGCATCCTGAGCGCACTCCTCCAGATGATAGCAGGTGCCGACAGGCAAGAAATCATTGGGAATTATATGGCATCAAATGACTCAATGGTTCCGCACTATGAAAGAAAGCTGAGAATCAGAAAATTCCTGACGCTCGGTTTATTCCCTTCCGATGCAGTACTGCACGCAATAAAACAGAAACATGAAGATATCCTGACAGTGCTCTCCAGGGTCGAAAACCATTATGGCGGTATTGAAGGGTATCTTTCGGGTTCTGGATTCGATATTGCAAAGCTTCAGAATCTCAGAAAGATACTTGTAGACCAATAGAATAATGTTACCGGAAATTATGATTTCTTTTTTTGTGAAAAGGAAGAAGAGCTTCAGGAATGCATTTAAGGGACTGGGTACCGTTATATTGAGCCAGGTCAATTTCAGGATACATCTCACGGTCCTGATCGTTGTTGTTGTTGCGGGACTGGCCTTAAGGATTGACCCGACCGGATGGATTGCCATAATCACCGTTGCAGGGCTGGTTCTGGCCGCCGAATGTTTTAACACAGCAATAGAATTCCTGGGTGATGCTTATACAGAGGAAGAAAATCCATTTATCAGAAAGGCCAAGGATATTGCGGCAGCGGGGGTATTACTGATGTCTGTCACTGCAGCAGTGGTGGGCCTGATTGTTTTTATCCCGGCATTGTTGAATTTATTAAAATAGCCACAGGATGGAAGATATCTTAATAAAGGAAGTTGTTACACGGAAAGACCTTCGTGATTTCATTTACCTGCCGGGGAAGATACACAGAAATGAGCCGGGCTGGCTTCCTCCATTATACATGGCTGAGTGGGAATTTTTCAGCAAAAAGAAGAACAAGTCTTTCGAGTATTCCGATACCCTGCTGTTACTGGCCTACAGGGGCGGAAGGCTTGCCGGCAGGATCATGGGTATTATCAACAGGCGGTACAATGCCATCTCAAATGAACAGCACGGCAGATTTTGTTTCATGGAGTGCTATAATGACAGGGAGGTCTTTCGTGCACTGCTTAAAAAGATTGAAGACTGGGCAAGGCAAAAAGGGATGAAAAAAATTGTGGGTCCTCTTGGTTTTTCCGATAAAGATCCCCAGGGTTTCCAGATAGAAGGATTTGAGTATGAACAATTCATTACCAGCCCGAACAACTCCCCTTATATGGTCAGCCTAATTGAGGGTGAAGGCTATGAAAAAAAGGTTGATCTTGTTGACTACCTTGGGGATATCCCGGAACAATTCCCTGCTGTTTATGGAAGGCTTCTTGGCAGGAACAATTCAACCGGAGAATTCAGGATTATTGAGTTCAGCTCCAGAAAGCAGTTAAAGCCGTTTATCCAGCCTGTCCTTGAGATAATGAATGAAACATTTGATGAGATCTATGCTTTTGTTCCCCTCGACGACAGTGAGAAGTCGGAACTTGCTTCAAGATATTTACCCATCCTTGATCCCCGGTTTGTCAAAGTTGCAGAAAGGGACGGGCAACTGATTGGTTTCGCTCTTGCGATTCCGGATGTGAGCCCGGCAATAAAGGCCTGCAGGGGAAAACTGTTTCCTTTTGGTTTTATTAAAATACTTCGGGAATCAAGACGTACCGGGAAGCTTCTGATGCTCCTCGGAGGGATAAGACGAGAACACAGGGGAAAAGGCGTTGATGTCCTTATGGGAGTAAAGATCTTGCAGGAAGCAATAGCAAGTAATATGAAAATCATTGAGAGTCATCTGGTTCTCGAAGAAAATTTCAGGATGAGAAAAGAGTATGAGAGAATCGGCTGCAAGGTGATCAAAAAATTCAGGATCTATCAGAAAGACCTGTAATATTCTCCTTGCTGCCTGAAATAGCCGGAACGCGTTTTAAACTACAGCTCCGAATCCTTTCCGATGAAAACCGTATGACTGACCAAAGGCACAGACACGATTGAATATAATTGCGTTCAATCATGTGTATTTCTTTTCCGGAGGGAGGCCAGACAGGCATCCGATCTTTTTTAAAAAAATTTATAGGAATGAAACAAATCACAAGAAGAAAATTTATGGAGAAGGCGATGATCACCGGTGCAGGGGTGTCTGTCATGCCGGTGATGGCATCTTCGGGGGATAATAACCTTAAACAAGTCGGAAACACTCCGCCGGTGGATACGGAACTCCCGGGAATTCCCGGGAATATTATAATTCAGCCGCCATTGGCGGACGGTGATGCTCTTCAGCACGACTTCAGCACCATGCGTCCATTGAGGATCAAGGCTCCGGTCATCGTAACAGTCGGCCAGGATGAGGGGGATCTTCGGGGGAAGGATAATATTGTACTGCAGGCTGCAGTCGATTATGTGGCAGGCCTGGGCGGAGGTACAGTACATATTCTGCCGGGCACCTATATAATGCGGAATTCCCTTTTCCCGAAGGCAGGTGTGACGATCAGGGGTTCGGGCGAAAAAACCATTCTTTGGAAGGCTCCAAGTGTAAGCAGCAAACTGATCCGGGAAGCTGACTGGTATGAATACTGTGTTCAGGTGGAGAATCCCGAAGGATTCACCCCGGGCGGCGGTTTGGCACTCAGTGCCGATAAAAAAAACGATCAGGAAGTTAGTCTTTTTACTATCACTGCAATAAAAGACAATATACTTTTTCTCGACCGCCGGACGGAAAAAAACTTCTGGCCGGTTGATGAAGCCCGGGCCACCACGCGTTTCTCGATAATTCATGCTCTGAATGTGAATGATGTGAAAGTTGAAGACATTATCCTCGACGGCAATCTTTCCGCGAATGAAAGGGTGAATGACAATTACGCCGCAGCAGTTTTTATTCAATACTGCGACAACTGGAGCTTCAGGAACGTGACAGCCCGAAATTACAACGGCGATGGTTTCAGTTTCCAGGTTTGTGATGATGTCCGGTTTGAAAACTGCCATTCCCTGAACAATTTTGATCTTGGATATCATCCCGGAAGCGGTTCACAGCGTCCTGTCTTTAAAAACTGTACGGCAAAAGGCAACAGCCAGGGATTCTTCTGGTGCTGGGGCGTCTGCTATGGGATCGCCGAAAATTGCATTGCTTCAGACAACAGGAAATACGGGGTGAATTTCGGACACCGCGACACTGATAATATTCTCAGGAACTGCCTGGTAGAAAATAATCAGGAAATCGGAATCCTGTTCCGGAAAGAAGAAAATGAATTCCGGACAGGCGACCGTAATATAATTGAAAACTGCACAATCAGGAATAACGGAACAGCTGGCCCCGGAACAGGAATTGATATCCAGTGGAAAACGAATGACATTACAATTCGTGACTGTTATTTTGAAAACACCCGGAACGGACCTCAGAAGACCGCCATAAAAATAAGCGCCGATGCTCAGCGAATAACTGTGGAAAATAATAAATTCTCAGGAGATGCAGTAAAAATTGAAGATCTGAGAAAAAAGAGCTGAACGTTATTCTTATTCCTGGTATTTAAAAAGCAGCAGGGTGGGATTTCCGCTTCCGCCCTCGTTTGTTATTACCATATCCCCGTTACTGTAAAAGGCAATGCCTTCGGCATTATTGAAGACCGCCGGGTTCAGTGTCTCAATATGTTCAATGTTTCCGTCCATGTCGGAGATAAAAAGCAAATAATCTGAAGATGAAAGAATAAAAAGCTTTTTGGACACAGGATTTATGCCTATCGCTGAAGTCATGAAATCAATCCGCGGCTCCGGTTGTTTCCCTTTCTTTTTCTCCTTCAGAGGAAGGTTTAACTTGTTTGCTTTTGCAAAATTCCTGATTGCCTGAAGATCAAATATGAAAACCGGATCCTGCGAAAGTGTTCTGGTTTTAAGATCAAAAGCATAAATTTCCCTCTTATCCTTGTCTGCAGGGCCCTTCAGGGTTTTTCCTTTTGGTGCTATAAGCAGCCGGTTGCCGTCCGGATCAAAGCAGAGCCCTTCATTGTTCCTTGACGGAATGTTTGTGTAGAAAACATCAAAATTTAAATTTCCCGACTCATGGCCGGCGATCTCGAAAAGTGCCCCGTCACTTCTGAGCACGTATATTTTACTTCCTGCAATGGCTATCCCTTCATAATCACCATTGATATTAAAGTGCAATTGTCTTTCTATCTTGTTTTTCTTTAAGTCATAAAAAAATACTATTCCATTCTCGTCCTGGATGCAGGCAAACAAATCCGATTCCAGATGGGTTATCCCCGATATTTCGTGCAAAATTGCTGGAAGTATAAGGACGGCATCAGGTTTACTCAGATTATATCCCAGGGTATAATTCCCCGCATTTTTTACAGGGGCGAATCCGGGGAAGATGAGAAATGCAAGCATTGATGCTGCTCGAAAAAATTTGATCATTAACTTGCTGTATTTTGTATATTTATGGATAATATCTTCAGCTTCGGCAGCGTTTAATAGGCAATTGTACAAAATATTTATTATAATACGATTGTGGTTGAAAAAAATGCCGGGTCAGGACGGTTGTACGATACCTGATCCAGACCCCGGCATCAGAGAACAGAAGTTTAATTGAAACCTGCAAAATATAATCTTCCGGTGATTGAATCAAAGCAACAAATTGTGCAAGTACTTACCGGCTGAAGTAAATCATATTTAACAAAATCTGGCAATGTCCGACAATTTCTTCAATCTGAACCATTCCGATTTTTTCGGTATTCTGATGAGGTTTGCAATCAACACGATTTTCCTCATCATCCTGATACGGGTGATCTACTTTCGTTATTCCAGGAAGGAGAAGTTCCTCTTTACCTTTTTCCTTATGGGAATAACGGTCTTTTTCATCACTTCTATGCTGAAATCGGTTTTCATCGAATTCGGAATGGCGATAGGGCTGTTTGCGATCTTTGCCATCCTGAGGTTCAGAACGAGGAATTTCAGCCTGAAGGATATGTCCTACATTTTCACCACAATAGGAATATCAGTAATTAATTCATTGAAACTGACTGGTTTTCCAGTGCTCGGAGTGATTATTTTCAATATAATCATCATGGTTTCGGCCGTAATTCTTGAAGAATTCACTGTGAAGCATAATATTGTGAGCCATACTATCATTTATGAGGATCTGGATTTGCTTAAGTCGGCAAAAAAACAGAAGATCATCAGGGAATTATCTGCCCTTACAGGAAAGGATATTACATGCGTCAGGATCAGAAAAATCAATTACAAAGATAAAGTGGCGTTTCTCGATATCTCATACAGGGATTAAAGTTGGATATTATTGAAGGATCCGGCTTCCGGATTTATCAGGATTAATTTCTGCAGGAACAGAATTATCACTATATTCAATGGCATTTTAACCTGAAAAACCGGAGCAGATGCAGATTGACCGCAGGAGATTCATACGGTCATCAGTGCTTGCAGGTGCTGGTTTAGTACTGTCACCGGGCAAGGGATTGTGTGATGAAAATACCTCTGACTACTTTGGGGTTCATCCCTTTATTCTGATGAACCCGGATGCCGTTTTCATAATGAAAACAAATGTCGACGTTAAGACAAATTCCTCTGTCATCAAAAAGACGGGTCTGGATTTTGGCCGTTCAGTCTTTTGCAATACCGGCGACAAGGAGAACGGATTCCCCAAAACCGGCAAAATAGTAATTAAACCCAACCTGACATGCCGCGCAAGGAATAGCTCCGCATATACGATCGAGCGGTCGATGGGAATTGTGACTGATGCATTTTTTGTTGAGGGCGTTATAGAAAGTTTAAAGGAACTGGGGCTTTCATCCAACCAGCTTTTTATCAGGGAAGTCAATTGCCCGGATGATTTCTCAGACGGAGGCTATATTTCAATGGCTGAACGAACCGGAATAGACCTGCAGGGAATCAATACACCTGTTCAGAATCTGGCGCCTGAGCAGGTTTCATGGGTTAATGTCCCCGGGGGTGTGTTTTTCAGAAGAATTCCTTACTTATGGCCGGTTAATGCCCCGGGTACTTTCCTGATCAATATAGCCAAGTTTAAAACTCATGGAATGGGAATGACCCTGTGTGCAAAAAACCTGCAGGGCACCATAGCAGCAAACTACCAGGCCCATTGCAGTGCTTACGGCAGGAGTATTTCCGGGGTGAGTGCCTCTGATCTGAATCCTGCAGCTGCCTCCGACATTCTTGCCAATTATAACAGGCACAGGGTTGCCGGAATTCCGCGATGGGATAAACCCGGCAGTGACGGCGGCTTATGGCAGGAGATATGGGCAACCCGGTGTCTTGATAATAATTCAGTGACATTCGCAGGCTTGCATATTATAGAGGGAATATATGGCCGGGACGGTGATTTTATGACGGGACCGGCACAGAATGGCCTGGCAACCGATTATATGACAAACATTATAATCTTTGGGCGGAACCAGTTCCATGTAGATAACATAGGTCATTATCTTGGGGGTCATGAACCGGGAAATTTCGGGCTCTTTCACCTTGCACTCGAGAGAGGCATGGCAAAGACAATAAATCCCGGGGAAATACCCCTGTATGAATGGGATATTCATACAGGTGCCAGACCAGTCAGTCTCGAAAGCCAGCAACGTTTCAGGTTAAAAACCTATTATCTTCAAAGGAATTACAACGGGCAGGATGAACCTTACTGGCACCTTGTGAATGAACCCTATGAATATGACTCCGCAGGAGTGAATGACCCCGGTTTCAGCAGAAGCGGCTTCCACCTTCAGCAGAATTTTCCCAATCCGGTTAATACCGTTACATCAATCCCTTTCAGGCTGCCTTCAGGGGGAAATGCACGCCTTGAAATTCTCAATACATCCGGTAAGCTGATCGAAGTGATTGTTAACAGGAATCTTGAAGGCGGAACCCATACTGTATTATGGGATAGCAGAACAGTCCCCTCAGGATCATATATTTGCAGGATCCATTTCAACAGCATGAATAGCACAATCTGGATGATAGTCATCCATTAGTGCCTGATCCGCTTTACTCCAGTTTAAACCGGGAAGTTAATCATATGCAATTACCTCCAGTCCGACGTTTGATTTGGAAAACAATTGCCTATCTTTGGTTTATTAACCTGATTACTAATCCGGAAAAAATAGGCGCTATGAGATTCAATTCAATTCCTTTCATTTTATTGCTTCTTGCTGGCATATTGTTCTGCAATTCCTGCAACCGGACGCCCTACTATGGGCCGGATATCTACGTTCCCGATACCACCTTCAAGGTTGTAGGCTATCTGTCGACGGGAAATTTTGACAAAATTGACGCGCTTGAGCTTGACAAGCTTACTTACCTGAACATCGCATTCGCCAACCCCGATGCTGATGGAAACCTTGTTGCCGAGCTCAATGCCGACATAAAACCTGTGGTACAAAAAGGGCACGACCTGAATCTGAAAGTTTTTATTTCCCTTGCGGGAGGAGGCAGACCCGACACCGTGATCTGGAACAACCTGCTGAAACCTGAAAACAGATCAGCATTCATAAAGAAGCTGGTAGCATATGTTGAAGAAAATAATCTCGATGGCGTAGATGTCGACATTGAAGGAAACCTGCTTCCTTATCTTGACAATAATTACAATCCTTTTGTTCTTGAATTGCGCAAAGCCCTTCATGCCAAGGGAAAAGGAATAACCGCCGCCCTCGGGGCTGTCGGCTTTCATGAAGCTGTTGGCCAGGAGGCGCTTGAAGCCTACGATTTTATAAATGTAATGGTTTATGATAAAACCGGGATATGGAGACCGCATGATATCGGCCCGCATTCACCATATTCCTATGCAACTGATGCAATTAAATTCTGGACGATCGACAGGAAGATCCCGCCTGAACGCATCACCCTGGGGGTGCCGTTCTATGGTTTTGATTTTACTCCTCCTGCAAGATATATTTCCTACGCGGAAATAATCAGGGAAAACAAGGGATATGCCTATCATGATTCCGTCGGAACCAGATACTACTATAATGGTATCCCAACAATGGTGAAGAAAACAGAACTTGCAAAGAAAACTCTTGGCGGTGTAATGATCTGGGAGATTGCCTATGATACGACAGGTGATCTTTCATTGATGAAAGCGTTGTACCAGACACTCGAGGCAGGAAACTGCCAGGTAAGAACATTTTTCAGGGATGAGGACGGTGATGGTTTCGGAGATATGTCCAGACCGATTCAGGCATGTGAAGCCCCGGAAGGCTATGTGGCAAACATGGACGACAGGGATGATAAAAACCCCCGGGTGCATTAAACTGAATAAAGATACTTCCGGATCCACAGGATCAGTCACCGGATAGGTTATATGTATCATATGGCTTGCTACCAGTATGTATTCCTTCCTGAAGCATGTATTACTATGGTTTTCAATATACAGCTTTCCTGCCCGGAGGTCGTCAGACAGGTATCCGATCTTTAATAAATAAATTATACAAGGATGAAAATATTTAACTATGAATTGTGGTTTGTAACAGGCAGTCAGTCACTTTATGGTGAAGAAACCCTGAAACAGGTTGCGGAAGATTCCCGGACAATTGCGGCAGCTCTCGATAATAATCATCTGATGCCGGCAAGGATTGTTTTTAAGCCTGTGCTTACAACATCAGACGCAATCACAAAACTATGCCTCGAGGCGAACAGTGACCAGTTGTGCGCCGGAATAATAACATGGATGCATACGTTCTCACCGGCAAAAATGTGGATTGCCGGACTGAGCCGGCTCCATAAGCCAATGCTGCATTTTCATACCCAGTTCAACCGCGACATCCCATGGAAGGAGATTGACATGAATTTTATGAATCTCAATCAGTCTGCCCATGGCGACCGCGAATTCGGATACATATGCTCACGCCTGAGGCTGAACAGGAAGGTTGTAACGGGTCATTGGCAGGACAACAGTGTAATCGGTGAAATAGCAGCCTGGGTCAGATCGGCAGTTGCCTTTACAGAAGCCGGATCTCTGAAGGTTGCAAGGTTTGGGGATAATATGAGGGATGTGGCGGTAACAGAAGGCAACAAGGTATCGGCACAGCTTGAACTTGGCTACGAGGTCCACGGATTCGGGGTTGGCGATCTGGTCAGTGAGGTGAATGCTGTTTCAGCCACAGCGGTTAAATCGCTTGTTGAACAATACGGGGATGAATACATGGTGCAGCCCGAAGTCCTCAATTCACCACCGGTAAGGGAGGCTGCACGCATTGAGCTTGGCATGCGGAACTTCCTTGAAAAGGGGAGTTTCAAAGCTTTTACCACAACATTCGAGGATCTCCATGGCCTGGCCCAGCTTCCCGGCCTGGCGGTGCAGCGGCTCATGGCCGCCGGCTATGGCTTTGGAGCCGAAGGCGACTGGAAAACAGCCGCTCTCGTGCGGTGCATGAAAGTAATGGCTGCCGGGCTTGAAGGAGGAACTTCCTTCATGGAAGACTATACCTACCATCTCGACCCGGGGAATCCGGCTGTCCTTGGAGCTCATATGCTGGAAGTATGCCCTTCACTGGCAGACGGAAAACCCTCGTTGCAGGTCCATCCTCTCGGCATCGGCGGGAAAAATGATCCGGCAAGGCTCGTTTTTAAAACAAGAACAGGGGAGGCTCTGAATGCTTCACTTATCGACCTGGGTGACAGATTCAGGCTGGTAGTGAACCCGGTCGAAGTTATTGACTGTCCGGACATGCCAAAACTTCCGGTTGCCAGTGTATTATGGAAACCCCGACCCAACCTGAAAACTGCAGCAACCGCATGGATCTACGCGGGAGGCGCTCACCATACAGGATTTTCACAGGCACTGAACACCGGGCATCTTGTTAACTTTGCCGAAATAGCCGGTATTGAATGTATTGTGATCGATGATAAATGCAGAGTGGACGAATTCAAAAAAGAACTTCGCTGGAACGATTTGTTTTATCATATCTGAAGAAATGTTACAGAATCTTAAGGAAGAAGTATATCGGGCCAATCTGAGCCTGGTTGAACATAAACTGGTAAAACTGACTTTTGGAAATGCCAGTGGAATCGACCGGAAGACCGGATTCATGGTAATTAAACCGTCAGGGATTTCCATGAGGGACTCAGGGCCCGATGATATGGTTGTTACCGATCTGTCCTGCAATGTTGTGGAAGGGGATCTGCTCCCTTCAACCGATGCTCCGACCCACGCAGCACTTTATAAAGCATTCGGCACAATCGGCGGGATCGTTCATACCCATTCTGCAAGTGCAACAGCCTGGGCTCAGGCCTGCAGACCGATTCCCTGCCTCGGAACCACTCATGCCGATTATTTCCATGGAAACGTACCTGTTACCCGTTCGCTTACCAGGGAGGAAATTGCCGGAAATTATGAATATAATACTGCCCTGGTGATAGTAGAATGTTTCAGGGAGATGGACCCTCTCAGGATACCTGCCGTACTGGTCGCTTCCCACGGACCATTCACCTGGGGCGGGGATGTGACACAAGCTGTGCTTCATGCTATCAGTCTTGAAGAAATTGCCCGTACTGCTGCTTTGACCCTTTCAATAGCCCCTGTAGGACCGATTGATCAGACACTCCTTGATAAGCACTTTTTCAGGAAACACGGGCAGGGTGCATATTACGGACAGAAAAAATAGCCGGCATTCGGTTTCTGCCATATATTCCCGGTTCGGATTTTTAGGCGGATTGAGTTATTACCCGTAGCGGGTGACATGCATGAAAGTGAGAATATTTAATGTAGCTGCTCTCAATCTCTTAATTTCTCCCGTAACTTTACAAGAAAAAGATACATGTCATGACCAAATTGTCAGTATTGTGGAAGATAAGGCTGGTTATAGTGATGATTATCATTGCTCAGCTGACTGTTTCCTGCAGCAAAAGCGGGCAGAAGGATGATGAAACGCCTCCTGTTTTGTCAGTTACCCCGGTTGATATCACAACAGTTACTCATATCATACCATTTGGTGCCGATCTTTCCCCTCAGCAAAAGAATCCGGCGTTTGAGTATTATGTCAGCAATTCATCTGTGCAGGTAAGATCAGTATGTGCCGGTTATGTTGAAGATATCAGACTGAATGACAACTTTCCCGATTACGAGGTATGGATTAAGACATCATCCAATTCTGTTTACAAATTAATTTACGATCATATCGTTGATCTTAATGTGGTAAAAGGCAATAAAGTTGATGCCGGTACTGTTCTCGGCAAAGTTGGAAAAGGCAACAGGACCGAACTTCAGATCAACAAGAGTGACAGGAACATGGGTGAATTATCTTATTGCCCTTTCGATTTCGCCACCGATGATTTTATCAGCAGCCATAAACAATTTACCGATACATGGTGTCTTACCGGAACTGTCAGGCCGTAAAATTCATCTTTCCGGGCTGATATCGCCCCAATGACTCCGGGTTGGTCTCCAGCATTGCCCTCTTCATATTCAGGTTGACAATCCAAATTTAATCCTCAATCCTCAAAAAATCACCAACTTTTTTTGACCGCATTACCATTTTTTGAGCGTTGCACTGCAGAAAACAGGAAGACACCTGACATAAGGCAAAGAAAACAGGTTCCGGGAAGACTGCTGTTCCGTTATTTAATTTCCCCGGTTCAGAATTTCTGCAGCAATTCCTTCACGGCATCCTTGTGGACCATGAAATCCATCATTTTAAGTTTTACATAGTCTTCTGAAAAGAAATAATAGCCGAATTCAGCGGCATCAGGATCGTTGTTCCGGGAACCGGAGCCGGAGTCCTTTACCAGGTACCAGTCTTTGCCGTCTTTTTCCAGGTATCCTACAAGATGCATCCCGTGATCGTCGGTGGTTGTACGGTTGGAGAACCTGAACTGACGGGCGTCATCATTGATATATGCTGAAGGAATGTCAAAATCCGGAATGACGGCGCATTGGGTCACCCTGTCGAAACCCGGTTCCGAAACGTCGCCTCCAATGCTGACGGTGTATCCCTTCCTTACGGCATTTTTTAGCGCCGTCATGAAAACATCGAGAGGAACATTGTGATAATCACTGTTGTGCCACCAGTTGTCGGGTACCTGGTATTCAACCTTCTTGTAGAATGGTTCCTGGGTATAGGAAAGTATGTCGACATAATCTCCGGGATTAATCTTCAGGATATCCCTCAGATATTGAACAGGAGTCATTTTTTCCCCGTTAACTGTTATTTCTGCAGGCGGTTCGCCCATGTAATGATTCATTATTGATTTGATTGTAGCCAGGGCAGCATCCTCATCCCATGAAGAAGATTCCTTCACCGACTGCAGGTAACTCTGCATCTCTTCCCTCATCCTGTCGGTATTGTGGAATTTCCGGCCATTCAGCAGGCCGGTGTAGTCTTCATACGGAACAATTCCGTATTTGCTCCACATCCTTGTTACGGCATTGGCTTCTGATCCTTCATCAAACAATGAATTGCCCCTTTCCCTTATGAAGCGCCTGGCTTTTTCAACATATTCCCAGTAAACAGTATACATTTCCGATAATTTTACCTTCATTTTATGGATCCGGTATATTTCCGATTCCAGGAATGAGGTTGTACAGAAACACCAGCATGTGCTTGTACTCCCCTGTGAAACGGGAGGATTATGCCATTGCTGATTCCTGTACATTGAAAATTTGTTGGGCAGTGATGAGCTTGACAGATCGACTGCAAACATTTTCATTGGCCTGGCAGGCTCGGCTCTTTCCCTGGCCTCCCTGTCATCGCGCAGGATCGAGTTCTGATAAAACCCCGGAGGCAGTGTTCTGAACACAGCCTTATCCTTGTTTTGTGCATTAATGACAATGGGTATTGCAAACATTATTGATGCAATCGCGCAGAATAATTTTCTTTTCATGTCTTTGTGTTTTTTCCTGTTCGGATGTTTGAATCTACAAATTACAAAAAAAATTACGGTTAATATGCTGTTACAATCATTTAGCGGCCTGTGAAGGAATGTTTTATTTTCATGTTTCAGTATACAATCACGTTTTGAAAAGTCTTAAATAACTGACATATGACAGACTTTATATTGATTTAAGTCTATGCTTAAGATGATATTGATCAATTATAATGTTGACAAATATCAGTTTATTTATTGCGACCATTTTGTCGGCACCCTGTTCCAGCGATGTTTTTCCAGTTCGTTCATGAGTTTTGCAGGCAAGGGGCCTTTTTCGCTTGCTGAAAGATTGGATCTCACATGGCCGGGTTTTCTCATTCCCGGAATGATTGTAGTCACTGTCGGTTCCCCGAGTATGAATCGGAGAGCCATCTCCGGCATTGACATGCCTTCAGGTAGCAGAGGTTTGAGTGCATCGGCTCTTTCAACGCTGGGGATCAGATTTTCAGGGACAAAATAAGTATTTCTCCAGTCTCCCTCGGGCCATGTGGTTGTTTTGGTCAGGGTTCCTGTAAGGGTGCCTTCATCGAAAGGGACCCGGGCAATCACCGCGACATTCCTTTTCCGGCAGGCCGGGAAGAGTTCATCCTTAGGGTTCTGGTCGAAGATGTTGTAGATCACCTGAACGGAATCGATCAGTCCGCTTTCCACTGCCCGGATCCCGTTCCAGGGTTCCCAGCGGTTCAGGCTTATCCCTATGGCATGAAAAAGTCCCTGTGATTTAAGGTCTGACATTTTTTTGATTCCGCGGTCATCGTCGAGCCAGCTTTCTTCCCAGGTGTGGAACTGCATCAGATCAAAGGAGTCAAGTCCTGCGTTTTTCAGGCTTTTTGAAACATATTCCTCAATATGGTCGGGCGGGAAGCAGTCGTCGAGGCTGAATTCCCGGGTGCTGGGCCATTGGAAATTCTTTGGAGGCATTTTTGTTGCGGTGTAGATTTTTTTATCCCTGTTTGCCCTGATGAGTTCTCCCAGGAGATGTTCACTTTTTCCCGCACCGTATCCCCAGGCAGTGTCGAAGAAGTTGCATCCCAGATCGGCAGCCAGTTGCAGCGACCTGAATGATTCCTCATCGTCCGAGCCTGTCCATCCTGCCATTCCCCACATTCCGTAGCCAATTTCACTGATCCTCCAGCCTGTTTTTCCGAATAGTCTGTATTTCATGGTTGATGTGTGTTTTATTCAGGGTCAGTTATCAGGCCCTTAATTTAAAAAAGATCAGGATTCGATATTCAAAAGTCAGATAATGATTTCATAATTAATTTATCAGCGCCAGGAGTCAGGCAATTCGCCGCCATGCGGTTACAGACATGTCACCGCTGCGCGGTTTGGGAATTATTATGAATGCCCTGATCCTAATTCGCGGAGAACAATCCGGAATATACTTGTTTCATGGTTTCGGTTTTTGCTGGGTTCTCTGCGACTGCATTGGCGGTGAACATCATTATTCCCGTGACCGGTACGGCTGAACCGTAATTCAGCACCTTCCGGAATTCCTCCTGCGTTATTGCGCGGGGATCATCATAAGCCTGCACTATGGGCCAGACCTTCGGAAATGCTCCCGGGCTGATGTCCAGCCTTCTGCAGAACCATTCGATGTTTTCCCTGACCCATTCCGGCTTTCTGCCCATCCGGCCATGATATACCATCGGTGAAAAAACATCTGTCAGATCTTTCAACAGATCATAATCCAGACCCAGGATCCGGACTCTTGCACCATTGAATTCCCCGTCTTCCCATGGACAGTGAAAGATACCGAGCAGCGCACCCGGCCTTTCTTCCTTTACAATCTCCCTTGTCTCCCTGACCCAGTCCGCAATTACCGAACACCTCCATTCACGCCACCCGGCTTCGTGCATTTTTAGTATCCATTCGGCCTTTTCCGGGGTGCTCATGCCGGGAACCCTGATACCGGTTGCAGTTTCAAATGAGCTTATGCAGTTATCACAAAAACAGGTTTCTGGAAGGATAGGCTCCGGCTCTTCAAACTGTGCGTGCCAGTGAAGATAATCCATCCATATCCCGTCTAGTTCAAATCTACCCACCAGCTGCCGCAGCTCGTTCATCCTGAACTGCCTGAATCCCAGATCAGTAGGACAAACTCCCATGAACCATGAAGCCGGTTCAACTCTCTTACCATCACTGTCAATCGCCCAGGCCTCCGGATGCTTGTCAACATATCCGGCGCCGTTGAGAACCGGAAATTCGGCATAAACTTTCAAACCTTCCTTCCCTGCACGCTCCATGATCCTGTCATTAATGGCCTTCCAGTTCATAAAAACCGAATTCACATTGAGCCGGTTCAGTTCTATTCCCCTGTTCCAGAAAGCATCCGGACTCCCGTAAATTCCCCTGGCCTGAAAGTGACCGGTTTTCCCCGGCGGTTCAGTCTTTGTCAGGGTGTTGACAGGAGAAAAACTACAAATCAAAATGGTTATCAATGCAAAAATTGAAAGAAGACTTCTCATTGCAGGGATATTAAGGTATTATTTAATAATGCAATATAGGAATTTGCGTCTTAGCTGCATATTTTAAAGATGCATCTGTTTGGATGCCGTAAAAAGACATTGTGATCCAAAACCGACTGGCCCCGGATTATGACAGATGAGCGGGATCTCCTGTCCATTATGAATAGTTTCCGGCGATTTGGGCGCAATGAATATTTATTTGTAATTTTAATACCGTCAGGAATTACCTCCGGCCGTTAGCCATAGAATCCCGATTGATGCCGGCAAGAATAAGGAACAGGGCGGCCGGGCAGAAATCCCTGTTCCCGCATCCTGCTGAACCCAGGAGCCTGCCGGGGAAAAAAGATCGGTTATGATCCGGGATGAAACAAACAACACGAAATGGAGAAGGTCCTTTATAAGATATATGTAAGGGGACGGGTTCAGGGAGTTGGCTTCAGATACAGTGCCGTGAGAGCTGCAAATCACCATGGCATTACAGGTTTTGTAAAAAATATGCCGGATGGAAGTGTTTATATGGAAGCCGAAGGAACGGAAAAGGAACTTCTGGATTTTATTGAATGGTGCAGAAATGGTCCGGGCCATGTGGGATCGCTGACGATTGATCCTTATCCCCCGCGTAATTATGTGGATTTCAGAATTGTATTTTAAATTCAGCCATATCTTGCCTGATCAGTCAATCTTATTCAAGGCGGAAATAATTTTATTTAATAAATCAACTCTCCCATGAAGAAATATCTGATATTGGTTATGTCAGTGTTTATCAACCTGCCCGTTTCATCACAGAAATATGAAATCCGTTCTCCTGACGGAAGTCTGACAGCCGGAATTGAGATAAGTAATGGAATTGATTTGTCCATTTTTAAAGGAAGCCTTCCCGTCCTTAAACTGGAAAATATCGGGCTCGTGGCTTCGGACAGTGAAAATCCGTTCAGTGAGTTTAAAGTGCAAAAGACTGTCAGAAGGAGGGTTAACGAGGTTGTCAGACCTGAAATAAGGGAAAAGGCATCAGAACTTATCAATTCCTATAATGAGCTTGAGATCCGATTCAGGAGTAAGTTTGCTGTTACATTCAGGATGTTCGATGAGGGTCTGGCGTACAGGTTTTCGACCTCATTGAAGAATGAACTGACCATTTACAGGGAGAATCTTGAGCTTTGTTTTGAAGATGGCGATTCGGTCAGGTTTCAGTCGTCCGGGACTTTCAATTCTGCCTACGAAACACCTTATGAACACGAAAAGCCGGCCGGAATCGGAGATGGTAAGCTGTGTAATCTGCCATTTCTTGTGGAGAAGAAAGACGGAACGTTTATTATGGTCACGGAAGCCGACCTATACAACTATCCGGGATTATGGCTGAAAGGGACGGGGCAGCCACGGTTGTCGGCAGTGAATCCGCCATGTCCGAAAACATTGACCGCAACCGGTTCTCCCTATAACCTGGGCCAGGTCGAAGAAGCTTACGGTTACATTGCCAGGGTGGCAGGTACAAGGAATTTCCCATGGCGGATCTTTGCGGTTGCCGGTGATGAGGCGGAGCTAGTTTCAAATAATATGACCTATCTGCTTGCCTCTCCATGCGCCATAAGTGATGTTTCATGGATAAAACCCGGAGTTGTGATGTTCGACTGGTGGGCGAAACACAATATTTACGGAGTCGGTTTCAGATCGGGGATCAATACTGAAACAGCCAGGTATTTTATTGATTTCTGTGCAAAACATGGATTCAGGTATTTTCTTTTTGATGACGGATGGAGTCCGGGGGAAGATTTGCTGAAAACTGTCCCCGGATTGGATATCAGGGAAGTTACTGCCTATGGCAGGGAAAAAGGGGTTGATATAATGCTCTGGGTAATCTGGCACACGCTTGGGATGCAGTGGGATGAAGCTTTTAACCAGTTTGAAAAATGGGGGATAAAGGGCATCAAGGTGGATTTCATGAACCGTGACGATCAGCCGATGATTGAATTCTACGAGGCTGTTGCCGCTGAAGCAGCAAAGCGAAAAATGGTGGTGGATTTTCACGGGGCCTGCAAACCTGACGGTTTACGGCGTAAGTATCCCAATGTCCTGACCCGGGAAGCACTTATTGAATTTGAATTCAACGGCTGGACAAGCTATGATGATCCAGTTCATCACAATCTTTTGCCCTACATAAGGATGTTTACCGGCCCGATGGATTATATTCCTGCCACAATGCGCAACTCCACGAGAGAGAATTTCCGTCCTGTGGGAGATTACCCGATGGGGCAGGGAACCCGTGCTCATGCCATGGCATTGTTTGTGATACTGAACAGCCCGATGACAATGCTGCCTGATTCGCCTTCCGATTATTACCGTGAGCAGGAATGTACCGGCTTTCTTGCCGGAATTCCGGTTGTCTGGGATGAGACACGCCTGCTTGAGGGGAAAATCGGAAAGTATACAGTGCTTGCCCGCAGATCGGGCAGGGAATGGTACCTGGGAGCCATCACAGACTGGGACAAACGCACAATCAGTCTGAAAACTGATTTCCTTGAACCGGGACGGTACTGGCTTGAGGCTGTCGAAGACGGCATAAACGCGGATAAAAGGGCTGAAGATTACATAAAAGTCAGAAAGGAATTTCAGGCAGGCGATTCGTTGGTAGTGAATCTTGCGCCCGGCGGAGGCTGGGTTGCAAGGATTATGCCGGTAAATCAGAACACAGCCTCCGGTCGCGGAAATTAATCACCGAGTTACGCCGAACTTCCATGCATCGTAACCCTGCGGTCCTTTCCAGTACTTACTTAAGCTCCTGTTCGGCTTTTCTTATGTTCCAGCCGTCAATTGCAAGCACCGGTATTTCACCTCCCAGATCTTGATCCGAAAATTCCACTTTGACACTGCGTTTCTCCTTTGGCAGAAGCGCAAAATAGTTGTCTTCCCAAAAAACCGGCAATACAAGGTCTCCCGATTCGCGTCTGATGATCTTCGGGTTCACAGAGAAAGCAAGAAAGTCCGAAGGATTCTCAATCTCAATAACTGCCCTGTACCTCCCGTTCTCTTTAAGTACCGGGGAGACGGAGCAGCTGAGTTCAACCTCAGGAAGCCTGTTCAATGCAGTGAAATCCGCATTCTCATCCCCCTTTGATGAAAGCCAGTAGAAATTTGAAGACAGTTCTCTGCCTGAATCATCGTTCAGGATGAGTTTTAGGAATGTAATTCCGCTTCCGGGCCTGGGCTTCTCCAGGAACATGACTTTGACACTCTCATCTGCCTTTACCGCAACCGGCACTTCTTCTGAGTGAATTTCATTCATCTTCATATCATAGAGCTTTGCGGATGCCTTCAATCCTGAGAAATCACGGTACAGTCCATTGACGACCCTTACAGAGTGATCGTCGTACGAATACTGGATATGAAGGTTCTCGCAGGCTTTTTTTATCCCGTAAAAAGCTCCGTTCGGGGCAAGGAAGTAGTCATAGAGTTGCCAGTACATTGTGGGCCATGCTGAATTATACATCCAGTAGATAATGCCGCTGGATTTGTACTTGTTGCCGGCATAGGCTTCGAACATTGCCCTGCTTGCTTCATACTGGAGAACCTGCGATTTCATGCTGTATTCATTGAGGTTTTCCGGTTTGCCGTAGCGTGAAAAGAGAGCTTTACGGGCGGCAGGGAAAAAAGCTTTGTTGAGCCTGATGTTCCACGAGTCGCTTATAGGCCAGAGATCCTGTTCCGGCATCATTTTCCGCATGCTTTCAACCGGGGGTATCTGTTCCCCTGACGGCCCGGCTTCAGTGTTGAATTCAAGCTTGCCGTACCAGTATGAAGGGGGCATGTAGGAATAAACATCGGGATAAGGTCCCATCCATACACCGGTATTTCCAGTTACCGTGCTCGGATCCTGTGTTGCTGATGATTGGAACGGTCGTGTTTGGTCAAGCTCGTTGAGCACGTTCAGGTACATCTTCTCGATCTTTTCCGTCGGATGCATATCGCTTCCGTACAGCCAGTCGAATACCGAAGGGTGGTTTCTCAGCCGGAGGATCAGGTCTTCCCAGCTTTTTTGTGCGACGATCTCCATTTCAGGGGTCCATCTGTCCCACATTTCCCATGAGCTGCAGCAACACCAGCCGACCATCAGGAGTATCCCTTCCTCATCGCATTTTTCGAACAGGTAATCGGATCCCCTGGGCGCCTCAAGTCGCAATGTATTCAATCCCATGTGCTTTGCATACCGGATATCTGCATCTATTCTCTCATCCGAGGGTCGGAGAAGCATGTCTTCCACATAGCCTCCACCTCTGATCACGATGTTTTTCCCGTTTATCTGGAACACTCTGGTGTGCCTGCCGTCAAAATCATTCATCCATGAAGATATTTCGCGTATGCCGAAACGAACCTTTTTAATGTCGGATACAGAGCCTTTGGTTTCAAAGGTCAGGTTGAGGTTGTACAGGTTCTGGGGGCCGACAGTATGCGGCCACCATAAACGGGGCTCCGATATCACCAGCTGGCTGAAGTCCGAAGGATCAAAAACTACTTTCTTCGATTCCTTCGGTCCGAGTGTTACTTCCTGTGTAAAAACAATATTGTCAATGGTGCCTTTAAGCTTACCTTTGATCTTCCCGTCAGTAAGGTTTTCAACTTCGGATGCAATGGTCAGGCGGGCCTGGTCAGTTGAGGGAAGGTTGAGTTTGGTGATCACCTGCGGGTTTTTCACTGTCACCGGCCCTGTTGACCGTACCGTAACATCATACCAGATACCCATTCCCCTGCCCGGGGGCGTGGGGTTCCAGTCGACCCAGGCAATTGTTAGATCGAATCTTTCGGGGGGAAATATTTCAAGTGCAAGGCAGTTGATTTCTCCCGGTTTTGCATAATCAGTAATGTTCAGGTCATAGATGCGATAGGCTCCCTGCACTGAGGCGGTGTCAGCTATCAGGCTGCCGTTGAGCCAAATATTTGCCTTGTAGTTAATGCTGTGGAACCTGATCCATGTGTTTTTAGCTCCGTTACCGGCCGGAAGATGAAATTCGGTCCTGTACCACCATGAGACTTTAAAGGGACTATCGTCAGGAACAATAGGGGGCCATTTTGTAATGTAGCCCGGGATTTTGAGGATGTTTGTGCCGAAATAAGGATCGGGATAAACTTTGTTCTCCACAAGGGTTCCAAGCACAGTTGAGGGAACGGTTGCAGGGTACCAGTTCTCCGGTTTGAATGCAGTTGTCGAAATAACGCTGCCGGATTCCCCGACAGCAGCTGATGACTGTATCGCCCAGTTCTCCCTTAACAAAACGGGTTCCTGTGGTTCAGGCGGCCGGGAACAGGCAAAGGATACAATTACTGAGGCAAGGAAAACTAATGGCAGGCAATGTGTTTTCATGGTTATTATGGGGTTTTTACTGGTCTTCCGCGGTAAAATAAATCCTGAAAAGGGGATCTCCCTTTACGGGAACTAGTGAATCGGGTGTAATCTCAATGACGCTGAACCTTTCAGCAGGTATGTTTCGTTCGGTGGCAAGGTATTTTTTCAGGTATCCGGCATGTCCTGCTCTCAGGGAATCGAGAGATGAACTAAGTACATCTTCGCCAAAGTATTGCCTGGAAAGGGCTGCCAGCGGCAAGCTGTCCGTTCCGTCAGGGAGGGTTAATTTATTCCTGAGATATCTGAACAGGGATGAATCGGCTATGTTCCTTATATCCTTTTCCCGGAGGATGCCTGAATTCATCAGTTCTTTCCTGGCCATTATGCCTGCCAGAGTGTCGGCTGCCCTGCCGCGATTGATGCAGTAGATAAAATCTGCTTTCAGCATTGGCTTCTTGTCGAGGATACCTGCTATTGCGTCAAGTGACCGAATCGCTTTTTCGTCCGGCTGAAACTCAGTCAAATTCAACCTGACTGACTGAAGTGAGGAAGGATCGGACTGAATCAGTCCGGAAAGCAGATTTATGGGGGAAACTGCTGCTTTAACAAAGAGGTTTCCAATTATCCGGAAAATGATTTTCCCCAGATTGACAATCCTGACCTCTTCTCCTTTCATCCTTACGGGAGCTTTCAGATCGATAATCCCGTTTCTGTCGCTGAGTACTGCCAGGGCAAGGCGAAGGGGGACATTGAACCGGGTTTCATCTGCGACTTTTTTGCCAAGGCTGAATCTCCTGAAGTAGATTTCATTATTGCTTACAAGCGATTTTCCCTTCAGTTTGTTGTCGGTTCGTAAATTCATTGTTCCGCCGGTAACGGGAAATCCAAGGTAATGTCTGAAGTATGCATCCAGATCCTTCATCCGGAGCCTGCTGATATCCAGTGAAAGCTCCACGTCACTGCCGGGGTTTTCAAGGCTGAACATTCCGTGTGTAATCAGTTTGCCGGTTCCGTTCAGTCCGGCCGCGACATCGTAGGATATTCTTCCGGGTTGATCTGTGATTTCCTTAACATTTAGTTTGAGACTGTCGATTTTATATTCAAACGGATAGCGGAGATTTTTATCCATATACAGGATCGATCCGCCGCTGACCGAAACTTCAGGGATATTATACCTGAATCCTCCCGTTATACCGGTGGTGTCGGCGCTGATCGCGGCAGAATCCGCACTTTCCCCGGTTTTCATCAGTGTGGTCCAGTTGGTTACCGAGTCCTGCAGTTCCATAAGCACGAATGGATCTGTTAGACTGATACTGCCTAAATGCAGGCGGCCGGCGGAAAGATCAAGCGTATCAATTTTCACGGAAAGATCGTTGAATGAGAGGATGGTTCTCCCGAGGGTGTCCTGCAGTCCGAAATTACTGACCTGGCTGGTTCCCTGAACGGAAAGGTTAAGTATGCTGCTGATACTTCCGTTTATCATGAGGTCGCTGGTGAGGTTGCCGGTTAGGGTTGACACATTCAGATAATTCCTCACATAGGGTTCTGTGATCCCCAGGTTCAGGCTGTCGATCATGAGGCTGAGCCTGTAGGTGCTGTCAGCCTGGTTGATCTCAAGGTCAGAACTTATGCCACCCCCTTCAACAAACCTGAAACCTGCGCCAAGCCTGGCCGAATCGCTGTTCCAGGTGAACCCGGGAATCGTCAGGTCAATACTGTCGAGATAGATGGTATGCTGCAGGGGAACATCGGTGTATTTCACGAAACCGCCGGCAATCCTGATATTATGGATTACATATTTTGCCGGGGTTTTCCGGACGTTTTCCCTTTCATTTTCTGTGGAGTCCGGGGCCACAAGATCAGAAAAGTTGAACATGCTGCCATTCTGCATCACCTGTATAAACGGATCATCGAGCGACACCTTTCTGATCACGAATTCATTCCGTAGAAGAGGCAGGTAACTGACAGAGATCCTGAACTGCCTGAAGCTTGCAAAAACCGTTTTTTCGTCGGCTTCAAATATTTTAAAGCCCCTGACCTTCAGGGTACCAGTCAGATAACGAATCCCGATTCTGTCAATTGTGATCCGGCGCCCGATCAGCTCCATGCTGTTTTTCTCAATATACCATCGGGCGATCCCGGGAACTGCAAGAAGCAATAAGGCAACAGAAAGGAATATGCAGGCTGTTATCAGATATCTTTTCTTTAAAATCCTGTACCTCATTCTTAATGCTGTCTTGTTATGGGATTGGATCCGGAGTGCTTTTCCTGCTTAAGGGATGTGTCATAAGCAGATTTACTGTCATGTACAAAGTTAATCAAAATCTGAAAAAAGCTCCGGACCTTAAAAACGTCTAAAAGGTAATCGGGGAACAGATGTCATCCTGATCTTCCTTCATGACCTGTAAACATGATTCTGGTCTGAATTAAGATTCAGACAATCCGGTTTTTATTTTTTCCATTTCATATTTTGAACTTTTATTGGATTTTGCAACAATTCATTATAACTTACAGATTCTTCTTTTGCCTACCAGGAATATAACTTAAACCAGATAAGAAATGAAAACAAGGAAATTCACCCGCCGCCAGGTCATTGCGGCAACATCGGCAGGCTTCTTAGGTTCAATGCTGAATTATTCGTTCAGACCTTTTACCGTGGCAGGTACAAGCCAGTCGGTACTGGCAATCAACGGAGGAGAAAAGGTCCACAAGGGACCATGGTCCGACTGGCCGTTCTGGGACAGGAGTGCGGAACCGGGTATTCTGGAAATGTTCCGTTCCGGGCGATGGTGGAGAGGTGAAGGGGAACATGTTGCCGAATTTGAGAAAAAATACGCCGAACTTATGGGTGCCAGAAGCTGCCTTGCAACGGCCAGCGGCACAACTTCCCTGATTATTGCCATGGAGGCGCTTGGTGTCGATGCGGGGGATGAGGTTCTCATATCGCCGTATACATTCATTGCCACATACAATTCTGTATTTGCTCACAAGGCACTGCCGGTATTTGTTGATTCAGATCCTGCGACCTTCCTGATGGATCCGGCAAAGATTGAAGAAAAGATCACCGACAGGACCGTGGCCATAATTCCCGTTCACATATATGGCCTGCCGGTTGATATGGACAGTGTCAATTCCGTTGCCCGGAAGCATGGCCTTAAGGTTATTGAGGATGCCTGCCAGGCATGGCTTGCTGAATACAGGGGGAAAAAAACAGGCACCCTGGGTGACCTGGGATGCTTCAGTTTCCAGAACTCAAAGCACCTGCCTGCAGGTGAGGGCGGAGCCATCCTGAGCATGGATGAGGCTCTTGTCGACAAGTGCTATGCGATTCATAATTGCGGCAGGCCAAGAGGTACCATGAAACCCGGTCCGGGATATCCCTACCGGGGAAGAAATTACAGGATGCAGCAATCGCAGGCTCTGATCCTGTTGTCTCAGATGAAAAGGATTGAAAAAGATAATGACGTCCGCCTTTCAAACGCATTGTATCTTGACAGAAAATTGCGGGAGATCCCCGGGATAATACCGTACCGGCCGGCAAACGGAGCCACAAGGGCAGTCTATCATCTTTATCCGTTCAGATATATTAAGGAAGAATTCAATAATATTCCGAAAGAAAAATTCATTGAGGCACTTAATGCAGAAGGAATTCCCGCTACAGGCGGTTACGGGAAGCAGAATAAGGACGGACTTATGGAAGAGGCCCTGACCTCAAGGGGCTATAAAAGGCTCTTTTCGGAAGCAAGACTCAGGCAGTGGAGAGAGCAGAACAATCTTCCGGGTAATGACCAGCTTTGCGATCAGGCAGTAACATTATACCAGAGCATCCTTCTCGGATCGAAGGCCGATATGGATGATATTGTTAATGCAATAACAAAGATCCATAAGCTTAAAAACACACTCAGACCGTGATTTGTTATATTTGCAGAATCACACCGTGAGAATGAAGATTTTAAGGCCCGTTGCTGCAGCAGTATTACTGGTTTCATTAGCCGCATGCAAGCACTCCGCTGACCGGAGCATCCTGTATGAACGGATGGGAAGACTTTTAGAAGAAGGTGAATTTGCAGAACTTGAGAAACTGGCGGATTCTCTTAAGACCCTGAGACTGTCAGACAACGATCTGGTTGCCAAAGCCGATTCCTTTGTTCAGATTGCCGGCAGAATCGCAATTGATTTTTCAGTGCCGGAAGCTGATTTTATTGATGATCTGAAAAAAAGAACTGGAGGTTATTCCCTGGAGGAATTCAGATTATGGGAGAAAAACAACTGGCTCGAAAGGAGGAAAATTAATGGCGAAATAAGATATTTCAGGCGGGCGGCCTCAAACCTGGTCCGACTCAGGGATTTTAACCTGCGCAGGGCTTATTTTGATTCGCTGAATTCCGTATCTCCTGAAATCAGGTTCAGATTGAAGCATATTGAATCGGTCATCAGGGCGGCCCGGGAAAATTCCGCACCTGTGGTTCCCGTGGAAATGACAATTACCTACTCGCTTACTGTAAAGTCCGATGCTGTGCCGGAAGGAGAAATTGTCAGATGCTGGCTCCCTTACCCGCGGGAAGATCAACCCCGGCAGCAGAAAGTGAAACTCATTTCTGCCTCTCATGGAAATTACATTGTCTCTCCCGATTCAGTTACCCACAGGACGATCTTCATGGAAGGAAGGGCTGTAAAGGGAATACCCCTCGTTTTCAAAGTGGAATTCAGCTATCAGTTCGGAGCGCAATATTATGATCCGGATAATATAAATAATCTGCCTTCTTCGGGTTATTCGGGGATCTGTGATAAATATATCTCGGAACAGTTGCCGCATATCTGTTTCACGGAAAGGGTGAAAAAACTTGCCGACAGCATTGCCGGGAATGAAAAGGAGCCCTTCAGGATACTGAAAAAGCTTTATTACTGGATTGACAGCAATATTCCCTGGGCAGGAGCGCTGGAATATTCGACGATTCCCTGCATACCTGAATATGTATTGGCCAACAGGAGGGGCGATTGCGGTATGAAGACTTTCCTTCTGATGTCAATGTTGAGATACAAGGGTATTCCTGTCAGATGGCAGAGCGGCTGGATGATGCCCCCAGACGATGAAAACCTGCATGACTGGTGCGAAGTTTTTATTGAAGGTACAGGATGGCTGCCTGTTGACATGTCGTACGGGCTTCAGTATTCAGATGACAAGAAAATAAAGGAATTCTATTTGTCTGGGATAGATTCATACAGGCTGATTGTGAACAATGGTGTTTCAGGGAAGCTTTTTCCTCCGAAGAAATTCCTGAGAAGTGAGACATTGGACTTTCAAAGGGGTGAGGTTGAATGGGAAGGCGGAAACTTATATTTTAATGAGTGGACCTATAATATGGGAATTGAGTATACGGCAAAAAGCAATTATTCCGAAAAAAGGAACCGTATGCAGCTTACCCCGTAAAAACTCGGAACGAAATGAAGCAAACAAGATTACCCTGTTTTTTGTTGCTGCTTGCCGGCGGGCTGCTGTCAGGCATTTCATTGCCTGGATGCCGGCAGGACTCGTTGGTTTTGTTGTCTGAAGGACTGGATTCGATAGGTGCTTCAGTGGTTAAGGATAAAAGGGAAGGGATCTTTAACATTAATCTTTACAGGGCAGGGGAAAAAATAATTCTCAGCGGTGAGACTGACAGTCGTGATGCCCGAAATTCAGTGTTGGGCTACCTTGAGGGGAAAGGAGTTCGTTTTATTGACAGCCTGATGCTTTTGCCCGATACTGCGGCGCTTGGAACTCAGTGGGGTCTGGTGAATGTCAGCGTGTGCAATATGCGGCTGGTCCCGTCGTATGATGCAGAGCTGATTTCACAATCCCTGATGGGAACGCCTGTCCGGCTCCTTAAAAGGGATCACGGCTGGTTTCTGGTGCAAACCCCCGACCGGTATATCGGCTGGGTCGACAGCGACGCCATTGCGGTCTTAACCAGTGAAGAATATCGAGATTGGAAATCGTCGGAAAGGATTTTCTTCACCGGCAAAACAGGCGATATTTACGGAGATCCTGAAAAAAAGACGACTGTATCCGATATTGTTGCGGGATGCATTTTAAAGGTCAGCGGCATCAGCGGCAGGGATTACCGGGTAATACTGCCCGACGGCCGCAGCGGATTCATCCCGGCTTCCGGTGCAATGATACTTGATGATCTTGATCCAGTCAGGCTGCTTACACCCGAAACACTGATATCACGTGCGGAATCATTCAATGGTATCCCCTATCTCTGGGGAGGAACATCCGTAAAAGGATTCGACTGCAGCGGATTCGTAAAAACAGTGTATTACCTGAGCGGGATTATCCTTGCGAGGGATGCATCGCTGCAGTTCAGGCACGGAACTGAAACGGACACAGTAAATTTTCCCGCTTCGCTGAAGCCCGGCGACCTGCTGTTTTTCGGATCAGTCAGGGAAGGCCGGCCGAGGGCCACACATGTTGCCATGTATACCGGCAATACAGAGTATATTCATGCTTCGGGGATGGTCAGGACCAACAGTCTCGACCGTTCGCGGAGCAATTTCAGCGGATACCGGAGAGATACATTCATTGGAGCAAAGAGGATTATCGGGGCAGGGTATGGCGAGGGAATCATTCCTGTTGCCGGGCATCCGTGGTACAGGTAGAAGATGAACAAAAGGACTTTCATAAAATACTGCACATCTCTGGCAGGAATATCATTGGTTGGCAGAAATTTTGCCGGTGCAGCAACTACTTTCCCGGTAAACAGGTACAATATGAAAAAATCAGGCACTCTTAAGTTGCGGTATGCTCCGTATACACTCCAACTAAAACATGCATTTACGCTTGCAACAAGTTCAAGGACCACAACTCCGGTTGTACTTACAGAACTGGAATTCGAAGGGATCACGGGCTATGGGGAAGCTTCTATGCCCCCGTATCTCGGGGAGAGCCACGAATCGGTGCTGAAGTTCCTTGCTGAAGTCGATCTTTCCCGGTTTTCTGACCCTTTCCTGCTGGAGGATATTCTGATTTATGTTGATAATGTGATGCCTGGAAATTATGCTGCAAAGGCATCAATAGATATTGCACTCCACGATCTTATCGGAAAGATCACGGGACAGCCCTGTTACAGGCTGTTCGGGCTCAATCCGGCAAAGACCCCGCTGACAAGCTTCACCATAGGTCTGGATTCCCCGGAAATTATAAAGCAGAAAGTTGAGGAAGCGGAACCTTACAGGATACTGAAGGTAAAGCTTGGCCGTGACAATGACAGGGAAATGATTGAAACCATCAGATCACTGACTGACAAACCATTGTGTGTTGATGTAAATCAGGGATGGACCGACAGGAATCATTCCCTTGAAATGGCACACTGGCTTCATGAAAAAGGAGTGATATTCCTTGAGCAGCCTATGCCCCGGTCAAGGAAGGATGATATAGCCTGGCTGACGCAAAACAGTCCCTTGCCCATAATAGGCGATGAAGCGATTCAGCATGCTGACGACATTGTCAGCCAGAAGGATGTTTATTCGGGTGTCAACATAAAGCTCATGAAATGCGGCGGGATGCATGCGGCCCGCAATATGATCGGCCTTGCAAGGGCCCTGGGGTTGAAAGTCATGATCGGTTGCATGACCGAAACCTCATGTGCCGTCTCGGCTGCGGCCCAGCTCTCCCCGCTGGTTGACTGGTGCGACCTCGACGGGAACTTGCTTATCAGCAATGATGTGTTTGATGGTATGAAGATCACCGGCGGTAAGGTGACTCTTCCTGACCGGCCCGGTATCGGAGTAATAAAACTGACCTGAAAGACGGGAAGGGATTCCGGCATTACAGCCTATTTCAGCCACCTGTCGAACCAGTCAAACGCTTCTTTCTGCATCTCCGCGTCGAATTTATGATGTCCCGGATAAAATGAGCATTTGTATTTTTCCGGAGCGCCGGCCTTATCATAAATTTCCCTGAGAATCTCATCAGCATTTTTCATCTCAGGCAGGGTATAAAGGTCATCATCGTTGTCGTTCAGCACCATAGTGGGAAGTGGCACCCTGAGCCCAAGTATTTCAGGAAAATCGAGTTCGTTGGGTAGCAGGGGTACGTAGGTCATCCAGGTATGTGTGAATGATTTATTCAGTACAAAATCGCGCCAGGTTGTCATGAACCCCACGCAGACTGCACATTTGATCCTTTCATCGACACCCCCGGTAAAGACTGTCCTCATTCCTCCTCCTGACAGGCCCGCGCATCCGATCCGGCTGCTGTCTACATCCTTCCTGGAACATAGGATATCGAGGGCAACTGAGTCTTCAGCCATGAACACCCCGGGCCAAGTTGTGCCAGCGCTGAAAAGCGACTTTGCCATTATGTGCTCATGCTCACGGGCCCAGTTATTATAGGCATTTACGTTTGCCGGATCCTCCGGATCATCGTCAGTCAGTCCCTGCTTCAGATGAACCGGCACATCCTGCATCATGACCCTCCTGCTCGCGAAGGGGAAAGCATCGGAAACAAGCACGGCATAACCTCTTCTGGCTATCTCATTTGCCCACGCCCTGCCTTCATAATAGTGCTCCTGGTGATCTTTCATCAGGGGATGCTGATCAGCTGAGGTTTTTGTAATTTTCCTGGTACCGAAATACTTGTTGCCTCCATGATCATGAAAGGCAAGAATTCCGGGCAGCTTTCCCACTGCCCCTGCCGGCTTAAGGAAAATGGCGTCGGTGGGCCGTCCGTAGGGAAGCTGCCATCTGAGCTCCTCGATATGGAGACCGTCGAAAGTATAGCTTTTTAATTGCTGAACTTCCGGGCTTTTACCGGTTTCAGGCATGACCACGCGCTCAAAAAGCCTTTCCTTTGCAACAGTCTTCCACGATTTAACATCTTTCCATTCCTTTCGCCTGAAGGACAGTCGGGGAAGATTTTTCCCCGAAAGCCCGGCGGCCCAGCTGCCATACACACCGATGAGACTTACCTGATCCTGCACGGTTATCGGCCTTTCCATATTCGTACTTTCCGTTTCGGAATTCATATATATATCATTTGATTTGTTATGCCGGTAATCGCTATTGATTTTCTCCGGAAAATCAAAACCTGCCAACCCTATACCAAGGGTCCCGGCAGCTTTTAAAAACCCCCTCCGGTTGCTTTTCATATTTTTGAGATTGTTAAAATGCTTAAATTTACATTAATTGTTTTTAATCATTATTTATTCGGGTTGAAAAAGAAAAATACCTTCAGGAAAACGTATTAACCCATAAAAACAAATCATATGAAACGAGCTCGTCTGGCAGATACAACCAAACGTGGGGATCTGAAATGCGGATCCCGGTTTGATCCGGGCATCAATACTGGCAGGATAAAAAGGATCTTCACCCTCCTGTTTTATACAATGCTTTCACTATCGGTGCTGGTTTCATGCAGGGAAAAACAGTCTCTTTCCGGACTTGTAAATGTTTTTATAGGGACCGGCGGGCATGGTCATACTTTCCCCGGGGCAACCGTTCCATTCGGGATGGTTCAGCTCAGCCCCGACACAAGGATTGATGGCTGGGATGCCTGCTCAGGATATCATGATGACGACAGGACAATAATAGGTTTTTCCCATACTCATCTGAGCGGGACGGGGATCGGTGATTACGGTGACATCCTGATCATGCCCGTATCAGGAAGGGAAGCCCTGGTAAGGGGCGATGAAAAGGTTCCCGGATCGGGATACAGGTCAGGCTTTTCCAAATCCAATGAAAAGGGTTCTCCCGGCTACTACTCCGTCATTCTTGACGATTATGGCATCAGGGCTGAACTTACTGCTACAACCAGGGCCGGGTTTCATCGCTACACTTTTCCTGAATCAGATGAATCTGGAATGATAATTGACCTTGACCATACCCTTCAGTCACATGAAAACCTGCTTCTCCGGATAAAGGTGATCAGTGATACGGAAATTGAGGGTGTAAAGATCACAAGGGGATGGGCGAAATACCATCCGGTATATTTTTATGCAGAATTCTCAAAACCATTCAGTTATGTTCTTGCTGTCAACAATGTTCCTGATTCTTCGTTAAAGGAAGCGGAAGGCCGTAATCTCAAGGCACTGATTTCATTCGGTACCGCAAAGGATGAACAGGTGCTGGTCAAGGTTGGTATTTCTTCCGTTGATATTGAGGGAGCAAGGAACAATGTCGTGACAGAGATCCCGGGATGGGATTTTGAAAAGGTCAGGTTTCAGGCTCAGGAAGCCTGGGACAGGGAGCTTGGCAAGATTAAGGTTGAAGGCGGGACGGATGATCAGAAGGTGATTTTTTACACTGCCCTGTATCATTCAATGATAAGCCCCAATATTTTTTCCGATGCTGACGGGCGTTATTTTGGCATGGATCATAAGATCCATAATTCAGATGGTTCGCTCAATTACACCATCTTTTCACTCTGGGACACCTTCAGGGCCGAACATCCTCTCCTTGTGCTCATCAACCCTTCCCGCGATGCCGGGATGATAAGATCGCTGCTTAGAAAATCTGATGAAGGCGGCCTGCTGCCCATGTGGGATCTGGCCTCCAACTACACCGGGACAATGATCGGCTATCATGCGGTCCCGGTCATCGTCGATGCATATGTGAAGGGAATCCGTGATTTCGATGCGGAAAAGGCATTCAGGGCCATGGTTCGGGCATCTGATTTCGACACAACCAATATCAACGCCGCAGACAGGGATATTCTGATGTTGTTGATGCCGCTTGCCAAATATTATAACAACACTCTGGGGTACATTCCTGCTGACAAGGACAACCAGTCGGTGGCCAAGGCCCTTGAGTTCGCCTACGACGATTGGTGTATTGCCCGGATGGCCAGGGAACTTGGGAAGGAAAAAGAATATGGGATCTATTCGGAGAGAGCGTTGCGCTATAAAAAGTACTTTGACCCGGTAACAGGTTTTATGAGAGGCAGGATGTCGTCAGGGGAATGGAGAACCCCGTTTAATCCCAGGTTTTCTGATCATTTTCATGCTGACTATGTTGAGGGAAATGCCTGGCAATGGACATGGTTCGTGCCCCATGATCCGGCCGGACTGATTGATCTTATGGGAGGAAAAGAGAGATTCACCGCCAAACTTGATTCCCTTTTCACCGTTGAGTCCACTATTGAAGGAGAGAACAAGTCAGCCGATATTTCCGGGCTTATCGGCCAGTATGCCCATGGAAACGAACCAAGTCATCATATAATTTATTTTTACAACTATGCCGGCCAGCCCTGGAAAACCCAGAAGCTTGCAGATCAGATTCTTAATACATTGTATTTTAACAATCCTGATGGTTTATCGGGTAATGAGGACTGTGGCCAGATGTCGGCATGGTATGTTCTGAACGCATTGGGATTTTATCCGGTTGCCCCCGGCGATCCATCCTATTCAATAGGCCGCCCCTTGTTTGACAAGGCTGTTGTCAGTCTGGAGGACGGCAGGAAATTCACTGTAACTGCATTAAACAATTCCGCTGAGAATATTTATATACAAAAGATCACGCTGAACGGAAGGCCGCTGGATATTCCTTTTTTCGCGCATAAGGATATTGCCGGCGGCGGGGAAATGGTTTTTGAGATGGGCCCCTCGCCCTCCCTTACCTGGGGATTAATGGCGAAGTAGAAGATCTTCAGATAAATAATATATCTTCGGAATACTATCTCAGTCCGAAGCGGTAACTGAACTTTACAAGAAACACATTATTGTAACTGTCGGTTCCAGTGCTGAAAAGATTTCCCAGGTCATTGTAAAAATGCATTTTGCCTGAATTATCGAATCCGCGCCTGTTCTGGCTCCAGACTAAATAAACTGTTGATCCTGGCGAAAACTCCCACCTGATGACCAGGTTGGAAAGGAACTCCCGTACATTGAAATCAACCCTGTTAAACCTGTAATCGGCAATACCGTCAGAGTTTTCATCAATTTCAAAGTAATCAACGCCCTGTGTTATCTGCTCATCGGTGTAAGTTCTGAACCTTCCGGTGAATGAATCAGCTAGGGGGTTTGTGATGTATTTATATGAATTGTACCTGCCGGTTGCGATGAACGGCTGGCCCCAGTATTGAAGGGTTAGATCGGGTTTCAGGTTGAAATTGATCCTGAAGGAAGCGCTGATGGTTTCCCTGTTGATGCCGGCAAAAATATACCTGTCATTGTTGTTGAACTGCAGTGTTGTGACATACTGAAGCTCAGAGAATGATCTGTTGTAGGCCGGACCGAGGAAAAATGAAAGGTAATTGGCTGGTTTATATGATAATTCCAGGCTGGTATAGGTGCTTCTGCTGTAGTTTTTAAATCCTTTGTTGTAATTTGAGAAGAATTGAAAACCGAGCTTCTTACGGTTGTCGGTAGAAAAGCCAAATTGCCAGTGAAATCTTCCGGGCAGTTTCATCATCGGGCCGCCCCTGAGTATGCCGGTACTTACAGAACCAGTCTCTATGTTCCCGCCTGTCCACAGGTTCCAATAGTTTTTCAGTGTCATGTTGGCGTTTGTTTCAAAACCCTTTCCGACATTGATTCCGCCGAAATTCCATGAAGAAAAGAAATCCGCATTGATATTGTACCTCCTGTATATTCCCCGGGGTTCCCATTCGCGGTAACCCGCCCAGAGTACAGCCAGTATCTGATCCGAGTTCTGGCTGTAGCCCAGGTCATTTATTTCAAAGCCCGGAGTTTTCCAGGTCATCACTCCCATAAGGTTGAGGTGCCCGTCGAGCTTCATGAGCTGCAGCCTGCCGCCCGTCCCTGTAAGCGATTTCCTGTCAGGATCAAACCTTGCATACTCCTTGTCGGGTCTCTGGAAGTAGCGGGCTGAAGATTTTTGTGTTTCCGCAATGGCCTCCCTCGTTCCGCTGACCTGGCTGAAAGCCGTGCTGACACTCAGCATCCAGCTTTTGTCCCTGAAGTACCGGGTGAAATCGAGTCCTCCTGTATAGGCTGATCTATGCATTGAGGCTGCAAGATTGCCGTCAAGATCCCTGTTTGTTCCGGTAAAGATGCCCCCAAAAATGGTTTTCCCCTCATCCAGGTCTTTCTGAACCCTGCCCACAAGATAATTTGTCAATGGTTCAACCGTCTCGTATGACCTTTCGCCAGACTTGCGTATCTCAGCTTTTTCTTCAGCTGTGACTGCCTCGATGAATCCGACCGAGAGTCCTTTGCCGGTTTTGCCGGTAAGCTTGGCTGCGCCTAGGATAGTTGTAAATCTCGGAATATCGGCATACATACCCTCGTCCAGGTCAGGATTTCCCCGAGGTCTCTTACCTATTCGCCTCGAATAGAACAGGTTGTCATTTCCAACATCACCGTTGCCAATTCCAAGGTTGAAATTGGTTATGTTGTTACCCTCAATAAAGAAAGGTCGCTTTTCCCTGAAGAATGTTTCGTAGGCAGAAAGATTCACTTCTGACGGATCGGCTTCAACCTGACCGAAATCGGGATTTATTGCGAGATCCATTGTCATGTTGCTGGTGACGCCGATTTTTGCATCTATGCCGCCATTGAAGCCGTACCTGCGTCCTTTTTGCAGAAATGGATTCGCCGGGTCGGCCTTATAGGTTTCCCCCCGGGCAACCCCGTATGGAGTTATATCGAAGATCTTTCCGGGTTTGATCTCCCTGAGTCCGGTCAATTCTCCCAGGAGATGAATAAGTCCGGGGGCATCTTTGGGTATGTGCTGCCAGAAGCTGGTTTCGCGCTTCCTGTATAAAACCCTGGCAACCTGCAGACCCCATATATCTCCGGAGTTTTTTTCGAAGCGGAGCTGGCTGAAAGGGATCTTCATTTCAGCCACCCAGCCTTCAGGGTTAACCGAAGTTTTGACCCACCAGTTCGGATCCCATGAGGAATCTTCAGTCTGACCGTCATTTGTGAACACCTGGTCATATTTGACACCGGCGGAACTAATTCCAAAAAGGAACCCTGTCCGGAGGTCATGAAAACTGTCGAATATTATGGCCACCATGTCGCCGTCGGAATTGTCACGCCTTGTAAGGCGTCGTACAATGCTGTCGGGGCTCGTGTCGAAAGCCCTGATGGCAACATAGATATTATTATTGTCAAAAAGTATTTTGAATTCGGTCTTTTGAGACGATCTGCCTCCGTTGTAGGGTTCATATTGTGTAAAATCATCAATCCAGGTCCCTTCATTCATCCACGCCTCATCATCAAGTATCCCGTCGATCACGGGTGCTGACAAAAGCTTTTCTGCCCTGTACTGTTTCTTCCCGGATGTCTGTCCCGTTACACCCGGGAAGATCAGTATTAAGATGAGACAATATATCGGGATTCTTTTCATGGAAGATATTGCAATCTGCTTACCTTTTGTCTAATGACGTTCAAGATAAGAAAATGATGCAAGATAATGGTATTTGGATTCATTCTTAACAATCAGCCTGAAAACCGGTCTTATCGGTTTCATTTGCCGGAATTTCCCCGTTTCTTTCATCATAATATAATTTTGATTTTAATGGTATGATGCCCGCCTGACCCGTCGGGCAGGGAACCGCACATGATTGACTTTGTCGAGCTCGCAAGCTCGGTTGAAAATTATATTCTTATCGTGTTTGTGATTGTGGTCAATCATGTGGGTTTCATCAGATGGTATAATTTTGAAAGCAGAGAGTCCTGGCCGTATTAATTTCTTGCGTGACAGGATAATTGTAGGTTTGCCGGGATTGCGGCAATTCAAATTTTGCTATCTTGGTTCAAAAACTCAGGACAATGTTATCCAGAAGATCATTTTTATTGAAAAGCGCAGCGGCTGCATCTGCAGCATTGATGGCACAGACTTCATTGGCACTGGCCGTGACTTTGGCCGGATCTTCACCGCTCACAGGCAAGAAAGTACTGTTCGTCTGGGGAGGATGGATGGGGCATGAGCCTGACAAGTGCCGTGATATTTTTGTTCCGTGGCTCCGGTCAGAAGGGGCTGTAGTAACGGTTTCCGACACCCTGGAATCGTATGTTAAGCTTGATCAGAAGAATGAAGTCGACCTGATCATCCAGGCCTGGACCATGGGGCAGATAGAGGGAGAACAGGAGAAAGCTCTTCTTGAGGCTGTCTCGTCAGGGACCGGCATTGCCGGATGGCACGGGGGGCTATGTGACTCGTTCCGGAACAATACCGAATACCAGTTCATGACAGGTGGCCAATGGGTGGCGCATCCGGGCGGGGTGATTGATTACAGGGTCAATATAACGGATCATGACGATCCTGTCACGAAAGGTCTTGCCGATTTTGACATGCATTCCGAACAGTATTACATGCATGTTGATCCGAATGTCAAGGTGCTTGCAACAACAACCTTCAGCGACAAATATGCCGGCTGGATAGGCGGAAGCGTGGTTCCTGTTGCATGGAAAAAATACTATGGCAGGGGGCGCGTTTTTTATTCATCACTGGGCCATGTCGCATCCGATTTCTCTGTTCCCCAGGCGCTTGAGATTATGAAGCGCGGAATCCGATGGGCCTGCATGAGCCGGTATGAACCGGTTGAACAATGGCAGAAACCTGTCTACGGAAGGCTGCGCTGAAGCTGCTGGCCATCCTGGCCGGGAGGAAAATCAGTCAGATCAGCCCTGATTCGGACATTCAGTTTGGAAGAATCCATTTTCAATCTTTGGATTTCCCGACGGTTCCGGGTATGCGTGAGAGTGATCAGGGTGAGGCAGGTTGGTATTTGATGTGGCGACTTCCCCGGCATTCCGGCGTGTGTGTATCCGTGATGTAAAAAAAGATCCGGAGATTGAATAACTACTGGTCATAGAGTTTAACAAACTCATAGGTGTTGCCGGTATGATCGAGGAATTTCAGGAAATCAGTTTTTGAAACAACGATCGAAGCTGTATTGACATTGGGATGAAAGGCAAGCCTGTCATATTCCAGCAGCTTTTCATCCATGAAAAGGTGGACATGCTTATCAGGATCATTGATTAGCCCGAAGGGTGAAACCGATCCGGGCTCAACCCCCAGGTATTTCATGAGCCTCTTGTCTGAGGCAAAAGTAAGCTTTCCCTGCCGGAGCCTTTTTTCCAGATCGTGAATATCAAGCTGCCGGAGATGTTCCAGGATAACCAGGTAATGCCGGTTACCCTTATGATTGCGGAAAAAAATGTTTTTACACCTTCCGGAGTTGTAATCTTTCCAGTGGATCTTTGCATCCTGAATTGTTGCAAGCGGCGGATGTTCGTGATAATCAAAGCTTATTGACAATCTGTCAAGCAGTTCATAAAGCTCTTTCTGTCCTCTCATATCATTTGATCATTAAACAGTTCATCATTATCGTTGTCGGGCGTATACCCTGTGTCTTCCGGCAGACCGTCTCGCCTGGAGGCCTCCACGGCCATCCGGTCGCACAGCTCATTCTCAGGATGGTTATTATGCCCCTTGATCCACACAAATTTTACATTATGCTGCCGGTAAACCTTTAGAAACCTTATCCACAGATCAGGGTTCTTTTTCTTCCTGAATCCTTTGGCCTCCCATTGGAACACCCATCCTTTTGTTACAGAATCAGCCACATACCTTGAGTCAGTGTATACAACAACCCGGCTGCCGGGTTTCTTGAGAGCTTCCAGTCCCGTTATTACGGCCAGGAGTTCCATCCTGTTGTTGGTTGTCAGCCTGAATCCCCCGGATTTTTCAAGTCGGTGTTTCCCGGAAACCAGGACTACTCCGTAACCTCCCGGTCCGGGGTTTCCGCTTGCGGCACCATCGGTGTAAATTGTTATTTCATTTGCCATTGGCAATAATTATTCCGGTGTTGGTCAGGAAAAGCTTGATGGCGATTGACAGGAGGATCACGCCAAAAATCTTTTTCAGTATCTGAAGTCCGCCTTTCCCAAACAGCTTTTCAAACCACGATGTCAGTCTTAAAACAAGGTAGATGACCACCATATTCAGAACAAGGGCAATGAAAATATTGACAGTGGCATATTCTGCCTTTAATGACACGATTGTAGTAATCGACCCGGCTCCGGCTATCAGGGGGAAGGCGATCGGGAACACTGCTCCGGTTGCATGCTGATCGTGCTTGAACAACTCCACCCCAAGGATCATCTCCAGGGCAATCAGGAAAATTATAAATGAACCTGCAATTGCAAATGAAGAAACATCGACGCCGAATATCCCAAGCAAGGGACTGCCCACAAGGAGGAAGGCAAGGAGAATAAGGAATGAAACAATTGTAACCTTCATGGGATGAACGTCGCCCGATTTTGCCTTGATATCGACGATAATCGGAATGGACCCTGTTATATCGATAATGGCGAACAGCACCATGAAGGCGGCAAGGATCTCCATCAGACTGAAATGCATTGGCTGGAATTTTTATGCAAAGGTAATTTTAAATTCAGAGAAAACCGGAATGTAAAAAACACGGGATGCAAGAATATTAGGTTTCAGAACCATCTTGTTGTTCCATTTCTCACCGAATTTTTTAAGCATATATTCGTTTCCGGCCAGTTTTTCTGACTGAAGCTGGTTTGATAGCAGACTTCCTGGTTATGCCTTTGAAGTTCATGCTCATTTTAAATTCTTCAGTTACACCGTTTTCATCAGGAATGGATTCGTCATATGTCGATTTTGTGCCCTGATAAAAATCCCGATAGCTTCCTGCTGTTCAGGCTGCCTTATTTTCTGAATAATAAACACAGTTATGCATACTTCATAATTCAGGCTGAAGGATTTTTCCATAATGCTCTGTCAACCTGTTCCTGAAGTCCATGGGGGAGGTAAAATATTGTTGTTGCAAATAATATCATTCCAACCGTGTAAAGCCTTCAGGCATTTTCTTCCTGGCTTTGATTTCCATTGGTAAGATACAGTTGTAGACAAATCTGTTGACCGGGGTATCCACACCGTATTTGTCACCGAGCCTTACCACGGTTCCGTTCTGGTATTCAATCTCTGATGGTTTTCCGTCCCACACATCCCTGGTCAGTGAAGAGGTGGTTTCGTAAGGGTAGGTATCAATTGTTGATATCAGTTTGTCAGGGAACTCAGGTTCAATATTTATTTTCAGGTGTTGGGATAATACAAAAATTTCCCGGATCAGTTCTGTCATAAGCTGACGTGTCTCTTTCAGTTCTCTCAGTTCACCGTAATTGGTCCTGGTTATTGCAAGTAACCCGCTGACACATATCCCTATGAACTTTTTCCACAGATCCGCGGTAATGTCATCCGAAATATAAGAAGTGATCTCAGCCCTGTCAAAGACCGACTTGAGCAACTCAGTCCTTTCGCTTCTTCGGGAATCGAATTCCCCGAAGATGACAGTCGGTTCCAGGGCAAAATGGTTTATTACTCCCGGTGATTCAACCTTGCTTATTATTTTGCATAATCCCCCAATAATGTTCTCTGACGGAATATTCTCAGCCAGTTCTGCTGCTGTAAGCACGCCATTCTGTAACGGGAGGACAATTGTATCTTTCTTTAATATAGGGGCAAGTTCCCCGGATATTTCGCGCACCTGCCAGGCTTTTATGCCAAGTATGACTATGTCTGAAAAACCAATTTTGTATATACTGTCTGTTGCCTGTGCGTTTTCAATAATAAAATCGCCGTTTACACTTTTTACCCTGAGGCCGTTTTGCTGAATTTTTCCGAGATGTTCTCCTCTTGCGAGGAAAGTAACGTCAAAGTTCGCTTTGGCGAGTCTTCCACCGAAGTATCCACCCACTCCGCCGGCACCGATCACTGCTATTTTCATAAAATAGGTTAAACAATAGTTCGTTAAAGTTTTAAGCGGCCATAGTGCCGTATAATATAAGTTCTCTGACATATTTCTGATTTTTGGTAGAGTATGGGTAAATACCGAACACGTCAAAAAATCGATTAAGCATTAATATG
>Ga0302247_1000200_pt1 | contig 65998 bp, 69 predicted proteins | sample AAG_UR_Ile_MG_FD_193529 | JGI IMG/M metagenome (GOLD analysis project Ga0302247, IMG submission 193529) | Enriched activated sludge microbial communities from anaerobic digester in WTTP, New Holstein, Wisconsin, United States - AAG_UR_Ile | ecosystem: Engineered > Bioreactor > Anaerobic >...
TTTATTCCACTATCCTGATCGTCAATATATTGCTCCACAAAATCTAATAGTTCCATGACCCCGTTCTCCTTTGTTGGTCCTTAGGATACGGGGTCTCTGAATTTACAGAACTTTTCCTACACTATCTTATCTGAGCTGAATTGGTATTTTTCTTGCACAAAAAAAACATTGCATAACTCAGATATAAATCTAAGTATTTAATTCTGCAAAATCACTTGGTCACGTGCGAAAGGTGGGTTGGACCAACAGGGTTCTGGTTACAGATCCAATGTTGAAACCTGCATTTCACCACTTTTAAAGGATATCACACAAGCAGGAGCAAAAAACCAATTTGTCAGATATGATTTTCCAGATTGGGGAACTTCAGATTACCATATCTTACCGCAAAACCCCATGAATGGGCCTTAATTATGAAGAAGGATTTGTGATTATTCTGACACCATCGCCAACTCTTTCAAGTAGAGATCTTCACTCTGGTTCACTTATTTCGGGGTATGTATGGACCAGCTGGTCATCCGAAAAGATTTCGTTCTCTAAACTAATGACCCGTGAGCAATATTTCATGGACTGCGGGGGGTGTGGTAATGTGGGAATAAATTCCACAACCACTTGTTTCGCCCCGCACCCCCTTGCACACAATATATAAAGAGATTAGCAATAGGTCATACAATCCGTTATTTATGAGCTATTTTAACCGACGTTACCGGTGATGCCGCCGGATACCGGGGACATTTTTACCGAAAGGCTTAAAACCCACCGACGCCATCACTCTTATTAAACCAAAAAACTAATCAAGGTGAATTGTAATGGGAACAAAAATTGGAAAGGAAAAGATCAAGCGTGAACCCGGCTACCTCTACTACCTGGGGAAGGACGGCTACGTTTGGGCCGCACCGATGAAGAACAACAAGACTGGTAAGAAGAAGAAGGTAGGAACCGAAAAGATACCCCGGGAGAAGGGATACCTCTACTATCTTGGCAAGGACGGCTATGTGGGTAAGGCCAAGATGAAAAACGCCTAACTCTCTCTTTTTTTGTTCGGTCTGACCAAAACCAGCATCTTTTTAGGATAGTCTTTTCCTCGTTAACATGGGTTTACCCGAAACCATAGTCCGATGATGTATCATATCCAGTCGGTTAACTTCCGGATATGCAGAATATATCCTTCCCCGGGTTGCGAGCCCCGTCTTGTGAAGTTACATCACACCAAAAACGATCTCTTAAAGACCCTCATATCTATTCACGAAGCTGTTACTTAGGGCCACCAGGCGAATTTTGTCGATGATGAGCTGCTCTCCTTGAGGCGCTGACATGCTAATCAGGAGCACCGATCATGTTGATGAAAATAAGTCCCCTGCAAAACGGCAGGATCATGGACGTACCATGTCCGGACAGTTAATACCGTACTTTACTCACCGGAAACACCTGTGTCTGTAGAAACTTTTATACCGCTCTGATACGGTTGTTCCCATGGACTATCTGCCGGCAATCCTGGTTTATGGTTGTGGGGCAGTTTCAGCAGAAGGGAATGAAATGGCTGAAGATTTACAGATAAACAGGGATCTGATGTGCGATCTGGTCTGCAGGCTTGAGGATCCGGATGAAGATGTACGCGAAACAGGCATTAAAGCACTTGCCGTAATGGCGTGGGATGAAAACTGGAGCCCCGATGAACTGATTCGCCAGGGTGGCATTGATGCAATTGTGGATTTAATCGATGATGTAAATGTTAAGATCCTTCTTCCGGCACTTGACGTCATAATAGCCATAGCTGGTTCAGTCACGTCCGAGTATCTCATATCATCCGGTATTATCGCAAGCCTCGACCGCATCCGGGAGCACGAAGACTACCGCGTCCGCGATAAGGTCAAGGATGCGCTCTGGCTTCTCGAACCCGGGGTCGAGGATGTGGTCATGACAAAGCCGGAGGATGAATACTGACATAACCACTTATAAAAAGACGCCCCGGCCGGGATTCGAACCCGGGTCGGAAGCTCCGGAGGCTCCCAGGATATCCACTACCCTACCAGGGCACCATGAAGATGTCGAAGGGATATCTTCCATATGAACAGGGTGCGGAACAGTATAATAATTTTGGAGTCCTGCCTAAACCAACCCCGCTGGAGATTACCCAGAACCGCGATATGCAGCGATACAACTAACACTATCCGGATGATATGGTAGTGCCGGGAACGGATGCTTGCTTTCGCTATCATTGCCATCGTTCTTGCCTTTGTATTCACCTATACCAACGGATTCCAGGATGCAAGCTCGGTAGGGGCATCGTTCATCGCTTCACGCTCGGCATTGCCCAGGCAGGGAATGCTCTTCATAGCAGGGATGGATTTTCTGGGGGCCCTCCTGGGAGGAAGCGCCGTTGCCTTCACCATTTCAGGCCTTCTGCTCATGGAACCGTCAGATCAGCTCGTGTTCGTAGTGCTCGCGGCATTAATTGGGGCAACAGCCTGGAACCTCCTCACCTGGAAGTTTGGTCTCCCCTCTTCGTCGACTCATGCCCTTATCGGAGGCCTTATCGGAGCCGGCCTCGCTGCTAAGGGGTATGAGAGCATCGCATGGGGACTTCGGGAGCTCCTTGCCCCTCCACATGAACTGACAGGACTGGTCAAAATCCTGGCTTTTCTCATCTTTTCGGTTGTCATCGGGTTTGTCGGAGGATATGCCCTGCACCGTTGGGTGAAGTTTCTCTTGAGAAACGCGAAACGTTCGGTGAACGACAGCCTCGTTAACCTGAACTGGGTTGCGGCGGGGATTATGGCATTTGCCAATGGAGACAACCATTCCCAGAGGCAGCTAGGAATCATCGCCATTGTGCTATTTGCATCCGGACTCAGTGCAGCTCCCGAGATTCCCTTCTCCGCCCGCCTCATCTGTGCATTGATGCTTAGTCTTGGCACGTTGATGGGAGGATGGCGGATCATGACTACTCTCGGACGAAAATTATTCAAGCTCGAACCGATCCATTCGTTTAATTCCCAGTTCTCTTCAGGGGTATCGATCGCTCTCTCGACATTTCTTGGTGCACCGGTTTCATCGACACATGTGATTTCATTATCGCTTATCGGCGTCGGCAGTGCTGAAAATCCCCGGAAAGTCCGGTGGTCCATCGGAAAAGAAATTGTTGCGGCCTTTCTTATCACCATTCCCGCCACAATGATAGCATCCGGAACCGTTTATATGGTAATTGGAGCATGGGCCTGAGGGTGATATGAAACGATGATGAAAAAAGATCAACAGAGCGGGAAATGGAAAGGGCTCTTTGATGCGATCTTTCCCCCAGAATACGATTTCGAAGGCATGCTTGCTCACCAGGCAGAACGCACTCTTTCGGGTGTCAGGATGTTTGCGACCTGGCTGGAAAAAACTCCGCTCTCCGAACCGGCTGCCCTGCGCCAGATTGAAGGAGAAGTTGATGAACTCCGGTACAGGCTCGAAGAAAACCTTCTCGATGCATTTTCCACGCCATTTGATCGGCAGGACATCTACAGCCTCTCCCGCCAGATGGACTATATCCTGAGTTTTTCCCGGGAGACGGCAACCGAGATGTTTTATTTCGGGGTCGAACCGGACGAGCACATCCGGAATATGGCTGCGGGGCTTCTCACCGGCACTGAAAAGGTCTGCAGAGCGGTGAAGATCATGTCAAATGACAAGATCCAGGTTAAACAGATGATCCGGGAAGCCCGGAAATCGATGCGGGCCATTGAAGCGGACTATATTGCTGGAATGCAGGATCTCTTCAGCGCAGGTGATCCGATGGTTGCACTCAGGAAAAGGGAAATCTATCATCATCTCAGGGATGCAGGAAGGGCGCTTCGCCAGACGGTTGACATTCTTCATAAAGCGGTGGTAGGCATTTCTTAGCGCATGGAGAAATGAATGCCAGTGGACCAGTTGCTTAGTCCCTGCCTGGCAGGGAGCATTCCCCGCCCCCATCCTTTCTGACCGGGCAACCGGAGATATCCCGGTTGCCAGTTAAAGAGGCCTTGAGAGAAGGGGTGTTTGAAGATAAGAAACCATTTTACCACCACAAATCTCATGCCGGAGCGCCATTGTTCTCACGAAGCTGATCCGCGAGCGGCAGCAGTGAGTTACCGCATCTTCACCCTGTAGGTATGCCATATCTTGCAGGCTCCCTCGTGGCTCACCATACAGGGTCCAATAGGGGTTCTCGGCGTGCAGGCACGGTCGAAAAGCTTGCAATCAGAGGGTTGTGCAATTCCCCTGAGTACCTTATCGCAGATGCAGGCCGAGTGCTTCTCCACGTGCCTGAATTCTATATCGAACTTCTTCTGTGCATCGTACTGATCAAATCCTGGCCTGAGCCGGAGTCCTGAACCGGGGATGACGGGGAACCCCCGCCATTCGACATCGCATGGCTCAAAGACCTCGCCCATTATCTCTTTTGCTTTCATGTTCCCTTCGCGGCAGACCGCGCGAGGATATGCATTATCGATCCGGCTCGACCCTTCCTGAACCTGTCGGGCCAGCATGAGCAGCCCGAGCAGGATATCTTCTGGATCGAACCCGGCAACCACCTGCGGGACAGGGAACTGTTCGTATTCGCTATATCCCATTACTGTGCAGACATGGCCGGGGAGCATGAAGCCATGAAGGTGTGCTTCTCCCTGTTCGAGCAACCATTTCATGGCCGGCGGTACGAGGCGGTGACACGAAAGGATGCTGAAATTGGAGGGAAGATGGGAAAGAAGTGTTGCGGCCACGGTAGGAGCTGTGGTCTCGAAGCCAACCGATATAAACACCACTTCGCGGTCTGTTCCCTCGGCGATCTCAACTGCTTTGTGGACTCCCTGGACTACTCGCACATCGCCGCCGCTTGACTCAAGCGAGCCCCTGCTGCCAGGAACCCGGAGGAGATCGCCATATGTGGCGATGATGCAGCCACGATCGACAAGGTCGAGTGCTGCATCGATCTCCCCCTGCGGAGTGATGCAGACAGGGCACCCCGGCCCCATCACGATCCTGAGCCGATCCGGGAGAAGACTCCGGATTCCGTAACGGGCGATCGCTGCTTCGTGGGTCCCGCAGATATGCATGAAGACCATGTCGCGGTCGGCAATGTCATGCAACTTTCGAGAGATTTCCGTTCCGAGGGACATTTCTGGCTATTAATTTACATCCAAACGGACATAATAGTAGTCATATGGGCGTCGAAAAACGGTTAATATCACACCGGCAATCCTGGCAGATCCCTTCGACCTCACGGAAAACCCCATTTAGTTTATCGACATTGCCAGATCCTGTGGGGGGGGTGTTCTACACCTTCGGGGTTGCATTTGAATCCGGAGTAAAGAAAGTTAGGGGCGTCCCCCTTAAGACTGTCCAGGAATCTGCAGGGATCCACCTGTTAATCAGTTTGAATCCCCAACCACGATCTATTTCCCGGAATCCGGACTTCAAACCTCCATTTCGAAGTTGATACCCGGTGCATTTATCCTTGATCAGCCCGGAATACCCAGGGATACCATCAACACCAGGGTAGCAAGCCGCTTTCCCGAAGAAGTGGCTGAGATCCACTTCTTCAGATGACATACATCTGATATCCTGATTTTTGGGATTTACTATGCCAGGACCTTACCTTTTATCGTTCTTTCCGAAAAGTTTCAGTGTATGTTCGGTATATCGACTTTCTGCCTCCACCACGAGCCCCTCGATATCGCACTCGACCGACTCTCAAAAATCACCGACCTGATCGAGGTGATGGATGAAGGAGCACATTATATCGGGTCTCCTGACCTGTTGGAATCATACTCATGCCGGTATACCGTTCATGCACCATCCCGGAGTATTAATATCGCCAGTATCCATGAACCGATCAGGAGGGGGAGCGTGGAGGTTATCGTCGCGTGTTTCGCTCTTTCCGGGGAAGTTGCAGCCGATGTGGTGATTCACCCCGGGTACTTCGCCTGGAGAGAAGATCGTGACAAGGCACTCCGCCAGTTCCGGAAATCGCTGTCAGACCTGAATGCCAGTGCAGAGGAGTACTCGGTTCGCTTCTCTATCGAAAACATGGAAAACTGGAACTATTTCTTCCTGAGGCGTCCGGAAGAGATTGAAAAGCTTGGCGAATTCAATCTGGCACTCGATGTCGGGCATGCCTACCTCAATCACTGCCTTGATGAATTCCTCACCCTGCCCTTCTCCCATGTTCATCTCCATGACAACAATGGAAAGGAAGACTCACATTTACCGGTGGGAGAGGGAACAATCGATTTCGGGCCGGTATTAAAAGCGGTTATGGATAATCATGCGACACCTGTTATTGAAGTAGGGACTTATGAAGGAGCGCTTGACAGTCTAGGTGCCCTGTCCCGTATGGCTGGAACATGACGTAATTTCATTGATCGATCCATTAAATGCCTGGGAAACCCTCCTTTTCACGCAGTTATCCGGCCTTTTCCGTAATCTTTTAAAGGATTCACTGCGAACAATAGTGGTGCACTCCTGCCTCAGTGGCTCAGCCGGTAGAGCGACACCTTGGTAAGGTGTAGGTCGCGAGTTCAAATCTCGCCTGAGGCTTCCTTTTAACGGCTTTTCGAATATATTCATCCAAAATTTGAGATCGCGCTCCCTCTGCAGACCAGATCGTGGAGGGGTCATGACAGCATCGATGACATGATGACTCCATTGGTCGCATCGATACCGCCACAAGGCCCCATATCAACTCCTCTTTCATCCAGGTACGGGGTGAATGTAGCTTCAACTCTTTTTTTAATTAAAAAATAACCTCCAATGATTTGAAAGACGGTTTCATCCAAGACCATCCCTGAAAACAGAAAAGGATGAAACGGGGATATTCCCGTTATGAGTGGTCGCGCCGTAGTATATGTTTACGGATACGTTTTGTTAATCCCCAAACGCGCATTTGATGCCGCGGTTGATACAAGCGATTGCTTCGGACTCCCGCCCCAGTTTCTTCAGGGTCAGTCCCTTGTTGAACCAGGCTTCAGATGATTCTGAATCAATCTTGAGTGCAGCATCGTAGCACTTGAGCGCATCCTCGCATTTTCCAAGATTATCCAGGAAATTGGCCTTCTCGTTCCAGGCTATTGCATACCTTGGGTAGGCTGCAATAGCCCGGTTGAAGTACTCGAGAACCCGTTCCGGGTGTCCATTTTGCTGGAGATCTACCGCCTTCCGGTAGAAGTATTCTGCCTCGTAGGGAATTGTAGTTATTTCTCTCATATTGCAGCCTCCTTAATCGGATTGACCCGCTGCAAGTCCGATTCCACGGTTGATACAAGCGATTCCTTCGGTCTCCCGCCCCAGCCTCTTCAGGGTCAGTCCCTTGTTGAACCAGGCTTCTGCCGCACCAGCATCGATTTTGATGGCTGTGTCGTAGCAGACCAGGGCCTCGTTGAACCTGCCAATCTGGTCCAGGAAATTGGCCTTCTCGTTCCAGGCTCCCACATAAGTTGGTTCCAGGGCAATAGCCCGGTCAAAGCATTCAAGAACCCTCTCTGGATCCTTCAGGGTTTCTGCTTCCAACGCGAGGCGGAAGAAACATTGGGCATCCTGTGAAATGCTCACAATGGTTTTCTGCATATTCTGGTTCTCTCCTGCCAGGGTGTCCGTTTTGGTCACTTCCCCGACAAAGAAGAAATAATTGGTATGATTAAATATTGGTTTGCACTATAAAATTGTGCGAATGAATTGCATTGCATTGTAACACAAAACGTTGTAACCGTCAATGCATGGCATATATGAAGTGCAATATAGAAGGCAGTTATAAAAAAAAAAAAAAAAAAAATTGAATATTTTTAAACCTGTCGAAAATCAACCAGGGTTAAAACTGCAAATGATATGGCTAACTCCAAAAATTTTCAAAATGTTAAAAAAGCATGAAACTGGATTATTATTAAGAAAACTTGTTACAGGCGGTTGTAGGGGTAATTGCCTGAAATGCGCTGCAGGTTGGGCATTAGGACATATAAGTGCAACGGATATCTTCACTGCATAAGTGCTGGGGAAATTAGCAGGGGGGTTCGCAGTTCCATTATTGTTCAACCATAACGATCCGAAATGATACAGATTTATTGAATGTGTTTAACCAATCCCCCGCAAGAGATCTTTGGGCTGTATACCACTGTATACCAAGTACCCACCTCTGTACTATGAGAACCAACTGTTCTTTTTCAATTAATGAAAATAATAAATGCCAGTTTGAATATTGTGCAGCACCCGTGTCACATAGTAAAGAATAAATGGTTCCAGAAGTAAGTCAACTTAACCTGTAAAGGTGTGAATCATGCAGATGAAGTACGTCCAAACAACGTGTCCGTACTGCGGAACCGGCTGCAGTTTTAATCTTGTTGTAGAAAACAACAGGGTTACGGGTATTGCCCCGTACCAGCGCACTCCGGTGAACCAGGGGAAGTTGTGCCCGAAGGGCATCTATGCCCACGAGTTCGTGAACCATCCTGACCGCCTGAAGTCACCCCTCATCAAGAAGAATGGGAAATTTGTTGAGGCAAGCTGGGATGAGGCCTACGACCTGATCACAAAGAAATTCAAACAGTATAAGCCCGACGAGTGCGCCTGTCTCTCTTCCGCTCGTTGCTCGAACGAGGAGAACTACGCCATGATGAAGTTCGCCCGCGGCGTGCTCAAGACCAGGCACGTTGACCACTGTGCACGCCTGTGCCATGCCTCAACAGTCGCCGGGCTGGCTTCAACCTTCGGTTCAGGAGCCATGACCAATTCGATCGGGGATATCTCCCAGTCTAAATGCTGCTTTATCATAGGCAGCAACACTTTTGAGCAGCACCCCTTGATCGGGCGCCAGTTGGTACTTGCCAAAAAGAACGGTGCGAAAATTATCTACGCTGACCCGAGGCTCACGCCGACAGGGAAGCAGGCAGACCTCTACCTGCAGTTCAGATCAGGCTCTGATGTTGCCATATTCAACGGCCTGATGCAGGAGATCCTGAAGAATGGATGGGAGGACAAAGAGTTCATCAAGAACCGGACAAAGGATTTCGACAAGCTGAAAGAAGAGGTCATGAAGCCGGAGTATTCACTTGATAACGTCTCGAAGATTTCAGGCATTCCGGCAGCCAAGCTCAGGACAGCCGCAGAATGGATCGGAAAGGCCGAATCTGCCTGCATCCTGTATTCGATGGGCATCACCCAGCACACCACCGGAGTTGACAATGTCAGATCGGTTGCCAACATCCAGATGCTGACCGGGAACCTGGGCAGGCCGGGCACCGGTGTAAATGCGCTTCGTGGCCAGAACAACGTGCAGGGTGCCTGTGACATGGGGGCACTGCCAGTGGTATTCACCGGATACCAGAAGGTCATCGATGAGGCCGCCTACAAGAAGTTCGCTGATGCCTGGGGCTTCCCTGACGGGATCAGTGCGCCTCAGAACGGGTATGAAGTCACGGTCATGATGGATGTCCTAGCAGACAAACCCGGCGAGCTCAAGTGCATGTACATCATGGGCGAAAACCCAATGCTCTCTGACCCCGACCTCCACCATGTCGAGAAAGCGCTGAAGAACCTCGGGTTCCTGATCGTCCAGGACATCTTCATGACCGAGACTGCTGAATTTGCCGATGTCGTCCTGCCGGCATGCTGCTATGCCGAGAAAGATGGTACACAGACCAGCACCGAGCGCCGTGTCCAGATGTGGAGAAAAGCCCAGGAGCCGCCCGGAAATTCAAAGCTTGACTGGGTTATCATCAAGGAGATTGCCTCCAGGATGGGTTATGCCAAGCAGTTCCCCTGGAACAGCGCCGAAGATATCTTCACCGAAATCGCCAAGGTGACACCGTCCTATGCGGGTATGAACTACACTAGGCTGAACAGGCCCGAAGCACTCCACTGGCCCTGCCCGGCACCCGATCATGCCGGTACACCCATCCTGCACAAGGAGAAGTTCGCCCATCCTGATGGCCTGGGGCAGTTCTTTGGTGTTCCTTACAAGCCCCCTGCGGAGGTTCCCGACACTGAATACCCATTCGTCCTCACTACCGGCCGCTGTCTCTGGCAATGGCACACAGGAACCATGACCCGGCGTTCCGAAAATCTGGAAGAAGAAGAGCCGACCGGCTGGATCGAAATCAACCCCGAAGATGCCAAAGCGCTCGGGATCAAGGACAAAGAGAAGATCCTGGCAGTCACCCGCAGAGGAAAGGTGGAAGTGCCGGCACGGGTCACTCCGGATATCATGAAGGGGGTAATGTTCATGCCGTTCCACTACAAGGAGTGTGCAGCAAATACCCTCACCAACAATGCGCTCGATCCTATCGCCAAGATCCCGGAGTTCAAGGCATGTGCTGTCAAAGTGCAAAAGATAGCGGAGGCGAAGTAACATGGGACTCTTTTCATCCAAACCGGATATCAAAAAAGGCGACATGGTATATGCCTGGACCAACGATCAGGACATCTCCAAGAAAGCCGAATGCGGTGGTGCAGTCACCACCCTGCTCAAGTATGCCCTTGAGAATAAGATGGTCGACGGAGTACTCGTGATAAAAAAAGGCCAGGACGTTTATGACGCCGTTCCCACCCTGGTGACCGATCCAAAAGAACTCAAGGATACGGCCGGGTCACTGCATTGCGGAACAGTCCTTCTCGCAAATGTGGTAAAGAAACGTCTCAATGGCGCAAAGAACATGAAAATCGGGATGACCGTCAAGGGCTGCGATCTCATGGCACTCCAGGAACTCGCCAAGCGCAAAGAGGTCAACCTGGACAATCTCCTCCTGATCGGAGTCAACTGTGGAGGCACGGTAAGCCCCATGATGGCCCGGTACATGATCACCACGAAGTACGGAGTCGATCCGGACAAGGTCCACAAGGAGGAGATCGACAAAGGCCAGTTCATCATCGAGTATGAGGGTGGCCACAAGGGAATCTCGATTGACGAGCTCGAAGACGAAGGATTCGGACGAAGGACCAACTGCCGTCGCTGTCTCTACAAGGTCCCCCGGCAGGCAGATCTTGCCTGTGGGAACTGGGGTGTCATCGGTGAAAAGGCTGGCAAGGCAACCTTCGTTGAAGTCTGCAGCGATAAGGGAGCAGATCTCCTGTCAAGAGCGGTAAAGGGAGGGGCTCTCGCAACCGAGGCACCGGTTCCAAAGGGAATAGAGATACGTGGAAAGGTCGAGGGGGCCATGCTGAAGCTTGGTGAGAAATGGCGGAAGAAGGACTTTGCCAGGCTCGGCAAGGATCCGTGGGCCATGATTAACGAGGAAACGTCCCGGTGCATCAAGTGTTACTCGTGTATTGAGAACTGTCCGGTGTGTTTCCCGACTGCAGAAACGCTCAAGAAGTCCTATGCCGTTCAACCCGGGCAGATACCACCAAACCCGATGTTCCACCTCCGGCGATTTGCCCACATTTCCGATTCCTGCGTCAACTGCGGTCAGTGCGAGGAGCTCTGCCCGATGGAGATTCCTCTCGCCCTGTTCTCACACGCAATACGGGCCGAATCAGATGCAGCATTCGAGCCGAAACTGGGCAAGCCTGCCTATTCAAACTAATCTTTTTTTTAAACGTTGAAATTTAAAAAATCCAAACATCGAGAGTATTATTCAGGTAAACGAAACACTACAATCCAAGGGCCAGATCGATCCCCCGGTTAATACTTGCATATCCTTCGGTCTCGCGACCGAGCCGCTTCAGGACAAGCCCCCTGTTATACCAGCTCTCGGCATCGAACGGATCGATGTTCAATGCCTTGTCATAGCAGGCAAGCGCCTCCTCACACCTTCCCAATTCATCAAGGCAGTTTCCTTTCTCATGCCAGGCAGATGCAACGGAAGGTTCGGTAATAAGAATCCGGTCGATATAATCAAGGGCATGCAGGAAATCACCTGCATGCATCGCCTGATGAGCCATCCGGAGAAAATAATCCGTGTTGTGTGAGATTAATACTACCGTTTTTTTTCCCCTAATGACTGGATTATCCGTTGAAATTTCCCCCATACTGATGCCATGGGATCTTCCATGGCGAGAAGTCATGGAGGATGGGTTTAGATAATAATTTGCAAGAATGGTTTGTACCATTATTTGAATGGCAGAACTTGTACCAGCATTGCATGGCATTTAAGCATGTAAGGGCAATACAGATAGAAAGGGGCCTGCTTCTGGCATAACAATGTTATACAAGAGAGATTCAACTTGATTCTGATATCATGGAAAACCACGGCGACCAGCGCATAAACACCATCAGGGATCTCCTCAAATCCCATCCCAGGGGGCTTTCCATATCGGAGATCGCTGACACGCTGGGTATCCGCAGACACCTGATCTCAAAAGACCTCGAATATCTCCACAGGATGGGCCAGGTGGAATTGCAGATCATCGGGACAAGCAAGGTGTACACCTGCGCCACGAAGGTCCCTCTTGCAGGTATCCTTGACTATTTCTCCGATATGATCCTCATGCTCGATGATGACTTTGCCATCCTGGAAGTAAACGCACCCCTCCTTCATGCGGTGAACCTCACCCGGAGCGATCTGATCGGAAAAAAGATAGGCAGTCACCCCTGGCCTCTGATAGCAGACCTGAAACCTGGAGCATTTCCCGAAGGCGGAATTGATGAACTGAATGTCATTCTTCCGGGCAAGGAAGATCCCACGGAGATTCACCACTTCAAGGCAAGATACGTCCCAATGGTGTTTGAGAACACCTCTCCGGGAATGATAGTCTTTCTTGAGGATGCCACCAGACAGACACGCTTCAGGGATGCATTTTTCCTCTCCGAAGCCTACTACAAGGCAATCGTCGAGAGCCAGACCGAACTCATCTTCCGGTTTCTTCCCGATGGCACTCTCACGTTCACGAACTGGAGATGTGCGCAGACGTTCGGAATGACGGAATCAGGTATCCGGGGAAATTCCATTTTTACCTTCCTGTCGGGTACAGAGGCCGAACGGTTCAGGGAAGCCATCATGGGGTTAACGGCCGGAGAACCAAGCGTCAGGATCTCTTCAAGGCTGGAGACTACTGGAGGATGCCGGCCGTACTCGATTGCCATACAGGCCATCCATAACGATGCTGGACGGTTGCTTGGATACCATGGCATCGCACGGGATATTACGGCAGAACAAACCGCCATTGAGGAACGTAAGTCGTATGATGCTCACCTTGATTTTCTCTGTCGCAGTTCATGCGATTTCGTGACCTTCTCCCGCGAAAGAGATCTCATCGATTATCTCTCCGCTGGGATCCGTGAACTTGTCCCGAATGCTGTTCAGCTTATATTTATATATGACAGTGGAAGCGGGGAGATGGTAGCAAAATCAATAACCAACGAGGCATGGTCCGATCTGCTTGATACTGGAATCACAGATTCTCCTGCCAGGTTTCAGGCTTCTTTCTCACTTCTCCGTAACGACTCTGAACTGGGATCGGCATTTATCGGGAAATTAGCCGAGATTTCAAAAGACCGGGTTACCTCTATTTTTGGAAAATGGCTCAATGGCCGGCTCAATCTCCTGAACGGAGAAAAGAAAACATATTTTACGTTTATGGGCGGGAAAAACGAAATTGTCGGAGCTGTGGCAATTTTACTGCCATCACAGGAAACGCTTAAGGACCGAACACTTATCGAGACCTTCATCAGGATGGGGGCACTTAACCTCCAGCGGCTCCTGGCACGTAGATCGCATGACCGGAGTGCCAACAGGTTCAGAATTTTTGCTGAAGCGGCACCCATGCCGATTGCCATCATCAATTCCGTGGGAAAATATCTCTATGTAAACAACAGTTTCACCGAAACATTGGGATATACGCTGGAAGATATCCCAACCGGGGCAATGTGGTTTCTCAAGGCATTTCCGGATGCAGATACTATGCAGAGAGCCCGCAATCTCTGGATCAGCGACCTTGAAAAGTCAACCGTCGGGGAGATCCGTCCCCGCCAGTTCCGGGTGCGGTGCAAGGATGGAGCTCTCAAGTCGATCATTTTCCGCCCGGTAACCCTGCCTGACGGGTGCCAGCTTGTTCTCTACGAGGACATCTCAGACCATGAGGAAGCGCAAAAAGACAGGAATCTCCTTTCCGAGATCGTCAGGTCATCCCATGATGGAATCATCGGAATGACGACATCAGGCCGGATCCAGACATGGAATCCGGGAGCTGAGCGGATCTATGGATTTACAGCAGATGAAGCTGTTGGCAGGGATATCGATATTATCTTTCCAAAACATCGGCTCCACGAGAAAGATGTGCTCCTTGAAAAAGTCTTGCATGGAGAGCACATTTCCGGATTTGAGACAGAGAGGATGAAGAAAAATGGACAGATAATCGATGTTATGGTAACCGTCTCTCCGGTGTACGACCAAAATGGCTGGATTATCGGGACATCCGCGATCGTCAGGGATATTTCAGCCCGGAAAGCGGAAGAGCGGCTTCAGAAACTTGAATCCCAGTACCGCAATATGGTTGATTCCATCAACGTCGGGGTTTATCGCAGTACCGGGGATCCCGAAGGCCGTTTTCTCTGGGGAAATACATCACTAATCAGGATCCTTGGATATCCCTCTGTCCAGTCGGTGCAGAATGTGCCTGTGTCGGATCTTTCTATCAAGGCGCACGGCAGGGAAGAACTGCTGAGAGATCTGAAAGAGAAGGGGTTTGTCAGGAACAGAGAGATCCTCCTAAAGCGGCAAGACGGGTCAGTTGCCTATGTTCTGGTTACGGCTCTCGCGACGTTTGGCAGCAACGGAGAGATTACCTACATCAACGGTATTGTCGAAGATATTACCGAACAACGGGTTCTTGCCCGGAAGCTGGCCTCAATCGGAAACACTCTCCCCGAACACTTACCCCTGGCACAAAGGGATGATGAAAATCCATAAAGATCTATGATGCCGTGGCCTTATCGTTTTTCATTGGATTCTGTTCTCCCTAGAGAGACCATAGTTATCACGATATGATGCAAATGACCCTGGTGCCAGGGCCCGTCATCACAGTTCCCGTTTGTTTACCCGACTCACCGATGAAGAGAATCAACATCCGGCACCGGGAGAACAATATGGGCATAATGTGGCGGATAGAAAATGAAGTGTTCCAATCGAATAGGATCGGAAAATATGATATAATCGCCGTTTCTTTCTGCACAGATGATATAGGAATAAAAATGCAATCGCTGATACTCAGGCTGCCTGACCAGGGATTCTAGTTCAGCCGGCGTTGTGTTCACATATTTCGGGAAGGATTTCACCGGATCCGAGCCGGAGAGAAGTTTGTACCTTGAAAGGAGATACCGGTCCCCTTCATCTTTGAGAACGAGCCACCGGAACGGGTGGAGTGTGGGAATGGGTTTCCCATCGACCTCCCGGGCAACAGCAAGGGTGATTGCCCCGCTGAAAAAGATGAAAAGGGCGCATCCTGACAGATATGCCAGGATCACCACAGGCCCGCCGTGCCGGGTGAAAATGATAGCGGCAAGGAGAACACTTGCCGCAAAGAGGACAAGGCTTGGGCCCGGAAATATGCATGCGGTATACTTTTTGGAAGAGTATGGGTAGAGCAGGGGAATTCCCGGGCAGGCAAGTGCATCCAGGAGAAGGTGCGTCAACCCTCCGATGATAAACAAGATCCCCATCAGAATCCAGGATAGTTCCTGCCCGGGATCGGGGAAAAACCCCCTGGCTGCAGCAAGGATCATCCCGATAAGCACCAAAGGGGCCATGGAAAAGACTCCCAGGATGCTGTGCGCGATTCCTCCATGGGTAAGCAGGTAGAGCGATGGGTAGCGATCAGAGAGAGGTTTGAAGAGGATATCAATATCAGGAAAGACGGCTCCCAGCACCAGGCTAAAGAGAAGCGGGCCGGAGAACGTCCCTGTGGCAGCAATGGCAACCACAAAGGCATGGGTCAGTGAATCCACGCAAGGAAGGTTGTTTTCGCTATCCCAAAAAGGATGGTCTGTGGGAGAAAAGCGTTTGGCAAACAAAAAAGCGTTTTATAAACTTGACAGAACAAGAGGGCCGCATAATTATTCGCGGGAAAAGGGGGGGTATCCCTAGGATTATCACATGGGCATGCAGGATTCCTTGGATCAATCCGCCATGGCTGATGCCGGACGGGAAACCACAGGAGTAAAATCCCGGTTACTGCCTGTTTACTAAAAAATTCCGGTTCAAACCGGATGGTACTCTTTTACCGGTGCAGTCCGTGTATGGCCATCGAGAACCCGTGAAAAATCGCGATAGCCAACAACATAGAGGCGCTGCCGTATTAGTGCGGTGAGATCCTTTTTGCGGGAATCAAGGATTGGAGAAAGCCAGGCTGACCCCTCCCGCTCGCCGCTCTGGTCGACCACATCAACCATCCGGCTGACCATAAGGGGGGGTATATCTTCCGGGGTGATGAAATACTGTGCTCCGGATATATCCATGGAGAATCCCCGGCCTGAGCGGCGTGCGGTGCCCGCACGAGTATATGATACGGATGCCACCTTTCCCATGTCATGTCACCCACGCATTATCTATTGACACAGGAGTATGTAAAGATGGCGTCTGACGCATAATCTTGCCCGGATTTCAGAAACAATCCTGTAAATCTGTTTTTTTGAGGTGGTGAAATCCGTACAACCACTGCCATGTGCTGCGGCTTTCTGCATTCATGTGCTGAAATGGGCGTGATATAGAAAATAAAGGTATTCTGGCCAATCTTTTTAGAAAAGTTTATAAACCCATCGATACAAAGGATGAGTGAAGCCAGCATGGCCTGGCCCTGGATAAAGCAGAAACTGCTGATACTCTGATTGATCAATGTCTGATACTCTCATGCATCAATTGTGTATCCGGGTGCTGGCCATGATGGTCTGTTTATCCTGTAATTTTATCCTCCGCTGCTGCATCCTGCATTGGCAGGAAATCGTGTCTCCACTTCCAGGAGGCATACGGGAGTTGTCGGAATCGACCTTCATTAGATAAGCCACGATACACTGTATCCGCATGCATAAATTATTGGAAAATGCTTTCGTGGGGCGGGCGTTCTTATGCGATGATCAGGTAGATGACAACAGAGAGAAGAAACGCCAGCAGGAGCATACCGATAGAGAGGGGTGGAATGAATAGCACCATGGCGTTTACCGTGCTTGCGAGCTGAGCTATCCGCTGGGAGCCAAAGACAACCACCCTCTCGCAGAGGGCAGTATCGCCTCCGGCACTGGCAGGAGAGAGATCATCGAGTGCATTGCGTACCGACTGCTCAAGATAGGGAATGATCTGTTCTGGCGGTACCGTATAACCTATCGGGTTCTTCCCACTGACCATGTTAACTACATGAGAGTCCGTGGTCATGATCTCTGCCTCATCGACCAGCGTGAGTGTATGGTCCCGAAGAATTTCCCTGACACCAGCGAGGACATTGTTCCCGTCAATCAGTACATATGCGGTGGTTTGTCCTCCAGCCCTGATAGCCAGGGTTTCGATGCCCTGGTCCCCGAACCCCTGAACTCTGGTGAAAGGTAAAACAACCTGAGACACACCCACTTCGAGGGGATACTGTTCGAGCTCCGGCCCCGCATCTATGGCATGGGAGGCGGCTTGCAGGTATTCGAGCGAAGCGAGCGAACCCAGGGAGACATTCGCAATATCTCCTGTGAAACAGTTGTGTGCATCCACGAAGGCGACGTGAGGGAATGAACGGTGCCCTTCTGCCATGATGGTCATGCCAATGCCAATATCAATATCTTCCGTTTTTCTGGGGGAGCGGGAACTGACCATCAGCAGAGTTCTTCCAAAGACCTGGTAAAGGAGTGTTACATCTCCGTGCTGACAACGATACGCCCGGCTTGCTTCGGGCAGGTATGTGGCCCGGTCTTTTCCGGCACGAATTGCCGCCACAATCTTTTCACATTCCTCCTCAGCAACGAGGTTGAAGTCATGTGTGGCTGTGCCATGTGACACCATCACCAGTTCGTAAAATGCATTCTGGAGGTATGTTGGGAGATTTCCTCCTCCGATCTCCCCCATCGGCCCGGGATGAACATTGGGAACAGTGAAGATAACCCCGCGGCCATTCTCCCGGTTAAAAAAAAGGGAGACCTCGGGCACGTATACCTCCTCCCCGATCTCGCGAAAGAAATCTTCCATGGTTTTTGACCCGTCAGTCAGGTGGGCGATGAAGGTATTGAGAAAGCTGAGTATATGGATATGAAAGGCCCGGTAGAGCGGCCGATCAATTGCCCATATCAGGAGGATGAAGCCGGTTCCAAATACCAGGTGGAGTAGTAGAGCCAGCACGAAAAAAGGCGGGTCAAAGAACACCATGCCAATCAGGACGCCAGTCCCACTCTGGATGAAGGCCGGAACGATGATCCGGGAGATCCTGTAATCAACAATTGCGGCGAGCGTGACCAGGCGTGTTCCAAAGACAAACCCGGTTGCAATAGCAAAAGAGAGGGGTAGCAGGGCAACACTGATCACCATGCCGGTCAGGGTGATGATGATGCCAAGAACCGTACAGGAAAGGGCAAGGAGAGCTGAACGGTTCCAGGTCAGTCGCCTTCCCATGAGTGATACCAGGGGACCGGTCAGGAGAAGCCCGGTAAGCGCCGGGATGGTAAACTCCAGGGTTCCGAAAAAACGGGCGTTCTGCCCGAACCGAAACGACGCTCCATCGATCAGGAAGCCGAGCACCACGATAATGGTCAGCGAAGTTGGCCATGATGGCGCAGAGAAGATATACTTTGAGAGGCTCTCCATCCTGACATCGACGTTTATGACCATCTCCCGTCACTCCGCAATCAGGTTCGTGGCCGTATCCACAGCTCAGGACGCTCCGGTCAGGAAGATATCATCGGTATTCCCAAATACCTGGTTGTATCGCTCAGCCATCCGTTTCCAGTCCGGGAGGTTCGTCTGGCAGCCTGCTGATTCCACTATGAATGATGCACAGACGGCCCCCACCCTGGCACTGGCAGGGGGATTGATTCCCCGGGTAAAGGCGGTCAGAAAACCGGCCCGGTAGGCATCCCCGGCCCCGGTAGGATCGATCATCCGAACCGGGACGGCTGGGATGTGCCATTCATCTCCATCCATGAACAGGGTGCTCCCCCCCGAACCGCAGGTAAATACAGCCATCGGAACCTGCCCGATGATGGCTTCCCTGGACAACCCGGTTATCCTGCACATCCCTTCAACTTCGTGGTTATTTGCAAAAAGGAGAGAGATGTGTGATAGTATCTCGCAGAGCTGAACCTTTGTGTACCGGTGGAGATCCTGTCCTGGGTCGAATGATGAGAACTCTGCGCGTGCGGCGACTTTCACGTTATAAACTGGATCAGCGGTTGCCATATGGACGAAGGGATACCGTGGTGGTTCCAGTTCACGGAACTTACCTGAAGCTCCCCACTCGAAAAAGGTGACCTGGTCTCCTTCCTCGTCAGTAAACATAAACGCGGTAGGTGTATGCTTGCCGGGAACAACGGAAATTTCTTTCAGGACTCCAAGGCTTTCCAGCCATTTGTCGTAATCGCTGCCTGGGAAATCGCTGCCGACCGCACTTACCAGCGTAACTGAACCGCCAAGGCATGCAATTCCTGCCGCGATATTTGCAGCGCCACCGCCAAAGAAAATCTCCCGGTCTGTGATAATCGCCGAGCTGTTCGGGCGGGGAAGGGAACTGACCCGGGAAATATGATCAATCGCCGTGTGGCCGGTAACGTGGATTACAGTTCGCATACATCCTTTACCTGGAGTGGGACATCCCGGAGTGCTTTTCCGATGACCGATCGGGCGATCTTTGCAGCATGATCCGGCGATTCGGCACGGAATACCTTCATCTCCAGCTGGAGGCCGACAAGTGCCGTGTTGGCGACAACAAGGGCGCTGTTCAGTTCTCCATCGCAGAACGGGCAGGCAAGCATTCCGGCTTCGATCTCAACATACTTTGCCGTAGGATTGAGGCGTTTCCCGGCTTCGCTGATAGCAATACCAACAGCATCGTCAAGGGATTTCACATCCTTGATTATCCATGCTGATTCCAGCACCACAAGGTAATCGGGCATTGTTCCAGTCCTCCTTCACCACTCCTCGTAATGGAGATGTTCGGATACCGGCATCCGACCGGTCAGTTCTGCCGGTTGCGCACCCTTCCCAATGCAGATAATGGCGACTGGCCGGACATGGTTTGGAAGGCCAATGATGTTTCTAACCTCCTCCTCATCGAACGCGCCCACCCAGCATGAAACGAGCCGCAATGCATGGGCGGCAAGCAGGAGATAGGTACCGGCGATAGTGGCATCCTGGACAGCATACAGGATGCCCCGTTCTCCATATCGTGACATCGAACGGACATAGTTGGCACACAGTACAAAGAGTGCCGGTGCGGACAGGACATGGGACTGTCCGAATGCTGCCCCGGACAGGGCTTCCCGGAGTTCCGGATCCCTCACTAAAACGACATCCCATGCCTCGAGGTTACCCGCACTGGGTGCAGTGCTTGCACAATCGAGCAGGAAGACCAGGTCGCGCTCGTGCAGCTCTGAAGCATCATATTCCCTGACCGAACTCCGGCCTGCCAGGAATTCGAGGAATTCAGATGAGTCCATGTTCACCGAGTTTCTGCCAGGCGCCCTGGGCAGCGGTGGTCACCATGCTGATGGCTTCTGAAAGCCGGAGTGTTGCGGCTCCATATTGTTCGCTCTCTGTCAGGCTGATCGCCTCGCTCACCAGGTCGATCGCTTTTCGGAACTCGCTTTGCTCTGTTCCATGGAATGCAAACTGGACTTCTGCTCTGACCGATTCGAGTACCATGATCAGCATCCTGCGTGCCCCTTTTTTCTCGGCATCAGGGAATCCTGCCAGGGCAGTAACCAGCTGAGAGCAGATGATAAGTTCTGATTTGGTTCGTTCGGCAAACTGGTAGCTCTTCACGGCAGTCTTGAGATCCATGTTTCCTCTTATAAGCTCACCCGATGATGATAGTTACGGAATATGTATCCCTGATTCCAGGGCTCGCAATGCCCCGGAAAAAAGTGATATTGGCGAAAGAATACTGGCCCAATCAGCGGCTTGATTTCTGTTTTGCGCCCATGATCGATGCTTTTGCCCGGCGCATCGATTTCCTGACCATGGGATTTCCCATGGGCCCGGAGTCCCCGCGTCCCCCGCGGCCTCCCCGTGCGCGTCCTCCTCTCCGTCGCCCGCCACCCCGGGGGCCACCGCGTCCTTCACCGGACTCCTGTTCGAGCTTCTTAAGTGATGCGCCGGCTTTGAACCGCTGGTTCGGTCCGGGCTTTTTCGTTTCCCCTTCGGATTTGGGTACAAGCCTGATCTGGCCTTTCACTCCTTTCACCTGTACCCATTGGACGGTACCTGTTTTTCCCATAACTGAAAACTCCTTAAATAATACGTCGTGGCAATTCTTAAACTTTATCTCCCTTTCCGGGTTTTTGCCTGGCGAGCAGCGCAGATATCTCCTGGCGAAGAACTTCGCTCACAAGTTTGCCATCGACAGATCCCCTAACTTCGGCCATAACAACCCCCATGAGGGGTCCTAAAGCTCCATTTCCGCGCTCGGCAATGAAATCTTTCCTCTCGTCAACGATTTTCTGTACAATGCTTATGAGTGCGTCGCGAGACAGGGATGGAGCGCAATGCCGGAGCGCATCAGGAACTGAAGCACCCGAAACGACCATACAGAGAATAGCGGGTATGGCTTCCTTGGCCGCCTCACCCCGCTCGACTGCCATGAGGACAGCGATGATATCCTTTTCCGTGAGGTGCTGGATATCGGTGCCTGCGCGGGAGAGCTCTCTGATGGTTGAGAGGAGTGTCCTTGCTGCAAGACCAGGGGAGATCCCTTCAGTGACCATCTGTTCGAAGAAAAATGCCTGCTCGGATGACACAAGCTGGGTTGCAAGTGCAGGGTCCAGGAGATATTCACGGATAAACCGCTCTCGTTTTGCGGTCAGGAGTTCCGGCAGCGGGAGGGCTGCAAACCAGTCTGTGGGAATGGTAACCGGGGCCACATCTGTCTCCGGATACATCCGTGCAGCTCCAGGGAGAGGTCGCATGTATGCGGTACTTCCTTCATCGATCATCTTCCTTGTCTCTTCTGGTATACCCCGGAGGGCCCAGCCGGCCCGGGCAATCACCTGTTGGGCGGCACACCGGGCTTTTCCCTCATCGGCAGCAACGATAACGATGCATTCATCATCATTCGATTCAAGAAACGCACGCATTTCTGCAATTTCTTCTTCCGTGATGCCGTAGGCGGGAAGTTCGTCAGTATGAAAGATACCGCCCACACCGCATTTCTTAGCATAGTCAGAGAATTCGCTGCCAAGCCTCCTGCCCGGCTGGATCTCCCTGCCTACCAGTCCTGCAAAACTCGGGAGCCTGACGGCAAGAATGGAAGAAGATCTCTTCAGAATCGTTGATTTCGAGTTCCTGAAGATCCCGCTGACATCGAACATCTCTTCAATTACTGATGCCCCCCGGCCTTTCAGCTGTTCCCTGATTTCGAGAAGATTGCGCTGGCGGAGCACCTCCCGTTTCACCACATCTGCGATAAGATCGAGTTCCTGTACTCCCTTGATCTCCACCCGGGCACCATCTCTGATGGATATGTTCACATCCTGCCGGATGGTACCCAGGCCCCGTCTCACCTGCCCGGTGGATCTGAGCACCATCCCCAGAAATGCAGCGATATCCCTGACTTCCTCAGGCGTCTTCATGCATGGCGAAGTGGTTATTTCCACCAGCGGTATACCCAGACGGTCGAGCGAGAAGGTATTGCCCTCAACGCGTTGAGCCGCCTCCTCTTCAAGGCAGATGGTCTCAATGCTTCCGCCGTTTGGCAGTATTCCGTCCAGCGCCACCAGGGCCGTCCTCTGAAAACCCGGGGTATTGGATCCGTCGATAACGAGTTTCCGCATGGTATGGATCTGGTTGATGGGAGTCATCGACAGGGCACGGGCGATGGTACAGCATATTTCGAGGGCCTCCAAGTTGAGCGGCGCGGGAGGTTCTTCGTCATTCTCAACCAGGCAGGTCGTATCGTAGGAGTAGTAGCAGAATTTTCGCTCCTGTTTCATCTCGGCCTTTGCCGCTGCATCGATGTCCCCAAACTCGCTCTCGGTGGCCCGGAGGTAGCGGAACAGTTCTCCACTCCGTTCATCGAATTTCCGGAGCACGTTTTGGCAGTGACAGAAGAGTTTCTCCCGGGAGTTCAGTTGCTGGTGGATTTCGATTCCTGCCTTGAGGCCGAGGAGTTCGTAATCAATCGAGGGGTTTCCAGCCGTTTCAGAATCCATCTGCAGACCTCCTGGTATACTCTCCTTTGAGGTTTGATCGCATCAGGTCTTCCGCATCCCCTGCATCTTTCGCATTTCCCAACACCCACATCATCTTAACCAGTGCCGTTTCCGGGAGTATATCCTCCCCTTCGATGACGCCGGTCTTGAGAAGGTCCCGACCGGTATCGTATACCCTGTCACAGACCCTCCCATGGAGGCATTGAGAAGTCATCATCACCATGGTGCCTTCCCCGATCAGATTCCGGATAGGCTGAATCAGTGTTTTGCTCACATGGCCAAGTCCGGTTCCCGAGAGCACCAGTCCGGCATACCCCGAGAAGGCCTCTATTGCTGAAGGTGGCATGCCAGGGTAAAAGGTCAGGAGTGCACATCGTTCTTCAAGTTTCTCGTTCAGGGCCGGTTCGCATGAGCCACGTCGCACGGCACAGGGTTCGAGGCGGACGGCAAGGGAGGGATACTCGACGTTTCCGATCGGAGGAATGCCGATGCTTCGGAATGCATCCCGGCGGGAAGTGTGCATCTTCCGGACCCTGGTGCCGCGGTGAATGGCGCAGGTGTCATCGTTCGTGCTGGCATGCATAACAACCGTAACCTCCCCGAGATTGGAAGCCGCCGCACTGGCGCTGCAGAGTGCGTTCATCGTGCTGTCGCTGCTCGGGCGATCTGCAGATCGCTGTGCCCCGACAAAGATGACCGGTACCGGAGTCTCGAGCATGAAGCTCAATGCAGCGGCGCTATAGGCCATGGTGTCGGTTCCATGGGTGACGATAACGCCGGCAACCTCATCCATTATCTCTTCGTATACAGCCCTGGCAAGTTGCTGCCAGATGGATGGCGTCATGTTTTCCGAGAGGATAGTGGTGAGATTCCGTACCTGGTAATGACCAACGGATCGCAGGCGGGGTATGGCCCGCAGGATATCGATCGCATCAGACTTGCTGGTCACGGCTCCTGTCCTGTGATCGATCCGGCTGGCAATTGTGCCTCCGGTGGATACAATGGAAAGCCGGGGCAATGCCTCATCCTGGGAGATGAATATTTCCGGTGCGGGAACAGGTTCCGGGCGGGAGATTCGGGAGATGCAGGAAAACGGAACGCCTATGTTATAGCCGTTCTCGAGTTTTACTACGGCGTAGCCATCCCTGCTGGTGATATAAGTCCCCTTCCGGGGGGTCTGGCCAAAGGTGCAGGTGACGATATCCCCCGGGCCGAATTCCCTGCTCATGGAACCATCCTCCTTGCATCACGGATGAGCCCCGCAAGTGCCGATGCAATCTGTTCCTTCCACCTGTCCAGCAGTTCGCGGTCACAGGCAAGTTGCTTTTTACGGCCCTCCAGCGCGGCAACGATGGAAACCTGTGCAGGCCCCCCCGCCGCCCGTTTCGTCTGCAGGCTTTTTTCAATATCGAGCGATCCTGAAATATCGGAGGTTGTAAGTCCCCGTGACGAGAGTGAAGTTCCGGTTATCTCGATTGCAGCGGCATCAACATTCAGGATTGAAAGTTCACCTTTCTGGGCGGCTCGCCCCACGATATTGTGTGCGGTCCGGAACGGGAGCCCGAACCTCCTGACCAGCATATCCGCCAGATCGGTTGCCGTGGCATTCCCGCGTCCGGCCTCCTCCCGCATTCTTGTCGTATCGAATGTTGCAGAGGCCAGCATATCAGCGAGCAGGCCTGTTGAGTGCTTGGTGTCCTGCACACCTCGGAAGAGGCTCGGGGTTAGTTCCTGCAGGTCCCGGTTGTAGCTCATGGGGAGCGCTTTGACAATGACGGCCGAGGCCATGAATGATCCGAGAACCGATCCTGCCTTGGCCCGCATGATCTCCGCGCTGTCGGGATTCTTTTTCTGGGGCATGATCGAACTGGTGGAACAGAATGCATCTTCGAGACTGATGAACCGGACGAAGGCCGAGCTCCATAAGATGAGTTCCTCGCAGAGACGGCTGACCGTGAGCATGAGAATGGCCATGTCTGCCAGGACTTCAAGGGCGAAATCACGCGAGGCAACGGCATCCATGGTATTTCCGATTACCCCGTCAAACCCGAGCAGGGATGCGGTGTATTCCCGGCTGATGGGAAAGCCTGTTGACGCAAAAGCGGCAGCCCCGAGCGGGGACTGGTTGACCCGGGAAAAAGCCTGCGCAAGGCGTTCGAAGTCGCGGGAAAATGCCTGCTCATACGAGAGCAGGTGATGAGCGAGGGTTGTCGGCTGCGCGTGCTGGAGATGGGTAAGCCCTGGCATGATTGCATCCTGATGGCTTTCCGCAAGCGTCAGGAGGACGTCGCGCAGCCTGCAGATAATGGAGAGCTGCCGGAGTATATCTTCCCGGAGGCGTATGCGCAGGCATGCAGCAACTTCATCGTTCCGCGATCTGCCGCAATGAAGCCTCCCCCCGGTCTCTTCCCCGATGCTCTCGATAAGAAATGACTCTATCCCGGCATGGATATCTTCGAACTTGTCCCCGAACGCTGATTCGGGTATGCCATCATCATAGAGCCTGAGCAGAGCAGAGAGCAGCGATGCAGCGGTACCGGGATCAACGATCTGCTGTTTCTGCAGCATCATGACATGTGCAATATCAACTAAAAGATCTGCATCGGCCAGGTGCCGGTCTGCTCCCATTGACGATAGAAAGTGCATCATCTCTCCGGACCGCTCACCGGTAAGACGGCCACGCCGCACCACATCGTTGTTCATCGGTAAAACAACCTCTGTTCTTATTGAATGGCGGTAAAAATGATTAAAGCCACGCTTTCCGGGCAGCAAGCTCTATGGCCCGCTGCACCGAATCCCGGGGCACGATGGTTGCAACCGGGATATGGACGAGCTGCTCTATGATGCTTGACACGATAGGTGCGCAGACGATGGCGGTCGCACCCTCCCGCTCGGCGCGGACTGCGGCAACGATAGCATCTTCCATGGTATAGACAGGATATTCCCGGATCCGTATCCTTCGCCCGTCAACTTCGGCATTCCGTTCCTGCACGGTGTCAAGAACCGGTCGGGCGGCGATGAGACCGATAAATTCTCCCTCCCCGGTCCCCTCGAAAAGCCGCAGGGCGTGGACAATTGATCGGAGCGTGGAGAGATTGGGGGAACGTTGCCCGTGAAGTATCTTGTAAAGAGAGCTCTGGGCGATCCCACTCTTCTCAGAGAGCTCCCTGACATTGATCCTGAGGTCGCCCTTCATGATCTGGTGGAGCGCCCGGACAAATTCCTGGTCTGAAACCAGGGCTGCGCGCAACAGCCGATCGATAGGGTCGCTGAGTACCATGTTTGTATACAGAAAGAGTAATTATTCGCGATATTAAATACTATTGTATATTAAATCACCCAAAATGAGAATACTGGACGCAATTCTAAATAAAACAGTTATTATGTATAGTAATTCCGGTAAGATGGCACATTTGTATAATCAATTTGATTCAATCGGATAATTTATTGGGTGCGACCCATATCTACTATTCATGAAGAATTCAACTCTTGTTGCATTCGCTGCAATCCTGGCAATTGCCCTGTTCATTGCAGGGTGCATAACCCCCTCCCCGCCTGCAGAAAACAGGGTGTCGCTGATACAGGCCCGTGGGACCGGCCCGATGCCAACCCTCCTCGGGACAGGCCAGATCGATGCCTATATCGCCTGGCAACCCACTCCTGAAGTGGCACCACTGGCAGGAATCGGGAAGGTGCTCCTGTATTCCGGAGACCTCCCCCCTGAAGGAAAGTGGAAGAACCATCCCTGCTGCGTCCTTTCCGCTCGCCAGGACACCATTGCTGAACAACCTGATCTCGTGAATGCCATTTCTGCGCTTACCATCCTCTCTACGAGATACGTGACGGAACATCCCGATGAGAGTGCGGAGATTGTTGCTGACTGGCTGGCGGGCAAGGGTAATTTCACGTATGGTAACGTTTCGGTCTCTTCCGTTGATGTCCTCAAACAGGCCTTCCCCACTGTAAAGTTCGTGAATGAGCCGACCGGACCGTGGATCAATGGCAACATCGAATTCGTGCATGCCCTCCGTGAGCTCGGGGTGTTGACTGGTTCCCTTGCAAATACGACCGATGAGGAGACCATTGCAATCCTGTTCGATACCGGTCCCTATTACCAGGCGAAGGCCATGATCGAATCAGGCACCATCATCACACCACCGTCTTCAGGAAAGGAGATCGGAATCGGGTACCTAAATTCTGATCATGATGCTGCTCTCTTCGTGGCGGTGAAGAACTGGCAGTACTTCAATGACAACTATGGGATTGCCCTTAAGCCGGTCGACAGGACAACTTCCAAGCCCGAAAAAGCGGAATTGATCGTAAACGGCCAGAAGATTGCCAATGTGAGGCTCGTCCCCGGGGACGCCGGGCCGCAGCTGATGCAGCTTGCCTCCACTAATGCCATCCAGATGGCATATGTCGGGAATCCACCTGTAATCGCAGCAGCAGACAAGGGGACGCCCATAAAGATCGTGCTCGCCATCAACACCGAGGGTTCCGGCGTTGTCGTTTCCAAAGAGTCCCCGGCAACGGACTGGAAGAGCTTCGTTGACTGGGCAAAGGCCCGTTCCGCAGCTGGAAAACCTCTGGTAATTGCTGCACCGGGGAAAGGGTCCATTCAGGATGTCATGATCCGGTACTCGCTGGAAGAGAGCGATTTATCAATCATTGAAGAATAACTTTTCAGGAACATGAGGAGCCCTGTTCCCCTGCTCCTCCCTGTCCTCCTCATTGTGGGATGGGAGGTTGCTGCACATTTTATTGACAACCCTTTCATTCTTCCCTCACTTACTACTGTAATTCCGATCCTGCTTCATCCATTTTCTGACAAGTTCACCCTCGGCACCGGAAGCCTCGTGGACAACGCCGCGGTCAGCCTGTTCCGGGTCGCATTGGGGTTTGCGCTTGCCGCACTGATCGCCATCCCCCTGGGAATCGGGATGGGGAGATCTGCGCTCCTGAACAATATCCTTGACGCAACCATCGAACTCCTACGTCCGATACCCCCGCTCGCATGGGTCCCCCTGGCGCTGGCATGGTTCAAGATCGGGCTCGTCTCGATCGTGTTCATCATCCTGATTGGAGCATTCTTTCCCATTCTCCTGAATACCATTGACGGCGTAAAATCGATCAAGCGGACATGGGTGGAAGTGGCTTTGACTCTCGGGGCACGGGAATCCGACATCCTCGGGAAAGTCATCCTTCACGGTGCAGCCCCGACCATATGGACCGGGCTTCGCGTCGGCTTTGGCATATCGTGGATGTGCGTTGTTGCCGCTGAATGGCTGCCGGGAACAACCAGGGGACTCGGGTACCTCATCCTCTACGCATACAACTTCGGGCAGACCAACGTGATCATTGCCGGCATGGTCATAATTGGGATTATCGGGATCGTTATCGACCAGGTATTCAAGGCCGGGGAACGAAGATGGTTCTCATGGAGGGCGCTCGAACGATGAAACGAGTTACCGAAAGTGGGGTTCCCTCCCTATGACGCTGACAATCCGGAACATCACCAAAGATTTCCTGGTCCCGGGAGATCAATCAATTTGTGCCCTCTCCGAAATCACGTTTTCTGTCGCTGATGAGGAGTTTGTATCAGTCCTTGGTCCATCGGGCTGCGGGAAGACCACCCTTCTTCGCATAATCGCTGGCCTTGAATACGCCACATCCGGATCCATCGAGATAAACGGAGAGATCATATCAGGCAGGAGCCCGCGGATGGCGATGATCTTCCAGGAATACTCGCTCTACCCGTGGAGGACAGTCCGGGACAATGTGACCTTCGGCCTTGAAGTTGGAGGCATGCACAAATCACAGGCCCGGGAAGTGGCTCAGACCTATCTCCACCTGGTCGGACTTGATGACTTTGCCGATCGCTATCCACACGAACTCTCAGGGGGTATGCGCCAGAGAGTTACTGTGGCAAGGGCCCTGGCAATCAAACCCCAAATCCTGCTCATGGACGAACCTTTCGGCGCTCTCGATGCCCAGACCAGGAACCGGCTCCAGGAAGAGCTTCTCGAGATCTGGGAAAAGACAAAAAAGACCATCATTTTTGTTACCCACAGCGTTGATGAGGCGGTATATCTTGCCGACCGGCTGATCGTGCTTACCTCCCGCCCGGCCAGGGTGTGCGAGGTCATCCCCATCCACCTGGCCCGTCCCCGCGACCGTACCGGCCAGGAATTTGCACGGGTCCGACGGCAGGTCCTTGATCTAATCGCCCAGCCCAAATGTTCTCTGCAATAAAATTTAATAGATACCATCTCCATTTTATAAAAGCAGTTGTTCATTTTCCCGGCACCGGAACCACTCACATCCCTGCCGGGATCAATTCGAGGAATGAGATATCATGGTACGAAAACCAGGCAAGATGTATAGGAATGTCTCGAAACGGGCCTATACAAGGCGGGAATATATGGGCGGCATCCCGGGAAGCAAGATCGTCCAGTTCGATATGGGGAATCTTTCGCAGGAATTCCCTGTCGAAGTCAACCTTATCGTTGAAGAGACATGCCAGATCCGGCACACGGCACTGGAAGCCGCCCGCATAAGCATCAACCGGAAACTGCTGAAGGATGTTGGCAGGATGAACTTCCATTTAAAACTCCGTGTCTTCCCCCACCATGTCCTTCGTGAGAACAAGCAGGCCACTGGTGCGGGTGCAGACCGGGTTTCTGAAGGAATGCGGCTGGCATTTGGCAAAGCAGTAGGGACCGCTGCACGGGTTGATAAGGGCCAGATTATTTTTACTACCTATACTACCTCCCAATACATAGATAAGGCAAAATTTGCAATGAAGTCAGGAGGGCACAAGCTCCCTTCCCCTGCATATATAACCATCATCGAGAAAGGCACGGGCACCGTTCCGGTAACCGAGTCTTCACCAAACTGAAATACCATTACTCTTCTTTTTCTGTCAAAGGCTGCCCCGGATGGAAATAATTATAGAGTTCATCCCCTCAGTCCTAATGATGCTTCCCCCGTCCGGAGAGGAATTGTTTGCGGCCGTATCCAAAGCCACCTGCCTGGCGCTCCGGGAAGCGGAAACCCGGCTTCCTTCTGATGTCATTGCTGCACTGCAGCGTGCCGTGGCAAACGAGACCAGTGAGATCGCACGGGAGGAACTGGGACGCATTCTTGAGAACATTGCCCTTGCCGGACGCCTTGAGGTTCCGATCTGCCAGGATACCGGAGTTCCTGTGGTGTACCTTACCGTCCCCCCCGGGATACCACTCACGGACGGTCTGCTGGAGGCCGTGGCTGATGGGGTCAGGAAAGCCACTTGTGAGATCCCCCTCAGGCCAAATGTTGTCCATCCACTGGAACGGACCAATACTGGCGATAACACCGGACCAGGAATGCCGGAAATCCATATTCGTCCGGGAAACTGCCTGAAGATAACCGTGCTTCCCAAGGGTGCCGGGGCAGAGAACATGTCACGCCTGGCGATGCTCCTCCCTACCCAGAAGGATCAGATTGAACGGTTCGTTACAGAAACCGTTCTTGTTGCCGGGGGTAAGCCGTGTCCTCCTGTAATACTGGGGGTTGGAATCGGGGGGACCTTCGATGGTGTGGCCGCCCTTGCCAAAGAGGCCCTCCTTGAGCCGATCGATCACATGGATCCGTTTGAGAAGGAGCTCTGCGATGCGGTGAATGCGCTCGGGGTGGGGCCAATGGGACTAGGTGGGAAGACCACCGCACTTGCCGTCAAGGTAAAGACCGCCTCTTGCCACACCGCATCAATGCCAGTTGCTGTAAATGTTCAATGCTGGGCTGCGAGGAGAGCAACACAGGAGGTAGTCTGGTGAACCCTGTCTACCTTGAAACTCCACTGTCCGATGAAGTCCTCAATCTCCGGGCTGGAGATCAGGTGCTCCTCTCAGGGACTATCTACACCGCCAGGGATGAAGCGCACATGAAGATGATGAAAGATGGGATCCCTTTCGATCCTGTTGGGGCTGCCGTGTATCACTGCGGGCCGGTCATCAGCGGCTCCCGCATCCTTGCGGCAGGACCGACGACTTCCGCAAGGCTGAACCGGCTGACAGGATTTCTCCTCGATGCCGGAGTTCGTGCCCTGATCGGCAAAGGGGGGATGGGGAGTGAAGTGGTCGATCATTTGCGCGGGCGGGGGATTTATCTGGCAGCGACCGGGGGTTGTGCAGTACTTGCAGCATCACGGATGATACTTCAGGGAGTATTCTATGAAGACCTTGGAATGGCCGAAGCGATATGGATCATCAAAGCCGATCGTCTCCCACTGGTCGTTGGTATCGATTCAGAGGGGGGAGATCTCTTTGGTGCGGTGGAGCGCGAAGCAAAATTACAATTCTACAGCCGTTATACCACATAGGTAAAGGACCCTCGCATGAGACTGGTTATCGATGAGAGCCGATGCAAAGGCTGTAACCTCTGCACCCTGGTCTGCCCCTACCGGATCTTCCGTCCCGGTACGAAAGCAAACCCGCGGGGGGTTATCGTCCCGGAACTTGACCGGCCTGAACGATGTGCAAACTGCCGGCTGCAGCGCCTGTATGGGCGGACGATCTGCGGGATGTGCCAGATGATCTGCCCTGACCAGGCAATATCATGGGAAGAAGAAGGCCCTTGTGAACCCATGAAGGTGGCGATTGAATATTGAGCCGTATTGATTTCATGCAGGGGAATACCGCCTGTGCCGAAGGTGCGCTTGCCGCGGGATGCCGGTTCTTTGGTGGGTATCCCATCACCCCCTCAACCGAGATTGCCGAGCACATGGCAGCAAAGCTTCCGAAGGTGGGGGGGGTCTTCATCCAGATGGAAGATGAGATTGCGGGCATCGCATCGGTCATCGGGGCCTCCTGGACCGGTGCGCGGGCGATGACTGCAACCAGCGGACCGGGTTTCTCGCTGATGATGGAGAACATAGGGTTTGCGGTAATGACCGAGACTCCCTGCGTTGTGGTGAACATTCAGCGGGGAGGCCCCTCCACCGGGCAGCCGACCATGGCCGCTCAGGGCGATATGCTCCAGTGCAGGTTCGGCTCTCATGGTGACTACAGCATAATCGCTCTTTCTCCAGCCAGCGTGCAGGAGATGTATGACCTCACGGCCGAGGCATTCAATCTTGCAGACCGGTTCAGGATACCGGTCTTCGTGATGGCCGATGAAATCATCGGGCATATGCGGGAGAGACTCATGATTCCCGATTCGGTCCACCGCGGAGAACGAAAACTCCTGGGAAAGGGCAATCTCCCCTACCAGGCCGATGATGATCTGGTCCCTGGTTTCCCGGTATTCGGAAAAGGGTACGGCGTACATGTGACCGGCCTTACCCACGATGAACGTGGATATCCCTGTGCAACGAGCCCATCTGTGCATGAATGCCTGGTGAAGCGCCTCGTAGATAAAGTAGAATCCGCCCGGGACTCCATCGCCTCATGTGACATCGTCAATCCCGATGCGCGGGTCGTATTCATCTCTTACGGAGCCCCATCGCGGGCTGTGGAGCAGGTTCTCCATGACATCCACAACGATAATGTCGGACATCTCAGGTTGAAACTGGTCTGGCCATTTGCCGAATCGCTGCTCTCCAGGTTCTCCAATGCAGAAACATTCATCGTACCAGAACTGAACATGGGGCAGATGGCGCGGGAGATAAAACGTCATACAAACCGGAGAGTCATCCCCGTCCCGAAACTCGGTGGTGCGCTTCACGACCCGTTCGACCTGGCCGCCCTCGTTGAGGAGCTTTTATGACGTTTGACGAGTGGTTGCGGGTGGATCGGCTCCCCCACATCTACTGTGCGGGGTGTGGTAACGGGACGGTCATAAACTGTACGCTCTCCGCAGTTGACCAGATGGGCTGGAAAAAGGAGGAGATCGTATTTGTATCCGGGATCGGGTGTTCTTCACGGGCACCGGGATATATTGTCACCGATTCCCTGCATACCACGCATGGCAGGGCAATCGCATTTGCAACCGGAATCAAGATGGCGAACCCCGACCTCAAGGTCGTTGTCTTCACTGGCGATGGGGATCTCGCAGCAATCGGAGGGAACCACTTCATCCACGGCTGCAGGAGGAATATCGATCTCACGGTTATCTGCATGAACAACATGATCTATGGAATGACCGGCGGACAGGGAAGCCCGACTACCCCGCGTGGCGCCCTCTCCACCACAACGCCATACGGGTCTTCCGAGGCAGCCTTCGACCTATGCGGACTCGCTGCAGCAGCCGGCGCGAATTATGTCGCAAGATATACCTCCTACCATGTAAAGGAGCTCACTCTCGCCATCAGAACGGGTCTTGGGAATCCCGGTTTCTCTTTCATCGAGGCTCTGGTACAATGCCCAACAAATTACGGCCGGAGAAACAAACTCCGACAGGTCTCAGACCAGATCGAATACTTCAAATCCCACGCCATCCTGGCCCAGAAAGCGGAACGGATGCGCGAAGAGGGAAAGAAGATCCCCGACGACATGATCATCATCGGAGAACTGGCCCGGCGTAACCGCCCGGCACTGGGGGTCCGGAAATGAGGACCGAGATAAGGTTCTCCGGCTTTGGAGGCCAGGGGATCATCCTCGCTGCCGTAATCGTGGGCCGGGCTGCGGTGATGTACGATGCCAAGTATGCGGTCCAGACCCAGGTGTACGGCCCTGAGGCACGGGGCGGCGCATCGATGAGTGCGGTCATAATTGACGACGAGCCGGTGCTTTTTCCCAAGGTGACATCTCCCGATGTTTACGTTATCATGTCCCAGGAAGGGTTCGAGAAGTACGGAGTTTCGGCAGGGGAACGGGCGGTCATGCTGGTGGATTCAAGCCTGGTACAATCCCGCCCGGGCTGCCGCTGCATTGAGATTCCTGCCACGAAAGTGGCTCGTGAAGCCCTTGGCAGGGATATCGTGGCCAATATCATAATGATCGGGGCCCTGGTTGCGGCTACCGGAGTTGTGAGCCGTGAGGCGATCGAGAAAGCCATTCTTGACTCGGTGCCAAAAGGTACAGAGGAACTGAACCTGAAGGCGATGAGAAAAGGTTTTGAATTGGCCGGGCAGGTGAAGTGCGAATGAAACTTCTGGAATACGAGGCAAAAGCAGTCTTTAAAGAACACGGAATCCCGATACCACTGGGACATATAATTAAGTCGCCCGAAGAATTTTCTGGCATTTCCGGGAAACTTCCCTCCGACTTCGTCATGAAAGCACAGGTCGATGTTGGAGGGCGCGGGAAAGCCGGCGGCATCCTCATGGCCGACCGGACTAAAGGTGAGAAGATCGCCCGGGAACTCTTCGCAAAAACTATCCGGGGAATCCCTGTCAGGGAAATCCTCATCGAGGAGCGCCTGGAAATCGTCCACGAGTACTATGCCAGCATCGCAGTTGACCGCTCTTCAAAACAGGCGCTTATCCTTTTCACCGAATCCGGTGGGGTCGATATAGAGACGCTGGCACGGGAGAATCCCGATGCCATCAGGAGAGCTTCCATACCCCTCCTGATGAACCGCATACCTCCGTTCATGATGAGGACCCTGCTTGGGTCTGCGCCAAAGGAGCTTGGCCCGGTCATCCAGAACCTGTACCGGGTATTCCTCTCCAGGGACGCCCTCCTCGCAGAGATCAACCCCCTGGTAACCACCCCTGATGGTCCCTTTGCCGCGGACGCCAAACTGATCATCGATGACAATGCCCTCGGACGCCAGGGGATCACCCAGAACCGCGATTTGACCGACCGCGAGCGTGAGGCGGAACGTCACGGCTTCTCATATGTGGAGCTTTCGGGATCCATCGGAGTCATCGGGAACGGTGCAGGACTGACCATGGCTACCCTCGACCTGATCGAATACTACCATGGGAAGGCTGCGAACTTCCTTGACGTAGGTGGCGGAGCGGACCAGGAACGGGTCATGCATGCCGTCCGGCTGGTTGCAGCAGACCCATCAGTAAAAGTGATCGTGGTCAACCTTCTTGGCGGCATCACCCGGTGCGACGATGTGGCGCGGGGCATTATCAGTGCCGATATAAATCAGCCGGTGATCGTCCGGCTCGCCGGGACAAACGAGGATGAAGGGCAAAAAATCCTTGCCGGACACGGCTACCGGATGCTTGACAGCATGGAGGCAGCGGTACGAGCTGCGGTGGAGGCAGTGCAATGATTTACGGAGATAAACAGACGGGCATCATCGTGACTGGTGCGACCGGGAAACAGGGTGCATTTCACATCACTCTCATCAACGAATATGCACGGGCCGTTGGCGGCAGGGGCGTTGTCGCAGGAGTGTCTCCCGGAAAGGGAGGCCAGGAAATCATTGGTGTCCCGGTTTACAACTCAATCCGCGACTCCTTGAGAGAACAGGATGCTTCGGCTGCAATCATCTTTGTTCCTGCATCTGCTGCAGGAGACTCGATCATGGAGGCAGCCTCTGCCGGCCTTTCCCTGGTTGTGGCTATTACCGAGCACATACCAGTTCATGACAGTATGAAGGCTATCTCCTTTGCGAAACTTAACGACTGCTCCGTTATCGGGCCTAACTGCCCGGGACTCCTCTCTCCAGGTGAAGTCAAGATGGGGATCATGCCCGTCCATCTCTCTTCCCGCGGGAACATCGGGGTAATCTCCAGGAGCGGGACGCTCACGTATGAGATAGTCGATCAGCTCACCCGTGCAGGACTAGGTCAGAGCACCATCGTGGGAATCGGGGGTGATCCGGTTATCGGTCAGACCTTTGCCGATGTACTCAAAAAGTTCGAAGAGGATGAACAGACCCGTGCGGTTGTCCTGATCGGTGAAGTCGGGGGCTCTCTCGAAGAAGAAGGGGCCCGTTCCACGGACCTGCCGGTTGCAGCCTACATCGCCGGGGTCTCTGCCCCCCCAGAAAAACGGATGGGGCACGCCGGGGCAATCATCGAAGGCGGGGAAGGCGACGCCAGGTCAAAAATTGCGCGACTTAAAGCGATGGGAGTCCCGGTTGCTTCCCGCCCTTCAGAGGTCCCTTCCCTTATCAGAAAGCTTATCTGACCAATTCTTCCGGAATGATACGGGGTGAGGAAATCTCTTTCCCCTGAAACAATTTAAGCCATAAAACCAAAAAAAGAAAGTACCTCTCGGGGATAATATATGGATACCAGCCAGTTTGATACACAGGATCCTCTTGCTGCCGAAGAGACCGCGGGGGCAGAACGGTACCTCTATCCGGGAGAAGAACTCCGGATCTGTTCTTCGGATATCCAGATCAAAAAGTTCAGGTTCGAGACGTATCTCACCGACCGCCGGCTCTTTCTCGTCGATCAAAGTGACCGGGATTCGAAGGTGACGGCAAAAGAAATCCCGGTCGATGCAATCCTCTCTTCATACCTCGAAGAAAGTCCGGTGCACGAGCCAGTCATCGTCCTCTCGGTCCGGACAGCTGATGACGATATCCGTACTATGAAAATGACCTTTGCCCATACCGGCAGGGAACGTGAGCAGGAAGCTGAGGAATGGATACACCTCCTGGCACATGTTATGCCCGGATCAACCGGATTTCCGGAAAAATTACCGGTTGAAAGAATTGGAAAGAAGGCAGCTGTCTCCCCTGAAACCCGTGCGCTGTCGGACACCATCGTTTACCCGTCTTCTGATGATTCCCTGCCTGGCGGGCGGGCACCTCCCCCTCATCCCCGCGAGAGCCCTCCCGCACCGGCCCTGGGGGCCCGAAAAACACAGCCTGCTGCCCCACCAGAGCAAAAAGGTCTGGCAGAGATCATGTTCTGCTTCCATTGCGGAAAGAAGCTCCCGCCAATGGCTAACTTCTGTCCATTCTGTGGGACAAAGCTACATACGCACGAGGATGCTCCACTCCACGATGACCATATCCCGCATTCGCTCCAGTACAGGGAACCTGAACCTGAAGAACCCCAAAAAAAGAGAGGGTGGCGAAGGTTCTTTGGAAGGCGAGGATAAAGCCTGTCGATTTTTTGAAAAGGCCCGCCCTCCTGGCCGATTACATCATATACCCTGGCGGCTGATAAAAGGAATGATTAAATTATTTCCCGTCGTCTTTATAATGATTAACAGCAGCGGGAGATTTGAGACCTGATGAAGCGGAATATCAAAGTGGAGGCCCTGCAGCAGATACCCCTCGAACAGCAGGAGATCGAGCTTGTCGAGCGCAAATGTATCGGCCATCCCGATAGCCTTGCAGATGGCATTGCAGAGTCGATCAGCCGCTCTCTTTCCCGGGCATATCTTGAAGAGTGCGGTGCGATACTCCACCATAACACCGACCAGGGAGAAGTTGTCGCCGGCGAATCCCGCCCAAAATACGGGGGCGGAAAGATAATCCGACCGATTTACATGCTTCTCGTTGGTCGTGCCACGAAACAGTTCAATGGGATCCATATCCCGACCGACGCCATAGCCCTGGAGGCTGCCCGGGACTATCTCAGTGCCACCATGACTAACCTGAACCTCAATCGTGATATCATCATCGATTGCCGCTTGGGGACGGGATCGACCGATCTCCGGGAGGTCTTCAAGCCTTGCCAGGAAACTACCCCGCGGGCAAACGACACTTCATTTGGTGTCGGGCATGCACCGTTCTCTGAGACAGAGACCATCGTCCGCGAACTCAGCGACTTTATCGATTACACCCTCCGGCCGAAGGTTCCGGCCATCGGACAGGACATCAAGATCATGGGACTTCGGGACGGCAATACCATCACCCTGACCCTTGCCTGTGCTATTGTCGACAGGTATTGTTCAGGGCTACCCGAATATCTCGAGTACAAAGAAGTCCTGAAAGAGCAGGCGGGAATGGTAGCAAAGCGGTTAACCTCCAGGAAAGTGGTGATCGATGTCAATACCGCAGATGACATCGATTCGGGAAGCGTGTTCCTGACCGCCACCGGAACCTCTGCAGAGATGGGCGATGACGGTTCGGTCGGTCGGGGTAACCGCTGTAACGGTCTAATCACCCCCAACCGACCCATGAGCATGGAGGCAACAAGCGGGAAAAACCCCATCAATCATGTCGGGAAAATCTATAATATTCTTTCGACAGATCTTGCCCAGCAGTGCGCCAGGGAAGTCGAAGGCATCGAAGAGATATACATCAGGCTTCTTTCCCAGATAGGCAAACCCATCGACCAACCCCTGGTTGCCAGCGTCCAGGTACTTGTGAAACCCGATTTCAGGCTCGAAACGATCAGTAGCGATATAGAAGCGATTATCGACACGGGGCTTGCAAACATCACATGCATGACTGAGAAGATCATCCGTGGCGACGTTCGAACCTTCTGAGATGCCCGGATCCCCGGGAAATGGTGCCCCCGAACCCCTGGTCAGGCTCGCCATCCCCAACAAAGGACGGATTGCCGGTCCCATCATCGAGCTGATGGAAAAAAGCGGTCTCCATCTCCTCGACCAGGGGGATCGTCGTCTGATATCGCGGACCCCTGATCCACATATCGAAGTATTGTTCGCCCGCCCCATCGACATCCCGGAATACGTGGCAAACGGCGCCGCGGATCTTGGGATAACCGGGCGGGACATGGTGAGCGAGCGGGAGGTGGATGTCGAAGAGCTGCTGGATCTCCACTCCGGTAATGCAACCCTAGTGCTTGCCGTGCGGGACGAGTCCCCGTTCAGGTCGCCAGAGGATCTATCGAAAACAAAGGTTGCAACTGAGTTCCCACGGATTGCCTCCCGGTATTTCTCAGGGCTGAACATCCCGGTCACCATTGTCCGGGTCGGAGGCGCCTGCGAGGTGACCCCACATCTCGGTATAGCCGATGCCATCCTCGATCTGACGAGCTCGGGAGAGACGCTCCGGTCTAACAGGCTCAGGGTGCTCGCTGAAGTACTCACCACCAGCACCATCCTGATCGCAAACCGGGATGCATACCGGACAAAGAAAGAAAAGATAGAGGAGATTGTACTCGCCCTTGAAAGTGTTATCCGGGCAAGGGGTCAGTGCTACCTGATGATGAACGCCAAGCGATCCTGCCTCGATGAGATCAGGAACGTCCTCCCCGGGCTCTCGGGGCCGACAGTGATGGAGGTCGCCTCGCAGGAAGACCTGGTGGCCGTCCATGCAGTTGTGAGCGAAGAACGTGTCTATGGTCTCATCAACCAGCTGAAACGTGCCGGAGCCCGTGACGTCCTGGTCATGTCCATCGAACGGATCATCCGCTGATATGTACGTCTTTCCTGCCGTTGATATCTTCTGTGGGCGCTGCGTCCAGCTGGTCCAGGGCAGGAGAGAGACGGCGACCGATTTCGGGACACCGGCTGCTTGTGCCCGGCGGTGGATGCATGAGGGCGCCCGCCACCTCCACATCGTCAACCTCGATGGTGCATTTGGTGATTCCCGGATCAATGCCGGAGTGATCCGGGAGCTGATCGAAGACCTGGAGATCCCTGTCCAGCTGGGAGGAGGTATCCGGTCGTTTGAGGATGCGGCAGGGTGGCTCGATCTCGGTGTATCGCGGGTTATCATCGGTACGAGTGCCGTTCGGGAACCTGACCTGATCGCGAGGCTTGCCGATGCCTTCGGTAAAAGGAGGGTTATGGCTGGAGTCGATGCACGCCAGGGAATGATCGCGGTTGAGGGGTGGGAGAAGTCTGCCGGTAACTACATCGACTGGGGACTACGCTTCGAGGAACTGGGAGCTGGATTTCTCCTCTATACCAACGTCGATGTTGAAGGACTGCAGAAGGGGATATCTCCTGACCCCGTTGCCCGGCTGATCGGTTCGGTCTCGATACCAGTAGTCGTGGCAGGGGGAATCACATCGCCCGCTGACATCACAGTATTAAAAGCAACAGGTGCCTATGGGATAGTACTGGGCTCTGCGCTCTACTCGGGAAAACTTCCCCTGTGCGCCGCCCTGGAGGCAGCAGATGAGGATCGCTGAAATATCACGGAAAACCAGGGAAACAGAAATCTCGGTCCGGTTTGTCCTTGAAGGGACCGGCAATTCAACCATAAACACCGGTCTGCCCTTCCTGGATCACATGCTGGATGCCATGACGCGACATGGACGCTTCGACCTCACCTGCACTGCGGTGGGAGACCTGCATGTCGATTCACATCACACTATGGAAGATGTGGGAATCGTGCTCGGTGAAGCAATCAGGAAGGCGGTAGGAGAGGGGAGAGGTATCCGCCGTTTTGCTCATGCCATCGTGCCCATGGATGAATCGCTTGCAACCGTTGCCCTTGATTGCGGCGGCCGGAGCTACCTCGTTTACCAGGGGTGTTACTCGGCAAAGGTAATAGGGGGCATTGAAAACGATGTTTTCGAACATTTCTTCCACAGTCTGTGTACGAAAGCCGGACTGAACGCACACATCCTGTTCCACGGACGAAATGATCACCACCAGTGCGAGGCTGTATTCAAGGCATTCGGAATCGCTCTCTCCGGGGCAGTCCAGATCGTTGAAGGAATGAGCGATATACCGAGCACAAAAGGCGTCCTCTGAAAACGATCTGTGAAGACCTGGGAAATCACCTCCCGATCTATCGTGATTTTGCCGCAAGTGCAGCCAGGGCTTCATAGGCTGCATGCTTCACCAGATCATCTTCATCCATGCAGGCGCGAAAGAGCAGCTCCACCGCACGACCATCACCGGAACGACCGAGGGCGGCTATTGCCATCATCCGGACCTCCCTGTCAGAAGATACCAGGAGGGGAAAGACTTCCTGAAAAATAAGCGTTAAATCGGGCATACCCGGTTCATTGACCGGATTTGAGACACCGGTCTGATTTTTTGTGTGTGATATTGTTGTGAGCTTGCTTTGGAATGTATTTGGTTATCGGGAACAGAATATGCCCGGTCTGGTTTTTCCACCATTGCCGGCCCCATCCTGTTCATCAACCCCCATGCTCCCTCAGTGGCGAGGGTAAACAAAGCTTTGTGGCAGGGTTAAAATGCGTTTGCAAAGCACTTGTGCAAGGCAATACCCGGATGATAATAATTGGTCATTGGCATACGCTACCAGGATCGGGAGAAAAGATTTTGATGCCACCTTGAGGATGCTGCGGTTGGATTCTGAAGGGGAGAGTGTGTTTATGCGGACTTTGCCGCAAGTTCTACGTCCTCTTCCTTAATCGTCTTCCTGCCCGCGTGAAGCGCGAGCCTGTTTGCTTCCTTGGTAAGGTTTGCAATGTAGTCTTCCGCCTTTGCCACAAGGGCGGCAGCTGCATCGGAACCAACTCTTTCAGCACCATTCTTCTTGGCGATTCTTACAACTGCAGCAATAGGTAAATCTGCCATAATATTACCTCAAAACAAAAATATATCAGGAAATATTTAAACATTTCGCGAATTATGACCTAATTTGCTCGCAATAGCCCATCGGGAACCACTTTGAACCAATCTCCGGAAATGCGCCTGCCAGGATGCTGTCATCTGAAAACAAACACTAACACGCAGCCTGACAAGAATAATACACAAGAATTTGAGATAGATTTTATTTTAAAAGGATATCTGCCAGCCTTATTGCATTTGCATAGTCAGGCGTGGCGCGCGAAGTATCCACAAAAGTCCTGCCTATATTGAGGACCGGTGCGCCATGCCCTCGGCCTGATCCCAGAAAGACGAGGGTTCGGAAGATTAAATTTCCTGATATACCGTCAGGAGCGATGATGACACCACAATCCTGCACCGCATCCTCGATGAGAATCTCATAGTGGGATCCACCGGTCATTCGTGCGATGAGTTCTGCATCGGCAAGGCTCCGGTCGACAGCAGGATGTCTCCCGATATCCCCGGATCGCCCCCCAGAAAGGACGCCAATCTTCGCCCGGAGACCGAGTCGCACCGCCAATGCCTGTGCCTTTCTGGCAAGTTCGATCTTCTCACCAATTTCCCATCCCTCATCAACACCGACCGGTGCGAGAAAAAACAATGTACCATCAGCCGTTTCGAGGAGTGCAGCCCGCTCCAGGCGCTGCACTCCGCATGCTGCTTTCAGTGCGGAAAGCGTCGTATTTGCCGGAAGTGTCCCCCGGATACCGGCATCGATACGCCCATTCACGAGATCAGCAACAAGTGCCCCGGCAGGATCCTCACAGACTCTGATCGCGATTCCGGGACGTTTGGGGAGGGTTATCCTGTCGTCCTGTGTGTAGGCGAGGACAGCGGCCTCGCACGGGGATCCTGTGATACTCCTGACAACCTTCTCTGCATCTCCGGCAATTCCAATCCCGATTGTCCTCACAGTCATGATCCGTCATCGGAGAAGAGACGCATGATCCCGTTTTTGTAAAAGTCAAAGACCGATGAGCCCTCTCCAGCATACACGATCTGAAGTTTCCTGCTGGAATCGACCGAACCGACAACTGCGGCACTCATCCCGACACCGGCGAACCGACTACGGATTTCCCCGGTATTTTCTTCCGGGACGGTGAAGACGAACCCCATTCCGGGATATATCCGTATCCATTGTTCAAAGGTCATGTAGTTTGCTGCAAGATCGGGTCTTGGGAGACGTTCCAGTTCGACCACGGCCCCTTTTCCGCTCATTTCAAGCAGCATTCCGAGGGTTCCGATCATCCCCGGATTGCTGATATCCTTCCCTGCAGTCACGAGATGAGCCCCCCCCAGTTCCTGCATGAGGCGTACCTGTGCACGCACTTCATCCGCTGACTTCATGGTAACCGAGTCCCAGTTGAGGGCACAGGACGGGTGGACGCGCCCATCGAGGTCAATGGCAATCATGATAGCGTCCCCGTCACGGGCCGTATGGCTGTAGATGACAGCATCCCTCGGGGCGATGCCGAGAATAGCCACATCGATGACGCTATACGGGGTGTCTGGATGAAGATGTCCACCAACGATCGGTACACCAAACTGGAGTGAAGCGTCATGCATTCCGGCAAGCACTTCCTTCTGGATGCTGGGATCAGAGATGGATAAGACATCGACCATGGCAAGAGGTTTTCCCCCCATGGCGGCGATGTCATGAATGTTGACCAGAACCGAGCAGTATCCGGCCCAGTACGGGTCAGCTTCCATGAGCCGGCTCCAGATGCCATCGGCAGCGAGGAGAAGCACCTCGTCTCCATGCTCGATGACGGCTGCATCCTCCCCAAATGACGCGATAACTTCCGGAGCATCGATCCTGATAGCCCGGACCATCTCACCGATAGCATGTTTCCTCCTGACACCTTCGTAATTCCTGACAACGGAGGCAATTCTTGCGGTGGAACAGTCGTATACTCTCATGGAATCCTCAAAATCCGGTTCTTACTATCCATTCAGCATCATCAGAGATAATTTATTTGATTCACCGCAGAAGAGATAGGCATGGACTGGGCGTCAAAATACCGCCCGAAGCACGTGAACGAGCTGGTCGGCAATAGCACTGCCCTTCGCCAGATGGTGGACTGGGGGCGGAACTGGACCAGGGGCAGCAGGCCGTTAATCCTCCACGGGAAACCAGGTACCGGCAAAACGTCAAGTGTGTATGCCCTTGCTGCCGATTTGAACTGGGAGGTAATCGAGCTGAATGCCAGCGACCAGCGGACACGCGATATAATCCTCCGTATCGCAGGAACGGGCAGCCAGACGGGCAGCCTGAGCGGTGCCGGGCGGAAAGTCATTTTGCTTGACGAAGCGGACAACCTCCATGGAACAGCGGATCGTGGCGGGGCACGGGCAATCCTTGAGGTCTTAAGGACAGCCCGCCAGCCTGTAATCCTTATTGCCAACGATCTCTACCAGATCCCGGCAGAGATCCGGTCCCGGTGTGACCCGGTCCAGTTTCGTGCCCTTCCCGCACGATCGATAGTGCCTCGTCTCAGGTTCATATGCAGCAGTGAACATCTCTCGTGTGATGATGCAGCCCTGGAAGCAATCGCCCTGGCAGCGGAGGGAGATATGCGTTCGGCTGTCACCATGCTGGAAGCTGCGGCCATCGGAAGGCAAGCTCTTGTTTGGACCGATCTCAGTTCTTCGAAAAAGGACAAGCGATCGACGGTATTTGACCTCGTAGCCGCCATCTTCGGAAAAACCGGTGGCGAGGATCTCATGAAGATCTCGTATGAAGTGGATGAGACCCCCGACACCCTGGCCCAGTGGATTGAAGCTAACATCGGGCAGATCAGCGAGGGCGACCGTGTATCCCGTGCTTACCAGTACCTGGCGCGTTCCGATGAATACATCGGTCTTACATACCGGCACCAGTACTATACGCTCTGGAGATACGCCACGCTTTTGATGGTTCTTGGTGTCTCTGAAGCTGCAGGGGGCTCCGGCATCCGCGCCCGGATAAAAGCCCCCGAACGCTGGAAAAAAATGGGCAGTTACCGGAAACAGAAGGCAATCCGTACCGGGATGCTCGAAAAGGTCTCTTCAAGCCTGCACATGTCCCAGCATTCGCTTCGCGATCGCTATCTTCCGGCAATTTCAGCTCTGGCTGATCGCTATCCTGCAGAGTTTGCGCGGGAGTTCTCACTCGATGCCGATGAGCTGAACCTCCTCATCCATGACAAGACCCGTTCCGAAAAGGTGGTAAAAGCCCTGTCCGAGGAAGAGAAGAGGAAGGAGAAGGAGCGGGAAGCGGCTGAGCGGACGGAACACAAGAAGACGTCCGTTATCAGGAAGAGACCGGCAACCCCCGACTCCATCGCACATATCCCCGACTCCATCGCACATATAAAAGAACCGGACGAAAAACCAGGCGGCGGTCATGAACAGACCCCTCCAGACCAGGCGGCGGAAGCAAAGGAGAAGAAATCTCAAAAGACTCTCTTCGATGGGTTTTGACACTTGTGGTACCGGTGGAGGACTACACCACAGTCGATGATTTCTCCACCGTCCCCGTATATTTCAAACCCCAGGTGGTAAACGATCAGGTCACAATTGAGACGCCGGGCGAGCGCGATCAGGGCCGGCACCATCTCTTCTGCCGGCCGAATGGCATAAATGACCTCTATGCCCTCGTAAAAGGCAGTATCAGGAGAGTAAATATCATCGATGATAATCGGAACCGCCAGGGGCCTTTCCGGTTCCCTGATATCGGTGCAGATGATTTTGCCCCCGGCTGCCAGGATTGTACGGGCTGCAACGTCATTCTCTCCCACCCCTACTTCTGCCGCTGACCTGTACCGGGACGCAATCCAGGCGCCGATAGTCCGTTCAATATATTTATGGGCGCCCATTGTGAGTACATGGTGATGGATCTCCTTATTTTTTGGGATTCCGGAGCACCCGGCGGCCTCGGCCTTCCTGTCTCGCGCTGTATCGGTAATCTGTTTGCCCTCCCGGCACAGATCTGTTCAAACCCGCTGATCCTGAATGGTTATGATGGCTCCCGGAACCAGACCGATGCCCGTGCTGTCCTTGATTCACTGGGGATTTTCAGGCAGCGGCAAGGGGTCATGGGCCCGATACTCCTTGTCTGCGGAACCGATCTCTTCACAGCAGGGGTGACTTCACTCTTTGGACTCTCCCGACCGAGATCCCTGGTTGCAGTGGTCTCTACGGCCAGGCTTGATAATCGATTTTATGAACTCCCGGAAAACGAGGAGGATCTTATTGACCGTCTGGTTAAAGAAAGCGCTCACGAGTTCGGACATCTCTTCTCACTCGAGCATTGCGATAATCCCGAATGTATCATGTACCCGCCCCTGACCCTTGACGACCTCGATCGGAAAAAGCAATGGTTCTGTGCTTCCTGCCGGACCAGAGTTGAGAGTGCAATCCTGCAGACCAGCGTCTGAATGACGGTGGATATGTCCAGGGAACATACCAGTTTTTCCGAATCTTACTACTTGTGACAAATTGCTGTTAACTCTATCTTCCTGTCGCCCGGGGCATGCAAATCCGCGCTCCCAAATCAATGAAATGAAGTTGGATTCCACATCGTATCCTGTGTTTTACAATCCCAGGCCGGGAAAACCCGGAAAGAGAATAATAGATTCATACGGCGATGGTTTTTTAAAAACACATGGTTCACTTGATGAAGCAAAAATACTGAAATGAAAATGGCCGGGCCATTTACATAAAAAAGAAGATTTCAGCCAAACAGGGCACCGAGCCCTGCCATGCCACTCTCTTCTTCTTCCTTCTTCTCCTCCGCTGCTGGTGCTTCTGCGGCTGCGGGTGCAGCTGCCGCAGGAGCGGCTGCGGGCGCAGCCGCCACGGCGACGGGGGCTGCTGCCGCCTTGCTGATAGCCTCCTCGATGTTGATTCCTTCGAGGGCGGCAACAAGTGCCTTTACACGGGCTTCGTCAACAGCGATACCGGCAGCGGTAAGGACCGCCTTTACACTCTCTTCCTTGATTGCCTTTCCTGCCTTGTGGAGGAGAAGGGCTGCATAGATATACTCCATTTCTTTCACCTACTCTTCAAATTCGAATTCAGGATCCCCTGACCATGTTCTGGAGGGCTGCACTTTCTCTCTGCGCTTTTCCGATGATTCCATCGATCACATCTTTCTCATAGATGCTTGCCTCAATGGCAAGACCCCGGGCCTCTCTCACCGCCCTGGCGATGATCGGTGCTGCAGTCTCATGGGTCGGGACGACTGCATTGACTGAGAGGTTGAATGCCTGCTGTGAGGCGAGGATGATCTGGCCGGCGATGAAGTCTTCATCGATGGCGAGGACAGACGGCTCATAGAGACTGCCTTCGTAGAAGGCCGCCTGAAGGATGAGCCCGACATCCATTGGTTTGATACCAAGTTTTGCCAGCACGTCGGCATGCTTGGGACTGATGGTGTCCCCTTTCCTGACCACCGTCCTGGTCTCACGTATCTTCACCTTCCCGGCTTCAATAGCAGCGGGAATTCCCGCCTGCTGCAATTCGCCGACAATCGGACCTGGTTTGAAACTGGTCGGTCCTTTTTCGACCACGATGTCGTCAGGAGCTTTCTCTCCGGCCTTTGCCGCCATCTTGGTCTTGGTCTTTTCGAGCTTCTTAAACAGCCTGAACGGGTTTTCATTGGTGAAGATTAGCGCCGAATGACCGGAAAGCCGGTTGGCGAGCGCGCTGACCTCCCCGCCAATCTCGGAGAACGCATGCTCGATCAGCGTGTTCCTCGTCATCTTGAGCTTCGCTGATCCCCTAAGGCCCCTCCGGATATGCTGGAGCTGGGCGGCAGGGATGCCGTACATATCGACAAGACCGATCAGCGCGTACTTACCGGCATCTTTCTTGATCTCCTCGACTTCCCGTCTCTTCCATGCAGGGAGGTGATGAGTGTAGAGCGCCATTATTCCAGCCTCTCTGCCGGGCCCATGGTGGTCTTGACGTAGACCGACCTGATGTTCATGGATCCCTGTTCCAGGGTGCTCTCGATCCTTTTAAGAACTGCATCGATGTTCTCGGCAATATGTTCCGGAGGCATCCCGGTGGACCCGACCTTCACATGGAAGGTCTTCTTATCCTTTGTCCGAACCTTCACAGAGTTCCTTAAGCGCTCGACAATAGGCCTGATGTCGGTACCGCCCGGGACCGGGGTCGGCATCCTGCCCCGTGGCCCCAGCCGCGGACCGAGGAACCGCCCGACCTGGGGCATCACGCTGGTCTCTGCGAGGAAGAAGCGGTACGAGCTTGCAACCTGCCGGGCTTCGCGTGGCTCTCCACCGAGCCGTTCAATCTCTTCAGGACCGATGATCAGGTCGACTCCCGCCTCCCGTGCCTGGGTGGTGATGTCGCCCTTGCCAAGAACCGCTATACCCACCTTCCTGCCGGTGCCGTGGGGAAGAAGAATCGTCTCATCGATACGGTTCTTCGGTTGCGCCATGTCGATATTCTTGAGATTGATGGTTAGATCCACGCTCTCAGAGAACTTCCGTTCCGGCGCTTTTTTAATGGCCGCGTTCACGGCCTCCAGAATCCTGGCCCTTTCTACCATGCCATTCCTCCATAGTTTTCGACCTCTTCTGATCTCCTATGGTTTCTTTCATATGCCTATACAAAGGCCGAATCGTACGTTCCTGCATCGATTGCCGCAAGGATTTCCTTGGGGCGTTTGCCATCGACGTTGACGCCAACGCTCATGCAGGTTCCGACAACTTCCTTGACCGCGTTTTTCAGATCATAAGAAAGCATGTCGCCCGCCTTCATGCGGGCGATCCTGACTGCGGCCTCCATCGGCAGGTCCCCAACAATCTGTAAGTTGGGCTCGGGGGATCCCTTCTCGATATTAACCTCTTTCTTGATGAGAGCCGTCGTGGGCGGTATACCCACCGTGACCGTGAAGTTCTTTTTGTCATCGACTTCGATCTTTACCGGCACCTGCATGCCGTTGAAGCTCGAGGTCTTCTTGTTGATTTCGTCGACGACCGCTTTCACGTTAATACCAAGTGGTCCGAGTGCCGGCCCGATAGGGGGACCGGCTGTTGCCTTGCCTCCAGGGACTAAAACCTCGACCACGTCTGCCATGGTATCACCATGCTGTCCCGCTGATGGGTATTCAGCGTGGGTTGAAAAAGGTTGACCCGGAGGGACTTAAAGGTTATAGCCGGGCCAGTGGAATCCACGGAGCGGGTTCAGCTGGCCTCACCGCGATCGACAACCCGGACATTGTCTCCCCGGACGGTAATGGGGATCGGGAGAACGCTCTCGTAGAGCTCGACCGTTATCTCTTCCTTTCCGGTATCGATTCGTTTTACGACAGCCTTTTCACCTTTGAACGGGCCGGCAATGAGCTCGACAATGGTGCCTTCAGAGATACCGCTGACGACCGGTTTCGGGACAAGGAAATGGGCTACCTCTCCAAGGGTTGTCTCACCGCGGACAACAGTGCGCGCATGGGCGACCTTCTCGACCAGCTGCTCGATCCGGGCCTGGCTCTCAGGAGTCTCTACAAGAACATACCCTTTCAGCTCATCGGGCACTATGATTGCCACCACCTGGACATCGGTAGCATTGGTCTCGATTGCCTTCTTGATGTTATTGGCGACGGTTCGCTCCTGCTTTGAGGTGGTCTTTATGGCAAAAATACGGTTGGTGAATTCTTCCATATCCATCAGGGCAGGGGAATCATGCCAATGTAGATCAAAAATCCGATCATGCCGACAATAAGGACACCTGCCGCAGCTACCAAAGCGATCTTCCTGAACTCGTCCTTCGTCGGGGTTCGTGCGAGCTTGAGGATGCGCCAGTACTTGCGGAAGAGTTCCTCGTTGATATTGATTTTTATATCAGGTTTTGCGATCTCCATGAGATATCACTTGAGAAAATCGATCTCAAACTGTTTCTGGACTTTGGGGGTTAATTTTTCATTCCTACCATATATTTGTGGCGACCGCACCCCGGTCACAACCAGCATGGTCCGCATCTTGGCCTGCATTCCCGGATCAACCTGTGCCCCCCAGATAATGCGCGCTCCGGGGTCGATCCTGTTGTAGACTTCCTGGATGACGCCTTCGGCTTCGGCCATGGTCATGTCCGGGCCGCCGATAACGTTCACCAGCGCGGCAGTCGCACCCGAGATGTCCACATCAAGAAGGGGTGAACGTATGGCTTTCTTGACCGAATCGGCTGCCTTGTCCTCGCTGTCGCTCTCACCCATTCCGATCATGGCCACCCCTCCCCGTTCCATGACCGTCCTTACATCGGCGAAATCGAGGTTGACCAGCCCAGGCATGGTGATCAGTTCAGTGATGCCCTTGACCGCCCGCATCAGGACTTCATCGGCGACTTTGAACGCAGCATAGAGAGGGAGCCGCGGGACGACCTCGAGGAGGCGATCGTTCGGGACGACGATAACCGTGTCGGCCACATCTCTCAGCCGTTCAAGTCCCGCTTCCGCATTCTCCATCCTGATCGAACCTTCCGCGGTGAAGGGGAGAGTGACGATCGCGATCGTCAGTGCACCTTCATCCCGGGCAGCCTTTGCAACGATCGGTGCGGCCCCCGTGCCGGTTCCACCGCCAAGGCCGACGGTGATGAATACCATATCGCTTCCGGAGATGAACCGTTTGATATCCTGCTCGTTTTCAAGGGCGGCCTCCTCCCCGATCTGGGGGATGGATCCTGCACCAAGGCCCCGTGTGCGTTGCCTCCCGATCAGGACCCGGTGGTCTGCAACAGTCCTGGCGAGGTGCTGGGCATCGGTATTCATGGCGACAAGGGTAGCCCCGATGATTCCTTCCTCTTTCATCCTGGTGATGGTGTTTGAACCGCTCCCCCCACATCCTATCACCGTGATCTCGGTCTTGAGTTCCTTGAGTATCTGGTCGAGTTCCTCATTTTCCGTCTTTATTTCATCTGGGTGGGAACTCACCTTGGTCAACGCCTCTTCAACAATCGATCTCATCTTTTCTTCTCCAATCCCGGGATTTGGATATATGTCTCTTCACAGATGCGGACCATGTCCGGAGTGATCTCACGGCCATCGACAATCACTGAAATGCCCCGCATCAGGTCACCGAAGCGCGGCCCCACAGGCACACCCAGACTGCGCGCACGGTCCGGGTCAAACTTCATTTTCCTGATTATGAGCTGATTGCCCTCAATCGCCGTGTTTTCTCCTCTACTTATGGTTGTAACGCATAAGCTTATTAAATCATTCAGTACAACGGATGAGTTTTCACCGGTGGCAATAAAGACGGGGAGGATTGGGGTTCTGGACGTGGTAAGGACGATTGCCGGGAGTCTGCCCAGAGCTTCGGCAAATCCTGCAGGATCAACCAGGTTCGCTTCACGGATAAGATCATGAGGAAGATCGATGGCAACCGGGGTGCCATCAGCTACTGTACCGGTATTGTGCACTTCAGCCCTGGGATCGATTGACCGGGCGAGTTCCCTGATACGCTTCCAGGTATCCCAGGAGAGATCCTTCATCAGGAGTATCTCAGTCTCGGTGAGCCGGGGTATTCCTGCTTCGGATGCCAGGCGGTCCAGCCGTGAGACCTCGTCCGGTGTGAGGGCTTTGCGATCAATATACACGGCATCTGCCGAGCTCATCTGGACCAGTTTCTGAAGCATTTCTCGGTCGATACACCCAGTCTCCCGTGTGTGGACGATGTGCCCGAATGCCGCACGCGATCTCTGGGCGATCTCTGTTTCACGCCGGGCGTAGTGGGTTCCCCCAATCCCTGCCAGGGATATGGTGCTGAAGGGCTCGGCCGAAAGGACGCTCCGGGCAACGGCTTCTCCAGCGCGGGGGTCAGTCCATTCGCATTCCGTACTCCCGATTTCGACGAATAATGACGGGATATCAAGCTCGGTGGGGCCGTGATGGGTCACTTCATAAGAGACCCGGTATCCCGGGGGGGCATGGTCGGTGAGACGGCGGAGGATCGCGTGCATCCACTGTGGGGCTGCTTTCGCCAGTGATGACGGCTTGCCCCCAAGCTGTGCAGGACCGGTATTCCCGGTAACATGCACGGTCAGAACCGGGACGGGTTTGATGCTCGAATGACGGGAGAGAAAGAATATGAGATCGGCATCAAGTGCAAGGTCAAGACGATCCTGGTAGACCAGTCGTTCCCCGACCTCGTGAAAGGAGAGTTCGTGGCGGCAGAGCGGGAATTGCAGGCTGGAACCGGGCCGGGAGAGAAGATCATCAATGTGGTGGCGAATCGTGCGACCTCCCGGATCCTGCCGGGAGTGCACCAAAGCAATCCTCACCGGGCCTGTCCCCCGAAAACCCGGGCTCGTGATTTTAGAAACATGGTAAACCCTATCTCCCAGTATATGTACTATTGTTACTATGGATGAAGAAAAGATCCGTTCCGTTTTTGAAAATGAGAGAATCGGCAAGGAAATAACATGCCCACAGGCATTCGCCATTTCCGAGAAATACGGTATTGAAAAAATGGACATATCCCGGTATTGCAACCAGAACAACGTCAAGATCAGGGGTTGCCAGCTGGGCTGCTTCAAATGACCCTCTTTTTCAGGACAGTCACTGTTGAAGAGGCCGTAAACGCGGCTCGATCCATTGCCCCGCTGATGGAGCGGGAGGATGTCCCACTGACCGCAGCATCCGGGCGTGTGCTCGCGCAAGATATCGCTGCCGACATCGACATCCCGGGGTTCACCCGGGCAACCATGGATGGCTATGCCCTGCTGTCTTCCGATACTGTCGGTGCTTCAGAATCGCTTCCTGCAATGCTCCGAAGAATCGGCACGGTTGGGATGGGTACTCCGGCTGGCATGACCGCCAGTCCGGGGACCTGCGTGTATGTCCCTACCGGAGGTGCGATTCCTAAAGGAGCGGACGGACTGGCTATGGTCGAGGTGACCGAGAGTATCGGGGATGACATCCTCGTGAAACGACCGGTTGCGGTAGGAGAGAACATCATGGTCCGGGGCGAAGATTTCAGCCGTGGATCGGTTGTCATCGAAAACGGTACCAGGCTCTCTGCCCGGGATATCGGCGCCCTGGCCGCAGTCGGCACTACCCTGGTCCCTGTCAGGAAGCAGCCGGTAGTCGGTATCGTATCCACAGGAAACGAACTTGTCCCGATCTCTCGCATCCCGGCGGGCGGGCAGGTGCGGGATATCAACAGCTACCTGGTCGGGGCTTACCTCGCATCACTGGGCTGCCTGCCGGAATACTTCGGCATTGTCCCTGATGATCAGAGCAGCCTGAAAACGATCTTGGAACAGGCGCTTAAGCGGTGTGATGCGATCGTCCTCTCGGGCGGAAGCTCGAAAGACGACCGCGATATGACCGCTGATATTATCCGGGATGCCGGGGAAGTGCTGGTGCACGGGGTATCGATTGCTCCCGGGAAGCCTACCATTATCGGCCGGGCCAGGGGAAAGCCGGTAATAGGACTTCCCGGGCACCCGGCTTCGTCCCTCGTAGTCAGCCTGGTGATCGTGCGGCCGCTCATTGCCGCCATGGTCGGGCAGCGGGAGATCAGACTCCCAACACGGAGTGCAGTCCTTGCCGAGAACATCTCGTCCATTAAAGGGAGAGAGGACTATGTCCGGGTCCGTTTATCCGGAGGTATGGCATTTCCGGAATTCGGAAAATCGGGCCTTACCAATACGCTCATCCGTAGCGACGGCCTGGCCAGGATACCGGCCGGTGTTGAGGGTCTCGAAGAAGGCGATGCGGTTGAGGTGATTCTCTGGTAAAGCGGTATCTCTCACTCAAATCGCTCCACGAGGTTCAGGATCTCATCCTGCAGGAATTTCCACCAGGACGGGTTCGCACGACCTGTGCACTCGAAAAATCGGTCGGGAGGATCACGGCAGAGCCTCTCTTTGCCAGGTACTCGGTCCCCGAGGTGCACCTTGCAGCAATGGACGGCATCGCTGTCAGGAGCGAAGATACATGGGGAGCCAGTGAGCAGAAACCGGTCACGCTCCACGATTTCGCCAGGCTGAATACCGGCAATGTCATCCCGGCAGGATATGATGCGGTGATCATGATCGAGGATGTGCGGATGACTGGCGAAGCTGCCGTAATCCGGAAAGCGGTGAGCTCCTGGCAGCACGTGCGGCCGGCAGGGGAGGACATCGCCGAGTCTGAGATGATAGTCCCATCAGGCCATCGCATCCGGCCCCACGATATAGGTGCACTCGCCGCCTATGGATTCGTGGATGTTCCGGTCCTGACCGTTTCGATCGGCATCATCCCTACCGGGACGGAACTTGTTCCTGCTGGAATCCGTCCGCTTCCTGGCCAAGTCGTCGAGAGCAACACGGTTATGGCGAAGGCCTGGCTCACTTCCCTTGGAGCAACCTGCCGCAGTTATCCCCCGACACCTGATGAACCCGCCCAAATCCGGGCAGCAATCCGCAATGCGGCCGCTGAAAACGATATTGTAATAGTATCAGCAGGGTCTTCGGCCGGGACCCGGGATTTCACTGCGCAGGTTATCGCGGAGATCGGGGAAGTCCTGGTCCATGGAATCGGCATTAAACCGGGAAAACCAGCGATAATCGGGAGGGTCGAGTCGGTGCTGGTCATCGGTATGCCAGGCTACCCGCTTTCGGCACTCACCGTGCTCCGTGAAGTCATTGTCCCCCTACTGTCCCGGTTCGGCCTCCCGGTGCCGGACCCTGTGATCCTTTCCGCAGAGCTCACGGCAACCCTCTACTCCGATGTCGGGACTTGCGAGTTCGTCCTCCTGTCAATCGGGAATATCAGGGATCGCTGGGTTGCCGTGCCGCTCTCGCGGGGATCCGGCGTCCAGATGAGCGGCGTCAGGGCAAACGCATTTCTCCGGATTCCCGATGAGCTCGAAGGCTATGAAGCAGGACAGACGGTTCCCGTAGAACTTCTGGTTCCCCGCAGCCATGCGGCTTCCGCCCTCCTGGTAACCGGGAGCCACGATCCTTCACTCGACCATCTCGCCGAGCTGGTTGGGGCAGGAGGAGTCTTTCTTCATTCCTCCCATGTCGGCAGCATGGGCGGGGTCCTGGCATTGAAACGGAGGAGCTGCCATGCCGCCCCAATGCACCTTCTCTCCCCCGAAGACGGCGAATATAACCTCCCGTTTCTGGTGAAATACCTGCCGGGGGAAGAGGTGACCCTGGTCTGTATCGCGGAACGTGAACAGGGGATAGTGTCCCGCGACCATCTCTCTCTCCCCGAACTCCCAGGCCACTCCTTTGCCAACCGGCAGAAGGGATCGGGGACCCGGCTCCTCCTCGATTACCGGCTCAGGGAGCTTGGTATTGACCCGGCGAGCATCCCTGGTTACGACCGCGAGCTGACAACCCATATCGGAGTTGCGCTGGCGGTAAAGGCAGGAGAAGCAGATGCCGGGATGTGCGTCTATTCAGCGGCACAGGCGCTTGGGCTCCCCTTTGTCCCCGTTGGCAAAGAGCGTTATGAGATCGCCTTCCGAACCGCCGATGGCGATGATCAGAGGATGCAGGCATTGGAAACGGCAATCGTCTCATCAGAATTCAGGGAGGTGCTCTCCCATCTTGGCGGATACGACACCCGGGAGACCGGCGTGCGGCGGCAAGTGCCCTGAACGCGGCCTCTTCAGGACTGCTGCAGGAAGCGACTCCCGCAATGTCCCATGTACGTAATCCGAACACCGCTTTCCCCATCTTCAGGGCAAGGGCGATCTCGGAAAGGGTTCCATATGCCCCTCCGATTGCCACCACTGCATCGGCTGACTGGACGATGACCGCATTTCGGGCATTGCCAAGATCTGTTCGTATCACCACGGTAAGGTAAGGGTTCTCGCCACCTGCACCGGGAATGATGCCGACAGTGGTGCCCTCCCTGTCCCATGCTCCCTTGCATGCAGCCTCCATCACACCTCCAAGCCCTCCGCACAGGACTATAGCCTTGTTTTCTGCAAGAATCCTGCCGATACACCGGCCGGCCGCATATTCATCAGGAGTGCATGCACCAGGGCCGATGATCGCAACCTGGGCTGACAACCCCGTTTCATCGTACCTGGAATCTTTATCCACTATCGATCACCCCGGGCATCCAGTATGAGAAGGCGTTCATCGGTCATCCCCTGGATGGCATACCGTGGGCCTTCCCGTCCAGTCCCAGATTCCTTCACCCCGCCATAGGGCATGTGATCGACCCTGAATGTGGGGATATCATTTGCCACCACTCCCCCCACCTCACATTCGGCAAATGCCTTCATGATGCGCCCGATATCCCGTGAGAACACCCCAAGCTGCAGGCCATACCTGCTTTGGCAGGCCCTGGCCAGGGCATCATCGAAGTTCCTGTACCGGTTAACGGTAATGACCGGCGCGAATACTTCCTCCTGCTCTACACGCATCGCGGGGGTGGTCCCGCAAAGAACTGTCGGGAAAAAGAGCGGGCCGTTCCACGTTCCCCCAATCACGACCTCACCCCCGCCTTCCACCGCTTCATCCACCATCCGGCCGGCATGGTCGGCTGCCGATGGAGATATCATCGGCCCGACATCTGTCTCTTCTTCCCGGGGATCTCCTGTCTTCAGAGCGGCTACCCCGGCACAGATGCGGGCAAGAACGTCATCGTGAATGTCTTCATGCAGGAGGACACGCTGGACCGATATGCAGACCTGGCCGGCATTTGAGAACCCTCCGGCCACGATCCGCGCCGCTGCATAGTCCGCATCGGAATCTGAATGCACTATTACGGCGGCATTTCCACCAAGCTCGAGTGTTACTTTTTTGCGACCGGCACGGTCCTTAAGATGCCAGCCGACTTCCGGGCTCCCGGTAAAGGTCAGTACTGCGATCCGCGGATCGGAGACGAGTCGTTCGGCAAGATTTCCCGGGCAGGGAACAACGCTGAGCGCTTCGGGAGGAAGTCCTGCACTTAGCGCCATTTCGGCCAGCAGGATCGATGAGATAGGCGTGGCCGATGCGGGTTTGAGGATAATCGAGTTTCCGGCAGCAATGGCCGGGCCAAGCTTGTGACAGGCCAGGTTGAGCGGGAAATTGAACGGCGTGATCCCGAGGACCGGCCCGGAAGGAAATCGCCGGGTTATCCCTATCCGGCCCTCGGCATCCGTTGTCCAGTCAAGGGAAATTACTTCACCGCCAATCCTCTTTGCCTCTTCGGAAGAGGTGCGAAGGGTTGCTGCTGCTCGTTGTACCTCTCCGGTAGCAGATGAAAGGGTTTTCCCGGCTTCAAGGACGATCATCCTGGCCAGTTCAGGTGCCCTGGACTCTACCTGGTCGGCAATGGCAGAGAGGATCCTGCTCCTCTCCCCGGAAGAGAGCCGTCTCGTGCATCCAAAGGCCTCAGCCGCAAAGCCTGCTGCACCTTCTAGATCCTTTACGGTTGCCTGGTGAACCCGGGCAATGATATCGCCTGTATAGGGAAACCTCACTTCGACAGGTGCCTGGCCCGCTCTCCACTCTCCGCCGACCAGAAGCCGGTATTCGGGTACTTTCTCTGCTGTCATCCTGCTCACCGCTGCCAGGTCCCGGGATGGGATGCCCCTGGTTAAAGAAACTACTTTGTGTTCATGAGGATAATAGCTGTGAATACACGCACAGACGGAGATGCGGGTAGATGGTCCGGGGAGAATGATCCGGGTGAAGGAAGCCGCCAGTACCTACAATGCACGGGAAATCGAGGACGCCATACAGACGTTCTGGGAAGAGAACGATGTGTACCAGAAGACAAAGGATCTCCATGCAGCCGATGAGGATTTCTTCTTTGTTGACGGGCCACCCTACACCACCGGCCACATTCATCTTGGCACGGCGTGGAACAAGATCATCAAGGACTGCATCCTCCGGTTCACCCGCATGACGGGGAGAAACGTTATCGCCCGTGCCGGGTACGACATGCACGGTCTCCCCATAGAGGTCAGGGTCGAGCAGCAGCTGGGATTTTCCTCCAAAAAAGACATCGAGCGGTTCGGCATCGGTCCGTTCATCGACCGGTGCCGGGAGTTTGCCGCAAAGAACATGGCGATCATGAGCCGGCAGTTCCAGGATCTCGGCGTCTGGCTGGACTTCGATGATCCCTACCAGACCATGCATCCCGGATACATCGAGGCTGCCTGGTGGACCCTGAAGAAAGCAGATGAGGCAGGGATGCTTGAGCGCGGGTACCGCGTGGTCAACTGGTGCCCACGGTGCGCGACCGCGATCGCCGATGCCGAAGTCGAGTACTGGGATGAGAGTGACCCGTCAATCTTTGTCAAGTTCCCGGTAACCGGCAGGGAAAACGAATACCTGGTCATCTGGACAACGACACCATGGACCCTCCCAGCCAATGTTGCTGTTGCCGTCCACCCCGATATTACCTATACCCGTGTCGAGGCTATCAGGGAAGGCAGGAAAGAGATCCTGTGGATTGCCGATGATCTGGTCGAACCGGTGCTCAGGAAAGGCAGGTACCAGAATTATTCAGTTCTCGAAAAAGCGGGCGGCAAACACCTTACGCTCTTTACCTACCGGTCCCCGCTTGAAGAGCAGATCCCCCTGCAAAGGGAGCTCTCTCACCGGGTAGTGACCGCGGACTTCGTCACCCTTGAAAATACCGGGATGGTCCATATCGCCCCTGGGCACGGGTGGGATGATTACCTGCTGGGCTGCAAGGAGGATCTCCCGATCATCTGCCCTGTAGATACTACCGGCCGGTTCCAGGAAGAGGCCGGTGAAATCGCGGGCACTTTCATCAAGGAGGCAGACCCGGTAATTCTCGGTTATCTTGGAGATCACCTCCTGGCACAGGAAACGGTTGTTCACCGGTACGGGCACTGCTGGCGATGCAAGACCCCCATAATATTCCGGGCCACCGAACAGTGGTTCCTGAAAGCCTCGGATATCCGCGATCGCATGCTCGATGAAATCGATGAGGTTACCTGGTATCCCGAATGGGCAGGCAGCGCACGGTTCTACGATTGGATCAAGGAGGCGCGTGACTGGTGCATCTCAAGGCAGCGCTACTGGGGTATCCCCATCCCCATCTGGGAATGCCGTTCGTGCGGCACGAACCGGGTTTTTGGCACCATCCGGGAGATCGAGGAAGTGAGCGGATCGCCGCTTCCTGACCCCCATCGGCCCTGTGTCGATGAGATCACGATCCCATGCACATGCGGCGGTACCATGCGACGGGTAGAGGACATCTTTGATGTCTGGTTCGATTCGGCAGTCGCTTCCTGGGCAACACTCGGTTTTCCGGCCGAAACAAAGGCCTTCGACCGTCTCTGGCCGGCCGATTTCATTACCGAGGGGCAGGACCAGACACGCGGATGGTTTTATTCCCAGCTGGGTGCAAGCACCATCGCGTTTGGCCGCTGCCCCTACCGGAGCGTTCTGATGCATGGATTTGCCCTCGATGCCGAGGGACGAAAGATGAGCAAGAGCCTGGGGAACGTGGTAACCCCGGAAGAGGTGATCGCTTCCCAGGGAGTGGATGTCCTCCGGCTTTACGTCCTCTCTTCGAGTGCTCCCTGGGACGATCTCAAGTTCAACTGGGAGGGCGTAAAGACCGTCAACCGGTCAATGAACATCTTCTGGAACGTTTACCGGTTCCCGCTCCCCTATATGATCCTTGATGGCTTCTCTCCGGCAGCCGGAGAGGACGGAGCATGGGACCCTTCAGGAGTAGCCGCGCGCCGGGACCGCATGGCTCCGGAAGACCGATGGATACTCTCACGAATCAATTCGTGCGCGATGGAGGTTGATATTGCCCTGCAGGAACGTCAGCTTCACCGGGCGGCAAGAACACTTCTTTCTTTCATCCTCGAGGATCTGTCCCGCTGGTATATCCAACTGGTCAGGGAACGGATGTGGCTCGAAGGGGAATCTACGGAAAAGACCGATGCCTACGAGGCCATCTCCTACGTGGCCCGCAGGCTGTGCGGGCTGCTTGCCCCGTTTACACCGCATATTACCGAGCAGATGTACCGGAACCTCAGGCTTCCCGGGGACCCGGAAAGCATCCACATGACCGGCTGGTTCCCGGGTGACCAGACCCTTATCGATAGACATCTAGAAGATGAGATGGCCACAGTCCGCTCGTTTGACGAGGCCCAGGCCAATGCACGGCAGTCAGGGCGCCGGAAACTCCGCTGGCCGGTTGCCGAGTGCGTGGTTTTAACCAGCGACGATGCAGTAGCTTCAGCAATTGAAGACTTGAACACTATCTGCATGGACCGGGCAAATTCGCGGAGAGTCCGGGTCCTCAAAGACTCATTTGACCGATCCGGGTGGCATGCCGAACCGGTCATGAAAGCACTCGGACCGGCGTTCGGAAAGAAAGGGCCCCTGGTGCGCGAGCTCATCGCGGCGGCCGATGCGGCCTCACTCAAGGCGGCTCACGACAAGGGAGAGACGGTGACCCTGACCCATGACAGCGATACGTTCACCATCATGCCGGGCATGGTCACCTTTGCTGAGAAGCTCCCCCCGGGGATTTTCCAGGCCCCGATGCGTGGCGGGACGGTATACGTTGATACTACGCTTTCCCCCGATCTCGAAGCAGAAGGGTATGCCCGGGAGATCATCCGCCGCATCCAGGAGATGCGAAGGCAACTTGACATGAGGGTAGAGGATTACATTACCGCGGCAGTCGTCATCAGCGATGACCGGGTGGCAGGATTCGTCAGCGATCTCTGGGAAGAGGGGATCGGAGAGCAGGTGAGGGCCGCTGCCCTGTCCATCACGGCCGGAGGGAGGCATCCAGATCTGTCCGGGTTCGAATTGTTTCGGGAATGGGATGTAGAAGGTATCCCGATGGTGATCGCCATCTCACAGTTCCGAAAAGAGCTGGGAGAGGAATGACCGGCCTTCGGGAGAACTGAAGAGTGGGAGAGTCCGTTCGCATATAACTGCAGTCCTGACCGAACTGACCATCTTAGCAAGCTGGGGGTTCCACCCTTCGATTGTCCTCCCTTTCCGGTAAACCAGGACGCCCCGTCGTTGCCATACGGGAGTTTTTGCCAGGTTTATCCCATGCGAGAATGCCAGCTCATGCATTGCCGCCGTCGACAGTCCTTTTAACCGCCGTGCCGCCTCGGTCCTGCTGTACCCTGCCCCGATCAGGGCATACTGGCACCAGGCATTGATATGGTTCCTCCATGCCTCGCTCTGGCGCTCAATCAGGTACTGGACGGCAACCTCGGGGGTGACCGGGATGATGCGGCCATCGAAAGAGACCGGGGTTCGGGAACCGGCCTCGATGGTCAGGGCGCTTGCGGCATATGATGCCACTACTGAATCGATCTTTTCAATTCTCCCGGAAAAGGGGAGCGTGGGGAAGTAAAGGCTGATCTCATCTGAGAATGTGTAAGAAAATGCGGGAGAAAGACCTGATTCCGATATAAGGTGTGCACAGACCGAAGCCATCATTTCCGAGAACCTGAGGTCAAAGGGTCGCTCAAGTCCCCATTCTTCGGCTATGGCATGAAAATTCCGTCCGTCAACCCGGACAAAAACCGGCGGAATGCAGGTGAGGGAACTATAGACCTCCCGTTTTTTCATGAGCGCTGCACCACGAGGACCGCCGGACTAAAAGAGAAAATTCCTGTCCGTGGTCAGTCGTCCCCGGGCCTGAATGCCCCGGCCAGGTGGCGGATGAGAACGATATCGCCGATGCTCCTGATGATCCGGAACGGTATCTTCAGACCCTTGTAATTCTTGATATCCACGAGCTGCTGGTTGAGCTTTCCCACAACAACAGATTCCATTTTTTTTGATTCAACATCGATAAGGACATCCTCAACCTCACCGACAAAGACACTTTTTTCAGTGTATACTTTCAGCTCAAACATCTCAGTAATCTGGTTTCTCATCCTAATCAATGAAAGATATATACTATTCAGTTAAAAACATACCCCTCAATATGAACGGGTCGTTGAAAATCGGGACGATTTACGGGATTCCCGTGCTCCTTCACTGGACATTTCTTCTAATTATACCGTTCTTTGCATGGATCATCGGGAGCCAGATCACCCTGACCTCCGATCTGGTTTCAAAGCTTTTTGCCATCGGCATCGATACCGGATTGATTGCATCCGGGATCATTCCTTACATCCTTGGGACGGTGGTTGCGCTCGGCCTGTTCTTCGGGGTCTTCATCCACGAGATGGCACACTCCGTGCTCGCCAAGAACAAAGGGATCAGGATCAACAGCATTACACTGCTCATCTTCGGTGGAATCTCCTCAATGGAGGAGCAGACCCCGGATCCGAAGATTGAGCTCCCGATGGCCCTCGTAGGCCCTCTCACCAGCCTCGCCGTCGGAATCATCTGTATCGGCATCATGTACCTCTGCGATGCAGCTATAGCCGCAGCTCCTGTTGCCGGAGTCTTCGTTTTCACTTTCGGATACCTTGGTCTTCTTAACATCTTCCTCTTTGCCTTCAACCTCCTCCCTGCCTTTCCGATGGATGGGGGGCGGGTGCTCAGAGCGTGGCTTGCACGCCGGATGCCCCTTAATAAAGCAACGCAGATTGCTGCCGATGTAGGGAAGGTGTTTGCCGTTCTGTTTGGGCTAATCGGAATTTTACTTTTAAGCCCGATCCTGATCCTCATCGCGTTTTTCATCTATATCGGGGCTACCCAGGAATCAACGGCAATCAAGTACAGTTTTTTGCTCAGGGACGTCACCGTTGGCGATATCATGGCCCGGGAAGTGCTCACGGTTACCCCAGACATTACGGTAAGGAGTGTAATCGACCTCATGTATGCCACAAAACACCTGGGATTCCCGGTTCTTGATCGGGGAGTCGTGGCAGGAATGGTCACCCTTGCCGATGTCCATAAGATATCCCCCCTGGACCGGGAAGCCATGCAGGTTCGTGACATCATGACCCGTGGTGTCATCGCCCTACCCCCGTTGGCACCCGTTATCGATGCGTTAAGGATCATGTCGGGCAAAAATATCGGCAGGATCCCAATCATGGACGGGGATAACCTCGTCGGGATCGTCAGCCGGACGGACATCATGAAGGTAATCGAGCTCAAGGAGATGTAACAAAGGAGATATGACCCTCGAGCGGGATAATTCCGGCCAGGGACCGTAGCGCTTCTTTATTCTTCAGCGGCCGTTGTGCAAGAATTTTCCCGGCGAGGTTCCTGCCGATCCCGGGGATCCATTTGAGAGCGGTAAGCGGCAGCTCGTTGATCCGTATCGGGCTTGGAAGGGCGGAAACTGACCTCATCCCGTGCTCCACGACAATGACATCGACTTCTGTCCGGACCGGAAGAATGAGGGGGATCCCCACGAGTATAGGGTATGAACCCATCTGCCTGCCGAAAGAGACCGGCCCTTTCTGCTCAATCACCACCCCGCTGATCACGGTCCCCAGGGGAAACACCTTCCGCAACATCGGCAAATCGAATTCATTCCTGACCTTTTCCTTGAATGCCCTGAACCTGGCAGAGTGCAACCCAAGCGTGTTCTCATGGTATGCCCGGGTCCCTTCAAATGCCATCAGCTGACGTATGTTCACCCTTCGTACCAGCAGGTTGCTGGCGAGCAACCGGGACAGGAACTGTTCGTTGAGCGTATAGGTCTCAGGGGTCTCCCCGGCAAGGCCGCATACGAAGTTCAGACCTGGGAGGAGCTCTGGGATCCCGTTTTGGCGTACGGCTCCCACCTCGTTCACGATAGTGATTGCTCGCATCACCTCTTCCGGCCCGGCCTTGAGGTTGTTTGCAGCAACAACGGCCGTATCCGCGGTCTCCATTCCAAAAGCGGCAACATCGCCTGGAGTATGGTAACAGACTATCTCTGCAAGTGCACTCCGGGCAGCATCCTCGTGCCGGGCGATGGTTCCGGGGTTGATATTGTCGATATGCAGGGTCTGCAGACCTGGTGCCGCAGCCCTGATTTCTGCGAAGAGCTCACCGATCCGTTCCGGTTGCGGGACCGGATACGCACCGCCGGGTGCGTGGTAGACCAGGAGATCGGGCTGCCTTCCAAGCCTGAAATGGCGGGCCCCGGAGCGGACAAGCGCCGCAACTTCCCCTGATATCCCGCTGACGCTCCGATAGCGGGGAGGTCCGTAGAATGACTCGGTGCAAAACGAGCAGCCTCCGGAAAGAGATCGCGGGCATCCCCGGGCAGTCTCGAGTTCGCACATGATAAACGGATACGAGGGATGTTGTTTTATGATATCAGCCCCGCTGATACTCCAGGGATCCGAACGGGTATAGTCCAATAGCCCCTGCGTTCTTCCGTCAGACAGATAATTGTCAAGCGCTTCCGGAGGCGATCCGGTGAGCAGGTGATCGAATCCTGGCACTGCCTTGCGGATCGCTTTTTCCCCCCCTTCGGAAGCGTATCCGAATCCAATCGGCCCGGCAAGGAGGCTCACAATCCCCCGCAGCCTGGTGCCAATCTGCTGGATCTCGGTCAGGGTGGCGGGAGTCCCGCCGAGATACTTACCCGGGACAGTGATCCCGGCAATCATCACGGCAATCGCGACTTCGTTCTTTCCCCTGAGGAGCTGCGGATCGGTGCGGATCTGGTCGATGGTGAGATACCGGGGAAGAAACCCGTGGTCATGGAGCACACCGGCAACGGTCCTGATGTATGGGGATATGTAGGGCGGAACTCCAAGACACGCAGGTTCATCGACATAGCCATCGATCAGTAGGGCTTCAGCAGGCATAGCCGATCAGGGCGAGGAGCCGCCGCGCCCACTGGAGTTTCGCCCGCTTGATAAAATCGACATCAGGATCGTCGAGGTCAAACCCGATGATGATAATCCGGGCTGCTCCCAGGTGGTCTGCGGCATAGACCGCCCGATCGCCATCTGTGAACCCCCCGAAATTGTGGAGTGGCGGTATCGGCCGGGATTGTGCGGTGCCGACAACCGGACCAGTGAATTTCTGTGTCCAGTGCCTGATGAGTGGCATGTTATCGCCATGGGCGTGGATCACCATAATTGTTCCATCGCCATTCATGGAAAGGTAGTTGTCGGTGGCCCCGTCAAGGTCGGTGAATACAGCATCGGGGCGGATGCCAGCACGGAGGAGAACTTCGGATGCGGCATCGGCGGCAAAGACACTCCCCTCGATGCAGGAAAGTTCTTCCCCAAGGCAGGGTGCATTTCCGCAGACGGTGACCACGGTATCACGGCAGAGGTTCTCGAGGAGCGGGAGGTCGTCCCGCGGGAGCAGTTTGGCAAGCAGCATCGCTGCCTCCTCATCCCTGTCACGATCGAATCCGAAATATTCCAGGATCCGGGCGTAGCAGGGCTCCCATTCATCAAAGTCCATTCTTCCCCTCATTTTCGAGACCAACGATACTTCTGAACCGGCCAATCAGGGGATCCATAATGAGGGCCAGGAGCCCATCCTTGTCCCTGACCCGGGAAAAATAAGAGAGCGGAATGGTTGCCGCCGCCATACTGGGATGGCCGCCGGCATCACCGATATCGCCAAACGCTTCGCGAAGGACGTTTCCGATATGGGTCCGGACGTCCCTGTTCCGGGCGGACATGACGATTGCTTCATCGGAGATACCGTAGACGAGTGCCGTGTTGACCCCCTCAAGGCTGATAAGGAGATCGGCCGCCTGTGGCAGGGCGTCGCGGTTCCGGACAAACCCGACATTGGTGATGAGGTATCCACTGGTAATCATCCGGTTCCGGATCGCGGTACCAATGACGTCCAGCGTTTCCTGGGAGAGGGAGGGGGACATGATCTGGTCGAGGAGATCGGCATCGGTTAGCGGAAGCAGGAACGCTGCGTTGTTAAGATCCTGCGGAGTCACATTTCGCCGAAAATCGCGGGTGTCGGACCGGATACCATAAAGGAGCCCGGTTGCAACCCGTTTGTCAACGCCGATATCGAGCTCCTGCAGGTACTGGGCAAAGATACTCGCCGTAGCACCAAGGCCGGGACGGACATCGATAAATGCCGCTCCGCAATCGGCTCCCTGCCCATCCTGGTGGTGGTCGATGATTATGTGCACGCGGGTTTTGGGAGACAGGGGATTGTTCACTCCCGGGGCAGGCGAATCAACGAGAGCGAGGTAGGTACATTCCTGAATAGCCGAGGGATCTGCCTTTTCCATCTTGATTTCGAGGAGGTTTACCAGGGTCCGGTTTTCCTGGTGCCCGATGATACCATCATAGAAGATCCGGCACGGGAGATGGTCCGGGTTGGCGTTTGCCGCGATTACCGACAGGGCGAGAGCGCTTGAAATGGCATCCGGATCGGGGTTCTTATGGACGATGATCCCGAGAGTTCCTTCCCATCCGGAGAGCAGGGTGTAGAGGCGCTGGGACACCCTGTTCGAGTGAAGCTTTATGATCTGGTGGACCGATGCCTTCGCCATCACCTGGTGCGGGTTGATAACCACGTCCGCCCCGGCTTCTTCAAGACGGGAAGCAGCGATAGCATCCGGGGCCCGGGCGAGAATATGCATATGCGGGTCGCATTC
>Ga0302247_1000201_pt1 | contig 65986 bp, 66 predicted proteins | sample AAG_UR_Ile_MG_FD_193529 | JGI IMG/M metagenome (GOLD analysis project Ga0302247, IMG submission 193529) | Enriched activated sludge microbial communities from anaerobic digester in WTTP, New Holstein, Wisconsin, United States - AAG_UR_Ile | ecosystem: Engineered > Bioreactor > Anaerobic >...
TGATGCAGCATCAAGGGCACTCATCGGTTCATCGAGAAGAAGGATCCTGGGACGCATCACCAGTGCCCGGGCCATTGCTGCCCGCTGTTGCTCTCCTCCGGAAAGGGTATGCGGTGCCCGTTCCAGGAGGTCGGAAATCCCCAGGAGTTCCGATATTCCTGTCACCCGGTCCCGAAGTTCCGGAAATGGCAGTCTCTGTTCCCGGAGTCCAAAAGCTATGTTCTCGAAGACCGTGAGATGGGGAAAGAGCATGAAGTCCTGGTACACGATGGAAAACCCCCGCTCTTCCGGGGGAAGAACGGTGATGTCCCGTCCGAAAAGAAAGATGTTCCCGGATTCGGGTTTAATGATGCCGGCGATTGTCTCGAGCAGCACGGTCTTTCCGGCACCAGTGGGACCAAGAACCATGAAGTACTCGCCTTCACCAATGGTGAGACTGATATTATGGAGTGCAAAATCACCAAGTCTCTTTTCAAGGTTGCGAATCTCAAGCACCACGATCACCTAAACGAAGCGGGATTCCCCTGCGAAATATTCCAGGACTAAAAGCGATGCAATGGAAATGGCGATCAGAATGATAGCCGCCGCGATAGCCAGCTCGATATCTCCTGTCGACATGTTCAGGAATAGGGCAATAGGAAGAGTTTCGGTCTTCAACCTGGTGGCTCCGGCGAGGATGAGGACGGCCCCGAATTCTCCGATGCATTTTGACCAGGTGATGACCAGGCCGGCAAAGAGCCCGCGCTTGGCCAGCGGCAGGGTGGTCCTCCGGAAAGATCGCCACTCGGAACACCCGAGCGTTCGTGCGACGTGTTCGAAGCGGGGGTTAATATCCTCGAACGTCGAACGGAGAATCCGGATCAGGTACGGAACATTCACAAAGAACAGGGCCACAATGATGCCGAGCGGGGTGAATACTACAGAAATTCCAATGTTTTCCAGGAACTGTCCGATGCTCGATGGCCCAAAGAAGATAAGGAGAGCGACCCCGGCAACGAGCGGTGGGAGGGCCATGGGGACATTCAGCAGGATGGTTGCTGCCCGTTTGCCCGGGAACGTTCCCCGGGCAAGGGAATAAGCAACAGGTATGGCGACAAGGGCGCAGAGACCGGTAGAGATGACCGATGTAACGAGCGAGAGTCCGATGGCAAAGAGTATCTCTTCGGACTGAAGGCTCCGGACGAGGGCATCGAACGGGGGATAAAGAACCATGCCGGCCAGTACAAGGAATATAAAGGCCAGCAGCGCCAGTGCTATGGCGAAGAATCCAGCCTGCACAGTAGAAAGGTATCCGGCTCTCATTCCTCGAAGGAAGCGCTCTGGTTCCTGATCTGCTCAATATGTCCGGGAGTAACCCACCCGGCGGATGCACCCGGTGCTGAGTCAAAAGGAATGATGAACGGCTTTATATCAAGCAGCGGCGTCCCATCGAGCATATCTACACCTTCCACCTCCAGCCTGTTCCCTTCTGCCCGCATGATCCGGACCAGGGTCATCCCCAGGTGGCCCGGACGGTTGAAATGGCGTGTGGAATAGATGCCGTGGGGTTCCTGGCCGTCAATCATTGGTTTTTCGGCCAGTATCGCACCCTTGGCCCGATGAAAATGATAGATGAGCAGGCAGTGGGAGAACGTATCCAGGTGACGAAGTCCCGGAGCGTATTCCGGATACATTTCAATGGTACCGCGGGCGCGGGAGAAGATTCCCTGGATGGGGGTTGCTGCAGGATCGGAGAAAGGGGTATGGATGACCCCGATTACTGGGCATGATATCTCGTGCCTGGAAACTGGATCACCCGTCATGGAGTAACACCGGCATAAGCAGGATCGGGGTAGGACGGGAATCCGTGCCGGACGAAAATAGCCTTCCCCTCGTCAGAGGCCGCGAAATCCACGAACGTGCGGGCCAGCGCCTCCTGGTCGGTGAAGGTGGTTATCCCTATGGGGATAATCAGTATGTGGTTATCTTCAACCGGAATGGGGATGAAATCCATGGTATCAGGTTTTATTATATCGAGCGTTGTTATGGTGGCATCCGCAGTTCCCATGACCACTGCGGTGACGAGTTCCTGGTTTGTTGCGCCCCTGACGACCACGTTCTTTTCGACTGCCTCTGTTATTCCCTGCCGGGCGAGCAGTTTCACGGTTGACTTACCGATCGCTGTGGCGTTTGCATCCCCAAGTGCAATCCTCAAACCGCTTCTGGCTAAGTCGTTCATCGATGTAATATTCTTCGGGTTTCCCTTTTTCATGGCGATGACCGGGATATGGTAGGCCACATAGAGGGGTTCACCGACCAGGTTCTTTGTCCGTGCAATGTTGTAATCCGGTGTTCCACCTGGAATAAATACATCACCCTTGCGACTGAGTTCCATCTGGCTGATGAGGGCACCGGATCCCTGGAAATTGAATTCAACGCGTGTTCCGGTCATGTTCTGGAACACCTTCCCGATTTCAAGCATCGGGGCCTTCAGGCCGGCACCGGAATAAACATAGAGGGAGCCTGCATCTGGCTGGCCGGCAGTTGCTTCGTGTCCTCCCGGACTAGTACAGCCAGCGAACATGATCACGATAATTGCAATGTTAATTAGGACCAATTGACTTTTCATGATTGTTCACGTCCCATACTTAATATCACGGATATACATAAAAGCGTTATGAAACAGCTTTTACCCGGGTTTTTTAAATAGATGGGATAATGAATCAGACCGCTTATTTCACTAAGGGAAGCAGATGGAATGTCTGGCGTACGTTATGATCAGGACAGCCTGCTAATCAGCTCAGTGTAGATGACACGTCCGAAGACCGCAATACCTTCGCCGGGATATCGTTCTTTCATAAGGGACAGGTACCTGATGGTCCCGGTAGAGGTGGTCATGATTCCTACCCGTTCAGCCCTGGTGACCAGCGCCTCCTGTTCCATCATGGCAAAGTAGGGGAGAACATAATAGTGGGGGACATTAAGAAACTCGGCCAGTTTCCGCGTGGTGGGAAGTTTAATCTTAACATCTGATTCCGAGAAAGTGATGGATACCGCTTTTTCTTCAAGAAGGTGGATTTGAAGGGCAGACTCAAAGATGAGGTCGATAGAGAGCCGGGTCATGTAATGGTTTCTATAATATGCATTGACGCGGCGGCAGAAAAAGGCATACTACCGCAGGAGAGGTCTCTCCAGAGAAAAAAGTTAGCGTTTCTGTTTTTCTTCATCGGAAATTTCCTCAAGATAGACTACTTCGGCGCCGACGTCTTTTGCAATCTGTTCAATCTCGAATTTTCGGAAATGGGTCAGGTCGATTTGCACCTGCCCGCCGGTCACAGCGACAAATCGATACATTGGCTGCCTGACGCCTTCCCGCACCTTTAAACGCTCTCTGACATAAATCTTCATAAATTACACCTCTGAACCAACCGGCTTTTTCACGTATACCAATTGGTATCGAGCATACCGTATTAACACTCTGGAATAAAAGCTTTTGGAAGATGGCCATGAAGCGCGAAAGGTTCGATGTGACCAGCAAGCTGCAGGGTGAATCGCTGGTTCGGCGTGGTTTGCTGGAACGATATGAAGGAAAGCCTCAGATACGTCTGATGCCCGGCCTGAATGTCATCAAAATCGGTGGACATGGAATCATCGATTATGGAAAAGATGTCCTCCTCCCCCTCCTTGATGAAATCGGTGAGCTTTCACGCCAGAACCAAATACTGGTGGTCACTGGCGGGGGTGTCAGGGTACGACACATCCTGGATGTCGGCCTCGATCTCGGTATGCCTACCGGAGTCCTTGCCGAACTTGCCGGAAAGATAAGCGAGCAGAATGCAATCATGGTATCAACCCTTCTCTCGCGATGGAGAGGAATGCGGATACATACCGGGGATCTCCTCGAACTCCCCATGCTGATGGGCATCGGCGTTCTTCCCGTGACCCACGGAACCCCTCCGTATGGTTTGTATGAACAACCGGCAGAAGTCGGGGCCATACCCCCCAACCGGACTGATACCGGTGCATTTCTCGCCGCCGAAGTCCTCGGCGCCAGGAATCTCATTCTCGTGAAGAACGTGGATGGACTCTACACCGACAATCCTTTTACACATCCGGATGCGGAACTCATCCCCGATATCACGGCATCTGAACTCCTGGCCATGAACCTCGAAGATCTTGTACTTGAGAAGAAGGTTGTCGAGCTGCTCCGGTTTGCAAAAAACATCCACGAAGTGAAAATCGTTAACGGGCACAAACCGGGGAGTATCAGGAATGTACTCGCCGGGGAAAAGCCCGGGACGGTAATACGGGCACGATAGACGGAACCGGAAAAAAAGGGCCAGTATAGTACGGCAGGGATTCTGCAGATGGAGCCGGACATGGTGAATTCCAGGGAAGGAAAAGTCCCCCTTCGTTTTAACCTCTCCGAACTTGCCGGCAGTTTTGGGGACTACGGGACCATTATCCCCCTCGTTCTGGCAATGGCCGCTGTATCCGACCTTGATATCAGTTACATCTTCCTATTTTTCGGCATCTGGTTCGCAATCACCGGCCTCTACTACCGTCTGCCCATCCCCATCGAGCCGATGAAAGCCGTGGCGGTCATCGTGATCGCCGGCACGCTTACCGCCGGCGAAATAGCGGCCTCCGGCATGATCCTCGGCCTTATCTTCCTTGCACTCGGCTTTGGGAACGTGATGGCCGTGCTTGACCGGTGGATCCCGCGAAGCGTCGTCCGGGGAATACAGCTCGGTCTCGCCCTCCTGCTCCTCCGGTCATCAGCGACATTTCTAATCGGCAATCCGGCATTTTTTCTCCTCGGCGTTGCCATCATCGTCTCATTCTTCTTCCTTGCCCGAAGCTTCTCGATCCCCGACATTTCGGCCCTGATCGTCATCGTCCTGGCAGCAGTCATCGGGATTATGCAGCTTGGGCTTCCCGGACTTCACTTCATTGGCCCTACTCACCTAGCCATTCCCAGGCTTGAAGACTATGGTATAGCTCTTACTGACCTGGTCGCGCCCCAGTTCGGCCTTACCATCGCCAATTCGATCCTTGCGACTGCTCTCCTCTCGATCGATCTCTTCTCACGAGAGACCCCTCCCAAGTACCTTTCCCGGACCATCGGTCTGATGAACCTGACCACCGTGCCTTTTGGAGGAATACCTATGTGCCACGGTGCTGGAGGGTATGCCGCCCAGTACCGGTTCGGGGCAAGAACCGGCGGGGCGAATGTCATAGCCGGAGTAATATTCATTATATTCGCCCTCTTCTTTGCAAGCCCGGAAATTCTGACCCTGATTTACCCCGGTTTTTACGGTGCGCTGCTGATCTTCGTGGCCATCGAACTCGGTCGGCACGGTATCCGGACCGACTCATACCCCGTCACAATCCTCATTGCGGTCCTTGCACTGATCAGCGGGATGACCGTAGCCTTCCTCATTGGCCTTGCCGCCGCCTACCTTCTCCCCTGGCTGGAGAAAAAATACAGGGGGACATCAGCAAAAGATCCACCAGGCCAGGATTGAAAGTATTCCTGAACCTTCTTCCAGGTTTCCGTCTTGACTGGACCGAACAAGTGTAGAGACCCGAAATAATGGGCTTAAGAGAAGGCTGGAATGAGGATTGCCCGAACATCCCCCATTCCGACCTCCGAATCATGCAGTATTGACGCGACCACATGCTACAATCGTGCATGCGGCATTTTTTTCTTAACCCTTAAAATTTAAATCATTTGCTATTGAACCAAAACCAAAGTCAATTCGTTTATATTTACATTCCCGGCTTTTGCGCGTATCATGATTGGTTTTCACGAAGAAAGTGTCTGGAACCACAGCACCCCTGATCATAAATCGGAATTTTCAACTTATACCGTCATCCTGGTCCACCACCACCGTCAGCCATGATATGAACGGCGCTTGCCTTGAACGAGAGGCGTACTTCGTCCCCAATTTTGAGCTTCATCCCCTCAGCAGATCTCCAGGTGACCGTAGCCGAAAGCTTCACGCCACAGTCCACGGTCACATTAAGGAGCGGGCCACGGGGAGAAAAATGAACAATATGGCCTGAGAAGACATTTCTGGCACTGATTTGTTTCCCACGTGAAAGGAGGAGTGTGATATCTTCGGGCAGGATGGAGGCCCAGACACGTGTTCCGACAGGAAGAGAGGTGACCGCTTTCACCGTAAGGCCATCGACGGCTAATGCCGCTACCCCTCCTTCACTTCCGGTGATATTTCCGGTCAGGATATTCTTGACTCCCACAAAATTTGCCACCTCCTTGTCTGATGGACTGCCAAAAACTTCCCGGGGTGTACCGACTTGGGCAAACTTCCCCTGCATAATCACCGCTATCCTGTTTGCCAGGCGCTGACCCTGCTGCATATCATGGGTTGACATGACAACCGTTGTACCGGACTCGCGGTTGTAATGCCTGACCAGTTCTTCTATCTTATGAGTGGCAATCGGATCGAGATTTGCCGTTGGTTCATCCAGCAGGAGAAGCTCGGGTTCGGTCACCATGGCCCGGGCCAGGGCTACCCGCTGCATCTCGCCCCCTGAGAGGGATTTGGCCTTCCTTTCATCAAACCCTGCCATGTCAATCACTTCGAGGGCCTGCTCGACCTTGGCTCGTATGACATCCCGATCGATATGCCTGAAATGAAGGCCGTAAGCGATGTTCTCAAAAACCGATGTACTGAATACCACTGGCTTCTGGAAGACCATGCCCATTTTTCTGCGGATGGCCTGCTGTTCGCGACTCAGATGGATGTCGACCCCGTCAACGAGGATCGAGCCACGCGTGGGCTTGTCAAGCAGGTTGATCAGCCGGAGCAGCGTGGACTTCCCCTGGCCGGAAGGCCCGATGATGGTGAACACCTCGCCCCGTTCGATGGTGGCATTGATACCATTCAGGACCTTCTTTTCACCGAATTGCTTGTATACATCCAGTATCTCAATCATGGCTTCACCGGTTCTGGACAATGCTGATGACGATGTTGATGACGAGGGCGATGAGCAGGAGAATAATCCCGAGAGCGATGGAGAGTGCGATATCTCCTTTCCCGGTCTCAAGGGTGATTGCGGTGGTAAGTGTCCTGGTTGACGTATAGAAGTTACCCGGGCTGGCGATGTTTCCTCCGATAATTATGGCCGCTCCGACCTCTGATATTGCCCGCCCGAATGCCAGGGCAATGGCAGCAAGGATGGCAAACCTGGCCTCCTTTAGGGCTGATATCAGGAACTGTAGCCGTGTCGCCCCAAGAGATGTAATGGTATCCCGGATGGTGAGATCAACCGCAACCAGCGCCGATATTGTCAAACCGGTGATGATCGGGAGCACAAGGACAGTCTGGCCGATAATCATGCCCTGGGGAGTGAAGAGGAGGTTCAGCGATCCAAACGGGCCGGTTTTCCGGATAAAGAGGAAGACGATCAGGCCGATGACCACCGTAGGAAAAGCATAGAGAGTCTGGATCAACCATATCAGTGCATTTCTACCCCTGAATTTTCCATATGCGATAACCGAACCAAGAGGGATGGATATCAGGGAGCCGATGAGTACGGCGCTCATCGTGATGATCAGGCTGAGTGCCGTAATGCGGAGGATCTGGGGATCGAGGCTAATTAACAGGTTGAACGCCTGCTGTAATCCCTGCCAGATAGGGCTGAGCCCCTCAAGAAACCCGGCCATGATTTCCTCTTCGCATCACACGAATATGAAATAAAAAAAATTTTCAGGACCCGATTTATGGAATTGGAGTCTGGGTCTCAGCCTGGGTCACTCCGAGGAGCTCCCAGTTGTCGCGTGCCGGATAGAAGAGTTGCTGCCCGTACTTGTCAACGCCATAATTGGCGATTAGATCCTGACCTTTGGGCGTCATCAGCCAGTTAATCCAGTCCTTCGAAAGCTGCACCTTGGTATCGGGGAACTTGGCAGGATTGATGATCATCGCGCTGTACACGTTGAGAAGATCGTCTCCCTTATCAACCAGAGGCACGAGGGTGAGGTTCCCTTCATATGCGAGGAAGGTACCGACATCTGATAGGGTATATGCATCCTTTTCTTCGGCAATCAGCAGCGTCGCGCCCATTCCGGTCCCGGACTCAACATACCAGGATCCGGATGCCCGGATATTGGAATAGTTATACCCGGCATTCTTCCAGAGGAGCTGTTCCCTGGCATGCGTTCCGGATGCATCTCCTCGGGAGACAAAGATGGTTTTTGGATCTGTCTGGGCTTTTTTGTAAATGGTGTCGAAAGCCTGTGTCGCGGTCATGCCCTTGACGCTGGCCGGGTCCGAAGGCGGACCAACAACAATGAAATAGTTGTAAGCAAACACACGCCGGTCAACGCCATACCCGTTCTGGAGGAAGGTGTCTTCGCGTGCCCGGTCATGGACCATGACCACATCCACATCTCCGTTCTGTCCCAGTTCAAGGGCCTGCCCGGTGCCTTTGGCAGTTATCCGCAGGTTTGCATTATACTCGGGTCCGAAGATACCTCCCAGATAGTCCAGGAGACCTGTATCATAGAGACTGGTCGTGGTGGCGATGAGTAGATCCTGTTTTTGCGGGGTAGTCGGGGGCGTCGTGGTAGTGCACCCGGAAAAGGCAATTCCGGTCAAAACGATTACCACAATGCTCAGTACGAAAAGTGTCTTTTTGAAATTCATACGCTCCAACATCGACACTACTACTATTAACATTTTTTCTTTAATTAAATCAACTGGTTATGTCAAGTGGATTAAAGCGACAGGCACAGGTATGGTAATATCTGTCAGGAATGGCGGATAATTCCGCTGTTGGATGAGAATGGAAAGGTGAGGTATCAACCCTTCCTTTAACGGATTAAGAGCCAAACAATCCGATCACCAATAAAGCGCAAGGCTAGTGCTGGATTTTAAAACTGTTCCTGGTTTTCCATCGGAACTTAATTGATACTGGCAGTCCCGGATAACGGATCAGAATTCGACTACCATGACCGCTTCCTCTTCTTCGCGGAGTTCCCCTTTCAGGTGACGGGCATCGAACTGGTAACTCTCCCAGGGATCGTAGTCCTCATACAACTCGCACTTATCAAGGACATCCACGAACTCCTTTAAGAAAATTCGCGGGATTACATCGATCCTGCCCCCGAACTTACCAGTCACCTTCCCAATCATGGCCCGGATAAACCTGTGCGAGATCCGGTTCTGGTCGATCTCTGCATACGCTTCAGAGTAGATACGGATGATCTTCTGGGCAACCTGCTCGAGCTTCTTTGCATCGAACCTGGAGAGGACTATCTGGGGCTGCCGTGGATTTTTAAATTCACCGGTTTCTGTGATTCCTATACGATCTGCGAGAGAGGGCAGTGAGCGGATTCCGCGGGGGCCTTCAAAGAGCGCCGGAGTGCCAGTGAAGAGGAAATAGCAGTAAGGAAGGTCGCCGCGGTCGAGCGAATCGATAATGAGGCGGAGGGTGTTATAGGCCTTGTCGCGCTGGTTTCTCGGGAGTACCTGGGTAGTCTCGAGCTCGTCTACGGCAACAGCAAGGCCTGCATAGCCCGCACTGACGATGATCCTGACCAGACCCTTGAGAAAGATGAGGGCATAAGTCTCATCAATGTCTCCCCTGATCCCGGCCCTCTGCTTGAATTCCCGTCCGATGTTTGGCTCGGCACCGATCCACCCGATGGCCGACTGTGCAGTCTGGAAATCCCCGGCGTTATTTGCCCGGTAGTAGGTCCGGAGTGCGGCGGCAAGCGAGGAGTTCATCTCGGAGATACTGGCAAGGGCGGTCTCGATCTCCTTGAGGGTGGCCTTCTCAAGGCTCTCCTCTTCGATGGGCTGATCGCTCACCCTGAGCAGGCGTTCTTCAATTGAGAAGAGCCAGCTGTCGATGACTGCCTTGAGGGCATGCTCCTCCTCCCGGGTCCGGAGGCTTGCGCATATCTGCTGGTAGATATTCTTTTGCCGGTAGAGCGGTGCTGAAGGAGAGATCGCCACGTGGGCGGTGATAAACGCCTTCTCCCTGGCGATCTCCAGTGCCCGGGCAACGAGGAAGGTCTTGCCACTCCCATAGTCTCCGCGGACGAACTTGAGATCACCACCGCTTTTTGCGACATAATCGAGCTGGGCGCTGATTACGCCCTCTTCCAGGTCGACACCGACGGCTATTCGTTCAAGGCCGCCGGCAGGGACAGTCCCTCTCCTGAGAGCGTTTATGATATTCAGGCTTTCGAGGCGTCTCTTTTCGATTGGGTCACCCTGCGGTATAGGCATAGATTTCTCCTCCGTCTCCAACTCCTCGTTTTTCGATAACTGAAATTCCCGATGCTGCCGCCTTCTGGATGATCCGGTTCATGATCCCGACCACTCTCCTCGTATTGAGAAGCTTCCGAAGCTCGATCTCGCTTGCCTCATGGTGCTCGATGAGATACTCAAGGATGCGCCGCTCCTGATCGTTGCAGTTCTCCATGAATTCACTGAGAGCATGGTCCTGTTCGGCCTCTCCCCTCTCTCCCTTTATCTGGGTCACCATGATCAATTGATCACAGACACCCTCTTCTTTACAGGCCTGAATTAGTTCGAGAAAATCACCGGGTCGGATATGATTAGCGATTGCCGGCACGGCATCAAGTCCCCGCAGGCAGTACTCCTTGCACCGCAGATAGTCCTTTTCACGACGGGCAATCCCGGCAGACACCAGGCAGGCGACCGCGAGATACTCCAGGCCGTCAGAACTGAGGAGGGCGTAACGCTGCCCCAGCATGCTGACCAGCCGCTCGATAAGGCGCGTACTCCGGTACAATTTCCACTTCTCATCCAGGATGAGTCCGGCGACGTTCTCGATTTCCCTGGTCCGCCTGGCATTGCTCAACATGTAGAAGAGGATCTTCTCGGCTTCCCGGATTTCATCATGTCCGGCCAGAAATCGTGCATACGCCATGCCTCCCTGGAGATAATCGCTCCTGAAAGCCCGGTACGAGTAGGAGCGGGCTTCCGAGAGATCTCCGATATCCTCATAGAGGCGGGCTGTGGCCAGCAGGGGCACAACGTGCGGATGGGATGAGACTTGAGAGATGAAGCGGGCCTCTGCCTCCCGGACTGGGTAATAAGTGAGTACAAATTCGCGGAATGCGGCGAGGAGACTGGAGAGGAAATCAGGATCGTCCAGATTCTTGAGTGCATCCTGTATCAGGTGCTGGAAGCAGCCCGCTGCCCGCTCCTTCTCGCCAAGTTCGGCATTCAGCCTGCAGGTGAGGAGCCGGATGGTATAGTCATCTCCCCCACCGTAAGAGTCAAGCAGTTCCCGGCAGAGAGCGAGCGCTTCTTCCTGCCTCATGAGTGCTCGCAGTAAGAGGGCATAGTCCAGGCCTATCCCGGGATCTTTGATAGTGGAGAAATATTCCCTGTATTCTTTCAGCGCGTCTTCCGGATCGTGTGAAGCCCGGGCCTGGAGATGGATCCGCGCAAACAGGAGTTTGCCGGATAACCGGTAGGCTGCCGCAGCCTCGCGGGCAGCCTCATGGTAACGTCCGGCCCCCATCAGGGCAGCGATGTAGTCGTAATCTTCTTCCCGCCGCCGGACCTCCCGTGAAAACAGGGCGAGGGCCTCGTCGCTACGGCCTGACACCGTCAGCGCCCTGGCCAGGCAGCGGGCGTCATCTTCCCTGCCGGAGAAAGTCACCAGCCTCCTCAGCGCCGGGATGGCCATCCGGCGGTCTCCTACTGCTACCAGATAGGCCGCGTAACTCCGGAGGGCTTCCTGGTTTGCCGGGTCGAGCTGGACAGCCCGTGCATGCTCAGAAATCGCGGTGTCGTCTTTTCGCTCTTCGAGAATCCTGCCAAGGAAACTGTGAAGGTAAGAGGATTCCGGCATCGTCCTGATCATATCCCGTACATATGCTTCTGCTTCATCGAAACGACCAAGGTTAAACAGATTCCGGGCAGCGAGGATAGCAAGCTGCGGATCGGGGGTTGCAGTCCCGGCTGCACGGCACAGATCCAGGGATTCGGTATACTTCCCCTCTTCAAAGAGCCGGAAGGACTTGCGCCTGATCTCCTCGATACGGTCACCGGTCATCGACTTGTCCCTCCCAGACGAAGTAAGAATAAGGTAGTTAGCATCCCGAAGATGTCCGAGCCTCTGACTCTCGACGCCCCCTGGTTTTTCCAGGTAATCGGAAGCTCCTTTACCCGGAATCCCTTCCTGGAAAGCCTCCAGAGAAGTTCGACGTCAAATTCAAAACCCGTCGATATCATGTCGCCTATCACAGCATCGATGGCTGCTTTTTTAAATACTTTTGCACCGCACTGCGTATCTGAATACCGGAGTGAGAAGAGCAGGCGGACCATGAGGTTGAACACCCGGCTCTCCAGTCGCCGTACACATCCCTGCCTGGTCGTAATCAAAGAACCCGGCAGCCAGCGTGAACCGATGATTCCGTCAGCACCATCGATTGCATCGATGAGACCTTCCATCTGGGAGAGCGAGGTCGAGCCATCGGCATCCATATAACCGACCAGCGGTCCGGACGCACTGGAAAAGCCTTCCCTGACTGCACCTCCTTTCCCGAGCCGCCGGGAATAGGTCAGGCAGACAAGGTCGAGATCTGGGTTCTCCCGGGAAAATGAGCGGACGATCTCGGGAGTGTCATCGGTTCCATCGCAGACCACAATGAATTTGCCGCCGCTTCCGGGCATCTGGTCCAGGAGTTCACGGATCCTATCCTCTTCGTTGTAGGCCGGGACGATGACAGTATATGCAGGATTCACTCTGGGTTCCTTCCGGCTTATCGGTGTCCTGTGAGGTGATCGCGGAGTGTAGTCGCATCACGGTACTTCTCAACGATCGCAAGCGCCTGCTGACGCAGGCGGTTGTGATCGGCAAGACAGGATTCGGGGGGCGGCCCCTGGCGGAGTATAGAGGATACATTCTCGGTGATCTGGATGAGCTCGGTTGCAATCACAGCATTGAGCCAGATCAGATCATATAACAGCTCCCTTTCCTCATCGGCATTCATACCAGTATGGTTGGATTGCCGACAACAAAAAGAATGTCCGGCAACCTTATCCCGGATTGGGCAAAACCCCATGATATGAGCTATATCGAGCGTATAAGGGCCCAGGGGCGGGATGCAAACCCGTTCTTCACGCTCATGGGGGTGGAACTTGGGACCATGGAAAAAGGATCGGCCAGGATAAGGATGCCGGTCCGGCCGGACATGATGAACGGGGAGGAATGGCTCCAGGGGGGGATCTTCACCGCTCTTGCTGACGAAGCTATGGTCCTTGCCACTTACCCACTGCTTGATCCGGAAGAGCGCATTGCCACAATCTCTGAGACAACTTCATTCCTTGCCGGGGCCCGGGAAGGTGTACTTATTGCTGAGGGGACTGTGGTAAAACGTGGGAAGAGGGTTATTTTTGCCGAAGGGGAGGTCTTTTCAGAAGGGGAAGGCCTGATACTTGCCCGGTGTTCGGCCGCGTATGCAGTAATGAAGCGCTGATCTAACGCTTCCCAGGTCCGTAGAATAAAAACTATCACCCGTAGAGTAGAATACATACACCAGAGGCCAGGAGAGCCTGGGCGGGGTAATCTTTGTGAAATACATCTTTGTTACCGGGGGGGTGATGAGCGGCCTTGGCAAGGGTATCACCGCCGCATCGATCGGGAGAATCCTCAAGAACCGTGGTTACAGCGTGACCGCGGTGAAGATCGATCCCTATCTCAATATCGATGCCGGAACCATGAACCCTGGTCAGCACGGGGAGGTATTTATACTCTCTGATGGAGGGGAAGTGGATCTTGACCTGGGCAACTATGAGCGGTTCCTGGATATCGATCTCACGTCCGATCACAATATCACCACTGGTAAGATCTACCGGAGTGTAATCGAGAAGGAAAGGAGGGGCGAGTTCCTGGGAGAGACTGTACAGATCATCCCACACATCACCGAAGAGATCAAGTCTCGCATCAGGGCTGCAGCCCATGATGCGACCGCCGGAAACGGGCAGGCTGATATATGCCTTGTCGAAGTTGGCGGAACCGTTGGAGATATTGAGAGTATGCCCTTCCTTGAGGCTGTCCGCCAGATGAGAGGGGAACTCCCCGACAAAGATACGCTCCTGATCCACGTTACCCTGTTCCCGGAAGATTCCATGGGGGATCTCAAGACAAAACCAACCCAGCACTCGGTCAAGGCACTCCGCGAACTCGGGCTGCACGCTGAAATCATCGTGGGAAGGGGAGAGCGTCCTATCGCGTCCCAGATCAAGCGGAAGATATCCGCATTTTGCGATCTCGCCCAGCAGGCGGTGATCAGCGCGGCCACGGTTCCCGATATCTACCAGGTACCGATGGAAATGGAGAAGGAAGGGATCGCCGAGGTGCTCTTCCAGTATCTCAGGCTTGATCCAAAGAGTGCTGATGCCAGCTGGTATTCCATCGTTTCACGGGAGTACACGAGCAGGGTGCATGTGGGCATCGTGAGCAAGTACGGGGTTGAGGATGTGTACATGAGTATCAAGGAAGCCCTCAAGCACGCGGGTCGGGCTCTCTCCACTGAAGTGACGATTACATGGCTCGATGCCGAGCGCTACGAGGAGTCGCAGCTCGCCGAGCTTGATGGGATCCTCATCCCCGGAGGGTTCGGACCGCGTGGGCTTGATGGCAAGATCGGGGCGCTCCGCTACGCCCGTTCCCGCCGGATCCCCCTCCTCGGCCTCTGCCTCGGCTTTCAGCTTGCCGTTGTGGAATTCTCACGAAATGTGCTTGGATGGGAGGATGCCACCAGTGCCGAGATGGGGCAGGGCCGCCACGTGATCACTCTTCTCCCCGACCAGGAAGGAATACCTGATCTTGGTGGGACAATGCGTCTTGGTAACTATCCCGTCAACCTGAAAAAAGATACCCTCGCCATGCAGATTTACGGGCAAAAAGAGATCGTGGAGCGTCATCGTCACCGTTACGAGGTAAACCCGGCGTGCATCCCCGATCTTGAGAAGGGTGGGCTGGTGTTTTCCGGCGTGTGGAAAGACCGGATGGAGATCTGCGAGATCCCGGGCCATCCTTTCTTTTTAGCCACCCAGTTCCACCCCGAATTCCGGTCACGCCCTACGAAGCCCTCTCCGCCATTTGTTGGGTTTGTGGAAGCCTGCCGGGCCCGGCGGAGCAGGAGATAGGACTGTCATGGTCAACGCAGAACGTTTCATACGTGAAACCATTGATGGGATAAGGACCGGGGCCGGGGATCACCGTGTTGTCATCGCTCTCTCGGGCGGCGTTGACAGCTCGGTCTGTGCTGCATTGGCGGCAAAAGCGATCGGAAAACGGCTAATCCCAATTTATGTTGACACCGGCCTGATGAGGAAGGGTGAAACGGAACGGATAGCCCGGATGTTCAGAGATCTGGATCTCCGTATCGTCTATGCACAGGAGGAATTCATTTCAGCTCTATCCGGAATCGTTGACCCTGAACAGAAACGGAAGGCAATTGGGGAGAGGTTCATCCGTGTATTTGAGCGGGAGGCGGAAAAATCCGGTGCCCGGTACCTGCTCCAGGGCACCATTTACCCTGACCGAATCGAGAGCGAGGGAGGGATCAAGAGCCATCACAATGTAGGTGGTTTGCCGCTGCATATGGAGTTTGAAAAGATTATCGAACCTCTCCGCGACCTCTACAAGGACGAGGTCCGGGATGTTGCCGGTGCGCTGGGGCTCCCCCCGGAAATCCAGCACCGCATGCCGTTCCCGGGCCCGGGTCTTGCCGTCCGGGTGATCGGAGAGGTGACCCGGGAGAAGCTTGATGTGGTGCGCGAAGCAAATGCCATCGTCGAAGAAGAGCTGGTCGACCGGTTCCTTCCCTGGCAGTGTTTTGCTGCGTTGCTCGGTCTTGGTACCGGTGTGAAAGATGGTAACCGGGTTCACGGGTGGATAATCTCGGTCCGGGCGGTCAACTCGCAGGATGGCATGACTGCCTGCCCACTCGATATCCCGTTTGTGGTACTCGGGCACCTCGCCTCCCGGATTACAGATGAGATTCCAAGCGTTGCTCGGGTAGTATATGATATCACCCCAAAACCTCCCGCAACCATCGAGTACGAATGAACCCAGGAGAGATGAACCCAGATGAACTATCGTGAATTAGAAGCGCAATACTACATGCCCGCTTTCTCCCGCGAGATCATGATCGAGCGGGGATTCGGATCGACTGTTTGGGATGCCGAAGGGAATGAGTATATCGATTGTGTAGCCGGCATCGCCGTCTGCAGTACCGGACACTGCCACCCCCTTGTGACAAAAGCGATTTGTGAACAGGCCAAACGCCTGATCCACTGTTCGAATCTGTACTATGTCCCTGGGCAGGCCGAACTGGCCCGGGATCTTGTCGGGATATGTGATATGCACAAGGCATTCTTTGCAAATTCCGGTGCCGAGGCAAACGACGGGGCGATCAAGCTTGCCCGGCTGTTGACCAAACGGAAGCGGTTCGTGGCCTTCACCCATGGGTTTCACGGCCGGACCCTCGGGTCGCTCTCGGTGACCCACAAACCAGCTATACGCGAACCATTTCAACCCCTCGAGCCTGCCAGCACATTCATCGAATACGGGGATTCTGACGGGCTTGAGAAGGTCATGGATGAAAGCGTGGCCGGGGTCTTCGTTGAGCCGATCCAGGGCGAGGCGGGGGTGATCATCCCTCCGGTGGAGTTCATCAGGTGCATCCGCGAGCAGTGTGATGCAACGGGGGCACTGATGATTGCCGATGAGGTCCAGACCGGTATGGGGAGGACCGGGAAGTGGCTCGCGATCCAGCATACCGGGGTGAAGCCTGATATCGTTACACTGGCTAAGGGAATCGCCAGTGGGTTTCCCATGGGGGCTCTTCTCGCCCGGCAGGATCTTGAGTTTAAGAAGGGTGAGCATGGCAGCACGTTTGCCGGCGGCCCGCTGGCCTGCGCAGCGGCACAGGCCACTTTCAGCGTTATCAGCCAGTTTCTCCCTGATGTAGAGCGGAAAGGCAGACGGTTTGCCGATTTCCTGGCCCCTTTCAGACCCCGGCAAAAAGGGCTAATGATAGGGATTTCAGTCGGCGATTCATGCCCAGCCGTCCAGAAACGTTGTGCAGAAAACGGCGTGCTGGTCAATTGCGCAGCGGATGGCAACCTTCGGCTGGTTCCGCCGCTGGTCATCACCGATGAGGAGATTGACCGGGCTGCACGTGTCATCGGCAACGCTCTTTCAGAAATCGTACAATAACTGAAAAGGGGTCTTTTATGACCCTATCTAAGTTTTATTCCAAGCAGGATCAGGGCACCGAACAGCAGCAGGATTCCCGGTACGGTGATGAAGGGGATCCCCTGGTTTCCGCCATCCGGTTTCGTAGTTTCAGGGACGGTGGTTATAGGAACAACTGGAGTCGTTGTTGTCATATTTTGCTCCATGGCTCCCCCACTTCCAGTTACGGTTGCCACGGTTGTGGGTTTTTCCGAAACCTGGTATGGTGTGGATCCGCCCCCTGCCCCCACGGTCGTGACCATGCCGGGATTTGCCGTGGTGGTCGTCATCACAGTGGTGGTTGCTACTGAAGTGCCCGGTGTTGCGGTGTTTGTCATGGATATGGCGGGCAATGTGGTGGGCGGGGTTAAGTTCTCCCTTGTTACGATCGTGACGGAAAGCGATGAAAGGATCGGGGCAATCTCATTTCCCTCATCGTCCTCGAATAGTGGATCATCGATTACTACTTCTGTGGTCCCTGCTGCCAGGCCTTTCACTGAGAGTGTGGCAAGGACAATGATTTCTGAATATCCCTCTATATCCCCCTGCAGGTCGATTGCAATAACACTTACCTCCGGGCCGGGAACACCGTCAATATCCGAGAGCACAGCCCATTCCGGCAGGGTCACCTCGGTGATCTCTCCGACCTGTGGATCCTCAACGCTGAAAGTGGCCGCATAACCTGACATACCGGCCGGTACCCGGTCGAGAATAAGGTTGACCGTTGCTACCTCTCCCGGCATCAGGGTTAGTTCTGGTTGATCGAAACTGACCACTGCCCCGGTTACCGGTCCGGCCAAAACGGCAACCGGGAGCAGGAAGAACGACATGAATAATGGAAACGGAAAAATCAGGTTGTGATCTGCCATAATCAGGTAGTTGTCTTTTCACCATGAAAGATATTTTTCCATGTGATTGTCATAATCAAAAACCGGCCAATGGAGTTATCTGATACCATGAATCATACTATTCCGGAACGCCATCCATGGCCGGAAACGATGAGAGCCCTGATGGGAGCCGGTCCAACCGGTTGATCCGGAATCTGTACCGGACCGGGGGCTATGTTTATGCCGCAAAACCCGGAGACATCGCCCGGGAGCACGGGTTTTCCAGGATCGCCCGTCTTGCAAGCAACGAGAACCCCTGGCCCCCCTCTCCCGCTGCGGTAAAGGCCGGGTGCGAAGCACTCCGTGAAGCGAACCGATACCCTGATGAGGGCATGGAGGATCTGTCGAGAACCCTTGCCAGGTTTCACGGAGATTTCTCGTTTGTCACCGGAGTTGGCATGGACGGAGTTATCGAAACCATCATCCGGACAGTTATCAATCCAGGAGATAGGGTCGCCATCTCGGTGCCCACATTCTCGTTCTACCGCCTCGCAGCTCTCGCCCAGAACGCCAAAGTGGTGGAGATACGCAGGGGGCGGGATTTCTCTATAGACACCCGGCAGTTTATCAGGGAGACACGGGATGCGAAGATATCATTTCTCTGTTCTCCAAACAATCCCACCGGGACGGTTACCCCGGTAGAGGATATCAGGGAAATCCTCTCTGTGATCAGCGGGATCCTCTTTCTTGATAATGCGTATGTTGAATTCTCCGATATCGATTACCGGCCACTTATGAACGAATTTGATAACCTGGTCATAGGGAGGACGATGTCTAAGGCCTTCGCTCTGGCAGGTGCCCGCGTGGGATATGCTTTTGTTCCCGGCTGGCTGACTCCGTTCTACCACCGGGCGGCAACTCCATTCACCCTCAATTCCATATCTGCGAGTGTGGCGTGCGGTGCATTCGCTGACCGGGAAAGAATGGATGAGTATGTATCCTACGTACGTCAGTGGAGAGAACGCATCAGACAGGAATGCCCTCTTCCATCCCCGGCCTCGGGAGCTAATTTCCTGATGTTCGATACCAGGCCGGAAAGCGGAGACGAGATGGTGCGCCTCCTTGCAGGTAAGGGGGTGATCGTCCGGTCGTGTGCAAGTTTCCCCGGCCTCCCCGACCATTACATCCGGGTGAGCATCGGGGACGTTTGGGAAAACGAGATCTTCCTTACCGCTATAAGGGGAATCTGCAGGTCGCACAGGTAAGACCGGTCAATTCACCGGCAGGCCCGATCCTGTCGGATAGGATCTGATGCATATCTCTCTCCGAAGACCTGTGAACACCGGCAACATAAATCCTGAATGGCAATGCCGTTTTTCTTGCATCATCTAGTCCCGGTGGCCGGGACCAAGCAGGCTTCCCACGCACCAGAAACAGCCTTAGCGCCTCCAGTAAAAAAATCAGTACCCGGTGTGCCTGGTTTAAGTTGGGGCTTGTAATAGTTGCGGGCACACGTTCAGCATCCCTGCCCAGGTGGTGAACGCGCTCCGGGAATAGTCTCCTGCGGATGGTTTCCTGTATGTCGGGAAACAAGGAATCAGGGCAAATAACCACGCCAATTGAGATCAACACCGGATTTTGCTGCCAGCAGGGGTATTGGAGGTAAATAACTCCGACCTGAACAGGAATTGCCATGTTATAACCATGGGAGACGACTGGCCTTGTGCATTACCGCTTATGTATACGGAGGGAATATGTAGGGGGAGCACTTAACTTTCCGGACACCAGAGCCTGAATGATCATGATGTTTGGTATCACTGGCACTCCGGGGACAGGGAAGAGTTCGGTTGCAGGTGCGCTCCGGGAGCAGGGTTTTTGCATCCTGCATCTTTCAGAAACAACCGGCATCTACGTTGTCGGAAAGGATCCGGCCCGTGATACTCTTGTGATCGATGAAGATCGTTGGGCGGCAGAGTTCGTTCCATTCGATGGTGTTGTCGAAGGCCACCTGGCTCATCTCCTCCCCTGCGACAGGATAACGGTGCTCCGGTGCCGCCCCGATATCCTCGCCACCCGGCTCCGGGAACGCGGGTACGGTGATGAAAAAGTCCGGGAGAATGCACTGGCTGAAGCGCTTGATGTTGTGCTGGTGGAAACGCTCGAAAAATTTTCCCCTGAACAGGTTTATGAACTGGATACGACAGATATGAGTATCCGGGAATGCCGGGACCGGGTCAGCGGATTTTTCAAGGGGGAGATCCCGCCACAATCCGGATTTCTCGATTGGTCTTCATACATCGGGATGATCGAATGACCCTTGATACGTTCCGCCCACACCTCGCATGGATTTACCGTCCTTTTGTCGGCATTGCTATCCGGATTGGACTAAAACCCGATATTTTCACTATCGCCGCGTTCTTCGTGGCCATCTTTGCCGGGATTGCCTTTTATTTCGGGGACGTGGTACTGGGGACATTCTTCATCATGTGCAATGCTGCATTCGATTCGATGGATGGGGCGGTTGCCCGGGCCCTGAACATCCAGAGCCGGAAAGGAGACTTCCTCGATCACGTAGTGGACCGCTATGCAGATATCTTCATCATCACCGGGATCTTTGCCGGTGGATTCGCCTCCTGGCAGATAGGCGTCTTCGCCCTTACCGGTGTGCTGATGGTCTCTTATCTAGGCACTCAGGCCCAGGCCGTCGGGATCGGCCGCTACTATGGGGGGGCCCTCGGCCGGGCTGACCGCCTGTTTCTCCTCATCATCGCCGGCATCCTGGCCATCCTTATTCCTGCAGGGATATACGGACTGTCGTACCTCGGGTGGCTCCTGGTCATTTTTGGGATTGTCGGGCATTTTACGGCATTACAGCGGTTTGTCTTCGTCTGGAAAGAGATTGATAAGAAGAAACAGGATTGACCCTGCAGACATCTGCCGGGATGGTGTGCCAACTATACCTGTCGGGTTTTTGTCTGATGGATATTTACGCAGACTAAAACCAGGAATCAAGGGTTTTCTGACCACTTTTAACTGTAAGGCTGTCGAGGGCCTTTTCAACACGATCCGGAGAGAAGTCGTAGGAATCGCAGAGCATCGTGAGCACACCTTCACGGTCAGGTTGACGCCAGGCAAGGGAGTAGTCCACAATGACCGGGGGATTTTGGAAAAATTCAAGGATCGATTCGGTATCAGTTTCGGGTATCTTTTCCGAAACTACACGTTCAAACTCTCCGTTTCTGACAAGTTTTAATGCTGTCTTGGCCCCAATCCCCCGTACCCCGGTATTGAAATCGGTGCCAACCAGGATGCCGATACGGATGAGATCTTCTCGCGAGATACGAAGGCCTGTTAGGAGCTCCGCAAGCACTATCCTCTCAGGGTTTACGGAAACTGTCCTCCCATGGAGTTTTCTCCGGCCGCTCACAGTGAGGTTGCGCACCAGCATCGGAGCTCCAAAGAGCAGCGTATCGTAGTCCTGAGAGACCACATATCGGGCATCGCCGCGCTTAACCATGTCTGCTGCCTGGGCCTCACCCTCGCTTGGCGCATCAATCCATGGCATACCGAGAAGGGAGATAAGGTTTTTTGACGTGGAAATTATCTCCTGGTCGATCCGCGAAGATGCCCGTGCATGCCTGGCAGCCTCTTCCACCTCCCCACGCTCCAGCGCTTCCTGCCACCGCTCCCGGGCCTGTTCACGGATGGAGCGGCGCTGATTGATGGTCTCCTGCTTGAATTCAGGTGGGATGCCATCGAAGACCCAGACCGGGTGGATCCCTTTCTCCATAAAGTTGACCGCCCGGAAGAGGATACCCGAGAGATGGGAAGTGACGCGTCCCGTATGGTCCATGAGCGGGGTGCCGTCCGGCTGCCTGATGATACTTAAAAACTGGTAGAGGGCATTGTGAGAATCGAGTGCTGCAACACCGGCAAGCGTCTCCCAGGAGAGCGGTGTTTTATAGTCGGCGATGATGTCCCGGAGTAAAACACCCATTCACCAATCACCGAATCCGGGACTCTTTACCGGTACACCCTTCGGGAAACCTCGTTGACCACGTCTGTGATCCGGTCAACGCTGCTGTCATACCGCTGCGCCATTTTGGCCGATATCTCCTCGAGGTTAACCCGTATCATATGTTCACGATTGGTGATGTTGCGCTCGATGAGACGGATCTTGTGATGAACGATTGCAAGCAGGCCAGCGAACGACAGCAGAATCAGGAGAACGGCAGTAATGATTTGCCACGTTGCCTGCAGCAGCGAGAAGAGCCACCAGGCCGATGCAACAATTATGATAATGAGTATTATATCCCCCAGGTACTCAGTTATATCCATGTTTTTACATGATGAGGGCCGGGTAATTAAGTTACCTGTGAATTCCGGGGTTTTTTAATGAACTGGTCGCGCCTGCTCCCCTTCATTACCATACCCGCCATGCTCGTGCTCGTGGAGGTGATTGCGCTCTCCCTATCCCTGCCAATGAAAGCTGCTGGTATCACGGCTTTTGAGGATCCCGAATCGATCACAAATCCGCTCATTTTCATTGTAATCCTCCTCGTCTTCACTGCATTCCTCCTGGTGCTCATCAGGTACCGATGGAAAAAGCTTATCGGAGCCATCATCGCCGTCTCCGTTTTCTTCACCTTCATTTATATATACGCCGGGATTACCGTATACTTCCTCGGTATTGTCCCGGGAACGATAGGCGTGACTCTGGCGCTTTCCCTCCTTTCCACTGCGCTCCTGTTCCTCTACCCGGAATGGTACATCATCGATGCCCTCGGCATTCTCATCGCTGCCGGGGCAGCTTCGATCTTTGGGATATCGCTGGGCATCATCCCGGTACTGATCCTGCTGGTCATCCTCATGGTCTATGATGCAATCTCGGTCTACAAGACCCGGCACATGGTCACACTTGCCGAAGGTGTTATCGATATCAAGTCCCCGATCCTGTTCATCGTTCCCAAGCGAAGAGGCTACAGTTTCGTGCGGGAAGGAATAGGGGGCCTGGACAGCGGTGAGCGGGCTGCCTTTGTGATCGGTATGGGGGACCTGATCATGCCTTCGATCCTGGTGGTATCGGCCAATTTCTTCATGGATACTCCCAAGCTCTCAGGATTCATCACCTTTCCGGCGCTGGGGGCGATCATCGGCTCGGTCGTAGGCCTGGTCCTGCTTCTGACCGTAGTCCAGAAGGGGAAACCCCAGGCCGGCCTCCCCCCCATCAATGGCGGAGCAATTCTCGGTTTCCTAGCCGGTTACGGCCTTTCGCTCCTGCTGTGACCGTTTCCGGAAATGGAGGAGATGATCGATCACTTCGTTGACACCCTCTCCCGTCTCGGTCGACATATTAAGGTAGCCGTCAAAATAGGCGAGGTCTGATTTGTTTACCACCGCCACCACTGGTTTATCGACCAGCGCTTCAATATCGTGGAGGAGCCTGACCTGTTCCTCGATGGAATATCCGCAATGTTCGCTCGCATCGAGGATACAGAGAATAACATCTGCGAGGTTGATGATGGCGGTCATCGCCTGTCGCTCAATTGCGTTTCGCTCTTCCGGAGCACGCTCAAGGAGTCCGGGAGTGTCGATGAACTGGATCCGCTCATCGCCCACCATCCGGTGACCGACAATAATGCCCCGGGTGGTAAACGGGTAGGAAGCAACCTCCGGGTCCGCAGAGGATACCAGGCGGATGAAGGATGATTTTCCGACGTTGGGATATCCGGCGACCACTACGGTGAATTCGTCAGATACATGCGGGAGCTTCCTGACGACGTTTCGAATCTCGTTGAGGAACAGGAGATCTTCATCGATCTGGTGGACGACAGAAGAGAGTCGCGCTACAGCACGTTTGCGCAGAACTGCAGTATCCTCGGCCTTTCTGGTCTGGTATGCAAGGCCCGGTCCGTGAGTCCTTGCCCACCGTGCTGCCCACCCGATCGCCCCAAGCGATTTTTTAACCCGGTCAAGACCCCACATGATATCCACGATATCGCGGTAGAAAGGGGGGATCTCGTTCAATTCCGGAAAGGATCGCACAATCCGTACAAGCCGGTCATGGATTGCCTGGCTCACCGCCCTGACAAATTCCTCGTTTGCCCGGTCCTTGTTCTTTTTTAGCCTCATCTTTAATGCTGCCCGCCGAAGGCACCGATCGAGGATCTCATCGGCGGTCGGCACCGTGGGGATTCTTTCAAATTCCACCGGAATTCAACCCAATCAATATATATGCAAAATCATATGATAAACCAATATGGATTTATCCCTCATCCAGAAGGATATCCTGGTCGCGCTCATCAGCCTCTATCACCAGCACTCCCATCCCATCAAGGGCGAGGAGATTGCCGAAGTCATCCGGAGGAATCCCGGCACCGTCCGAAACCAGATGCAGGCCCTCAAGACAATTGGGCTGGTGGACGGCATTCCCGGCCCGAAAGGAGGCTACAATCCCACGGAACGGGCCTATCGCGAGCTGAACCTTGAGCTCTCCGGGGGTGAGTACGATGTACCGATATCCCGTGATGGTGAGGTTGTGGTTGGTGTAAACGTGGTCGAGGTTGCATTCACCACGCTATGCCACCCGGACGTCTGCCATGCGAGCGTGCGGGTGATGGGAAGCCTCCGGGGCTTTGAGATCGGTGACAATCTCACGATCGGCCCTACCCCGGTCAACCGCCTCCTGATCAGGGGAGAGGTCTATGGGAAGGACGAAGTCTCAAGGTCACTCCTCATCTCGACCTATGAAATGATCTCACTTCCCAAGAAACAGATCCGTTACTACATGAGCAGTCCCCTTCTCACCCTCCGGAAGCACGATACGCTGGCCGATGCTGCCTCCCTCTTTTCCAGGCACCATATCCACGGGGCTCCGGTCATGGAGGGCGATGACCTTGCGGGAATCGTGACCATGAGCGACATTGCCAAAGCCATTGGAGAGGGAAAACCCCTCACGAAACACGTCTCTTCGGTCATGACCACCGATGTCGAAAAAGCCCCCTCGACCATCTATCTCTTCGAGGTAATCCGCCGGTTCAAGGAGCGGAAGATCGGGAGGCTTGTGGTCATGGATGGGGATCGGCCGGTTGGAATCCTGACCCAGTCAGATATTATCCGTCAGTTCCCCTCGTTGTAGGGAAGGAGGATTGCGGGTATCCGGAAGGAAGGGAATGGATCCCAAAATAAATCGGAACAGAATGATTTCTCATCGATTCCGGCCCGGTTCAGTGAACCACAATCCATCCGGACGTTTTGTAACATATTTAAATATTTGTAACTCAACAGTTCTCTTATGGCCAGAGTGTTAGCCCGCAGCCTTTCCAAGAAGAAGATCGTTACCAATGAGGGGAAGATGATCGGGACCCTCCGAAACCTCGTTGTCGATTTTAATACTGGTCTGGTGGTGGACCTCATTATCTACCCCGATCCGTCGTTCGATACCACAGGTTACCGGATGGAAGGTGATCGCCTGTTCATCACCTTTGAAGCGGTCAAGGACATCAAGGACTATATCGTCGTAGACCGTTATCTGTCAAGAAAATAGGGTCTGTACCGGGTGAGGGCCTCGATAAACCCTTCACCATAGTTTTTTTGCGAGACCCATGTGGCGGCTGCGGCCAACACCTCAGGAGCATTCCTGACCGCCACCCCGATTCCTGCATTTTTGATAAGGTCGATATCGTTTTCAGCGTCGCCCACTGCCAGGAAATCAGCAGGATTGAGCCCGAGATCACGCGTGAGAGAGAGAAATGCATGGCCTTTACTGATCCCACGGGCCTGGATATGGATTGCAAAACCGGTATCGATGATTTCTACCGGGAAATCCTGCACGATCTCCCGTATCCTGCCGGGATGAACTGTCCGGGCAAAAGCCTGGTCGGCAAACCGGTAGGTGGGGCTATACAAATCGAGGGCAATGCCCTCCTTCTGGCAGAACATGGTGATGGCACCGAGTGCTTCGCGGACAACAGACTGATCGCCGAGGATGCGAAGATCTCCGGTATATCCTGCCCGGTAGACCCCGCCGTTCTCTGCGATGAAGCTTCCCTGGGTTCCGATCATTCGCGAAACTGCATCCATGAAGCAGGACGTATTGCCACTGGCAAGCACCACCTCCACGCCACAGTCGCACAGCTCCCGCAGGGCCGAGATGGCACCGGTGTGGATCCTCCGGTGCCGGTCGGTTATTGTTCCATCGATATCGGTGACGAGCCCTTTCAGCACGATCTGAGTCCTGCCTCCTCTACCATGAACGGCGCCTCGCCTTCAGGGAGGTTCGGGCTGTCTACCAGGCGTGCGATCCGTTTCCCGCCCTTGCTCTTCCTAAGGTAGATACGGAAAGTTGCGGTGTGGCCAACGATGTTTCCACCGATGGGCTTGGTGGGGTCTCCGAAGAAAACCGCCGGGTTGGAGAGCACCTGGTTGGTGACCAGGCCGACCGCGTTGTTCTCATCGCACAGCTTGAAAAGGTCATGCAGGTGGCGATTCAGCTTTTGCTGCCGTGTGGCAAGTGTCCCCCTCCCGGCATACTCGGCGCGGAAGTGTGACGTGAGCGAGTCGATGACGAAGAGCTTGACAGGCTTGTCGGTGGTCCGCAGCTCTGCAGCCCGTTCACGTGCAGTCTCAACCATCAGCATCTGGTGATCGGAAGTATGGGCCCTGGCCACGTGGATGTTTGCAAGGAAATCCTGCGGGTCGGCATCGATCTCAAGGCCATGGACCATCTGCTCGATACGCTCAGGCCGGAAGGTATTTTCGGTATCGATATAGATAGCGCTCCCGTTGAGGCCTCCGTCCTCTTCGGGGAGTTGGACATTGACTGCCATCTGGTGGACGATCTGGCTTTTACCCGAACCGAACTCACCATAGAGTTCGGTGATGGCCTGGGTTTCCATCCCCCCGCCCAGGAGTTCATCGAGCTCGGGGACGAGGGTCCTGAGCTTCCGGATCTCCTTCCGCTGCTCGAACACGTCCTTCCCGGTCCGAAATCCGCCAATATCCACCAGTGCGCGGGCGGACTTGATCATCTTCTTTGCAACCGATTCCCCAATCTCTGCAGTTTCTGCCAGTTCGGCGGGAGAGGCTGTGGCAACGCTCTCCACGGTAACGAACCCGGCTTCGCGGAGCTTCTCTGCGGTCGTTGGCCCGACACCGGGGAGATCTTCAAGGTCCAGGGGTCCATTGGTCATCGTGTAGTCACCTCTGACAGAGAGAGCGTGGTATACCCTGTCATATATCTTGGCGGCCGTGCAGCGTGAAAGTATTGTCGGCGCCCATACCGGTAACCGCGTGTATCCGCTCCCTGACCGCTGCAGGGTCCGGTTCCCGCTCTTCAACAGAGATCGCAGTGATCCGATCCCCTGAGCGGGTCCCGCGGACCAGGACTTCATGCCCGTGGGGATGCTCTCCGGAAAGAAGGAACCTTTCACGCCCATCATCGAGGAATGTCCCTTCCCGGGTAACGATGATCGTTCCATCCATCTCTATCTCCTGGGCTGCTGAAGGGGGCTGCACCCTGATAAATCCGCCTGCCCCGACATGCAGCTCGAGCCCGCCATCCCGCCCTGTCCTGCCGGACCCGTGGTAAATGGTGATGCGATCACCAGCGACAAGGGGGATGAGGGCCCGGTCACCCCAGAAGACCACTCTGAGGTCGGAAGCCGATGCGGTAATAACGAGGTTCCGGACATGGTTCGGCCGGCCATCCCGGGTAGTGAATGCCCATGGGGGCTGGGCGGATGCAACGATACCTTCGATTGAGAACATCCCGCCCTCCCGGACATCACCAGGGGTGTTGAACACGAAGGAACACGTGTGCGATGCGGGCGAAATCGCACTCCGTTCATCGATGCCATACTCCGTTCCTGTAGTCCGCTGCTTCACCACGGCCCCCCCGATTCTGATGCATAACCCTTCCTGCACGCCAGCCAGGAGAGAAGGATCCCAGGACACGATCCTGGCAGTGCTCGTGCCATCATAGATACAGCCCTCGATCATCCCGCCGGCAGACCCATCCCTTCGGGTGATGGTACGCGGCTCTCCGAGAAAGAGAACCAAACCCTCAACATCGGCCCGTTCCGCAGGTCGGTACTGGGGCTGGACTGTTGTTCCACACGAAATTTCGATGGGTGATTTCCGGAGAGCAAGCACCGTGATATCCCCCGGGCGTCCTCCCCGCTTCCCGATTATTTCAAGCACATCGCCCTCCTCTATCTCTGCAACGGCGGCAGCCTTTTCATCCCATAGGATCGCCCGTGCCTGACCAGTCTCATCTCCGAGTATAACATGGGCCACCCATCCTTTCTCACCATCCTTGCGGGTAAACTCCCGCGGAGGGGAGATCGTGATGACCCTGCCAAAAAAAGATGAGAGGGTAGATCCGGTCGAGAGGTCACGGATCTTGACATGCTCCCGGCCAAGGTCGTGTACCACGACCATCGCAGCGGTGACATCGTCGAGAAGATCGCCGCATTCCTGTATCTTTTCTTCGACACGCCGTTCGAACTCATCGCGGCTGATCAGGTCGTCCACGAGGGCATAGTGGAACTGCACTTCCGATTATCCCCCGCTAGCGACCCCGCTCCTGCCAGGGGGGGGTTTCCATGGTCCGTATCAGGTCGCCGATATCCTCCCCCCTCCGCATGAGGGCAGCAGAGCGACCCTTCAGAATAATCTCTGGGCACCGTGGCCTGCTGTTATATTGGGAGGACATGGCAAACCCGTAAGCGCCGGCATCGAGCACAGCGATCAGATCTCCTGCAGCGAGTTCTGGAAGCAGCCGATCGTGAGCAAGGATATCACCAGACTCGCAGATCGGCCCGGCAACGGTGCAGGTGACCTTCCTTTCCTGCCCGGCCCTGTTTGCCGCAATCACTTCATGCCAGGAATCATACATCGCCGGCCTCACGAGAAGGTTGAACCCGGCATCAACGTTGACGAAGTTCCGGTGTGCCGGCTTGACCGAGTTGACTCCGGCAAGAAGGAGGGTCGAATCGGCAACCAGCGACCGGCCTGGCTCGATCCAGAGCTCCGGGCTGATTCCTGCCTCGCGGATGCCCTGCCTGAACAGCGGTATGACAGCACGGGCATAATCGGCAGGGTTGGGGGATCGTTCTCCTTCACCGCGATGGTAGGGAATGCCAAGGCCTCCGCCGAGGTCGACAAATTCCAGCCGGACTCCCATTCCGGTGATCTCCCGCACTATTTTCATCATCACCTCACAGGCCCGCGCAAACGGTTCCACGTCTAGGATCTGGGATCCGATGTGGCAGTGGATCCCAACCGGGTCGATATGGGCACATGAAAGGGCTTCCCTATAGGCAGTCGGGATCAGGTGATGGGCAATTCCGAACTTGCTTGTGGCAAGACCTGTGGCGATCTTCGGGTGGGTGGGGACATCGATTGCGGGATTGACTCTGAACGCGATCCGGGCTGTTTTTCCGGCTGCTGCGGCAACGGCCTCGAGCTGCCCGAGCTCGTCAAACGAGTCCACCGAGACAGGCACTCCTCTCTCAACAGCCAGGGCGAGGTCGGACCGGCTCTTCGAGCTCCCGTTGAAGAGGAGGGTTCCCGGCTGCATTCCCGCAGCTAGGGCAAGGTGGAGTTCCCCGGATGAAAAGACATCGGCACCGGCCCCGAGTGCTGCCAGGGCCCGGAGCACCGCGAGGTTGCCGTTTGCCTTGGCTGCATAGAGAATCCGCACCCGGGGATATTCTGCAGAGAGCGCATCGCGGCAGGCCATGTAGCAGGCTTCAATCCTGTCCTGATCGGTCACGTAGAGCGGGGTGCCCCATGTCCGGGCTAGTTCCACGGTATCATGTTCCCCAATCCAGAGATGATCGTGCCGGATGGTAATGTGCGGCGGAAGGTTCACTGGGAGAGCCTCCTCAGCCGTTCGATCGCCTCCCGGATCCGCTCTGTTGACCGCGTGAGGGCGAAACGCACATAACCATCACCGCCGTTCCCAAACCCGATACCCGGGGTGACCACGATCCCAGCCTCGTTCAGGAGCCGGGTGGCAAACTCCATGCAGTCCTCGACAGGCATCCAGACATAGAAGGTCGCTTTCGGCGGGTTGACGGTATACCCGAGCGACCGGAGCCCGCTAACAAGGGTATCCCGCCGCTCCTCATATATCCGGCAGGCCTCCCTGACACAGTCCTGCGGGCCGGAGAGCGCTGCGATGGCGGCATGCTGGATAGCATCAAACACACCGGAATCGACATTGGCCTTGACCCTTGAGAGACCGGCGATGATCCCGGCATTCCCGCAGGCCATCCCGATCCGCCACCCGGTCATGTTGTAAGTCTTGGAAAGAGAGTGCATCTCCACAGACACCTCCATGGCACCGCGTGTTGAAAGGAATGACGGCGCCTGGTAGCCATCGTAAGCGATCTCGGAATATGCATTATCATGGACGATGATCAGGTCGTTATCCGTGGCAAAATCGACTGCCTCCTCGAAAAATCCCGGGAGGGTGATTGCCGACGTAGGGTTGTTCGGATAGTTTAGAAACATCAGCCGGGCCTTCCGGACAATATCCCCCGGGATGGCTGCGAGGTCAGGGAGGAAGTCCCGCTCCGGTAAAAGGGGCATCTCGTGGACGCTTCCTTCGGCAAAAAGGGTTGATGTCCGGTATACCGGGTAACCTGGGCTCGGGGCAAGGACATAGTCTCCGCGATTGATGAATGCCTCGGGAATATGGGCGATCCCATCCTTTGAGCCCATCAGGGCCAGGACTTCCTTCTTCGGATCGAGCTTTACACCGAACCGGGCGGAGTACCAGCGGGAGACTGCGGCCCGGTATTGTTCCATCCCGGCATACGACGGATAGTGGTGATTCCGGGGGTCCTTTGCCGCCCGGCACAGGGCATCCACGATATGGGGAGGTGTGGGGAGATCGGGGTCCCCGACACCAAAGTCGATCACATCAACGCCACGTGCTATCTGGGCGGCCTTGAGCTCTTCTATTCGCGCAAAGAGGTAGGGGGGAAGGTCCCCCATCCGTTCCGCGTACATGCGGGTACGTATTCTTTTCCGGCACACATTAAGATGACCCGCAAGGAAGATGACTGCCGGAAAACCTCGTGACCGAAGGAATATAATCTGTGGCCCGCAATGGAGGAATGTACAGAAATGGGGAGCATGCCGTGTGAACCGATCGTTGTTCTTGCTACCGCAGGAAGAGCGGAGGCTGAAGTCATAGCACGAACCCTGGTATCAGAAGGTTATGCAGCCTGTGTGAACGTCATTGATGCCATTTCGTTCTACAAGTGGGAAGGTGAGCTGTGCGAGCACCCAGAGCAGCTCCTCATAATCAAGACTACACGGGACCATGGTGATGCGACAATTGACCGGATCCGCGAGCTTCATTCCTATGATCTGCCGGAGATGCTACTGCTGCCGGTAGTTGGAGGATATCCCCCCTATCTCCAGTGGCTTTGCAAGGAGGTCCGGCAATGAGAACGATAAAGCATAGCGGGTTTCAGGTCATTGATGAACAGGTTTCCGGAATTGACGACACCATCGTGCGGGAGGAGCGATTCAGCCTCGTGTTGAACGGGATCCGGGTTCTCGACATGGTGGCAAGCGGGGAGCACCTGCGTGAACTGGGGGCAGGTTTCGTCATCACCCAGGGGCTGTCGAAAAAGATCAGAGCCGTGTCGGTGGAAGGAAACGAGATCCTCGTATCCGCGCCGCTGGAAGAATCCTGTGAGCGCGAGATAGAGACAACCGGGGCCGTGGGGTTCCGGTGCAGACCTCCCGAACCTGTCCTGTCCCGCTGTTGTATCACCATTCCCGAAGTCTTTGCCATCACCGGTGAGATCGTGACCGACCTATGGCAACGGACAGGGGGTGTTCACTGTTCTGTCCTTGCCCGCGATGGTGATATCCTGTTCAGGGCAAGCGATGTCGGGAGACACAACACCGTTGACAAGGTAATCGGCCATGGTGTGCTGAACGGGGTCGATCTTTCGGAGTGTGCCGTGGGTTGCACAGGGAGACAACCCCGGGACATGGTAATCAAGTATGCCAATGCCGGAGTCCCTATCATCATCTCAAGGGCTGCATCAACCGACCAGGGCATTGCAACCGCCGATAAGTTCGGTATCACCCTGATCTGTTTCTCACGGAACGAACGGTTCACGGTCTACACCCATCCCTGCAGAGTCAGCGGGGTTGTCCCCCTGTAGCATGCAAAGGACAAAACACCTTCGGAAAAGCAGATGAAGGCCGATGGCTAAAAGGGTACCAGTATGATCAGAGAGAACGTGGCGGGTGGAAAGCAGGCCGTTCTTGTCCTTGGCTGCCCGCAGGTCCCGGTGCAGACCAGCATCGCACTCTACCTTGCGGCACACCTCAGGAAAAAAGGGGTTGTCCCGGTTATTGCCGGCAACCGGGCGGCCCGGCTGAATGCCGAAGTATCTGACCCCGACCGCCATTATACCGGGACATTTATCGACCTGGACCGGTTCATCGAAGACCTTGCGGATGGGAAAAGCCGGTTTAACTATTATTTCACCTTTATCCATAACGATGCCGGGATCAGCTATGCGGCAACGGTACATTCCCTGACTGGAGCAACGGTTGTCGGGCTTATTTACGGAGAACATTTCCAGGAAGTGGCGGATGCCATCGATTTCCCCTGCGAAAAGATCGCGGCACATGCGGTGCACAACCCGATGCCGCTGAAGAAAAAGATCGACGAGGTGCTTCCATGGGTTGTCTCGAATCTCTGAACTATGAAGTCGTCCTGCAGGGCGCCAGCTTCAAGGAGTGCAGGGACTATGTCAGGACCCGCTGCAGTGAATATTACGATGTGGATCCAGGATTCCGAATCTTTGAAAAAGCAGTGATAGGTGTTCCTCCTGTCTCGATCGGCCTCGATGGTGATACCATCACATTCCCCTACACCAAGCCATGCTACGGGACATTCCTGGTGCGGGTACAGGAACCAGATGAGGCAGACCGGATCAGGCGCACTGCTCCAGGCAGAAAGAAATAAATCAATTACATACTCGTTTTTCTGAAATCCCGCGATTTCCCGGAATATATATCAACTCTCCCGGTTACCAGTGTATCAGGAGGAGGTTATGGCTGACCTGTCGGTTCTCACAGGGGGCAGGGCCGGTGATGGCATCAACAGTGCCGGGCTGCTCGTCTCCCATCTCTTCAACCGGATGGGATATTTCCCGTACATGTATTTCGATTATCCATCGCTCATCAAGGGAGGGCATAATTTTACCATCACCCGGGCGTCCGATATGCCGGTTGGCGCATGCCGGGAACGAATAGATGTAATGCTTGCCCTGAACCAGGATACCATCGATCTACACCGCGATCTCATGCACGATGAAACGGTGGTGATATACGACAGCGGAAGAGCGACCGCGGAAGGGCAGGGTGTCCCGGTGCAGGAGATCCTATCCGAGGAACAGGCACCCGCAGTAATGGGGAATTCATGCATGATCGGGGCATTTTCCGGTGCCACCGGCATACCGTTCCACATTGTGGAGGAGGTATTTACGCGGCAGATCCCACGGGGGCTTGAGAAGAATATTGCTGTCGCCCGGAGGGGTTACGGAGTGGTGAAACAGGTACGCACCATTGAACCGGGGACCGGAGAGCCACTCCCCCTTGTCTCGGGAAACGAAGCAATCGGCCTCGGACTCCTGCATGGAGGCCTCGATGCATTCGTTGCCTACCCGATGACCCCGACCTCAAACCTTCTTCATTTCCTGGCCGGGATGGCAGAGGAGCACCCCCTGACTGTGGTGCATCCTGAAAACGAGATAGCGGTCATCCTTATGGCCCATGGTCTTGCCTATGCCGGGAAAAAAACAGCGGTCGGAACTTCCGGCGGAGGGTTCTGTCTGATGACCGAGAGTATCTCGATGTCCGGCACAAACGAGGTGCCGGTTGTGGTGGTCATGGGACAGCGAACCGGCCCAAGCACCGGTCTTCCGACCTACACAGGCCAGACTGATCTCCACTTCGTGCTCCATGCCGGTCAGGGAGAGTTCCCACGGCTGGTGGTAGCCCCCGGGGACATTACCCAGGCCTGTATCTGGTCAGCCCGGGCTCTCTCTCTGGCCTGGTCCTGCCAGGTACCGGCCATCATCCTGGCAGACAAGACGCTCTGCGAAGGTATAACACCCCTCCAGAACGGGGCATTTCCACCCCTGCCTTCCGAAGAACGTCCGGATGCTCCTTCCGGACGGGAATATCACCGTTATTCCTTCACCGAAAACGGGATCTCTCCGATGCTGTACCCACCAGTCCCCGGGTCGGTGATTAAAGTGAACAGTTACATTCACGATGAAGCGGGGATAACCACCGAGCGATCCGATCTCACCACCAGGATGACCGATAAGCGGATTCTTAAGGAAAAGACCCTTCGCGCCCGGACTGAGTCGCTCTCGCCCGTGGAAGTATTTGGCCGGGACCATGCTCCCATCACCATCCTGTGCTGGGGCTCCACGCTCCCGGGCTGTCGTGAAGTTGCCGGAACCCTTGGCTTCCGCGTAGTCCAGCCGGTAGTGCTCTCCCCGTTCCCCGTCAATCAGCTGAAGACTGCCCTGTCCGGATCGGAACGGATCATTGCAATCGAGGAGAATGCGCTTGGCCAGCTCGTAATGCTCTGTGCCCGGAACGGGATTTCGGTGGATGAGGCCATCCTGAAGTATGACGGCCGGCCCTTTTCCATTGAAGAGCTGGAACGCAGGCTTTCGGAGGTGACCTGAAAATGAGCAGGACGCTGATAACCGATGCACAGAACACGTGGTGCCCGGGATGCGGGAACTTCACCATACAGTTCGCGCTGCGAAATGCCATCCAGAACCTTGTGAAAGAGGGTGTCCCGCTCGAGACCATAGTGCTCGTGACCGGGATTGGATGTCATGCCAAGATGGCCGATTACCTGAACATCAACAGCTTCTACTCTATACATGGGAGAACCATCCCTGTTGCAACCGGGATCAAGCTTGCCAACCCCGAACTCACCGTCCTCTGCTGCACCGGGGACGGAGACGCCTATGCCGAGGGACTGGATCACCTCGTTTTTGCCGCAAAGCGGAACTCCCATATAACAGTCATTGTCCATAACAACCGCGTATACGGGTTGACCACCGGTCAGTATACCCCCACCTCACCACTCGGTTTCAGGGGGCGTTCCACTCCGGGGGGAACAATCGAGGCTCCCTTCAATCCTCTCTCGCTGATGCTTACCAGCGGGGCAGGTTTCGTGGCAAGGGGTACCAGCAGGAAGATGAGAGAGCTGGAAGATCTCATCTCTCAGGGGCTGCGTCACCGGGGATTTGCATTTATCGATGTGCTCCAGGTCTGCGCAACTTATTTCAACACAAGCGAGGTCTATGACCGGCAGGGTTATGCCCTTTCTGATCACGATCCTGCCGATTTTGAAGCTGCATGCCGCAAGGCGCAGGAATGGGATTATAACAGGGACGCTCCGATCGCATTAGGTCTCTTCTTCCGCCAGGAAAAACCGGTTTTCGAAGAGCAGTTTCCCCGTCGTAGCATGACCCCGGTGGACCGTGGGAAGGCTATACAGGCAATCCTTGATGCGAAACGGTGATCAGTGGATGTAGGGAACATGAATAACCAGAACCTGTTCGAGATGGTCAAACAGCACCTCTGCTCCTGTTCCGCTGACCTTGCTCTCTCGCCTAGCGTGGAGGCAGTCCTGAAGCTCCCGGTACGGGAACTCCACGTCTCGATACCGGTCAGGATGGACAACGGGACAATCCAGGCATTCCAGGGGTTCCGTGTCCAGTACAACGATGCGCTCGGCCCTGCCAAGGGAGGGATACGCTTCCACCCAGACGAAACTATCGATACCATCCGGGGTCTTGCCTCCCTGATGACCTGGAAGTGCGCCCTCCATAACCTCCCGCTAGGCGGCGCAAAGGGAGGGGTGATCTGCAACCCGAAGGAGATGTCAGTGGCCGAGCTCGAACGCCTCTCCCGGGCCTATATCCAGGCCATTTACCACATTATTGGTCCTGACCGTGACATCCCGGCTCCTGACCTGTATACCGATGCCCGGACAATGGCCTGGATGATGGACGAGTATTCCCGGATCGCCCAGAAGACCACGTTTGGGGTGATAACCGGCAAACCGGTCAGCCTTGGGGGATCCGAGGGACGGGAAACCGCCACGGCAATGGGCGGCTGGTTTGTCATACGTGAAGCCGCCCGGGATAACAGCCTCGATCTCCGTGGAGCCCGTGTCGCGATCCAGGGGTTCGGTAATGTAGGAGCCCCTGCTGCCCTGATCGGGCAGGAGCAATTCGGCTGCAGGATTGTGGCTGTCAGTGACAGCAGTGGAGGCATCTTTGCCGAAGATGGCCTCGCTGTCCGGGCACTTGTCTCCCACAAGAAGAAGTCCGGCCGGGTGCATGACTTCCCTGGTGCACGGAATATCACCAACAACGATCTCCTGGAACTCGAATGCGATATCCTGATCCCTGCCGCGCTCGAAAACGTGATCACCATGGCCAATGCCGGGAAGGTTGCAGCAAAAATGGTGGCCGAATTTGCAAACGGACCTGTAGGCACTGGTGCTGATGAAATCCTGCATGGGAACGGTATCCCGGTTATCCCGGATTTTCTCTGTAATGGCGGGGGGGTGATTGTCTCATATTTCGAGATGGTCCAAAACGCCAATTTCGACCACTGGGATGAGAAAGAGGTCTTCCGGCGGCTCGAGAAAAAGATGATCGAGGCATACCGATCGGTGCGGGTTCTCTCGTCCCAAAACCAGGTTCCTATGCGACAGGCGGCTTACTCGATCGCTGTCAGCCGGGTTGTTCAAGCGATGCATATGAGGGGATGGATTTGAGGCGGCATGGAGGCCGGGTCGTTGACGCTCCACCCCGACACAGATGGGAAATAGGATACTATATTGAGACATTTCGGACACAGAACGGAATATGACAGGATATCATGATGGCACTGCCAGCGTCTGCTGAGGTTTTCGCATGGGTGGTCCTCCCCCTCATGATCTTCTCTTTCCGCATATGCGATGTGAGCCTCGGGACACTCCGGGTCATTTTTATCGCCCGGGGTTTCAAGTATATCGCCCCCGTTATCGGGTTCTTCGAAGTTATCATCTGGCTGATCGCCATCGGGCAGGTTATGTCCAATATCAGCAACGTAGCATCTTATATTGCCTACGGCGGCGGATTTGCCACCGGGACGTTCATCGGCATGAAGGTCGAGGAGCGTCTTCGCCTTGGGACCGTAGTAGTCCGGGTGATATCTCCGGAGGATGTCACCCCGCTGGTCGCATACCTGAGACAGAGGAGTTTCGGGGTCACGATTGCCGATGGAGAGGGATCGAAGGGGAAGGTGAAGATTATCCTCTCGGTCATAAAGCGCCAGGATCTGGAAGAAGTAATCACCGGTATAAGGCTGTTCCTCCCGAAGGCATTTTATTCTGTAGAGGATATAAAAACTGTCGCTGAAGGAGTCTTCCCTGAGAAACGATCGGCACTCCTCCTGTTCGGTTACCGCGACCCCTTTGGGTATTTTCGGAAAGGGAAATAGAATGGTGCTGGTTTCAGGCTACCCTGTCACGCTTGAGTCCTCGGAGATATTTTTCCCGAACGGGGAGGATGGAAGGTCTTCATTTTCGTTGCCGGCAATCCGGCAGTCCTCGATAAGCTCTTCGTAATCGTCGAACCAGAATGCCGATGGATTGCTCCGGAAAACCATGAACCGCCCCACGTCCTTGGGATGTGCTGCCTGGTGGTACTTGAAGTAGACGGCTTCGGAAGTCCTGCCCACAACCTCGATCTTGCCTGTTGCATGCGACATCACAAAGCGGGCACGCTTGGCCAGCCCTGAACAGCCAACCTTCGCCCGCTCGAATATTTCATAGGCTTCTTCGAGTGGCAGCTCAAAATGCCGGTTTCCAAGTGTAGGGCGACATTGAAAAACGTAATATGGCGCGACCCCTACGAAGGAGAGCTTACGGAAGAGCTCGGTAAGGACATCGGGATCGCTGTTAATTCCCCGGATGATTGGAGTCTGGTTGACGATGATAGCCCCTGCATCGCGGAGTCGGTCGAGTGCTTCGATGGCCTGGGGTGTGAATTCCCGCGGGTGGTTGAAATGGGCCATGAGGTAGATCCGTTTCTCGCTTGTAGAATAAGTCCGGATCATCTCAAGGAGAGAGGGGTCATTCAGGATTCGGTGCGGATTGAATGCCACCATCTTGCTCCCGATTCTGATGATTTTGACATGTTCTATCGATCTGAGGCTGGCAATGAGCGATGAAAGCCGGCTCGTTGCAAGGATGAGCGGATCGCCTCCGGTGAGAAGGACATTGGTGATCCCGGGGTGGTTCCTTATGTAATCTATTCCCTGTGAATAATCCCGTACAGTCTCATCGATCTCGTTAAAAAAGAGCCGTTTTCTGAAGCAGAACCGGCAGAATGAGCCGCATACATCAACAACGAGGAAGAGTGCGGTCTGTGGATACTTGTGCTGCACTCCAGGCGCTACGGTATAGGTCTTTTCTGATGAAGCATCAAGTGCCCCCCACTCTTCCAGCTCCCTGATATCCGGGATCACTACCTTCCTGATGGGATCATCAGGGTCGTCCCATTCGATGAGCGATGCATAATATTCATTCGTTCTGAAGGCAAATTTCCGGGTTACCTCTTCAAGGGAGAGACGCTCTTCCTGCGAAAGCCTTTTTAACTGGTCGATTCTGGTGAGATATTTTATAGTCAACTCCTCCGTGAAATGTGCTCCAGGTTCCTGTCCGGACAAAACTTGTATTACTGAAAACCTATTCTTTATCCTGTGACAGCCGTAATGGAACCTGGAAGGCGTTTTATAATTTCAATCAAAATACTTAAGACTTTTTGTTAGTGGAAAAGAATTCCTCTGGGAATCGGCCAGATTGGCATACAACATTGCAGTGCAGAACTGAAGGCGCGAATTGCTTGGAAAACCTGCATTAGGTTTAATACTGGAGAATTGTTTTCTACATTTAGTGAACAGGATGGACACATTTGAACAGGCAATGGATGCCATGTCGAAGATGGACAAGGATGAGCAGTCGAAAAAAATCGGGAGCATGAAGGACATGTGTATCTGCCCAAAATGCCCGAGCTATACTTCCTGCGCAAAGAATGCAAAAGAGCTTCTCTTTTGCGCCACAGGGAAGAGCTTCATGTGCATCGACCAGGAAAAAGGATGCATATGTCCTGGTTGCCCGGTTACAAAGCAGCTCGGTCTGAAAAACAAGTTCTTCTGCACGAAAGGATCTGAGAAGGCCCAGCGCTATGAGCACACCATCTGGGGCGCATCGCTAGTAAGGTGACCCTGGCAGAATCCCTCCTCTCCTTTTTTCCGGTTATCAACTCTCGCCTTTCAGCCAGGCACTTACCGGGCCGGATCGACATGGCAGTGCCGTAATCATCATACAGCTGGTATTCCGGAGGTTCATCTGACCGATAATCCGGACGTGTAGCCGGCTGGTGGTCGCTCCGGGACAGATCTTTGGAGGAATCAGGATGACAGAAACCAGGTTCCATCTCCCTTCCGGATGCCGGAAAAGCAAGGGTGTGCCTTGAAGATTCTGCCAGGAAACAGGCTGTGCGCTGCATCTGTCCGCGGGACAACATTCCCTCAGGCAGTGAGGTTCACGGCTTTTACGATGAAGTTGAAGATTCGATAAAGCGAAGCGCATTCCAAAGGAACTATCGTCACAGCCCGGAAAAATGCAACGGCCTTCCAGCACGTTGAGAAACCAGTGAGCAGGAAAGAGGAATGGCTGGAACAGGTCAGACCGGCAGAGTACCGTCAGGAATTCTCCTGACAAGGTCTTCGCCTTCACTTGACGGATCGTTCACCCGGCGGGAGACAGGATAAGCTTCGAGGAGCCCGGCCGGGTAAGGTTTGAGCAGTTCCCGGAGTGTTTCGTCAGGGATCCAGCCGGGTTCAAGCCACCGGTTCTCATCCTCTTCCAAAAGCAACGCCGGCATCCGGTCATGGTAGGAAGATACAAGGCTGTTTGGCTCTGTGGTGATAATCGTGAAGGTCCGGAGCCTGCTTCCATCAGTAGCCTTCCAGGTATCGTATAGTCCGGCAATCGCCATTAGCCGGTTGTCCTTCCGGTGAAAGTAATAGGGATCTGTTTTTTTCCCGGATTTTTTCCACTCGTAAAACCCGTTCGCCGGGACAAGGCAGCGGGTATACCTCAATGGATCCCGGAACGATGGGCGCTCTGCAAGGCTCTCGCACCGGGCATTGATTGGGCGCCGGGTTGTGGCTGGATCACGTGCCCAGTGCGGGACCAGGCCCCAGACCATCTCCGTAATGAGCCGCGCATCCTCCTCCAGTATAATGACAGGGACCGGCTGCGAAGGGGCGATGTTATACCGGGGCTCGATTTGGACCTCCGTTCTGGTAACCCCGAACCGCTCCGGGAGCCCGATGGTCACAGTGATGGTGAAGCGGCCGCACATGGGGATCACCCGACCCCGCCATTTCTGCCAGTATCAGGGGGGAGTCCCAGTATACCGGCCAGCTCCCTGAAGTCATCAATAGCATGGTGGGCCCCCCCATACTGGCCAGGGTGTGAGAACCGGTCGCCGTAACGGGCATAAACTGTGGTCATCCCGAGGATCATCCCGGGAGCGATGTCCCGGACAGGGCTATCTCCGATGAGAAAGGTCTCCCGTGCAGTGGTTCGCAGCTGCAGGAGAGCAGAAAGAAAGGGGAGTGTGCTTGGCTTATGGGCACGGGTCACTTCGAAGGTTACGACCGGATCGAAGAATTCTGCCAGGCGGGTACGATTCAACCGCGCATGAGCGTCCGGGAGGTGGGCATCGGTCACAATGGCCATCCGAAACCCGGTGTCTGCGAGCAGCCGGAGCGTATCCCTGACCCCCGGGTAGGGGGTGAGATCGCGCAGCTTCTCCCCCTGATAGATTTCCGTGCACTGCTGATAGACCTCCTCGCTATAGCACCCATGGTGGCATAAGAAGTCCCTGATGTTTTCCGGGTCTTCGAAGCCCCCTGCCCTGCGGAGAAAATAGGAAAACAGTTCTCCGGCAGAACCGGCCCTGCAGTGTGCTGAAACCCGCCCGCAGGCCCGCATCTTTGCCCCCACCAGGTCAAAGAGCGTATTGTCCATGTCAAATATGAGCGACGAAGTCCCGTTTCCCGGCATATCCGGCATTATCTCTTGCAGGCAATATCATAGTTCTATTGCCCCCCGGCAGCATGAACAAAGGTATATTGCTCACGAAACGCCATTCGCCGAATGGGACTTGCACATGATCCTGAAAAAGATCACCTCAGAAGGACTCTCTCACAACTCCTACTTCATCAGTGCCGGGGGGCAGGCTGCCGTTATCGATCCAAGGCGCGATGTCGATGAATATCTGGATCTCGCACAAAAGGAAGGAGTGCAGATCACGTATATCTTCGAGACCCACCGGAACGAGGACTATGTCATCGGCTCGCTTGAACTTGCCGCCCGGACCGGGGCTCTGGTCCTCCATGGGCACCAGACGGACTTTGCCTACGGCAAACCGGTGAAGGACGGAGACAGTTACCGCCTTGGTCCGATCGAATTGAAGGTACTCGAGACACCCGGCCATACCATGGAAAGCATATCGGTGGTGGTGACCGAACGCGAAATCTCCCATCTTCCCTACGGGGTTTTTACCGGCGATGCACTTTTTGCCGGAGATGTAGGCAGGACCGATTTCTTCGGGGAGGTGAAGCGTCCCATGGTATCCGGGATGCTCTACGATAGCATCACGGAAAAGATCCTCCCGCTCGGAGACCAGGCCATCATCTTCCCTGCCCATGGGGCCGGTTCGGTCTGCGGATCTGAGATAAGCGACCGCGAGTTCTCAACCATTGGCTACGAGAAGGAGACCAACCCGCTTCTTACACTTTCCAGGGAGGAGTTCATAAGAAAAAAGGTGGCCGAGCACCACTACCATCCCCCTTACTTCAGTATAATGGAGAAGTGCAACCAGCAAGGTGCGCCCATCGTCCACCATCTGCCCGACTTGAAACCATTCAGGGCAGATGAGCTTAGAGAGATCCAGGACAGGGTGCAGATCCTTGATATCCGGTCACCGACATCTTTTGCCGCTGGCCACGTCCCGGGATCGCTCTCGATCTGGAAGGATGGTCTTCCGAAGTTCATGGGGTGGTTCCTTGACTTTGAGGATACGATCATTCTGATCGATGATTTCAACTGCAATCTTGCCGAAGCACGCAGACACTTCATGCGGCTTGGCTACGATAACCTTGCAGGTTATCTTGCCGGCGGATTTCCGGCATGGTTCAAATCGTCAGCACCGATCGGTAAGTTTGCAGCATGGAGCGTCCAGGAACTGGCCGAAAGACGGGAGAATTCTGATATCTTCATTCTCGATGTCCGGGACATCAAAAACGTCAACCGCTCAGGTATGATCCCCGGAGCGCACCATATCTATATCGGGGAACTCCCCCAAAGGATCGCCGAGGTCCCAAAAGGCGTCCAGGTCGCCGTGTACTGCGATGCAGGGTTCAAGGGGTCCATTGGGGCAAGCATCCTTGCCCGGAACGGATATCAGGGCATCGCCAATATCCTCGGTGGTATGACGGCCTGGAAGAGCGCAGGGTTACCGATCGTAAAACTACCCTGAACTCTCTTTTTCCTTGGCAGGGATTTCCAAAAATTTAAGGTGCACGGGTGGCTATGTGCAAAAGGGTACTGCAATGGAAATCGTGAAAATCCCCCGGATGGACAAAGGTGATTACGATCGGCTCATAGAGGAGGGCTATGTATGCCGCATCGCCTTCCTGGGTGAGAAATATCCTTATATTGCACCGTTTCTCTATGTGTTTGACGGTAAGTTCCTCTATTTCCTCTCGACGAAATATGGCAAGAAGATCGAGTACTTCCGGAAAAGCCCGTATGTCGCCGTGGAAATCGAGAAGTACTCGCGCGATCTCTCATTTTTCACCTTCGTAAGCCTTCAGGGCTACCTCGATGAAGTAACTGACTCCATCGAGAAAAAACTCATCCGCGAGGAGTTCGTGAACCTGGTCAAGGAACGAAGCCTCTCGACCAATATCCTCGCCGCTCTCGGGCACTCCCCCCAGGATCCCCCCGAAGCTATCGCGCTCGAGGAGCGGTCGCTTGTATGGAAGCTGACCGGAGTCAAAGACCTTATTGCGTTGAAAAATATCTGAATTTTTCCGCGTCACGGCCTTTGAGTTCCGGGTGCCACACCTTTTCGTGAACCTTTGACGGCCGGCAATTGAGTGATTGGAGAATAAAACGTCTTTTCTTTCATTTCTTGCAAGCAACTGTGATAAGTTCACCAATTGTCGTAATCGGTCGTGAACAGCTTTGCCGGGTGCATGCGTAAGCGGTAGTCCGGTTCTCCAGCGGATCCATGGCGGCGGTAAAGGGAGCAACCCGGGAGAGATCATCCCAATTCTCTTTTGTCTTCCTGGTCACAGTGGTGAAAGGGAGGTAGTGCCGGTTGACGGCAGCCGTCATCTCCACCCCTGATGCAGCATCTCCGTCAACTATTACAATGCTACCCCCGGGCCCTTGCGCGAAGGTCAGACCGGCCAGGAAGAAAGTGTACGCGGCGGGAGACCGGGAGAGCGGACCGGAGTAGAGTCTCCCAAGCTCGAATGCCTGTCTCTCATAGGAGGGATCCCCGGTAAGAAGGGAGAGCGTGAGCAGACTGGTGAAGGCAACGGAGTTTGGCGAGGGAATCGCACCATCATACAGGTCGATACGCCGGGCGATGATGTCATCCTGCCCGGCCGCGGTTGTGTAATAGCCGCCGCTTCGGGAGTCCCGGAAATGTTCCGCGAGGACATCCGCGAGGTCACATGCCAGGGAAAGGTCTCCTGCACGTGACCGGGCCATGAACAGTTCGCAGAGGCCGAAGATCAGATATGCGTAGTCGGCAGCCTGCCCTCTCACCCCCACCTGTCCGTTCCGGTAACGGTGCATGAGTTCGCCCTGATCTGTCCGGAGGTTATCTGTGATGAACCGGCAAGCGGTCCCGGCACGATCGGCATACAGGGGTTCAGAACATATACGGGAGGTCCGGGCAAAGGCGGCAACCATCAAACCGTTCCAATCGGCAAGGATCTTGTCATCGGTCATCGGGGTATTGCGCTTCTGGCGGGCCTGCATGAGGATGGCACGTGCGGAGGTAATCACTGAATCGAGATCTTCCGGTGCCATATGAAGCTGTGTTGCGAGCTGACCGGGAGGACGGGTAAGGTGAAGGATGTTTTTCCCGGTCCGTTCACCGGTCACTGGGTCAAGGAAATTTCCGGGCGTGGTCACGTGCCAGGCAGTGGCCATAACCCGGAAGATATCGGGATCGAGGAGATCTTCCAGCTCGTCCCTGGTCCAGAGATAGTATCCCCCTTCCTGACCTGCAAAATCCGCATCCTGCCCCGAAAAGAACGCCCCTTCCGGAGATGTCATCTCCCGCTCCACGTAAGAGAGGGTGTCCCTCGCTATCCGTTCGAAGAAGCGGTCTCCCAGCACCTGGTACGCTTCAGCATACGCGAGAACAAGCAGCGCCTGGTCGTAGAGCATCTTCTCAAAGTGAGGCACGAGCCAGTCCGCATCGGTCGAATAACGGTGAAACCCCGACCCGATCTGGTCGTATATACCCCCCAGGGCCATCGACCGGAGCGTTTTTTCCACCATTTCAAGGGCTTTTGTCTCGCCGGTCAGGTGATGGTAGCGGAGAAGGAAGAGCAGGTTGTGGGGGATAGGAAACTTGGGGGCCGGTCCAAACCCCCCGCGGATTCGGTCAAAACGGAGCATGAGTTCCTGGAAACCCTCATCAAGCATGTTCCGATGAGGGCTCCTCCCCCGCTCAGGCCGGGACTGAAGTTGTCGGAGGATTGCCTGCGCGGATGAGCGCAGCCTCCCGCGATCATCCCTCCACAGGTCTGCGAGACCCTTCAGGACCTCGATGATTCCCGGTGATCCGAACCGTCCTTCCCTGGGGACATAGGTCATGGAAAAGAACGGTATTTTCTCCGGGGTCAGTATAACGTTGAGCGGCCAGCCTCCCGTCCCTGAAAGCAACTGGCTGGCGGACATGTAGAGCTGGTCGATATCCGGCCTCTCTTCGCGATCGACCTTGATGGAAACAAAGTGCTCGTTCAGCACCCGTGCAACTTCGGGGTCTTCGAATGACTCCCCGGCCATGACATGGCACCAGTGGCATGTAGCATATCCTATGGAAAGGAAGATCATTCGGTCTTCCCGAAGAGCTCTTCCGAATGCCTCCTCGCCCCAGGCATACCAATCCACGGGGTTGTGGGCATGTTGCAGGAGGTACGGGCTCAGTTCGCCGATGAGCCTGTTTGGCTTGTTCTTTGCGCTCCCGCCCTGTGCTTTCTCATCTCTGGTGTTCATTGTCAGCTCACAATCTCATCAGGTACTAATGAGAGCTTTGTGATTGGAAAAGCACATCGCGCCGATTGAGGGAGGGGCGGTTGTAACCTGAGCCACACAGGGAACAACGGATATCCGAAAGAGACAAAAAAGGCACCAGGCGCCTTCGTTCGCCGGGCATCGTTACGGGCACAATCCTGGTGAAGGACGATCAGCATAGCGACCATGGAGAAGGGTACGGCTACCTCCATGCAGGGATTCCCTGGATCTCCAGGACATCAACAATCTCCTGTTTTGACGGTGGGAAGATCGGTATGCATTTGTTATCACGTGAAGACACAATACATGCTATGGCCGTTCCTGGACGCGGCGGCCGGCCGGCATCAAAGATCACTCCGGCCATGGCCCAGTACCTGTCGATCAAGGAGCAGCACAGGGACGCAATCCTGTTCTTCCACATTGGCGACTTCTACGAGACGTTTTGCCAGGATGCCGAAACTGTATCCCGGGAGCTTGATATCGCGCTCACTTCCCGTTCCCGTGACAGCTCCGGAGCTAAGATACCCCTCGCAGGTGTCCCCTGCCATGCAGCAGAGAACTATATCTCCCGCCTGATCGCGAAAGGCTACCGGGTGGCGGTCTGCGATCAGGTTGAGGATGCGAGGAATGCGAAGGGGATTGTGAAACGCGAAGTAGTGCGGATCATCACTCCCGGCACGATCATTGATGAAAGCATACTCTCATCACCGGAAGCCCGTTTCCTGATGGCCGTTGTGCCCGGTGATCGGAAAACCGAACTGGGCCTTTCATTCCTCGATGTTTCCACCGGGCAGTTCATTGCGACTGCCTGCACCTTCGGCCAGGGGGGCGGTGATTTCGTCTCCGAGATACGCCGATTCCAGCCTGCAGAGTGCCTGCTTCCCTCCGATATGGCAGATGATCTTGACCATCTTGTGCGCGAATGCGGGGTCGTGGTCACAAAAACGGGACCCTCCCCTGGCATCGATGAGGCGACAACTCTCCTGGAAGGACAGTTTGATGGAGAGGTTCTGGGGCAGTCCGGGATTCTGGGGTGTCCACCAGCGGCGAGGGCTGCCGCTCTTGCTCTCAGGTATGCGAAGGAGATGCAACGGATGGAACTCTCCCATGTAAGGGCATTGTCTTTTAGGGAGCTTTCAGATTGTTGTGTAATCGACAGCATCACCCAGCGGAATCTTGAGATTGTCCGGAGCATCAGGGGGAGGGCCGGAGACCCGACACTATTCTCTGTCGTCGATATGACTGGAACCCCGATGGGAAGCAGGCTCCTCCGGCAATGGCTTACTGCCCCGCTCTTTTCGGTGGAGCGGATCAATGACCGGCTCGATTCGGTTGAATTCTTTACGAAAAACACGCCGGCCCGTACTAAGGTCCGGGCGGCGCTTGCAAAAAATGCGGATATCGAACGAATTGCCGGAAGGATCTCCTGCAGGAACGCATCACCGCGGGATCTGATCTCCCTTGCGCGATCCCTCTCCACCACCCCAGCACTCAGAGATGCCCTTTCCGATAGCGGACTGCCCCGGCTCATTTCCGGGGCGCTCGAAGATCTTGGCGATCCAGGTTCCATTTCTGTTCTCATCGGTCGGGCGATAACCGACGACCCGCCAGTCTCCGTCCGGAACGGGGGAATTTTCCAGGACGGATACGATTCCCGCCTCGATTCGCTCCGGTCACGTTCCGCACAGGGAAAGGAGTGGATTGTTGCCCTTCAGCAAAAAGAGCGGGAACGAACCGGGATCCGATCGCTCAAGGTTGGGTATAATTCCGTGTTTGGATATTACATCGAGGTAAGCCGGCCCAACCTCCACCTGGTCCCCGGGGAGTACGAGCGGAAGCAGACGACGTCGACCGGTGAACGGTTTACCCTGCCTGAACTCCGGGAGCACGAAGCTGCAATCGCCACTGCTGATGAGGGACTGTCGGCCATTGAGCAGGAGCTCTATACAGAGCTTCTCGATACCCTGGCCGGGAGCTTGCCCCTGTTACAGGCAATCTCGCAGGGCATGGCGGTCCTCGATGTCATCTCATCGCTCGCAGAGGTGGCGGTTCACCACCGCTACACCCGGCCGGTAGTCGACATGTCTTTCGATATACTGGTCCGGGAGGGGCGCCATCCGGTCGTGGAGCGGTCGCTCGGGGGATCCTTTGTTCCGAATGATACCCTCCTCTCTGCCGGAGGTGACCAGATCCTGATCATCACCGGCGCAAACATGGCCGGGAAGTCTACCTACATGAGGGCCGTGGCTCACATCGTTGTCATGGCCCAGGCAGGCTCCTTTGTGCCGGCTACCCATGCCCGGATCGGTCTTGTGGACCGGATCTTTACCCGGGTGGGCGCATTCGACGACCTTGCCAGCGGCCAGAGCACCTTCATGGTGGAGATGCTCGAACTTGCCAATATCCTGAACAACGTATCAGGAAGGAGCCTGGTCATTCTCGATGAGATAGGGCGGGGTACAAGCACGCTTGACGGCTACTGCATCGCACGATCGGTTCTTGAATTTTTGCATGGAAAAAAGCAGGCCGGACCCCGTACGCTTTTTGCCACGCATTTCCATGAGATTATTACTGCCGAAGCCGACCTGAAGAGATTGAAGAACTGTCACTTCGCCGTGAGGGATACCGGGGCCGAAGTGATCTTTCTCCACACCCTCATTCCCGGGGCAACCGATCGTAGCTATGGCATTCACGTTGCTGCCCTTGCAGGTGTCCCCCCTGGAGTGACCGGGCGTGCAGCCGCTATCCTCGATGACCTGGTCAGGGGCGTTGGTCAACCTTCTGAACGAGTGAAGAGGTATACACAGATGCTGCTTGTCGATGCGCCGCAGGCCCCATTGGACCCGGTTATCTCTGATCTCCGCGATCTCGACCCGGACAGCATGTCGCCACGGCAGGCCCTCGAAGTGCTCTATGAACTCCACAGGAAAGCCGGTGGACGTAAGGGGGTGGATCATGGTGGATGAATCGCGGTGCAGGATCCGGCAGCTCGATGAGGTCACCATCAGCAGGATCGCTGCCGGTGAAGTGGTGGAACGGCCGGCATCGGTGGTAAAAGAGCTCTGCGAGAATGCCCTCGATGCCGGTGCATCGGCTCTCAACATAAGTATAGTCACCCGGGGAGGGTGTATTTCCGCTATAACTGTCACTGATGACGGCTGCGGGATGAACCGCGAAGAGGCCCGGCTGGCCTTTTCCCGCCACGCAACAAGCAAGATAAGAGAGATTGACGATCTTTTCTCCTGCAGGACGCTGGGGTTTCGCGGCGAGGCCCTGGCAAGCATCGCTGCGGTCTCCCGACTTACCCTTATTACAAGGGAGAAGGGGAAACCGACGGTTTCAGGCATCAGGCTGGTCAACGAAGGCGGGACGATTAGCAGGGAACAGGAGACCGGATGTCCTGTGGGAACAAGCATTACCGTTGAAGATATCTTCTACAACACTCCTGCCAGGAAAAAGTTCCAGCGATCCCAGGCAGCTGAGATCGCACAAATCACCGGTGTTATCGAGCGGCTGTCAATCACCCACCCGCATATTGCATTCAGCCTCACCATCGACGGGCGGGAGAAGGTATCGGTCCCCAGGGAAGGCTGTCTGTATGATGCAATCATCTCGCTGTTTGGCCTCGAACTTGCCGAATCGCTCATACCGATTACGGTCGGGGGGGAGCACGCTGCCGTTCGCGGGTACGTGTCGGTCCCCTCTGTATCACGGAAGGACCCATCACGGATCTTCCTCTCGGTAAATTCCCGCCCGGTCTCCTCCCGTCTCCTGGTATCCGCTGTGAGAGAAGCCTATGGCACGCTGCTCCCTGCTGGCCGGTACCCGATGGCATTCCTCGACATAGTGATCCCGGGAACCGATGTCGATGTCAATGTCCATCCTGCAAAACGGGAGGTCAGGTTCACGCGCGAGCGGGATACCATAGCTGAAGTTACGGATCTTCTAAAACAGGCACTCCTGTCCTGCTGCCTCATCGCAAAGGAGGATGCCCGGCCAGCCGCCCGGGTGGCCACGCATGCACCAGTCTTCCCCGCCCGGTATCAGCCCCCGGATTCCTGTATCGCTGGTGTACGGGAACCCCTTTTACGTGAACAGCTCCTGACCGGTAGGCAGTTGCGTCTGACCGAACGCGGATATCCGGACGATTCGCAGGAGGATCATAAAGGGAGACGGATGCCTGACCTCAGGGTCATAGGGCAGCACTCGAATCTCTATATCCTGTGCTGCACCCCTGAAGATGAACTCATCCTGATCGATCAGCATGCCGCTCATGAGCGGATCCTCTATGAGCAGATCGGCTCCTGGTCGACCTTCCGGGATAGTGCCCAAGAGTTGATCGAGCCGGTGATCATCAGGCTGTCCCCACGCGAGGCTGAACTCTTCGTTGCCGCGATACCGGTCCTTAACCGGGAAGGGTTTTCGGTCGAGGCCTTCGGACCAAAATCCTGGGCAATACGGTCTGTTCCGGTCATCCTCGGGAGGACGATCGATCCGGAAACGGTGAAGGAGATCGTATCCGAGCTGATCGAACCGGGGATTCCGCGGGAGATTGAAAACGCAGAACGGCTGAGAAGGATCGTTTCCTGCCGCGGAGCAGTGAAGGCCGGTGCAGTGTGCACCCCCGAGCAGTGCGAACAGCTGATCCGTCAGCTCAGGACCACGGAGAACCCGTTTACCTGTCCACATGGACGGCCGACCATGGTTGTCTTTTCCAAAAAGAAACTTGACGAGCTCTTCAAGCGGATTTGAATGGGTTGAACCGGGAGGTTCAGAAAACTTATAAAGGCCTGGTGTCATTGGTAACGTGACCAAAAATCTTCAACTGGAACGGAAGGTACACATGACCTCGAAAAAACATATACCAATTCTCCTTGCGCTCCTGCTGGCTCTCCTTCCAGCAATGACTGCAGCGGCAGACTATGCCACTCCCTGGGGGGTCTTTTCTTCAGGGACAACCATATCGGCAAAAGGAACCGGAAATGAGACCGTTTCCATCGAATATACCACATACGATGATGGGATGGCGAAAAAGACCCAATGGGTTTCCTCACAGACTCTGAACGATCCTTCTTCACTCTCATGGAATTCACAACTGGACATCGGCACCAAAGGCGATTCGCTCTGGTGGGATTTCAAGAATTCAGGGCTCCCTGTAGCCTGGGAGAAAACCGAGACAATCCTCCCTGTTATAACTTCGGGGATCCAGAAACAGATTGTGCTCCCGATAACATGGAAGTATACCCTGACGCCAACAATTCTTCCTGCGACCATTAAAAAGTTGAACATTTTCTAAATAATACCATAATCCTCTTTTTACCTGATCGACACAGGCGATCCTCTCATGACAGGGGGAATATCCGGGGCCGGATGATGGTTCTGGAGGGTGATTCGGGTTGGTGTAATTTTCAGGGCTATATGATGTTGTTCGAGGCCCGGAGTTGTCCGCACTTTCAATAGGAAATCAATAAAAACCCATAATTTAGACGTTTTGCAAAATCCTTCACAGACTGTCTCCAGCGGCATTCCCGGATACGAGTGGAGTGAATATCTTCCATTTTTTTTCCCGGGGTACAGAATTGCATTAAAGAGCAGATATTCTCTCTCAATTTTGAGGCTCTCTGCATAAAATACGCGATTATTAAGTATTTTTTACATATGTGTGGACACCGTTTCGCATGGAGTCGGAATTTCTGGAACTACAGGCTGAAATGAAGGCTGTACAGGGCTTATTTCGGGCGAGATCCTGCCAGGGGAAACCATCAGGGAGATAATATTTCGTACCTGGAATCATCTGCACACTACCGGGATCAGCGGGTTGGTGCCTTGTCTGGCAGGCATCCTTGGGAGGTTCAAACCGACCGTTTTAAAAATTGAAGAAGAGAAGTCCATCATTCGTGCCGGACACCGCGTGATAATGGCCCGTTCTTGATGAGAAGCCGCCCGGGTCAAAACCGGCATGGCATCTGGCAGGAATTACAGGAAAATGAGAGATCCGGGCATCACCCCGTGATGCGGACCTGTTTTATCAAATAAATCATGCATCTGACAAAGGTCATGGGGTTATCCTCTCAGGAAATAGCCAATGAGGATGAGCAGGAGCCCGATGTAGAACATGAGCGCCCAGGGCCACGAAAACCCTGGGTCGATTGTGGCAAATCCTTTGAGATCCTGCAGTAGCACAAGGACGAACCCTGCCACGAAACAGAGCAGGCTCAGCTGTTTCTTTGTCGTTTTCTCCATGCTGGTATCTCCGCGATTTTTCTCCTGAAAAAAGGGTATGCCGTGCTTCTTTATATTTCTTCAGGGAAAGTGATCCGCAACTTTTCAAATAACTTCCCAGGAAGAACGGGTAGAAGCAGGAACATATGACCGCTTCTTCGTGGATGTCCGCTGCATAGGCTGCCCGCACGAAGGTGCGGCATGCACGGTGGATCATCCGATGTCACCAAAACGCCTCCACTATTTAGCCGAGTTACACGAGGAAGATGGCCAAGATCTCATCCTTCGCAATGCTTCCGGGAGGGATCTTCTCCCCTCGCCTTGGGTTGTGCCGTAAAATTAACACCAAGACCCATTCTGCGATACCTGTTCAGAAGGGAATGAGGTATTTTCCTTCGCGATGAAGGGAGACCACTTCTCCGATAACAATGACCGCTGGAGGCTTTACCCCCTGCTCCCTGGCAACCTTCCCGATATCCTGGAGGGTCCCTATGATCACCCGCTGGTTTTCCCGAAGCCCGTTCTCGATGACCGCCACCGGTGTATCGGGGTCTTTGCCGTTCCCGATGAGGGAAGCCGCTATCTGCGGGAGATTTTTTACCCCCATCAGGATCACGATGGTACCCCGCTGCTGTGCAAGGAGTTTCCAGTCAAGCGACGGTTCCGGCTTGGTTGGATCCTCATGGCCGGTTATTATTGTGACCTGTGACGCAAACTTGCGATGGGTCAGGGGTATTCCCACGGCACCAGGGACAGCAAGGGCACTCGTGATCCCTGGGACGAGTTCGATCGGGATGCCATTGGCCCTGAGAGCTTCAAGTTCCTCCCCTCCCCGCCCGAACATGAAAGGATCGCCGCCTTTGAGCCGGACCACCTGTTTTCCCTCACGGGCTTTGGCCACCATCAGGGCCTCGATCTCATCCTGTTCAAGGGTATGCTCCGACCCGAACTTCCCACAATCGATCTTCTCCGCCCCTTCCGGCAGTCCTGCCAGGATTTCCTCGCCGGGGAGCTGGTCAAAGAAAATCACGTCAGCAGAATCAATCACCTCGCGGGCCCGGATGGTGAGGAGCCCTTCCCCCCCCGGTCCTGATCCTACCAGATACACCTTACCGTTCATTTCCGATCTCCAGTCTCTCGTATGCTTCCCTGATAAGCGCTCTTCCCTTCCTGCGCAGCATCCTTCCGCAGGCACCTGCCTCGTCCAGTGATGCGATATCCTCTTCGATCCGAACCTGCCGCTGACCATCAAGGGAGAGAATCTCCCCGATGAGGTGGCCGTTTTGGCAGAAGATACCCTGGGGAGTGAAACACCCCCCGCCCACCTCTTCCATCACCGCACGCTCAATCCCGGTATCGAAACGGGTCTCCGGGTGATCGATTTCCGAGAGGATCGTTACAAGTTCCGGCTCATGGCGACATACGACAGCAATTGTCCCCTGGTTTGGGGAGGGGACGAACTGGCCCGGGGATAGTCTTGTGCCTGTGACCGGAAGGGACAACCGCTCGATACCTGCCTCGGCAAGCACGATGGCATCAAACTGACCCTCCTCAAGTTTCCGGAGCCGGGTATCCACGTTGCCACGCAGCGGCTCTACGATTGTGCCCGGCAGGTTTCGAAGAATCTGGGCCTTACGCCGGGTGCTCGATGTCCCGATGATTCTAACGGTGTCGAACGGTAACGCATGGACCAGGAAATCTGCCGGAGAATCCCGTTTGAGAATGGCGACCGTGGTCACCCCCTCCGGTCTGAACGCAGGGATATCCTTCATGCTGTGGACAGCGCAGTCAATTGCGCCATTGAGGATGGCATCATCGAGGGCACGGACAAAAACTCCCTGCCCCCCGATCTCATGTAGCGGCACCCCGTCGACTTCATCCCCCCGGGTGGTAATGATGGAGAGTTCTGTCCGGTATCCCAGGTCACCGAGCAGCGCCGCCACTCGCCCGGCCTGCACAAGGGCAAGCCGGCTCCCCCGGGTCCCGATCTTCAGAGGCATGCCTGGTACGCCGAGACAATCCGCGAGATATCATCATCTTCATGGACAGCTGAAAGGAAGTTAGTCTCAAACTGAGACGGTGGGAGGAAAATCCCTTCCTTTCGCATCGCATTCCAGAATACCGCAAATTTACCGGTGTTGCATTCCTTAGCTTCCTGGTATGTGCGGGGAGGCCGATCCCGGAAGAAATACTTGAACATCGACCCCAGCCGGACAAACGATCCTTCGCTTTTCTGTGCCGCGGCCTCGCCGATCCTGGCTCCGGCATCCTCCATCGTCTGGTAGATCCCCCGGTGGGCATGCAGCCAGCGGACGGTGGCCATGCCGGCAGCGAGGGAGAGGGGGTTTCCGGAAAAGGTTCCTGCCTGGTACACCGGCCCGGCCGGCGAGATGAGTTCCATGATATCCTTTCTCCCTCCGAACGCTCCGATAGGAAGACCACCGCCAATTATCTTTCCGAGCGTGGTAATGTCGGGACGCACGCCGAACATGACCTGGGCACCTCCGATCCCCAACCGATAGCCGGTGATGACCTCGTCAAAGATGAGGAGCACGTCATGCGCCCGGGTTATCTCTCTCACCTCCCGGAGATAGTTGCCATCTGGAAGAACCGGGCCGATGTTTCCCATCACCGGTTCGAGGATGAACGCTGCGATATCCTTTTCCCGGGAAAGCAGGCTCTCGAGCGACTCTGGGTCATTGTAGGGAACCTGCCGGGTATGGGAAACCACATCAGGAAGGACGCCCGCGGAATCCGGCACGCCATGGGTGGTTGCTCCCGACCCTGCCCTGACCAGCACACCATCATGGGCTCCGTGGAAGCCTCCTTCAACCTTGACGATGTCCTGTTTTTGGGAAAACCCCCGCGCTAAGCGGATAGCGGCCATGGTGGCCTCCGAGCCGCTCGATACGAACCTGATCATATCCATCCCGGGGTGATCGCGGATGATCAACTCTGCAAATTCCGGTTCGGCCGGAGTTGGTGTCCCGTAGAGCCAGCCTTTGGAGAGCTGCCAGGTGATTGCCTGGTGTATAGCCGGGTGAGCATGACCAAGGATCAGCGGACCGTAAGCCATGCAGCAGTCTGTCAAAACATCTCCATCGACCGTAGTGATCCTGGGACCGTCCCCGGATTTTGTGTAGAATGGATACGGCTGGATGGCCCGGACCGGGCTGCTGACGCCGCCTGGCATCAGTCCCGTTGCTTTGCGGTAAAGGTCACTGCTCTTCATCGATCCACCCTGCCGCGTCCCCCGCAAAATAGGTGATGATCAGGTCAGCGCCCGCCCGCTTGATGCAGAGGAGGCTCTCCATCACCACCTTCTTCTCATTTATCCATCCCTGACCAGCCGCTGCCTTGATCATAGCATACTCGCCACTGACCTGGTAGGCCGCGATTGGCAGACCGTATCCCCGTATCGCTGCCACGAGGTCGAGATAGAAGCCTGCCGGTTTCACCATCAGTATGTCGGCCCCTTCCAATGCATCAAGCTCGGACTCCCGGACTGCCTCCCGTCCGTTTGCCGGGTTGATCTGGTATGTGCTGCGGTCGCCGAACGCAAACCCTGAATCCGCGGCTTCCCGGAATGGTCCGTAAAGGGCGCTGTCAAATTTCGTTGAGTAGGACATGATTGCCGTATCCGTATATCCTGCATCATCGAGGGCAGTCCGGACAGCGGCCACCATTCCGTCGAGCATGCAGGAGGGCGCGACGATGTCTGCACCGGCACGGGCGTGGCTGACTGCGATCTCTGCCATGAGTTCCAGGGAACGGTCGTTATCAAGGTCCGGTCCATGGGGACCGGTGGCAATGATCCCGCAGTGGCCATGATCGGTATACTCACAGGCGCAAACATCGGTGATGATCACCATGTCCGGCACAGCTGCCTTGATTGACCGGACCGCCTGCTGGACGATCCCCGATGGGTTGAAAGCCTCCGTTGCTCCGGGATTCTTGTGTGCCGGAATTCCAAAGAGAAGTATGGCAGGGATCCCTTTTACCCGGAGACCCTGCACTGCCTGTACGAGTCCTCCTGCAGGATAACGAAATTGTCCCGGCATGGATGCGATGGGGAGGGGGTTGTCAGCAGTCTCATCCACAAAAAGCGGGGCCACGAGATCCGCCTTTGAGATAAAGTTCTCCTGAACCAGGGGCTGGAGCAGTCTGCCCCGAAGCCTTCTCATTCTTCGTTGCGGAAACATATCTTCTCACCTCGGGTAATTGCTGAGACCAGCGACCGTGCGTAGCCGAGGTCGCCGTCTTCTGCGCAGAGTCTGATCGACACCGTCACATCCGATAGGATCTTGCTCACCAGGGCCCGGGTGAGATCGTCGATGATCTCATCGGTCCGCGGATTGCCGTTGCCGAGACGGGAGAGTGCACGGTTCCGCTCTCTGAGCCGGATCGATTCTGCCCAGGTATGGAGGAGCGACAGGGTCTCATCAGCGGCCTTTCCGTTCAACAGCCGGATGAACTGGTTTAACTCCTTCTCAACGAATGAACCGGCCTGCCCGGCAGCCTCTTTCCGGCTGCTCATGGTCAGCTCATTTATGCGCCGGAGGCTGTCGATAGAAAAGAGGTGGATCCCGTCAATCTCCTCCGACCCTTCCTCGACATCCCTCGGCTGGGCGATATCGATAATTACGAGAGGGCGCGGATAGCCATCGAGCGGCCAGCACCGGCTTCGCATGATATTCTGCAGTTGTTCGTAGTATATAACCGGGTGGGGTGCCGAGGTACAGGAGATGACAACATCGGAGAGAACCATATATCGGGGTAGTTCAGAGAGTTTCACCGCTTTTCCCCCGATCTTTTTTGCCAGCACCTCGGCCCGCTGGTAAGTCCTGTTGGCCACGTACATCGCTGTCAGTTTCTTGGCGGCAAGGGCCTGGGCAACAAGCATCCCCATCTCACCGGACCCGACCACGAGGATATGCTTTCCCTCAAGGCTGCCCAGCTGCTCTTCGGCAAGCAGGACCGCTGCGGACCCGATGGAGACCGCACCGCGGTTGATGAGGGTCTGCCGGCGCACCTCTACTCCGACGTGGATAGCTTTGTTGATGCAGAGCTCGAGGACCGGGCTTGCCGTTCCCGCCTCCTTTGCAAGGGCAAGGGAATCCCTGAGCTGCCCGATGATCTGGTCTTCGCCGACAATCATCGAGTCCATGCCAGCCGCCAGCAGGAGGAGGTGGCGGAGGGCTTCTGCCCCGGTCAACAGCGAAAAACCAGTTCTACCTTCTTCCTCGAGCATGGATTGGAGGGCAGAAGGTTCACCGTGCACGAGGATCTCGACCCGGTTGCAGGTCTGGATGATCAGTACTCCCCGAAACCTGTCCTTTGCCCGGGCGAGGAAGGCCGCCTCATCAGGAAACCGGAACTGCTCCAGCCTGTCCACCATTGCATGGTGATGGCTGATTCCGGCAATGGCGATTGGGACAAAGAGGAGGTCGTTCATGTCAGGTACCTCCTCTTGATGAGATTCCATGCTGCATCATCTCCTTCCCGGAGCGCTTCCCAGGCATCCTGGTCATGGAGAACGGATACAAGGATCTCCTTTCGTTTCGCGATTTCGGGTTCAGTTCGCCAGAGCAGCCGGCGAAGCCGGCCCTGGAGGCCGATCATCCGGTCAAGACAGGGGAGAGATGACTGCAGATGCTCCCGGAGATACCTGCTTATCGCCGGGCTCTCTCCCCCCGTCGATATGGAGAGGGTGAAGTTATCCCCGCGAATCACTGAGGGAATCACCACATCTCCCGGTTCTCCACAGGCGTTGTTGAACAGGATTCCCTGCGACCGGCACAGGGCGCCGATCCGGTCGTTCAGCGCATTATCAGGAGTCGCGGCCACGGCTAGCCATGCCCTGGTAAGGAACTGTAACAGTTCCGGGTCTGATTTCTCCGATAAATCGGTCTTTACGAGAGTCACCCCCATCCCTTCGAAGCGCGATGAGAATGAGCGCGAATACACCGTCACATCCGCTTCCGGGCAGAAAAACCCTGCTTTCCGGGCGCCGACATCTCCCCCTCCGAAGATTGCCACCTTCTTGCCCGAGAAGTCCAGCATGAGGGGGATCATTGTTATAGATCTACCCTGTCTTTTTTAATTAAGATGTTGGAATTGTTGGGAAGTTCATACGAAAAAAAAAATCCTCTATATTTGCTATCCAGGGACCCGATCGGATTGAACAGGACAGATAACCAGTTCCTAATTCGTAGCCCTGATATATAACCCATTATTGTCTTTCTGGGAGTGAATGACACCAACACCCAGATAGGGATTTGGCCTCCATCCACCGGTAGCAAACCGTTGAAATTGACGAATATCTCTCCCGGGCTGGGGATGAATGGGCTACCGTATGGCAGACCTCCGGAATCTCTGCCCGAAGTAACGTTACTAATCCATATTATCGCATAAGAGCAGAAATTTATAGGAGATCGGTTATACTTTGACTATGAACCGAATTGTTAAGTTCCTTACATTATCATTCCTCGTCGTGGGCCTCGTCCTGTCCTGCGCCTGTGTCAGCCAGGAACCCACAAAACCGGTAACGACCCCTTCAACGCCTGCTCCTTCTGAGAAGATCACTGTAAAAGTGTTCCATGCGGGGAGCCTGACCGGTCCCTTCGAGAAACTGAAAGCAAGGTATGAAGCGAAGTATCCCAACACCGAAGTCCTCCTCGAACCGGCTGGCAGCGTGGATTGCATCAAGAAGGTGACCGAGCTCGGCAAACCGGCCGATGTGCTTGCATCGGCTGATTATCTCCTGATCCCCCAGTACATGGTGCCTGAAGACGCCGACTGGTACATCACGTTTGCCAAGAACCAGCTGACAATTGCCTACACCAACAACAGTAAGTATGCCTCCGAGATCAACGCCGACAACTGGTACAAGATCCTCGCCCGGGACGGAGTCCGGTGGGCATTCTCCGATCCCAATGCAGACCCGGCCGGATACCGCACCCCCATGGTCATCCAGCTCGCCGAGAAATGCTATAATGATGACAGCATCTTTGAGACCCTCATCGGGGATCACAGCAGCATAACGGCGTCCGAGAGCGGGGGTGTCTGGACTATTGACGCAACCAACCCGGCTCCCGATGGCACCAAACTGACCATCCGCCCCAAGAGCGTCGAGCTGGTCCAGATGGTGCAGGCTGGTGGCATCGATTATGCCTGGGAGTATATCAGCGTCTCTGTCCAAAATGACCTGGAGTATGTCGTGCTCCCTGAGGCAATCGATCTCTCTTCTGTCGATTATGCCGACGACTATGCAACAGTTCAGATCAAGGCTTTGGCAGGAACCGGAACGACAACCTACGTGGGAACGCCCATTATCTTTGGTGTGACAGTTCCAAAGATCGCAGAGCATCCTGAATATGGGCTGCATTTCATTGAGATGCTGATCGGTCCCGAAGGCCAGGCTATCCTGACTGCCGATGGCCAGCCTCCGATTGTCCCGGCGGGTGGATTCGGCGCCGTTCCTACCGAGCTCTCCGGCCTTGTCGAGATGAAATCCTGACCCATTTTTTATTTTTCCGATCAACGAGGACATGCTTTCCCGGGAAATTGTTGAGGAGGAGTCCCGCATCAACGAGTAGAGCCTTTATCACAGCAATGGAAGTACATGAGTAATCCCGGTAGAGAGTCGTTCTGGTCACGCTTCAGGAGACCCGATTCAACCCTGATCGCCTTTTCGCTCATCGGCTCAACCTTGGTTATCTTTTCATTCCTGGCATTGGCGACCATTACCCTTACCCAGCTTGCCGATCTTACCTTCCTCGTCAGAGTAGCCACCGATTCCCGGGTGATCAATTCCATTGCCCTGACATTCGGGGCCGGTCTTGCGGTGGTATTCATCCTCCTCCTCTTCGGGACCCCTCTTGCGTATGTCCTTGCCCGGACCCATTCGCGGATAAACAGCCTGGTAGAGGCGCTGATCGACATCCCCCTGGTGCTTCCCCACACCGTTGCAGGGATTATGGTCTACCTGCTCTTCATGCAGCGGGGGCTTTTAGGAGCGCCGTTGAAGGACATAGGAATTGTGTTCGAAGACGCACTCCCGGGAATCGTCATGGCCATGCTCTTTGTCTCCATGCCCTTTTATGTCAACACTGTCCGCGAAGGGTTCCAGAAAGTCCCGCTCCATATCGAGAACGTTGCCCGAACTCTTGGAGCCACCAGGTTCAAAGCCTTCGTGTTAGTTGTGATCCCTCTCTCCGCCCGGCACATCCTGAACGGAAGTGTACTGGCCTGGGGCCGGGCGATCAGCGAGTTTGCTGCGGTCATCATGATCGCCTACTATCCGATGATCGTCTCCACGCTCATCTACTACCGGTTTACGACCGGGGGCCTCAAGGAGAGCAGTGCCATTGCCTTCTTAATGATCATTGCCAGTTTTTCAGTATTCCTGGTAATACGGATTGCTACCCGTTACCTGGGGAGTTATGATGATCGAGTTTGACCGTGTCGGACTCGCCCTCGGTGAGTTTTCCCTCAAGGACATCTCGTTTACCGTCCGTGGCGGGGAATACTTCTTCATTATCGGCCCTTCAGGGGCAGGAAAGACGATCATCCTCGAAGCAATCGCCGGCCTGCATGTTCCCGACACAGGGAGGATCCTTCTCTCCGGGAAGGATGTGAGCACCATTCCTCCCGAGCAACGAGGGGTCGGGCTGGTATACCAGGACTACTCGCTCTTCCCGCACATGACGGTTGAAAAGAACATTGCGTTCGGGTTGAGAATGCACCACCTTCCATCATCTGAAATCCAAAGGAGGGTTGAGGAGCTGCTGTCACGTTTCGGAATTTTCCACCTGCGTTCCCGTGAGACACTCAATCTTTCGGGCGGCGAGATGCAGCGGGTGGCGCTTGCCCGCGCCCTGGCAATCGATCCCCAAATACTGCTGCTCGACGAACCTCTTTCGGCGTTAGATCCTGGCATGAAGGAGTACTTCATCCAGGTGCTCAAGGAGATCCACAGGGACAATGGCCTGACTATTATCCAGGTGAGCCACAACCGACACGAGATCCTCTCGCTTGGCACCCGGATGGCCCTTATCATGGACGGACGCCTTGAACAGGAGGGATCGGTCAGGCAGGTGTATGCATCCCCTGCCACGCGGGAGGTTGCCGAGTTCATCGGGTATGAGAATGTCATTGACGGAGTGGTGGTTTCATCGGGTGATGGGGAGTGCCTGATCGACGCTTCGGGACTGAAGCTCCGTGCATCCTGCACTGTGCCTGCAGGGCAGGGCGTCACGTTCTGTATCGGTGCCGATGAGGTCGTTCTCCATTCGCCCCAGGCATCCCTTTCTGGCAAGGATAACACGGTGCAGGGGATGGTAAATGCCATCACCCAGTCAGGATACCTTACCCGGGTCGTGATCGATGCCGGTGCCACGCTCTCCGCTGTGATCGTAAGGGAAATGGCGGATGAGATGGCCCTCCGGGTAGGCTCACCGGTTCTATTGACGATACGCAAGAACGCAATCCGGATGATTGGGAAGTGAACCGTGGGAATATATCGGTCTTCGGACCACAGGATCAACAATGGATCCTGTTAGCCCGGAGCTTATCGATGCAGCAAAAAATTGGCTGGCCATGGACGGGCTCTGGTTCCTTGCCGTCGAGGATGAGTTTGGTCTCGAAAAAGCCATGGAGATGGACCGGAGGGTTTGGACAACATTCTCGCGAATCGAAGCAGAGCGGATCAAAAAACGACTTTCCCTCCCCGAATCCGGCGGGCTTGACGCGCTTGATATCGCTCTCCGTCACCGGCTCCACTCCCTGCTCAATTCCTGGAGGATCGAACGGCCGTCCGAGAACACGCTCTTTTACTTCATGCTGACCTGCAGGACCCAGGCCGCCCGGATGAGGAAGGGTCTTTCATCATTTCCATGCCGTGAGGTTGGCATGGTCGAGTACTCGGTTTTTGCCAGGGCCATCGACCCCCGGATCCAGACCGCCAGCATCGCCTGCCCGCCTGATCCCCTGGAGCGGGACTTCTCCTGCGGATGGGAGTTCACCCTGCAGCAGGGCTAAAGTCCACATAATAAGCGGATTCGATATCCTTAATACTCTTCACCACGTAGTGTAGAGAGCACTGCGCCGATAGTGTAGTGGTTATCACTAGGCGTTGCCAACGCCTAAACCTGGGTTCGAATCCCGGTCGGCGCATCACCTGTTCTTGTTTTCCGTCGAAATGCGTGCAGGACGTTTTTAATTCCATCCGCCGGCCAGGGACTAATCTCTTGCTTTATTAGAGCCTCGGTTTTTTTTGCCAAAACATTCATAGGATCTCCACCTGTATACCCTCCCATAGAAGGAATTGTTCATGGAAAACCTGGTCATCAGTATCGAATTCGACAAGAAAATGTTTCCACGGAGGCATACCTGTGATGGAGAGAACATCTCCCCAGAGATCTTCATCGAGCGAATCCATTCCCCGATCCTGGCAATCATACTCGAGGACTGGACCGGGACTGACGAGCGGTTCTGCCAGTGGCTCATATGGAACATTGTGGCACGGGAGAACATCCCGGAGAACATTCCCAAAGAGCCGGTTGTCACCCATCCCATTGCCGCGGTGCAGGGGACAAATGACTTTCACACCATCGGATATTACGGCCCCTGCCCGCAGAAAGGAGACACTCATACCTACTACTTCAATGTCTATGGGCTGGACGGCCTTCTCAACATAAAACCGGGCTCGAATGTAGAGACCTTGAGAGCGGCAATGGAGGGCCACGCCGTCCAGTACGGGGGCCAGGCCATCGGCATCTACACCCGATAAAACTTATTAAAACACTCTTTTGTTGAAGATGTATCGGAGAACGATCCGGTAAAAAAAGGTGAAGGAGATCCTTAGGCCTTGCACCCCTCTCCGCGGAATAGGGCCCATTCCTCGCAGCTTGTGCCGTTGGGGAAGGTACACATGCCGTACTCCGATCCGTCAGGGTTTTTCATGATGTCAACCCTGCCACCGGACTGATTGCAGAACACCGAAGCGGGATTGGCCATACCGGCTGTCGGGGCTGTGGTCGCTACCGGCGTCTAGGTGGGAGTTGCCGGCTGCTGTGTGCAACCACAGATCAGGGTGGCTGCGATGAGGATGAAGAGGGCCCCGATAAAGAGAGAATTCCGGGCAATCATATGTAATCAGGGATGCTATGCAGGGGAAATATTTGAACTTCCCGCTTTATCCCGACCGTAACCCAGCTGACACAATGGCATCCGGGCTTTCTATATCAGGCCGCACCTGGAAGAACAGGTGATAGAGGCGGGCTCGCGGTTTTGATCGACATCCCGTTGCTGCAACATCCGGCTTTTTCATGAGCATGAGTGCATCCCAGTAACGACAATTGCTGCAGCAGGCAGGAAAAATCAGGACCAGGGGTTCAACCCGCAGCTTCATAGGGGGATGTCCTTATTGCACCGCTTCTCCAGGATCGATGGCCGGGAGCCGGATACATGAAAGACCTATACGGTTGGAGTCCCCAATGGTTGTCCATGCCTGACCTTCCCATTCGCGAACTGGGCCGGATGATCGCATCTGCGTTTAGGTTGAAAACAAGACCACTTGCCGTGTATGGCTCACAAAACCCCCCTTCTGATGCTGTTCCGCTCCCTTCCGTCCACCGCTGCATCGCGGTGACCATGGTCCATATGGCGATGAACGATGGACCACAGGCTGTTTATATTGGAAACGACGTGCGCCAGGGATGCTGCCCCGGAGGACTTTCCCATACCGGTTACATCATGCGTCCACCGGCACTCAGCTGGTTCGTCTCAACCGGCCGTCCGGGTGTCCCGGACGCTCCGGCAGAGTATCTCAAGGCAGGACCGGAGCTGGTAGACGCCTGCTTCGATGCAATCGGCCCGGTCACACCGGCAGGGCCATACCTGGTGATTCGCACCTGTGAATCGGTCGCGGACAACGAGACAGGAGTTCGTGCAATATCCTGTTTCGGAAATGCCGAGCAGATCCGGAACATGGCCGCCCTGGTCCATTTCGACCTGGCAGAGCCGTTCTTCCCGGTGCTCGTCCCTTGGGGTCCGGCCTGCGACACTCTTGTGACCTTCCCGGCCGGGATGGCGGCAGGCGCTCCCCGTGATTCAGCATTCATGGGCCCGCAGGACCCGACTGTAAACCATGCGCTGCCCCAGGATATCATGGTAATCGGGCTTCCGATTGCAGTAGCCCGAAGAATGGGAAACAATATAGGCCGGTCGTTCATCAGCAGGAGATCAGGGGTTGCGTTCCCCAACCGGGGTACCGGGCTAAAGGATTGAGGCTGGTACCCCGGGACTCTTTCCTCATCTACAGGGCTCTCCGGCTTGGTAGACGGTGATGATCTCCCTGCGGTCTCGAGCGATATGACATCAGCACATGTTCGAAAAAAAGAGCGGGGTGCCGGCAGGATACACCCAATACCCCCGGCCCGGTTAAGGGCAGGATCGATGAGGTAAGCCTGTGCATCGTGGAAAAGCCGCTTCACCCGGTCGGGGAAGTCCAGTTCATCGGATGCAAGGCGGTTTGCCATCGGGGAGAGGATGGAAAAAAGCCACGGCCGGATGCAGTGCAGGGCGGGTCATCAGGTCCCGGTGTGGGTTTTTCAGAACCCCGATATCCCGTAAGGAAATGATCCATGGGAGAGGACAGGATCATTACCCGGCTAAAAATGTTACCCCGACCGGTTCAGGACGTGTCAACGCTCCCGGACCCGGCCAACGGTCCGGTCATGTCGGCTTCCTGTTCATGGAACTCCTTCAGCCGCAGGATCGCCATCGCATAACCATCATCGAGGGCTTTCCGGTTCTCTTCCCGCTCCCCTTCAGGAAAGTTAAGGAGGGTCTGGTTTCCCATGGCCCTGTACCTGTCGAGTCCTTCGATGGCGGACTGGAGCGAAGACCGGGTACGGATATGCCTGTCGACAATCTGGGAAAAGTACTGTTCAATGATGAGGCTCACCTTCGGGTTCAGCGTAATACTCACCTGGCAGATTGGGGGTGCGATCTGGTGGGTTATAATACATACTTTCATGGAACCTCCCATCGCCGCGAGGGGAGCGCAAGAGATATCAGATCGGTGCTTTCAACCTGTGTGACAGCCCCCCCATGCCCCGTCCGCTCATAACCTCTGCCTTTGAACTGATGCCGAAGCGGCATATCGGCATCCCTGAGCGGATCTTCAGAATTTCCATCCCGTTCCTGCTGGGCGTCCCATACCTGCTGATCCTCCTGTTCTTCCTCCCATACGAATTATGGCTTGCCCACGGTGGATTGCTAATCGCCTATATCCTGCCCCCGGCAGGAAAGGAATCGGTTATTCCAATCGGGATAGCACTTGGGCTTCCCTGGTGGCTGATGACCATTTCCATCTCCCTGATGGATATCCTAGCCGCGATTTTCATGGCCCTGAATTTCGATATCGCCCTGAAGATCCCTGTTGTCGGCCGATGGATCCGGAAATTCATCACCAATGGCAAAGAGTTCTTTGGCCTCCGCCCGTGGCTTGGACGGTTCTCTTTCGTGGGTGTCGTTATGTTTGTCATGTTCCCGCTCCAGGGAAGCGGGGGCATCGGGGGGACACTCGTAGGAAGGATGATGGGGCTTTCTCCTGGAAAGGTAATCCTGGCAATCACTATCGGCTCGATCCTTGGGTGCGCAGCCATCGCTCTTGGAACAGAGTATATTAAGCATCTCATCCTGGCCGATCCTGTCCTGGGACTGGCCATTGCCGCGTTTGTTATCGGGATACTTGGACTCCTTTACCTCATGTACCGGAAAAGGATGCAGGCCCGGGGCTCCCTGTCCCGGTAATTTTGACCGGACGGGAAAACACCAGGAAACGGACCGGCAACCCCAGGAAAAACAGTTTATTATCAGGCTTCTTCTGTACACAACCTCTGGTCTTCTTCAAGTGCTGCATCAAGAGACGCGGAGTTGATCGTTTGCAGGAGGATATACCTCTTGCTTACCGAGGCAGTCCGGGCTGCAGCCTCGTTCATTGCCATTACAATCACCGTGACAGCATCCTCGGGCGTTCCCTTTTTCCAGTAGCGCTGGATGGCGGAATGGGCGATCTGCCGGGTCAGCTCGTTTCCAAGGATCACGAACGTGCTGGTGTCCCCCCGCCCCCGCATCACGAACCGGGATCCCTCGATATCGGCAACGGCATAATGCCCTGCGGAAGCATAGAGACGGCGGACCCGCTGTATACCGC
>Ga0302247_1000208_pt1 | contig 65311 bp, 58 predicted proteins | sample AAG_UR_Ile_MG_FD_193529 | JGI IMG/M metagenome (GOLD analysis project Ga0302247, IMG submission 193529) | Enriched activated sludge microbial communities from anaerobic digester in WTTP, New Holstein, Wisconsin, United States - AAG_UR_Ile | ecosystem: Engineered > Bioreactor > Anaerobic >...
CTCCCAGAGGGCCCAGGCGACCAGGACCTCGTGCCGTTCCTCCTGTGTCGTGACCGGGACCGACTCGTCCTTTGCCAGCACCCGGGAGAGCACCCGTTCGTCCTGCTCCGGAGAGTCATCGATCCAGCAGGTGAGCATCCGGTTGAGGACCTGGTCATCGCCTGAGCCCTCCACCTTCGCCACCCACCAAACGCACCGCTCCGGGATGGTGCAGACCCGGACCTTCCGCTCCTTTGTGACCGTCCGGTACTCGATGGGCTCCCGGAAACTCGTGGTGGCCGACTTCAGGATCTCCTGGACCTCCTCCGAGAGCGTGGTGTCGTCGAGCACGATCACCGAGCCGGGCTGCATGTCGTCCAGGTAGAAGAGGGCCTTGTTGCTCATCGCCCCCTTGAGCCGGAACCGCTCGGGGACCTGCCGGAGCATCGTCGCAAAGGCGTGGCTCTTCCCCTTCCCGCTCTCGCCGGTCACGGAGACGTGCAGTCCATTGGTATTGATGACCGACTGCGAGGCAAGGGACATGATCAGGCACGCGGCAACCGTCTCGTCGCCGACATGGTCCAGGGCGAACGCGCCCATGAGGGAGCCGACCGGGTCGCCGGCCCGGAGTATCCGCACCGCTTCGTCCCGGGCGCCGGGAGGAGAATCGGTCGGGGCCGATGCAGGAGAGAGTGCCGGTCCCGCTGCGGCAGGAGGCGGGGGGGGCGTTCGTACCGCTGCCGGAGCTCCTTCCACCGTTGCGTCCCCCCGCCGCAGCTCGCATGGTGGCACCCGGCATATACCGCACCATTCCCAAACTGGATCGCGAACGCCCCGTCCCGATGGGCACCCGAGAACGGGCATCCGTCGAGGACAAAGAGCGTCCCGCCCTGGTAGGGCTTGTCCGCCCGGACAGAGATGCCGTGGTCCCGGAGCCAGGCGCCAAGGTTAAGCGACCTCTTCGGCGGCCGGCCAGGGGGCGGGGCCGCGGGGAGCGAGCCGGCCAGGTCCCGGAGGAGCGCCGGAGATACCTCCTCCAACGGGTCAGGGACATCGAGTACCTGCGCCCTCCGGTGAGGACGCTCCGGCGTGTGGTCACCCTTCCGGGAGACCGTGCCGTAGAGCTTCCAGATGCGGGCCGCGTTGTGGTTCGCACAATCGACCGAGCAGCCTGCGTCCGAGAAGATCGAGTCCAGCACCTCAAGACACCGCTTCACCAGGTCCCGGCTCTCGTCATCGTTCGGGAGATCGATCCGGTACAGGAGGTGGGCACCGTTCCCCGAATCGGCAAGTGCAGGGGCCGGCCACCCGCGTTCCCTCCCGAGATACGCGGCGATCTGGGCGGCCTTCACTCGCGCCGCCTGGTGCTCCGCATCAGTGGAAGAGACACCCGAGGGCCGGACCGGGTCGATGTCGATCGGAAACCACCGCCGGCGGAGGATATCGCCGTCAGCTGTTGTCGCGTCCTTCTTCCCGAGCCGCACCTTGATCCGGTTCGCCCGCCGGGAGAGCAGCGCCGGGTTCACTTCGTTGAGGGTGATGTAGATGCCCTGCGTCCCGCTCGCATCCAGTGGCACAACCGCGGCAGCCAGGGCGTCCAGGTCATCGAAGTACCCGGATGCCATCCCCCCATCCGTGATCGCACGGACCTCCACCACCTGCCCCGGTGCACAGAGTACGGAAAGCGCCTCCCGAATCCCGGAAGCCATCTCCTCACTCCGCGGAGACCCACTCGACACGCCAGGCGTCCTGGCCCCTGCCCGGGACACCCTGCCGCTTCACCAGACGGAACCCTTCCGCCTCGAAGATCTCGTTCCGGAGACAGTGGTCCAGGATCTCACTTCTCTCCTTCTCGCACGCCGCGAGGTCCCGGTGCAGCCGGTCGATGCTCCACTCCAGGCCACGCATCCGCTCAAGGAGCAGCCGCTCGTCAGAGACCGGGATGAGCTCACGCGTCATCGCCGCTCACCTCCGCGATGCCGCCGGCATGGACCGTGAAGATGCGCCAGCCCCCGGCATCCGTGTAGAGCCAGAGCTGGACCGGGAGCTCGATGCGTCGGAGCATCGCCTGCAGGCGGGTGATCTCGCCGGGGTAGCGGGAGACCACCGCCCGGGCATCCGCAAGGGGCCGGCGGGTCCGCTTCGCCTGGACAAAGAGGACCTCCCGGTGCCGCCCAGCGACCAGGTCCACCGGGGCCCGGGACCCGGCACTCCGGATCACGCAGAACCCCCGGCTCCGCAACCGGTCCCGGGCAAGGTACTCCACGCGGCGGCCGCGGGTCCGCTCAGGGCTCGGCATGGATAAGCCTCCGGGGGACCACCCAGATCTCCCCGATGGGGGCAAACGCCCGGGCGAACCGGGTATGCTCCCGGCCCACGTAGAAGAGGGCAGGGGAGAAGGTCGAGCCGGTCCGCGGCCCGTCCCCCTCGAAGTCGATCCGGCGGGAGGGGAAACAGACCACGTCGGCAGACCCGGTCAGGATGCGCCAGGCCCTCGTCTCGGTCGCCGACTTCCAGAGCACAACCGCCGCAACCGTCCGGCCGGCACAGTACTCAGCGGCCAGCTTCTGGAACCAGCGGTCCACGTCCCGCCCGAACGGCGGGTTCAGGAAGACCCGGCCGTCCCAGGGCTGGGAGAGCCCGTCGTCCCCGCGGGTGAAGTGGCGTGCGGCCGGCACGTTCGGGCAGGCCCGGCTGTTGCTGCAGGGGTCGAGGTCGATGCCCCCCAGGCACTCGAGGACCGCGTCCAGGATATACCGGGGCGTGAGATGCTCATCGGTCCGGTGGGAGAGAAGCGCAGAGGGGACCGTCATGCCACTCCCCCCGGGATACGTGTTCCACCCGGGAGAGTCCACGGGTATGCGGAAGAACCGCGGTCGCCGCGGCTCCTGCCGGGAGGAAGAGGGGCCTCCACCCCATGCCGGCAAATACTCAAATAGTTCAACAGATCATACTCAGCTCTGGTTCCCTTCGTTACGGTGCGGTGGAACGACTGTTGATGAGGGGAACCACTCATGCGCTTTCCTCACATGGTTCTTCTTTGCGAATAGTCAGGAGTCCTCGCTCCTCGAAGAAACGGCCGATTCCAATGAATCCCGACGCCTTCTCGTAGGCATCAACCGCTCCTCTGGAGACAACAAGTGGGCTTTGCATAGTGACACCTTCTTGGTCAGTGATGTGTGTCCACATGCCGGGCGGAGGTCTTCCGCTCCGGCAGGGCTCATGTGCGAGAATAGGCCTATTTGTTACTCACAGAGCCCGGTCTGGTGTGTGGAACACACGGAAAAAGATGGGAGAATGGGGTATATGAACCTGAAGGAGGGCACATGAAAGTGGAAAAGGGTAATTAAGGCTTACCGTATCGTTTTTACCCTTTCACCACCCCGGCCACTTCTCCCCGGCGGTCGAGATAACTCTTCACGTCGTCAGGATGGCTGACCACGAGCCGTTGAACCTTCTCAACCTCCGCGGCCGCCTCGTCGGTCAGGGCCAGCCCGCAGAGGGAGCAGTACTGGGAGACCGGCGGGTTGATGTTCATGCAGACCTTGCACTGGATCGGCTCCATCTTCGCCTCCTCTTTCCGGGGCCCGGTGTTCTTGATGCCGTAGTTGCGGAGGACCTCGGCGTCGATGTCGGCTCCGCTCAGGTGGGCATAGGTCTCGAACATGTTTGTGGTGAGGTTTCCCCACATCATCAGCTTGATGACACTCTCGGACATCCCCTGCGTGATCAGGTGCGTGATGCGGGAGTGGCGGAAGATGTGCGGGGTGAAATGCTTCTGGATGCCTGCCCGCTTCGCAATCCTCTCCAGCCGGCTGCTAATGGTCGCGTGGATCAGCTCCTGGCCCCGCGTGTTGAGGAAGACAAACGCCCTCCCTTCGGGAGTGTGGGGATAATCGGCCCGCCACTGGGCGAGATACTCCCGGGCCATGACCAGGCGGATGTAGCGGGGCCTCCCGGTCTTGAACGTGACGTTGACGACCACGCCGTACTCGTCGAACTTGAGATCTCCCCACCGCATCCGGCCGACTTCGCCGATGCGGAAGCCGCCTTCGTAGATGGTCATGATGATCGCACGGTCTGCGCTGCGGCTGCAGGCCCGGATCATGGCCTTGATCTCGTCGGGGGTGAGGAGGTCCCCGGTCACCTTGGTGCTCGGGTCTGTGGGAGGCGTCCGGATCTTCTGGACCTTTGCCAGCGGGAGGGTGAGATACTCGTTCTCGATCAGCCAGATGAGAAAACGCTTGAGTTCCTTGATCCAGTCGTGGCGGGTGTTCTGCTTGTAGGGTGTTCCCCGCCCGTTCCGGGAGTTCTCAAACGCCGTGCGGCCCGCGAAGATGTCCCCGATGGTCAACGAGTCATAGGGGCCGAGGTAGCGCCTCCAGCCGACCATGATGTACGCGTTCTTGTTGACCCGGCCGTCGCTGATGCCGGAACATGATTTGAGCTCGCCGAGGTATTCCCGGATGAGGGCGGCATCCCTGGCGGTAATCTGGTGCGATTCCAGTGCAGCATTGATTGCTCGCTCTGCACTGTCCCTTCGGATCGAGTGGAAGCTCCGCTCGGTTCCTAACGGTGCGGTGGACATGAACTCTAGATTTCGGCTCAAGGTAAAAAAAGGTTTTGCAAGGGCCTTTGAACGAATGAGGCAAGCCCCAGCCGTGAAGAAAGAATCTGGGTTCAAATCACTCGCGGATTTGCGACCGCGCATCCCGAATTAAATTATTGTAATTTTATGTTGATCCATCCCAACATTATGAATCAAATCATTGATACGCGTTTCAAAACTCATAATTGAAATTTGTTTCATGGACGGCATAATTTCAGAATAATACTTCATAGCAGCGATTAACTCATCTTTGGAAAGGATACTGTCGCTTTTTTCTATCAATTTTATTAAAGACATGACGGTTGTTTGTTCGAATGCTCTTTTCACTGAATTGTACCCCAATCTTGGATCGACATTGAATTCAGGGGATTTCTGCTGTAAATAATCAATCAGATAAATAAGAATAGCAATATGGGCTTTCAGATTAAATTCAACTAAACACTTTTCAACCCCTTTATCGTCCAACCTATCTAAATAATTTGGCCTTGATAAAAATAGATCTTTCAGATTGATATTTATTAAAGACAATTCGTGAATTCTTTTCACATCTCGCGCAATAGACCATAATATCAATCGATTGGTTAAGATGAATGAATTCATCACAACAGACAAATCATTCTGATCAAAGTTTTTGATTGAATTTTTTATTCTAGATTGGTGACGAGTAATAAAACGATTTATCAGTTCATTTAGATTCAAACTTGGATTATATGGTTCGGTCTTAAAAGCCAAATGAGATAGCTCTTTTTGTTTATTTTTTCCCTCAAGAATTCGGCGGTCATCTATTTCGTCCAATATTTTAAAATACGAATGTAAACTGGGTAAATCTTTTAATTTCTCAAAGATTTTAAACAACCAATTTACGTCCTCGATGTCTGCATAGTTTAAAACCATGAATTCATCGGGAAATATCGCTTTATTGTGAAGTATCCTATAATTTGATGAGAATACTTCGTTCTCCCGCCGCCCTATTACCTCAATCGCTACTGACCGTCTAAAAAGATTCAAAATTTCATCGTCTATCGTAAAAATTAGAGAATTTCCCTTGATAGAGAATTGTGGATTGTATACTTTTTCATTTATTACCAATGAAAAATCAGATAAATTATGAGTTGATTCAACGGTCACAATTATTTCATTTTCTTTCAAAGTTGTTTCAAGAATATTTAATGGAGCTTTTCCTTCGGATTTAATAGTCTGATCAGACTGGGCAACAATGTTATCCGGAGTAATTTCTTCATATTTTCCGATTGGTGAAATAATTTTTTCAAATGGTAATGTCGTCTTTACTAAAATTCCGAGTTCGATATTATTAGATGTCGTTAATGCTGATTCGGTAAAATTCGCACTACCAGAAAAGATATAGTTTGTTGATGGTGTTTCAAAAAATAGGACCTTTGCATGTAGAATTCTGTCATTTTCAGTTTCTAATGAAAAATATCGAATTCCTTTCAGTACTTTAATACTTTCAATCGGTAAATTTGAAATGTTTTGCTGAAAATAAATGGATAAATGATTGCAGCCTGTCAACATTTCCTCATAAAATTGTGGGTTTTGGGAAAAATATGGACAGATTACCCGCATTTCACTTATTGGTTCATTAATTATTTCAGCGATTTGTTGAATTAATGGTCTTACTCCAATATTATTCAAAATCCAGGCTTCTCGCCCTGGCTGCTTTTCTTTTTCTGGTATCAGTTCAATTATTCGACGAAGATATTGTTTATTTATATCACTGGATATTGTTCCGTGTAAACCCTGAAGAAACGACTTTAAATCTTCCAAAATATATTCATTTTCTGGATTTTCTAAATCTATCCATATAGGAGTAATAATTTCAGCATTCGTAGTATAACCGGGTATTGTTAAGTTATTGCTTCCAATAAGAATGAATATCATTTTTTCAGAAATCGACAGTAGTAATTTTGGATGGAATATATGCGGACACGATACACTCTCCACAAAATATCGACGTCCAGCTTGAGAATCGATAAACGATTTTTTATTTTCCTGATATACCATTGAATCAATAAATATTAGTGGATACGATGGAGGACGAAAATGAGAGAAGACATATTTTTCAAAAAAGTCAGGATCGAATTGATAGCTCGTAATAAGAATTTCTGATTTGGCATCAATTTCTTTGATATTCTCAATAATATCAAAAAAGGGATTCAATTTGCAAACCTCTCAAGAATTTCTTTGCCAAAGGGAGAACACCCAAATATTTCGTTCCTTTTTTCAATCAATCCGATATCTTCTAAAATTGAAACAATTGAGTCGAATCGGTCAGTACGATAAGCCCATTCGTAGCTCATTTTGAAGAGAAATCTATCGCCGGTCTGGAGAAATCGATAGGTATCATTACCAGTAACAATTTTGGTGCCTGCAATTTTATTGTGCTGTTCAATAATATTTTGAATAATATCACTGAAGAAATCATTTGGCGTTTGTGTCATGATCTTTTGACTCAAAAAATTTTTAAAGCTAAACAAGCTCCAGTGCTGATACTCCCTACTTCGTATCCAAGAAGTTAATTCCTCATTCTGATACTGTTCATATCGAATACAAAGGATAAGTAATAGTAAAAGGGATAATCCAATTGTTTTAGAAAATTCCCGATTATTCATAGATTCAATAATTTCTACTCGCAAATGATATTCTGAAATAGGATCTTCTTGTCCAACCAATCGATCAAATAATTCACTTGAAGATCTCGAAAGGGGTTTTGTAATATTTTTTATTTCTAATATCCGATTGAAAACGTCATTTATTGATTTATCCGCGATGGGAAAATCCAATTTGTCCTCAATAACTTTTATCGAATCTTTGTTGGTTTCAACAAATTGACTTTTAGAAAGACCGTGAGGATTTTCTTTGAGTGATTCGATAAAAGAAATCAAGATATGCTCGAGTGCAAAGGTGAAATGTTCATGAAAAATAAAAAAACGCCATTCTTTCAACGTTTCTGATAACACGGGATTATTTTCATGATAAATTATTTTATTATTATCTTTCACGACGTGCCCATAAAATAAAAATTCTCTGTATTCTTCATCTGTTAAATTATATTCAAATTTTGAAAGAAGCTCAACTAACTTGAGAATCACTATTAGTGTAGCTTTTCGAGAATTGCTATCGTATGAGTTTTTCTGATTTTGTGCAAAAAATACTTCACTTAATGCTTTTTTTTCATCAGAATACTCTTTCAAACGTAAATGAGAACAAAGTGCACCGTATTTTCTTAAAATATCAAGAGGGATTTGGTCATTTTCAATGTAAGAATTATAATACTCAGTGCCTTTAATCGATGAAGTAAAAATATCCGCAAGCGTTTTTCCCGATGGTGTGAGTATTCTTGTGAAGCTGTCCCCAATGATAAGATCAAGTCTTTCAAGGACCGGGCGGAAATATTGTCCATATCCTCCTGCTTGGTTATCGAGGACAGAAAAATTTACATTAATAACACTTTTTTCAGAAGTTTTTACCTCGGATAGTGCAGCTAATCCACGGTTTCTTCCGATTGGACCTTTTCCATCTGGAAAGTTAATTCCTGCATCTAAAAGAGAGCCAAGAACATAAGCTGACTCATATTTTGCAATTTTCTTGGAGAACTCTCTATATGAATTAATCTTATATTTACTAATCTGATCTAAAGCCCAGCAATAAAAAATATAATTTCTTCCTCGATTTGTCAGTAAAGTTATTCCTGGCAACATTTCATCGACAATATATTCAGATACTCGTGACAATCCGAGTGGATCCAATCCGCGTGTATGGAGTTTAATTTGCTTACTCCATAAGGGAAGAAGTGACATTTCAACTCTCGATATTGCGTCTAATATCAGACTTTGGCTACACAAAAAGAAATGTTTTATTAATTTGCATTATTTCAACGGGAAAAATCTGAGGAGCAATCATGCTCCTCTGGCTCACACCATTACCCGAAAATTGACAAGTTTCTGCATGCGACACTTATCGCATATTCCAATCTTTCTTTTAATTGCACTATTTGACGCAAGCCGATTACAAATCTGATTCACTTGTTGATGAGGCTTGATCTGGAGAAGATCCATTAGGCAACCGTCGCAATATCTCTTTTGCGCTTGGTTAAGATACGATAAGATCTTATCACTGTTTGTTTGATTCATTCCTCTAGGCGACTGATTTCTGATATTTTGATCACCATTTTTCCCTATCGCATTCCTTGTTGCACTCATGATTGTGATAATGCCCCCATTTCCCGCAAAAGGAAAAACGATATTTATGGGAATTCCGGCAAAACTCCTCGAAATCATTTCCCGATATTCTATTCCGCCGAGTGCTAAAAGTTCAGTATATTTATAAAGACCCATATCGTGGATTTGGCGGGTAAGTTTTTCTATCGATACCACTTCTGGATTTTTATCTTTGAATGAAACGTTGTAATTTTCAATCAGCGTTTCTGGATTGATATACCCATATTTTGCACTTAGAATGACCCATCGATCACCCATTAATTCTGCATACTGACGATTAAGTTTAAAATAATCGCTAATGTATGCATCCTTTGCTGCGCTACTCCCGATATTTAGATTAATATTCCAAATTTTCTTTTTGCCACAGGGAATAATCACTAAAGTCGATTTCTTTTCTCGCTGAATTTTTTCAGGAATCGCTCCGGCAAGTTGAGAAATACGATGCAACTGTGCTATCGTAAGTGGTACACTATCTACCTTCTGTGTGTTCCAAATTCCAGTTGATCGAATTACCGGGCTTTCTGCGAACAATCCTAACCAGTTGTTTGACATCCGGGCGAGAGGATGTTGAGCAAGCAATGCAATAAGTCCTGATTCCAGGGCTAATCGTTCTTCTGCATCATCCACCCTAATACAAGAGAAAGAAAAATTATTCCGAAGACAGCGGCTTACCCACTCCTCAACTTCTGAATCGCTTTCACCCATATGCAATAACCAGGAATTCAGACGAGGATCATTAGGATCTCGCTTTCGCATCAGTGCACCACCAAGATGCTTGCGAAATACACTTCCATTCTTATTGCCGGAGAGGGAGTTCCGATTTCCATAATGCTGCCTGATTCGGCCCGGGAAATTACCATCTTTTACATGCGTTCCAACACGTACGATTCGATCGTATTGTTGTCCATCAATCTCGAGGGTTTCTCCCTTTTCAAAAAAGAAATAAACTCCATTTGGTGGAAGACTCGAGGATTGCACTTCATGTGAAAATCTTGGCAATCCAGATAAAATTTTATAGAGGCTTTTAGTTACCTCTTGATATTCACTCTCCATAATAGCACCCCCGATTTGATGTATTGATTCTTTGTGAGGCGAAAGCAAATAGAGCCATCTCAACATCAGCAGGAAGCCAATTGCCATCGACTCTTAGCCCGGCTTGAGGAAAGATCTTCGGATGAGGACATCGTACACCATTGTCATTGAGCATGTCGGATAATTCACGAAGAATTAATATCCAAGTTCTATACTCTGAAGGCCAAGTTCCCTGCATTGTAGGAATTACCCAACGACCATCAATATTTGTCACAGTTATATTGAGAATATGATATTTTGAGACAGTTAGATCACTTAATCCAAAGACTCGGACAAGACGGGTATCAATTGCACCGAATGCATAAGGAATGGCGAACCGCAGAAGCTTACTGCAATATGTCGCTGCAAATCCACGAATCTGTTGATTGAGCAATTGAATAGCTTTCTCCGGTTCTTTAATTGCCCACGCCAGATGATTTTTCACAGTCAGGGGTGCGACATGAATGGGTTCCGGACATGAAATCGTTTGTCTCAATTTTCCCCAGCGAGCAATTTGATGTAGCTGCTTCTGTCCGAGAATTCCATTCAGAACTGCTTGAGAGACGGTCCTTTCCAATTCCAGTATATCCAGAAAGCCGGACCCCCATCTGTCGTCGTTCCATGTGTAAGAACAATACAATGATGGAAAGTTGAGAGTGTGAGCCAAATCTTCAACCGTATCCTGGACTGATGGTTTTAAAGCGTTCATAACAATCATTTACGCAGTTTCCTTGTTGCTCGCTACGTCGAAATTATGCAATGACCTCTACGTTGCGTGGATAGATCAGACCATAATCTACCTTCATTGACTTTGCAAGACGGAGATCAATGTTTTCTCCAAAATATCCTTTGAAGTAGCGGATGACTTTTGCAGAGAAATTCACCTTCTCGCCATTGTGGAACTCCCCAATTGCATCGAATGGGGCGGAATAATTGATCCAAATATGATCAGCGACCAGACGACCAGCCGCATCCCGTACATTCTTGAGCAGGATGGTCCTCCCGACAATCCCCCGCCTTCTAAACGTCCCATAGTGGTGAAAAGTTGCGGAGAATTTAACCCGCATCCCTTCATAGCCCTGTAACCCGGTTCTCATATCAGTCACTTCCTTGACAAATGCATCTGGAACCGGCCAGAACGTTAATAAGTTCACGTGAATATTGTAACCATTGTGAATAATTAAAACGTTGGCAGAGGGAGTTTCGTGACGAATATCGGTGAAGTTGTACATATTATTCCTCTTGGACACGAGATTGACAGGGCAATTGCTCCATTTTTAAAGAGAAAAGCTGACAGAGTCTATGTACTTGCCATTCCTGAAAACACCGACCTTGATCCGGTGATGACTCAGAAGCAATTTTTCTTTTTGAGGAAAGTGATGCAAAGATTTAACGAATTAGGCATCCCGGCTGAATATCGTCCGGTGAACATGTTCAATGTTCTTGACGTCCTCAAAGAAGTATCATTTCTTATTCGTAAGGAAAAGGACCAGGGCAACACTGTTTATGTGAATATGTCTTCTTGTGGTCGACAAACATCGATTCCGGTGACAATGGCTGCAATGGTCCATGAAGTCAACGCCTATTATGTAAAGGCCGACAGATATGCAACCGGGGAGTTATCTTCATTAGAAAGTGAGCATGGGTTAAGTATTGTTGAAGACGTAAGGACCGATTGGATCTTCAATTTCAAGATAATGATGCCTAAAAGGGAGAGTGTTAAATTCCTTGTTGAATTATACAAGCGTTCTGAACAAGGCATCAATGAAATGAGCAGCAGCGATATCATTCGGTTTTTTCACAAAGAGGGTGTCCCAGGATTTGATAAATTACCGGAGGAAAAGCCGAGATATGAGGCGGCAAAACAGAATAGAATATTATTGAACCGGACAACAAGGGGATATCTCAAAGATCTCGAGGATATTGGATATATCGAGAAGAAATGGAGAGGGCGGGAGTTCTATATCACTATCACCAAAGGTGGAGAACATATAGCCTGTGTAAGTGGCATCATTGGCAAAGAACACGCCGCATTAGTTTAAATAAGACTTCGCATGGAGATTGGTGACTGTCATTATTGCAGTCAAAGGTGAAAACAATGCAAAATAACTGGATTGCAACCGTTCTCATCGATTCAAACCGAGAGAAAGATCCAACAAAAAATCCTGAACGACTTGAAGATTTTGAAAAAATTGTTGAAAAAATCTGTGAGAGAGAATCCGGAGACGGACTGATTTTATTTCCAGCAGGCTACTACCATACCGGCGAGGCTGAGCCCAGAACCTATTACAAGTCCATCATGACCAAGATTTCTCCCATTCTCAACTCCCATTCCAGTCACACCTTTATCTGCGTGGGAATCGACGGGAGATGGCATCGTGAAAAACGGAATGGTATGAAAGATGCGATCTGGGACAGAGATCAAATTGCAATTGCAATTGACCGAGATGGTATCCAGGCTATCGCCAGGAAATTTCATCTTAGTCCACAGGAACGAGGTATAACTCAAGATACAAGAAGAATCAAAGTTCAGAAAGCTGAGTTTTATGATGATAGATATCGTGAAGATGGAAAATCGAGGATTTTTCGATTAAATAATTCACGATATTATCTCGCCGTCTGTTATGATGGTTATGCCCATCAAATACCGAATGTGTATTCTAAAAATCCAGGAACAGATGTCATTCTAAATCTAATCCACCGTTTTCCAAAAAGAGGAGAGGGAAGCAGTCTTGGATATCAGGTAATATGTGGCTTCAAAGGAATAACGGAAATGTGGAATTGCCCGGTTTTCGGATCTTCGATATTTATCCAACGACCTGATCCAATTCGTTCATGGCCAACAGCTGCTTTCTGTCCCTACGAAGATACTAATCGGAAATCGGGCTGTCCATACGAGCATCCGAATCGAAAACGGGGAAATTATGATGAAATCGTAATCTCAGCGGATGATGTGTTTTCAATATCTGAACAGGGCATGCGTCTAAATGACCAGGATGCAATCGTAAAAATTTATCGAAAATACCACGAGAAAATTCTATATCTTAAGATGGAATATGCAAGTCAACAGATCGATGAACCACATAAAAATCTAATAAATAACCAAAAAATTGGCTTAAAAGAAATTCGGCCTCCCAATCAACAAAGAAACGCTTGGAACGAAAAGTACTTCATTTCCAATATTCGGGATTGTTGTGGTGAAGAAACCGTTAATATTATGGAGAAATTGATAAAGTGGGCAAAAGATCGAAATTTAAGTTTGGATGCACGAAATAAGTCATTCTTTCCGTTTCTAAAACTTGCTAACGGGAAAGGATATCAGAGTTTTAGAGTGACACCTCAAGGCTGGATTGAATTCCAATTCAAGTATATGATAAAATATGCACCCTTTCAAAAACCAATCATCCAGAATGAATGGCTTCGTTTGATAAACAAGATTCCTGGGATGAATTTTTCAATTGACTCATTCCAAAATGAAAGATTACCAAGGAAATCGATTAGTGTTTTAAAAAATCCAGAGGATTTCGATTATTTCATAGTAGCAAATGATTACTTCTTTAACATTGTAAGATCATCCATTAAGAGCTCTCTGGTTTGATATACCTCTTGAAATCTCTCTTTTCTAATTAAACCTTTAAATTGTTCGACTACGGCAATTTTAACCTATTCATTTTTGTAAATGACTTGCTGATATACTTCTTTTGCATATAATGATGTACCATCAAAAAGATAGTCGTAATGGGGAGTACTATCACATTGAATGCGAATATTCCATAAAAAACGAGGATATGATTTAAATAAAATATCGTTTTTATTTTGCAATTTCCGACCTATTAATGATTTTTTATAATTTTTGATATCTGTTAGCAACAATTCGCATTTAGAACCTTTTTTAAGATTCTGTGACTTAATTTGTATTTCCATTGTTCGCTTGAATTCAAGATAGGTTCTATAAATTTTAAAAAAACTCAATCGAATTTTAGGATAAATTGGAACAAGTAATTTATGAATTACAATTTTTGAGCCGTCAGATTCATGATCTTCAAAACGCCATTCTGAAAAATTTTTATTTGGTCCCGGTTTTACTCTTGCATAAGGTCCAATCGTATCATCATGGATATAAATTTCTTTGATATTTCCGTCTTTATGTCTATAACCGCTAATTACAACAGCGTGATATTCATCGTTTTCTAAATCATCAGTAAATATAAGTCCCGCTATTACTGGCAATCCCAAATATCCAAATGCCTTTACTGTGTCTGCGACAACATCGTCCTTTTTTGGGTTATATTTTTCTTCATTTGAGAACTTTTTCGGATCAATAAATTCGGTATCTAATCCTAACGAATTGAAATAATTCTTCATCTGTTGAAATGTTAATCCCTCTGAAGGGAAGTTACGAGCATCAGTTGGAAATCCCACACACTTTTCTGTTATTTCATAAGGGGACAAGATAGGAAGGCTAAAATGTTTAGCTAATGGAAATAAGGAAACCCAACATGCTATAGTAGCACATAAACCAACACCAGGATCTTTTACTTGAAATGGTAATGAATCAACACGTAAAGGGATGCCAAATAACGAAACATCGTATGAATTAGTTAAATATTCACGATTTTCTTTACCTGCTTTTCGCGGATAAGTTGATAAAACGGTTCTTCCTATTAAATGTTGAAATCTTTCGTTTTTTATTGGTTTTAAAACTATATATCCCAAATAGGATTCGGATAATTTATTTAAAAATTTCTCGTTTCCTTTTTCTACACCAACTTTAAATTCTGTTTCACTAAAGTTTTTTGAAAAAAAATGAAATCTCTGTGTATATTTATTAATTGGCGAAAATGAGCGAGCATAAAATTTAGAATAATCGATTAAATAATCTCTATCAATATATTGTTCTTCGAAAACGCATGTTTTTACCTTAATGGCTTTTAAATATTGATATAAATAATTACTAACATCAGTGCTACCTAAAATTGTATCCTCGGGATTAAATGATGATACTAAAGAAAATGTTCTAGAGAAATCATCCATCTAAATCGTGAATGATTTGTTAAGATCTTCTTCATCTATGCGGCTCATTCTTTGATGGAATAATTCTGCTTCTCTCACTACTTGTGGAGTAATGAGACTATCAAACTCTCCCTTTATCTGGTATAATTTGTTCTCCAATGTCATTTTTCACCTCATGCCGCACTTAGTATTTAAAGACCTTTGTAATACAAAGACATTGAGTATCTTTGATAGATATATATATATTTCTGCTTTTTTCGGCAAATGGACATCAGTAATAGGGTTTTGATATTTAATAATGAATTTAAACAAGCCGCTTCCCGCTATCGCTCGCGGCTCACTATGGCTCCAGAGGCCTTCCGCCAAGGCGACCGTTCGGTCACCAACCGCCTCTGTCGAGGCGGAATAGACGTGATATCTCTCTAATAAGAAAGAACCAGCGGAGCGGAGGCCGCTACCGAACGAAGTGAGGGCGTCGCCGGAGCGGAGCGATAGAAGACCCTAGACAACTTCCCCGAAGGGCGAGGCCTCGATGTGAGCGGAAGCGACCCGTGGCCGAGTCCCGAAGGGCCAAATTTTATCTATTACGCACCATTTAGAATACTTTTGACATTACTTTCACACCACTTGGCGCCCCTTAATACCCTCTGCCGTCGATGATATTATGGTGACAAACACCATGGCTAACAATACAACAACCCTTGCACACATCGGGAGCATCAAGCAATCCGACGGAGTGCTCCGCATCGACATCAAGACCAGGCAGTGCGTGATTGCCCGCACGGATGTCCCCCGCTTAATGGAGCGGTGGCCGGTCAGCATCTACGACATCGCCAATGTAATCAGCACGTGCGGACAGCCGGAACCAATCGGTCAGGCTTGGATCAGCCGGTCCGGCAAGGCTGTGATGCTCCGCATCGATGGCCTTTCGTATGTCGCTCCCCTCTCCCAAATAAAGGGGATTCTTTCCGGTGAGCGGAAATACGCACACCTGTCTATTATCACTGAATATCTTTCACCTGCACAATCTGCATCGCCAACCATGGGATGTGCTACCTCAGGGGTGCCGGCATGAGCACCCAGGTCCTCATCCAGAGTCAGGAACGCCTGCCCATTGTAGTTTCATTCACTTCTCACAACCTCGAATGGCTTGAGGCAATGCGAAAAGAATTCAATCGGCGGTTTGATCAGGACCTGACGATCGAGCAGATCCTCGAGGGTGCAATCATTAACGAGATCTGGAAACTCTCCCGCGAGATGTACATGAGTGAGGAGCAGACTTTTGGAATTGGAATCGAGGGGGAACTGTAACTATGACCCTCTCCTCTCCCTTCTCCAACGATGATATCATATTTGCCTATACCCGGGCCGATGCTCTCCGGGATGGCGTTCTTGTTGAACTCCCCCAGGACCTCTGCAGGAATGCCGGTATCATTGTTTCAGTTGCAGTGACCCGGGCGATTTGGGATGAATATATCTCTTCTGAGTACCTCTCTGAACTCACCGACCAGGATGTCCCCGGTCGAATATGGGATCTCCTTTGGATGTTTTCTTGTGCTGCCCGACAGAGTCGTCACACCTCGCTGGTTTTCTTCAAGACCGAGTTTGTTACCTATAATAAAGAGAATCCTTCCAGTCCTACCCTGACTCTCGCGACCTTCAAGGCACTGTGTGGACCCGGAGATGAGGGAGAACCAGTGATAACCATCATGTTGCCAGACGAGGATTAACGTATGGAAGAAATAATTGTAAAAAAGATCCTGGAAAACTCCCCTTTTCAGGATAGTATCGAGATTGGCACCCCAGGCAAGGGAGGCGCCGTCAAGGTGTATGGAGACTTTGGAAACGCACCACAATTTGAACAGCGGATTAAGGAGGCAATCCGGCTGCGAAAGATAGCAAGTCAGCTCATCGAGGAGGGTTAATGACCACCCCAAAATTTTATACAACCCAGGAAGTCGCGGAACTTCTTCACTTGAATGTGAAGACAGTCCGGGCCATGATTAACCAAAAACGGCTCCGGGCCGTGAAAATTGGGAATGAATATCGGGTCACCGATGACCATATCCGGCAATTTATTGAAGAAAACCAGACGTGACCGGGAGATCTCCAGCCCCAAACACCATGGCTAACAGTATTTCAAGGCCGGTCCGGACCCGGTCGGAATACAACTTTGTATTGAAATATTATCATAATTCTTATTCCCTGGCGCTCTCTAGTCACATATTTTTCAGTCGCGTATAGTAATTTTCCAAATAGGTATCCAATGCATTGCCGGTTAGCTTGGTTTCTATTAACACCCCGCCGATATGCTGAATTAATTTCGCATAGCTTTCGGGAGTTTCTTTTCGATATTCTGCAACCTTTCGTTCCACCCAGTCCTTAAACAAATCACCTTTAAGAGAATCCGTCATTAACATATGAATTAAGAAGTCGTGGGCATCGTCCTCCAGACTCCTTTTTATCTCCCATTCTCCCAGTTTGATAAGCTCTTCTGCCCGGTCTTTCTCTGCGGGAGAGAGGATTTGAAATGAGGTCCGGGATATGGTGAATGAAGGTCCTGCCTTCTTTTTCCGGCCGCTTCTTTTTGATTTGAGAGTCGGAAGATGTTCTGGATTAGATAGCTGGTCATTGGATCGTTGTTTCGTTGCCATTACTACATCCATTCATGAATTTCCAGAAGAACTTAATGAAATAATGAGGAGGAGAAGCATTGGTTCTCTTATCCCTATCGCGCCTACTGCCTCTCCCATGGGAGAGGAGGAGCCCGGCCCAGAGGGGGCGGAGAGAGGGGGATACTTGCCTATCCCCCGGCGCGACGCAAGGGTGGGGGAGTGGAAAGTTAATGGGTCTCAAACGAATTGAATTCTGTGGTATTCAACACCAAGACGGCATAAATTTCAAATAGGGCTCTGAAATTCGGATCTTCAATTTCGACAACTTTTACCTTCATCTGTGATACTTCTTTTTTCGCTTGAAGAAACAATTTAGAGAATTCTGGGTCTTTTTCAAGGTTTCTCCGTTCTTCTTGAATCGACAAATTTCTTTTAATGGCCTCTTTTTTTGCCATGTTGAACGCAAATGGCGCAGTACTATTATCCGAACTTGGACGGCTATGTTCCTGTATTCTTGTTTTCATTCTATCTTTACCACTTATTCCAACATACATTGGAGTATTATTTTGATAGAAAACATAAGCGCCGTTTTTAGGGATATTAGTCAAATCATCTCGTGTCAAAAGCTGAGCTTCGTTGAGCTCTTTCATGAATCCATGTAAAGTTTCGTCAACCTCAATTGTTCCAGTTTTCATTACATCGAAAATATCTTTCAACTATTAATATTACTAGCCTTTCCAACCTTCAGCGACGAGCACGATACGAAGTATGGTGCGAGGAGCGAGCGGTTTCAGGCGATGCGATGCGAGTTATAACGAGTAAGCATGGCCGTCATCCTACCAATGAAGCACCGACGAAAAGCAGCCCCACGATGTGAGTAGAGGGAGAGAGGGAGCACCGGACGCCAGGAGGAGCGGACCGATGACCGGAGCGAGCATGGTGGGGCGTCTAGATCACAGATAACCGCATAATATATCGGATATTCGGAGAATTCTTACAATAGATATTGATGGAATGGTGCCTCCTATGACTATGAATAAAATTGTTCAATCCTATAAGATTCTTAAAAAAAGACACTACATTAGAAAAGCAAAGCCTAAAAATGACTATTGGGTTTCATTCTATGCTCATATATTAGAGGAGTATATATCAAAATTTGGTGATAATTTTTCTTTAATTATTTACGGCGACGAAGATATCGAATACGATTTCTATGCAATTAAATATCCAACCATAAAATCTCTCTTAACTCAACAAAACTATGATCCAAATTATCGTCGCTGGATTTTAACAATTCATCAGGGTGAAATGAGAGTCCATGGTGGATCAGAACGATTGGACGTGAGTCCTTTCCATGGCGATGATCAAATATTTTCGGATTTAATTGAAAAATCTCGCGAATTTTCAATTGAACAACGGGCATTGATACAGACTTTAAAATCTGGAGATGTAATTTCCAATGAAGAATTATGTAAAATTTTTGGATGTAGCCCTCAGGGTGGAATGCGTCGAGGAAGTAGAACGAATTCCTTAGTTCTGATTTCAGATCATACAAAGTCACTCTATGATGACAGATGGATTGGCGAAATCCTGCATTACACCGGAATGGGCCTAAAAGGAGATCAAGACGTTACATTTGCTCAAAACAAAACCCTCATCGAATCAAACTCTAATGGCGTTGATGTTTATTTATTTGAATTGTTTTCACCAAAGGAATACACCTATACGGGCCAAGTTGAATTAGCAGACTCACCATATTGGGAAATACAAGAAGACATTGAAAAGAATCCCCGAAAAGTCATCATCTTTCCACTTAAATTGAAAGAGGATGTAAAGAAAGCTCCAATTTCCCAGGCTATTTTAATGGAATTACAACAAGAGCAAGAAAGAAAGGCCGGCCGATTATCAATTGATGAACTTGAAATTCGAGCCAAATCGGTTCGTGGTCCTGCAAGCCAAAGAGCCGCAGTCACAACTACATTCAGCAGGAATCCATATGTTTCTGCATTTGCGAAAGTGAGAGCTGATGGAGTATGTCAACTTTGTCAGAAACCCGCTCCCTTCATCGATAAAAATCATGATCCCTATTTAGAGACTCATCACATTCTCTGGTTATCAGAAGGAGGCGAAGATAGTCTCCAGAATACGGTTGCTCTGTGTCCAAATTGCCATAAAAAGATGCACATTCTCAATTTGGGAGAAGATAAGGATCGATTATTCCATGCGATGGAAGGAAGTTAGTCCTTCCTTCAATAATACTCCAATTCTATTTACCATTAGTTACTGGAACCATCACAAAATTTCCCTCCGGACGATTGACACCAATGGGGGAATTTATCGACTTCTGGATTATTTTCTATAACAATGTTTATTGGGAGAACAATATAGGGCTCCATATTACCGGTCATGACTTCTAAAGTATCTTCACCGATAAAGAAATCCCCAAAGAGGGCATCACAAAATGCACACCCAAACGATAGGTATTCGTGTCTAACAGTTTTACTGTACCTTTTCTTAATTTGCCCCAAAATAATTGGTTTTTCGTTTTTTGACTGTAGTTGGAAGTTGCGAATATATTCAAGAATTTTAGGATGAAATGCGACGTTTCCCTCACCCGTATATTCATGTGCGATTATTCCACATTCTGATTCAAAAAAGTCAATTGAATCTACATAATAGGCATGGGATGTTTTACCACATTTCCAACAGATGACAGGGAAGAATACTATGCGGTAACAAAGAGATTTATCTTTACCCTTTCTCGAAACACTGTGTTTTATTGTTTTCCCAAGAACTCCACTGATAAAGTCCGGTAAATTAACAGATTTTCCATAATTTATGCCAAAATATTTTTCAGGCATTGATTTTGTAACATCCAAAACATTCGATTCGGGAATGGGTTCCTCCATTCTTTGATCACTTGCATATCGTGACAATTGGTACAATGGTATATGGTAATTATTTTGAGAATCCTTTAAGAGTTGAAAAGCATTCAAGCGTGTATTAGCCCTATCCTGATAATTTGAAATAATAGGTAACTTTTTGAATAACCAATAGATTTCATACCCGTTCTCAAGATATTTCGATGTCCGCTCTTTTGTCTTTTCAAGGGTTTGATAGCTGAGCTGAATTTCAAAAACCAATTTCCTTTCATTATTCCATGCAATGACATCAGCAATCCAATCCTCTCCCCCTACTTCTGTATCAACTGACCATCCCAGTTGGGAACACATTTTCAAAATTTCTGCCTTCAATTGTAAGTGTTCGAGACTCTCGGGTTTCCAATTGCAATTATCTTTTCTATTATGCACGAAATGTTTGGTCCCCAATTTGCTGATTCGGAGATGGCCACTATTTTCACAACAATCAAATTTTACTTGTTTTGTTCCATCTTTGACTTCTGAATTCAGTGTCTTCCATTCTTCATCGGATAAAAGAGGTGAAATTACGGGAGCTCCATTGATATATGCTTTCAATGGCATTCTAATCAAAAATAGATCTTTGCAGTTGCATTTGAAGTATTCCCATGGATGATGAAAGTAAGTTATGGGAAGATTTGGATCACCCTCCCTTCCCACCTCCTTTCACCAGCCCATACTCAATCTCATAGAATGCCGTCGGCACTGAGATGAAGTAGTGCATTTTCTTCAGGTCCTCCGCTTCAGCTATTTGCTTCAGGAGAGAAGCCTGTTCTTCCGGTGAATGTCCTACGGTTACCCACCGCTTGGTCTCATCGTTCATCTTCCAGGACCGGGATGGAACATTCTCTGGTGGTTCAGTCACCCGGTCATCCTGCGGATCGAAGAAGGACACCACATCCGCTTTTTCTTCCTCCGCTTCCCACTGTTGGGCCTGGGCCAGGTGCATCCCTGCTTCAGCCTCGGTTTGTGCGAGCTCTGCCTGTTTCTTCTGCCGGGTCTGCCAGTAGGCAATAACCGCCATGACCAGGGCAGCAAGCATCTCGAGAATCTGGATAAGTTCAGAATCCATGAAAACAACCTCCGATGAGAGGGCCGGCCATGAAGAAGATGAGGAGGGGTGAAACCCTCACCGCTTCCTCATGTTCTGCTCGAATCGGTCGTGCATTTCCATGATGATACGGACCAGGATGAACAACATCAGCAGGCCGCCGAATGACACGCCGAGGAGGAAAGAAAAGGCCTCCATGGCCAAGCCCTCCTTTCTGCAATAGTTTGGTCAGGGGTCTATGCCAGAGCAGCGACGGTGTCGGCCCATGCCTCGACAGTGGCGAGAATCGCGTCGGCCTCGTAGGAAGTGACGCGGACCTCTTCGCGGCTGAAGGCCACGTAGTAGATCTCACCGCTCGGATCATGGCACTTGATGGTTGCCGAATACCGCTCGCCTTCGACGTCATTCACCGGGTCCCCGCCCATCGCGGCGGTCATCTCGGCATCGCCAAGGATCTCGGACTTGATGGTGTTGAAACCGGCTACAGTCCCGGCCCGTGCGGTGATGGTCCCCACGGTGTTCGCTTCATCATCCTCGTAGAGAATCCGGGCGGTATACCCCTCCCTAGTCTTCTCCATTGCGGGCATCTGCCCGCTGGAGGTCTCATACGCGGTGCAACCGAACGGATTGGTGGTCAGGACGGTCTGCACAATGGTGTTGAATGCAGTCACGTCAGCAATCGGGGTAGTGAGTGCCCTCACTGCCGACTTGACATTGGTCTGCTGGACGAAATCTCCCATGCTGATACTCCTCGCCCTCGATTGAGGGCTGGAGAGGGGGTGTATTTAAATTGGTTAAAAATATTCGGGCAGATCTCTGAAAAGACTCCATAAAATCGTTGAATTGATGGGAAAAGCGATTTGAGCAAAATTTATAATGTAATTTTAAATTGAATTTTGTTCATCATTCCAACTGAATAGGAATTGCCCGTTCCAAATATTGGATATTTTCTGGCAACTGATACAGAATCATTCGATAATCTTCAACCTTTTTCTTCTCCACATATTCAGAGATTGAGAGATAAGGATCGCGTATAATTGTTATTTGTGGTGTTGAATCGGTGTTTTCTACGACATATAAGTAGTAATCTTCTCGCTCCAAAGATGATGTACGCCACTCATTCGAAGAAATCTCAACCTTTCCAGATGTCGCAAAGGATTTTACCTCTATCAGTCTCCGTTCATGCGTTGAGGAGGATAAGATATCATATCCTCGAACTGTTTCAAGCGAAACATCGATAGGATTCCTTCCATGTATTTTCTCATACTGCTCGACAGCCCTCATCCCTTTTAATTCAATTTCCTTCTTTCGTTTTTCCAAAGCAATCCGTTGTTCTAATGATTGTTCCCCTCTTTCCTGTCTTTTATCAATTGGAATAAGAACGAGTATACTGACCGGGCCACAAATATTCACAGAATACTCCTTTTTCGCTTCGTCCTTCCGTTTTATGATTTTTCTATATTCTTCCCGATACCGGGCAATATTTGCATCACATGCCTGAATTAACCAATTCATCCCTTTCTCAAGGTATATCGACTTTTTACGAGTTTCTTGTTTTATTTTCCAGTCTAATTCAGCCCAGGCATATTCATATTCTGTTTCCAAATCTCGATCATGTTTTTCCTGGCTGAATTTTTTAATACTGGAAATATGTTCATTCATGGCGATATCTTTGGTTTCATCTGTTTCACGAACGATTTGTGAGTAATATGCTGTATCAAGAGCGCCAAAGCGGTAGTCCAATTCCGAGTGAAGGTTCCAGACTTCCAGAGGATTCAAAATTTCAGTGGAATCGTCGGTTTTCTTCAATAATAGGGGTTCTGTATAGATCTCTCGCCCAAGGCCATCGCAAACACGAACAGTATAGGTAAGGATTACACCTCTTTTCTCAGAGGGAATGCCAACGAAAGGAGAACTTGTCAAACACTCATCGAGGGCTGCACTGACCAGGGGGTGACCGAGAGAAACATACGTACCCTTTTTGCTAGGATCAAACACTCCTTGCACAAACATCTCGCGACAAGATTCGGTATGCCAATTGAGACAAGGAATTTCAGTTATTGAAGATCTGGCTTTAATATGAATTGGATATACTCCCGCGGTCGAAGATCCGATTTCTACGCCGGGACTGTGTTCGGCAAAAGTAAGGAAGAATCGTTCGATATCGAAGTTATAGATGCAGGAATTGAGATCTCGGCTGAGATTCTTAACATTCACCAGATTAAATTGCTGCTTAACCAAGAATTTTTCAATTACTTTGAAAACCTCAAGTTTTTCTGCAAAGAGTTGGTCCACTTTATCGACTGCTGTGGTTCCTGTACGGGAAAGTCGGAATATTTCCATGACATCCCGTTCTGAAATCAGTGACCCGATTACATCGATTGCTCTATCCTGGAAGATGAGGCGTATCTGCTCCATTTTTTCCAATATTTTTGAGAGGACCGCATCATCGATGGGGAATGCAGTTTTAAAGTTATGAATGTAGACCCGTTTCTTCTGACCATAGCGATAAACGCGGCCAATACGCTGTTCTAGGCGATTTGGATTCCAGGGCAATTCGTAATTAATCACGATATTGGCAAATTGGAGATTCAATCCCTCCCCTGCAGCTTCAGTCCCAAGAAGGATGTCAGCATTGTTTTCAAAGAGAACAGATTCACGTTTCTTTTCCTCGGGTTCCATTCCGCCCTTTATTTTTGCGATAAGAAATCCTTCGGCGGTTAATTTGTTTTGGAGAAAGCGTAATGTATCCGTGAATTCTGTAAAGATTATTACCTTGTCTTCGGGTCTCTCGCCTCTCATTTCTCGAATGAGAGCGATCAAGCGGTTGTATTTTTGGTCCTTCTCTTCACTGATGAGGGTTCTGCCTTTTCCAATGATATTATCCAAGAGTGCTAATTCCTCTCGCAACTCATCACTGGTGATACTCGATGTTGCTCCGAGTATCTTTTCCTCGATTTTTTCCCGTTCTTGCTCATCACCTTCATCTGCATATTGTGAGTATTCCCGGACAAGGTCGCCTTCAAAAAATGGCTGTACAAGCCGGATTCTCCGATTTTCGAGTGAGCGCACGCCAGCAGCGAGAGAGGAGCTCACTCTCCTATGCAGGATGTAGAGAGCCAGCATTACATTGTAATTACTTGCTTCCTCAGCACTGCGATAGTATCGGCGGACGTAATCTTCCACCATGTCATAAAATTCCCGTTCTTCCGGGGAATATTCGATCTCTATCGTCTGGGGTGAATCGCGCTGTGGGAAAATCTTCTTTCCCCTGAAATCAACGATCTCTTCTTTCAGACGGCGAATCATCTTTGGCTCAAGGTATCGTCGAAGATCTCCGCTTTCAGTATAGGGTTCAATATCCTGGTCGATCAGTTGAATTAATGCGAGGAAGTTCTCCACTTTTCCATCATGGGGAGTGGCAGAGGCGAGGATGAGATGGCGGGCTTTCTCTGCCATCGGTTTTCCAACCTGTTCATATCGCAGACTGCCGGGTTTTAATCGGTGAGCCTCATCGAAAATTACTAGATCCCATTCGCACCCAAGGAGCATACTGGTTTTTTCTTCATTCCGACCGATATCAACCGACACAATGACTTTTTCACATTCTTCGTAAGGATTCCCATCAATTGGACCTTTGATGATGGTAAAATCTTCGTTGAACTTATCCCGCATCTCTTCTTTCCATTGGATCTGAAGACCAGAGGGGCAGATGATGAGAACACGGCTGATCTTTTTCCGGAGGAGTAATTCCTTCAAGACCAATCCGATCATGATTGTTTTACCGAGACCCACATCATCGGCGAGGAGCATCCGGATTCTTCCTTCAATTCCGGTTGACGGCCGAAGCATGGCCATCATCTTCAGGAATGCTTCTACCTGGTGCGGGAGAGGGTCAATCTTACCGATGGCAACCACGGAGATTGGATCGAATAAGTATCGAGATGCTATTCGATATGCATCGACCTGGAGTTGGAATTTCCAGAATGGATCCAATTGATTCTCCTTCATTCGATTTTCAATCTCGGTGGTTGTCAGAGCTGCCATACGCATCGGTTAGTATTGGTCAAGGGACTGCTGCCCGGTTTTGGGGAAGTGTGTTCCCATTCGTTCAAGAATCTGCTGTGCGACCTGTCGCTCGGGATCTCCAGGAGGGAGCGATTGAAACGCTTCTAAAATATCGCGAATTTCGTTCCTACCGTAGGGAATCGTCGAAAGAACCTGCTGGACTTCATCATAACCGCCATGGGCAAAGGCTGCCATCATGTAATGAACCGCATTAATCATCGAGCTCATCGGGATTGTTCTCCGGTAGAGATCTTCGCGGTCTTTAAAGGTCTGAATCTTAATTCCGCTGGTTTTCTTTGATTTTACTGATTCTATCAGGTGTTCTTTTTCAAGGACTTTAAGATCGATCTTCATGCTTTTTGCGATGAGATTTGCCGTATCAAAGGGCATACCTTCCAAACCAGAGAATCGGGTATAGAGGTAAAATGCTGTCGGAGCATCAAGACCTCCCGCATTTTTCATATAACGCTGGAGAACATACTGTGTAACCGAATCCTGAACCAGCTCAAGAACATCCTTGATCGTCATTTCTCCAGTATAACTCTTGATTTCGGAATATTGGGTAATAATATCGAGAGTAGCCCCCATCGAAGCTACTGTGAGATCTGCACCCCGGAGTCCATATTCCCAGAATTCGTTAAGACGATAAGAGAGGTGGTTTTGCAGTTCATCATGAATTTCCTCGATATACCCGGATTTTTCTTCTTTTCGTTTTCGTGCAACGATGATGATTGAAGACATTATTGATGCATGGCCTTGTGCGAGGGGATTTGTCGTACTTTCTGTATGGATTGGCCAGGTTGCAGTTATGCGGAACCCTGATTTTCTAAGAGCATTTATTACAAAATCCCACGCATCAATGGAGGAATGAGCAAAAAATAGAATTAGAAGGCCATTTTCTTCTAGGAGTGAATACATTTTTTTTGAACTGATCATAAAAAGTTTCGAGAAAAACTCCATATTCCGACCCCAGCCTCCAACTGACATTTCTTCTTTCATCGGAATATCGGGCTTATTGTTTAATCCACTAAAGACTCTTCGTTCCCACGAATAAAAGAATTCACTAAACTCAGCATACCGAACATCATCAAAATAAGGTGGATCCGATATAATCAAAGGAACGCAATTATCCAATTGCGTTATACTTTTATTCGAGATCTCAATATTACTGCCTTTTTTAAGCTTTTGATTGGCATATTTAAGACCATCTAAAATATTTTTTATCGCTTCATTTAAAGAACCAGAACCTTTGCTAAAAGGATTTACTTCTAGATGATCCCACATCATTCCAACACCTCTTTTACCGAGGGTTGATGAGACTACTTCATATGTCCGATCCCATGTTGTTGACCTACAGTTTCTATCAATATGTTTACCAAAAATAAAGGATAAATAAGTTGCAAGAGCTTGAACATATTCCAAATCGTGATTATTAGTTAACTCGTTAATTTTCCGCTGAATGTTTTTTTCAAGTGTTATAAATAAAATAAACTGACGCGGATTTAATAGATCTCGCCATTTTGGAAGATATAATCTGGCAGATAATGATCCTCTAGTGTCTTCTGGTATATCTTCATCAGGAACTAATCCACCTTTAATCCAATGATCCCATTCATCATTGATTATCCTCGTTATTTCATCAAAAATTTCATAATCCTGTTTAGATGCTAATTCATACCCCTTTCCAATTCTTTCATTAACTACTACCGCAAGAAGTCGTTCTCTACGAGTTTCGAGTATTTGTTTTTTTACAATATCGTTAGATATTAAAGCCCCACATGAAAGACATCGGCCTTTTCCTTCAGAACAATTCCCTTCAGGTGGTGTATCCCCTTCAAGAATGGAAAGCTGCAGATCTTGCTCATGCTCTGACGGTTTAGTATAATTAAGGTAGATCTTTTTCTTATTTTTTTTACATAGCCACCATTGTCCAACAAGTGGATTATCAAACCCACACTCTTGACATTTGACACTCCAGGCCCAAAGATAGGCGGCGACCTCTTTTCCATTATGTTGAGGATAAAGATATTCTAATTCTCTTTTAGTTTCATTCAAAATCCAATTTAAAGCACTTTCTACATCTTTTATAAAATTCTCATCATATTTTTTTGGATATTCAAGCGTTGCTTTTAGAATTAAATAGGAAACGGGATTATAATCGTTTGCTATTGAATCTACGCCTAATCGTAAAGATTCAAATGGTATTGATCCACCACCCGCAAATGGATCGAGAATGATTGGGTCCCTTTTCCAGGTTTCAGAATATATTTTTTTTAATTGTTCTATCCGCTCATCTGAAATATCATAATAGTGGGCTCTTTTTCCTGTTGTTTTTGAGAATTCTAAGCCTAAAAGACGTTTGAACTCTTTTATATCAAAATCTGATGGTAGAAGAGCTCCAAGGACAGCTGCCCTTGCAGCAATTAAGGGTTTTCTCGTCCACCAATAGTGCATTTCAAAAGTACGTGGTTTTCCATATCCTAATTTCTGTTTTGGAGATTCTTCCGATATTTCCTTGACGGGCAGAAATGTTTCAATGAGCGTTTTCTTTTCATCACTTTCAGCCACTTCTTCCCCTCCTAGAGATACATCGCCTTAAACCCGTTCATTGCTGCGGTCTTCAATGAAAGCGTCTTCCAAGCCCAGAAGGATATTTCTTCATCTGAAAGCGATGCAAGAACCTCCAGCGCCTCTTCAATGCGGGGCCTTTGATCCATGGTCGATATTAGCTTCATCCCGACCAGCAATTTCATAGCAATCTCTTCTGGTAGACGGTAATCACGGTTCCAATACACTGCATGAAGATCATCGTAATTTTCTTCAGGGTCGAGTGTTACCTGCAGAGGCCGAACCCGGGTTTTTTTGTTATCGTGATATTGAAAAATCAGAGCATCAAGAAAATTTTTCACTATTTCTGCTCGCCAGGAATAGACTACGGCGAGCATATTGTGAAATTCACGCTGCATTCCATCGATATGCTCCCAGAGCTGGAACACCTGGTTTTCACGATCTTTGAGAATAACACTATAATGAACCCGGTCCCGCGAAAGATAATTTCTTATTTCCATAAACAGGCCTCAAATCAATCGTATCGGAACGGGGTCTCTCCTACCTTCTCCAAGTCAGCTCCAAAGGATACCTCCTTTGCTAAACCTACTATCTCATTGAAAGACTCTGCATAATCCTCGTCAATCGAGGGGGGCGTACTATAATGCATCCTCACAGTAACCCGAAGGTCTTCATCAAACATACCAGTAATACGTGCGAGAGTATCCAGGAACTCGTTTGAATCAACAATAGCAGTCTCCCGAACGGAGAATTGCATCAACCTGCTTTGCACTTCGACAGAAAACGTGGTTCCCGATATACCGAGAAGAAGCGTTGAGAGAGTCCTTTTCACGGGAACGAAGAAACGAACATCGCTAAAGGAAAAATCCAGCTGCTTCACTGACCAATCTAAATATTCTTTCAATTGAGCGGGCTCATGAATGGTCATTGTTTTAATTGTTGGCCGAACCGGTTCAGGTTCTTCACCTTTCTTCCCTTTTTTCTTCCCTTTTTCAGCTACAGAACGTGCAAGGGTCTGGAGTTGCGACTCAATTTCTTGAGCCTCATCCTTCAGGAGAAGATAGTATCCATCTTTTATGCCACCCGAAGGAACGCGCCCGTAATAGAATTGCTCTCCAATCTTCTGATAATTGTCGAGGGTAATAAGATGGAGATCCCCTATTCCTCCAGCATAGATGCCGAATTGTTTGGCATCGATACCTCGGGAAAGTGCGTCAATCATTACCTGACGGGAGGCAGGATACATATGGACGGGGACTTCCTCAAAACGGGACCAAATATACTGAACGGTGATTTCGCCTTCCTTACCTCCAATCACACGGTCTACAATATATTCCGGATTCAGCGATTCAACAATTTTCTGGGCTTTAACCAATGCATAATACACTTTATCCGAATACTTTTTAGCTCCCTCGTAGCCATTGGCAACGGTAATGACTTTTATTTCGGTTCCCTTCGGATAGTAGATAAGTGAGTATGATCGCTCAATGGCCATATTGAGGGTAGTATCCGCCTCTTTGAGGTATTCGTCTAATTTTGAACCATGCGATTTGAGGTCTTCTCTGTTTTTCTGATCGCCTTTCAATTCGTTAATTGCGAGATATCGCTGGGCAGCTTCCGTCATTCGCTCAATACGATCATCGTGTGCAACAAGGACTGACACAAGATTCTTTTTTGTGCGGAAGGATGTCCCCTCTCTCTCGATGAGCCCCCGAGCTCCCTCTGGTATTTTGCCTTCTGTGCTTCGGACCGCCCGATAATGGGGTACGATAAGCGTTGGTTTCGAGGGATTCCGGATGTCCTCTTCCCATATGTGAACATCAAAATAATCCGAAGCGAGAAGTTTGCGAAGCCTCTTCTTTATTTCAGGATTATAGAGGTCTTCGTCATTCCATGCTGCTATTTCGTCCGAAATAATCTTATTGAGATTCGCAATAGAGGAGAAGAAGTATTTCCCATTTTTATTGTAGATGTACCAAAGTTGCTTTTCTAGATTCTGGGCATCCGTGAGGATGTCTTTCGGATAGGAATATCCCTCTGATGCTGTTGCAAGTATGAGTTCATTTTGTGAACATCCAAGGCTTGCTTCCTTTGTCGTTCCTATCAGACTATAGAGATAAATCGAAGTCGCAATTCGTGCCATCTGACCATATGGTCTTTTATCAACTTTCTGACATTTTCCACTTTTTTCATCATTTACGATATCGGAGCTGATCACAAATTGATACTCATTTCGGGCGATTTTACTCGTAAATTCCTGAAGGAGAGATGAATCGGTAAAATCGATTAACGACGGAGTAATAATTTTATCGTTCCCAATCTCGTCGATATTTTGGAGGATGTTCCTCATGGTATAGGAGAGAATCCGAAGGACACTTCGGGTCTTTTGAAATTCTGGAATCGTCGCAATCCGTTCATAGAGCAGGTCGATGAGGAGAGGATGGAATGGATATGATTTGATGAATTTTTCTTTGGATTCGTGAGTAAAAATGTCCTGAGAGAAATGTTCAGGATGGGTCCCATAGAAGCGAAGAATATCCTCTATGACTGAAGATGCAACTGATTGGTCAATCTTCTCAAAGAGTCGTTTTCTCACCACGTCATAAATTTCAGACCGATCCATCGGAACGGTAAATGCCGCCTCTCTTCCCCCAAGTTCCCTGATAGTGCGTTTATATTCTTCAAGAAGATCTGCTTCTCGTTTGTAGGCGGCCTCTGTTCCCGGGAGAGTTAAAATAAACATAGCATTTTTGCTATTTGCGATGACGTCCGTCAGAGTATGGAAAAATGCAACAGTTGTCTCGGCCAGTTGTGATTCTTCGTCCTCTTCTCCGCGAGAATCTTTCAGATAGTTCACTAATTCATCTAGAAGAATGACAATTGGCTTATCAACTGAAGAGATGAGAGTTTCTAGCGTTTCCGAATCAGGCCGTCGCAGCTTCTGATCAAAAACTTTCATCATCTCATATTGGCCAAGTTGTCTGGCCATCTCACCCCAGATAGTACGTACTTTTCCCTCGCGCTGGACAGATGAGAGCCTATGTCCATCAATTGCAACCAACGCGACTTCCGGGACTTTCTTCAAATCGACTTGGTTGAGCACTTTTTTGATTTCCGGATTTTTTATTGCAGCATCGGGCCGTTTGAAAAGGTGAAATAATGTTACCAAGGTATGGGTTTTTCCACCTCCAAACGTGGTATCAAGGACGAGAAGGGGGCTGCCTTCACCTGAATCGACCCTTCGAAGGACATGGGTAAGTATCCCGGTGAGATTCCTGGTCATGTGAGTGAGAGAGAAAAAAGTATCTGGGTTGGTGTAAATGTCATCACCACTGCCCTGAATAACCGCATTGAATCCCACCGCGAAGGAATTTTCAGTGATGGTATTGTTTACAATGTCCTCATTGGGTACAATTTTCCTTTGAACAAGTGCTTCCTTGAGTGTTGGCATAGAATCAGCCCCCTTGTAATGATATGAGATACTCGTTCGAGATTCGATTAATGTTTTGTTCTCTTCTTGAAAAGTGGAGGGGAACTAATAAACCTCATACGATGGAATCATTTCCTATGACCCGGTGGCTAGCCATATCAAATCGGGAAAATTCGGACATCTCCATAAAGAAGAACATTTGGGGTGTCCCAAAACGTGCTATCAATACCATAACTCGTGTAAAGCCCGGAGATACTATCCTCATGTATGTCAGTCAGAAAATTGTGAATAAAGAGGTCTTCCCATCTGCGATAACCGGAGAGTTCGAAGTAGCATCAGAAGTGTATGAGGATTCGTCTCGGATTTTTATCACTCCCGTCAAGCTTGGAAATGAGCTGTTTCCATTGAGAGTGAAATTAAAGCCAATCACAATTTTCAAGGAACCCGTTGAATTTAAGCCACTTGTCCCAAAATTACAATTTATCACAAATAAGAAAATGTGGGTTGGCCACATTAGAGGTCAGGCAATGCGAAAAATACCCGAAGAAGACTACCATCTCATAATAAATCAGGCATCTCGGTGATACTGATGGGAGATATCAGAATCTTCAACATTTCTGGCGATTCTGTCAAAGAATTGAAAGGCTCGTCGGTTGCTGTTGAGAAATCTCTCCAATCATTCATTGAGAAAAATATGGAGAAGTTATTGAGTATTCGTTTTCTTGAAACCGAATATTCAACCGGAAAAACCCACGGAGGCCGTATCGATACTCTGGGTATTGATGAGAACGGATGCCCTGTTATTATCGAATATAAACGGGCAATGAATGAAAATGTCATTAATCAGGGACTTTTTTATCTGGATTGGCTCCTCGATCATAAAGCCGAGTTCGATCTCCTTGTTCTTGAAAAGTTAGGTGACAAAGCCCGCAAAGAGATCGATTGGAGTGGTCCCCGGCTTCTCTGTATTGCAGGAGATTATACAAAGTATGATAACTACGCCGTTCAGCAGATTAACAGAAATATCGAATTGATTCGATATCGCAGATTTGAAAATCAACTTCTATTATTTGAATTGGTAAATGCCACTACCGCGCAAATCGAAGACGAGAAAACAATAGGGCGCAGGAGTGGGCGGTCGAAGACCGTGAGTGAGTATCTTGAGAAATGCGATGAGGAAACGAGAGACAGGTATACTGCACTAGAAGCGTTTATCATGGCACTGGGGGACGATGTTCAGAAGAAGATTATGAAAAATTATATTGCATTTAAGAGAATTGCAAATTTTACATGTCTTGAAGTTCACCCTCAAGCCCAAAAAATTGTTGTTTTTATCAAAGTAGACCCCGATTCAGTAAAGTTGGAAAATGGGTTTACTCGGGATGTCCGAAAAATTGGCCATTTCGGAACGGGTGATCTCGAAATCACTATCAAATCAGATCAAGATTTTGAGAGGGCGAAAGGTTATATCGTTCAGAGTTACGAGGAAAATTAACTGTTCTCTCTCACCTCCCTCTCCCAACACCCCTCACATACCTTTACTCCAATCTCACGATCAATCCACTCCGCCTTCTCCAAACCACAAATTGAGCACCGGCCAATCTCTGCCGTCACCCGCTCCAACCGGTTCGCATCAATCATTCCTGGTAATGGTGGGGAAGAGGATCGCTCCCGCTGCACGGCCTCCTGGTAACATTCCTTGCAGATATGATAGGGAGGTTCGGTCGGTGGGATCTTCCTTCGACGTTCGGTAAGCTTCTCGATATAGGGAAGATACTTCTTCCCTCCGCAGGCAGAACACACTCCTCGCTTAATATCCTCGAGTTTTTTGAAGTCCGAGGCCCTGGGCTTGAACCGAGTGGCTTTTCCGAGGTTAGGAGGAAGAGAAGAAAGAGCGGAGGGTTTGTTCGGGTTTCCACCCGGAAAATCTTCGCGTTTCAACAGCAAATTCCCTGAATCCTGCTCGTTCAATTGATTACTAATGTTGTGAGCGGAAAATTCAGAATCACAATCACACAGATCTGCAGGACTATTTGCACTTTCCTGTTGCTCTCTTTCCGGAATTTTCCACTCATTATTATGTACAGAGAGAGATCCCTCCGCTACTCCTCCACTCTGTTCAGAATCGGGTTCATTGATTTGAGCGGAATTTTTCCGCGATCCTTCCGCCCGCTTCCGCTCTTCCGCTTCATGATTATCATCATCAGGGTCATCTCCCGGCTCAAGCCAGCAGGAACCCCCTCTTGCCCACTGGCGATACAGGTCCGGGCTGAACTGGTAGGCTGTGGTCCTCCTGCGTACAGAAAGCCCTTCCTCGTCATTGGTGACAACGGTCCGGTCCGTGTAAGATAGAGCCGGGCACTTTTCCAGGAGCCCACTGTAAGAGTACCCCTTGCTCATATACCCATGCAGAATCTTCCTGATGCTGGAACTGGACCGGCCAGTCACTGACTGCAATTGCTGGACCGTGAACTCCGGCCATTCAGCCCGGGCAATTACATCAAGCAGGGCAGATTCAACCTTGGTCAGTTTCGTTTCCTGTCCGCCCGCGGTCCCGTTCAACTGGTCATACAACCGGACCGCCTCCTGAAAATCATGGCGGTTGGCGATAATGCAGGGCGATCCATCATCAGCCTCGGTTTGCTCCCGTTGCATGCACCGCAGCAGGGCATGGGCCTTGATCAGGTCGAGTAGCATCTCGGGATTCCGTCTGTTCTCAGCATGGCTGAACCGGATACGGCGGGCAAACGGGATGACTACAAACCACCGTTGCGACCGGAGGATGTCCCACAATTCCTGGCAGACTATGACCTCGTGTCGCTCCCCGGTAACTGTGGCTGGAACCGCCTCATCCTTCCCAAGAATCCGCTCAAGTACCCGCTCATCTTGCTCCCGGGAGTCATCGATCCAGCAAGTGAGCATCCGGTTGAGGACCTGGTCGTCACCTGACCCCTCGACCTTTGCCACCCACCATATGCACCGCTCTGGGATGGTGCAGACCCGCACCTTCCGTTCCTTCGTCACGGTCCGGTACTCAATGGGCTCCCGGAAGCTGGTGGTCGCGGACTTGAGAATCTCCTGCACCTCATCAGATAGCGTGGTATCATCGAGCACAATCACCGAGCCAGGCTGCATATCGTCCAGGTAGTAGAGGGCCTTGTTGCTCATCGCCCCCTTGAGGCGGAACCGTTCGGGCACCTGCCGGAGCATAGTGACGAAAGTATGCGACTTGCCCTTCCCGCTCTCACCGGTCACGGAGACGTGCAATCCATTGGTATTGATGACCGACTGCGAGGCAAGGGACATGATGAGGCAGGTCGCTACCGTCTCATCACCAACATGATCGAGAGCAAAAGTCCCGAGCATGAAGGCCAGCGGGTCGTTCTCGTGGAGGACCGCCAGGGCTTCATCCCGGATTTGGGTGTTTTCCGGAACTTGTACCCGAGGAGGGGGTGGTGATGAGTCCAGGGTATTCTTCCTCTTCTCGAACCGCTCCCTGAGCTCTCTCCACCGCTGTATCCCTCCACCACAGCTGGCGTGGTGGCAGCCGGTATAGATCGCGCCATTCCCAAACTGGATGGCAAACGCCCCGTCCCGGTGAGCACCGGAAAACGGACATTCTTCGAGGACGAAGAGGGTCCCGCCCTGATAGGGTTTCTCAGTCTCCACTCCAAGCCCATGGGTCCGGAGCCACTCGCGGAGGTCCAAGGCCTTCCGGGAAGATGATTTTGTCTCCACGGGCGCAGAAGGGAGGGAGGCTGCAAGGTGCCGAAGGAGATCTTCATCCGCCACTTCTAGCCGATCGGGAACCACCAGCAGATGGGAACGCCGGTGAGGCCGCTCTGGGGTGTGGTCGCCCTTCCGGGAAATTGTCCCATAGAGCTTCCAGATGCGGGCAGCGTTGAAAATCGCGGTATCGACCTTTGCATGTGCATCGGAGAACAGAACATCAAGTACCTCCAGGCACCGCTTCACCAGCTCCCCAGCATGAGCATCATTGGGGAGATCGATCCGGTAGAGCAGGTGAGCACCATTCCCCGAGTCGCCGCGGGCCGGTGCAGGGAACCCCTTCTCTGAGAGGAATGCAGCAACCTGCTCAGCCCTCTCAAGTGCCCGCTCATGCTCTTCACCTGTTGCCGAGACGCCGGAAGGACGCACCGGGTCGATGTCGATCGGGAACCAGCGGCGTAGGATAATGTCGCTGTCAGCCGTCGTAGCATCCTTTTTCGAGAGCCGCCCCTTGATTCGGTTTGCCCTGCGGGAGAGGAGGGCAGGGTTCACTTCATTCAATGTCACATAGATGCCCTGGGTTCCGTTTGTGGAATCGAGCGGTTCCACTGCAGCAGCCAGAGCTTCGAAATCGTTGAAGTAGCCGGAAGCCATCCCCTCTTCGGTGATGGCTCGGACCTCGACCACCTGCCCGGGTTGAAAGAGTGCGGCGATGGTATCCCGGATCTCGGCACCCATCATTTCACTCCTGTATGATTCGCTCGACCCGGTAAGCATCCGGACTTTCGCACGAGACTCCCTTTTTCCTCACCAACCGAAGATCTGATGCATTGGTGATTCCGTTGCGGAGACAGTGTTCGATGATATCCCAGCGCTCCTTCGAAAGATCTGCAACCCTCCGCTTTGCCTGATCAATTGCATATTCAAGACTCCGGGCACGCTCAAGGAGGATCTGCTCTTCCGAAACCGGGATGAGTTTAATGGTCATCCTCGCTCACCTCCGCTATCCCGCCAGGATGCACCGTGAAAAACCGCCAGCCCTCCTGATCAGTATACACCCAGAGCTCGACCGGCAGCTCGACCGTCCGGTAGACCTCCTGCAACCGGGCAATCTCTGACTGGAAACGGGAGAGTACCGAACGGGCATCAGATAGGGGGCGCCGGGTTCGCTTGGTCTGCACAAAGAGGACCTGGCGATGCTTCCCGGCAACCAGGTCAACCGGGGTCCGCGATCCAGCACTCCGGATCACACAGAAACCTCGTTGCCTTAATCGGTCCCGGGCTAGATACTCAACCCGTCGACCTCGGGTATAGTTACGGCTTGACAAGCCGGCATCCCCCTGGCACTTCCCAAATCGGGCCAAGGCCTTCGAAGGCCAGCATGAACCGAGCCCGGTCCCGGCCAAGATAAAACAGGGCCGGGGAGAATGTGGAGCCCGACACATTCCCGGGGCCTTCGAAGTCGATTCGCCGGGAAGGAAAACACACCTGGCAAGTAACTCCCGTGAGGACCTGCCACGCCTTTGTCTCGGTCGCAGACTTCCAGAGCACGATGGCCGCAGAAGTCCGGCCAGCACAGTACTCCCCGGCAAGTTTTACAAACCACCTATCCACGTCCCTGCCAAACGGGGGGTTCAGGAAGACCCGCCCGTCCCAGGGCTTGGAGAGTCCATCATCCTCGCGGATGAAGTGACGAGCTGCTGGCACATTTGGACAGCAGCGGCTGTTGCTGCAAGGGTCGAGATCAATTCCACCAAGGCAATCGATAACCGCATCGAGAATGAACCGCGGTGTGAGATGCTCATCACTCCGGTGCGAGAGAAGAGCTGAAGGTACCGTCATACCATCACCTCAAATGAGAGCACCCAGACCCGATGATCGAGCCAATCGGTCCCAGGATGAAATTTGCCGTCATGCATGGCAAAGAAGTCCTTGAGAAATTCGGCAGAAGTTGCGTAGCCCTCCTTCAGGGCATCTTCCTCGCGGATATCCCCAAGCCGCTCCTTCCAGATGTCCTGGACATGGAGGCGGGCAAACGGCTTTCCCGCCCGATAGGTCCGGGCTTCATAGATCCCGCCTGCCCGGATTCGTGCCTTTGACCACAATCGACGTGTCTGGGTCTTCCGGCCATCCAGAATGTGGGCAATGAACCTGGCGCGGAAAATAATCATGGCGCCACCTCTGCGAAAGCCCGATGATCTGACCTAAACCTTAAATAAGCGAGAATCGGAAGGTATAATGGCCCTCTTCTATCGTTGCTGTGGAAGGCTATGATACTGGAGGGGGCCACCCCTATTTGTCTGGACATCGATTCTCCTCCACAATTTTGAACACTCCCCGATCTTCCATGAAGCGGCCTATACCGACAAAGCCTGTAAGCCGCTCGTAGGCATCGAGAGCGTCCCGTCTCACTAAGAATTTTTCCATAGAAACACGTCCTTTCACCGTTTACCGCAAATAAAAACAGGAATGGCCTCACGCCATCTGGGCGGTAAACAATCTGAAATGAAGGGCAGCGGATGTTATCAATAAACAGTATGTGCGGGGCGAAGGTGATCGGAGCAAATCGGAAAGATTAGATAGAGATGGTTGAAGTATTGTTCCGATTTGCTTTTTTAACAATAATTTGCACTATTCATGGCAAAATCTTAAATATAAACCTCTGAAATCGTTAAGTGAACAAAGATGAGGGTTCTTCTTGATACTAATATTTTCATCTCCCGCGAAGCAGATCGGGTTGTTTCCTCCGATCTTGCGAGTCTTCTCGGAATATTTAATGAACTGAGATCAGAACTCCTCGTCCACCCTCTTTCGGTAACCGAGCTCAAGAACGACAAGGATGAAAAACGCCGCGAAGTGAATCTATCGAAAATACGAGCATACTCGATTCTCGATAATCCACCGAATCCCGCATCTGATGCGAAGTTTATCTCTTCTATCGGTGAACCGAAATCCGAACACGACCGAATAGACAATGCGATTCTCTTCTGCATTTATCGAAACGCCGTTGATTTTCTTATTACTGAAGATCGCGAGATACTCAAAAAATCTCAGAGTCTGGGATTAGAGGACCGGGTATTCCTTGTCGCTGAGGCACTGGTCTTCTTCAACCGATTCATCCCACCAAAGGTTCAGATAGCGACACCCCCTGCCCTTGTGAAGGCCCATGTCTATGATCTCAACATCGACGATCCAATTTTTCGTTCCTTAATTGAGGATTATCCCACCTTTCGGCAATGGTTTGAGAGAATTTCCCGGGATGGTAGGGAGTGTTATGTGAGCAGACGATCGGATGGAACAATCGGAGCCCTCCTCATCTACAAGATTGAGGATGAACCGATTCCCTCTGTCCCACCCCTCCCAAAAAAGAAACGACTTAAGATCGCTACTCTCAAAGTGACCCATATTGGGTATAAAATTGGGGAACTGCTCATTAAGGTCTCCATTGACTTAGCCCTTCACCACGGAATCGATGAGATCTATCTGACCCACTTTATCGAACCAGAAGACCATCTTGTTGAATTAATTCAGGATTTCGGATTTTTCCAGGCCGCTGTTCTTCCAGGTCAAAGACCAGAACCAGTATTTATTAAACATCTCAAATTGACTGAACCCTGGGTATCTTTGGAAAAGCCGGTAGACGTTTCCAGAATATGTTATCCAAGCTTTTACGACGGTAACTTAGTCCATAAATTCATCATACCGATTCAGCCGGAATATCATGAAAAACTCTTCACCGATTTCCGGGAACGAAGACAGAGCCGGTTGCCTGAACATCTCGGAGAATTTGTGACAGAGGGGAATACAATCAAAAAAGCATACCTTACCCAAAGCAAGATCCGGAAACTGAAGGCCGGTGATATTGTTCTATTCTATCGGTCCAAGGACCTCCATGCGATTACTTCGCTTGGAGTCGTTGACCAGTTTAACCCAGATACTTCTCCAGGAGAGATTATGCGAATTATCGGGAAGCGAAGTGTCTATTCGAAGGACGATATCGAAAGATCTATTAAAAACCGCTCTATAATACTCTTTAGACACCATTTCCACCTCAAAGAGAGCATTTCGCTTGACACATTGACGCAAGCAGGCATCTTGAAAGGAGCTCCTCAATCCATTGCCGAAATTGATCAGGAAGCGTATGAGTGGATAAAAAAGGTCGGAGGCATTGATGAGAGTTTTACTGTCCATTAAACCAAGATATGTGGACAAAATCTTATGTGGCTCGAAGAAATACGAATTCCGAAAAATTATATTTAAGAATGAAGGGATTCGGGAAATTGTCATCTATTCTAGCAGCCCGATGAAGAAAATTGTTGGGACATGTGCTATAGGCTCGGTTATCGAAGACCGCCCTATGATTCTTTGGGAAATGTTCAAGGAAGTCTCCGGACTCTGTGAAGCAGAATTCTTTTCCTATTTCCAGGGTAAGGAGAAGGGATATGCCATCGAAATTGAGGAGATAAAGAAGTTTGAACGGCCGGTTAATCCATGGGAATTCAATGAGGATTTTATTCCTCCTCAGTCCTTCCAATACATCACTGATTCTTTTTATTCGAAAATCTGTGATGCCTCGTAAAAATTAAGGATTCTTTTTCACTCTCATCTCGAAGAACTGCCTGACCTCTTCCGGGTGGTCCATGAACCACTGCTTCACGTCCTCGAAAGATTCCGCAGCTTGGTCATCAAGCGGTCGCCCGCAGAGACTGCAGAAGTTCGAGATGGGGGAATTGATGGTCTTGCAGTGCTCGCATTGCCGTGGTTCCAACCGGGCATGAGCGTTAGCCTGCTGCTCTGCAGAAATGCCATAGGTCGATAAAATCTCCTTGTCGATATCGGTCCCGGTGAGATGGGCATAGGTCTGGAACATGTCGGTAGTGAGATTACCCCACATCATGAGCTTGATCACACTCTCCGATACTCCCTCCCGGATAAGGTGGGTTATCCGCGAGTGTCGGAAGAGATGTGGAGTCACGTGCTTCGAGAGTTTCGCCCTGGCCGCAATTCGCTTCAATTGCATTGCTGCTGTTCCATACGAAAGAGGGACCTTTCTCTCGGTAAGAAAAACGGGCTTCTCGTTTGTCACTGGCTGGAGGGGGTAGTCATTTTTCCAGCGTGCCAGGTGCTCCCGTGACATCACCAGACGGATGTAGCGGGGCTTATTCGTCTTGAACATGACATTGACCACAACCCCGAAACGGTCGAACTGGATATCCCCCCACCGCATCATTCCGATCTCCCCGATGCGGAATCCTCCCTCATAGAGCATGGTGATAAGGGCTCGGTCCCGGCTCTGCTCACATGCCTGGAGCATTGCGGTAATCTCCTCAATCGTGAGGAGGTCGGAAGCCACCTTCGTCATTGTGTTGGGGTTGGGGACCTTGAGGCCCTTGACTTTCTTATGTGGAATATCTGCCAGTTCATTCTCAACGAGCCAGAGGTAGAATTGTTTGAGTGTCAGAAGGTGGTCCCGGATTGAATTGGCACTGAATGGACGGTCCTTGAGACTCCTCCCGTTTTTGAGTGCGGCGATACCCGAATACAATGCGGTAATATCATTCTCTCTGAACGGCCCGATAAAACGCCTCCATCCGACCAGGGTGTAGGTGAGTTTGTGGGCCCGCTTCAGACCGATATCCCGGGCGGACTGCATCTCGGCAACAAAGGCTCTGATAAGCCTGGCATCCTCTTCAATCAGGACTTTGTTACGAAGTCCCTTGAGGATAGAGCGTTCAGGATAGTCGGGCTTGATCTGATTAAAGTCGGCTACAGTAGTCGTTGCTGTGGAAGACATAATAGATCGTGGCAGAGAAAGGCTCAAAAATGTTTCTAAAGCTTTGAACGCACTGTATAAAAGCCCCAGCCGTGATTTGAACACGGGACCTGCTGATTACAAGTCAGCCGCTCTGCCAGCTAAGCCACTGGGGCGCCATATACTGTTACCATTGTTGTGTGAAAAAGATGGCGACGCCGTCACGGCCATTCCATGGCCTTCCTGCCGGTCGAGGCAATTTCAACGCCATGCAATCCAGCGTAACCCGATACTGTAACGCCCCCGACAGCAATACCGTCCCGCTGTCTGGCAGTTGGAAGTATCCGCTGGTCTCATGACCCCGAATACCCCCGGCAGAAGTGGATAACTGCCCTGGCGATTGATTCCGGAAAGCTCTCCAGGCAGCAACGACAGGCTTAACCGTTCATACTATCATCAGAAGCTTGTCTGATCACCAATGGGGGAAACTGCACTCCTCGTCCTCGAAGGCCCCTGGTGGACGCCGGCCCACAAGCCCAAGCGCCCTTCGGTTCTTCCCTTTCTCGAAGGCCTGGAGAAGTTCAAAGGGAATTTCAACATCTACTATTCAAACTTCTACGAGAAGGAGGGATTCCGGAAGGCACTCGAGGACGACCTGGTCAATGCACCGGAAGAACGGCTCTTCATCTACATCGCTGCCCATGGCGGGAGCCGGATGGTCGGGGCGCTCGAATCGGAATGTGGAAAGTCCATAACGAGTGGTATGCGGCTCACCACCCTGCTCCGGATGGTTAGAAAGGTTTCACGCACCGCAAACATCGAGGGTATTCTCCTTGGATCCTGCACCCTCGGGGCGAACCGTGCCGACCTCCTTGGCACCCTCAAGACCTCACCCCTCGCATGGATTTTCGGGTACGCCTGCGAGATCGACTGGATCCCGAGCACGCTCATCGACCTCTCCATCCTGGAGCATGCCATGGCCCTCAAAAAAGAGGAACTCCGGAGCAGGACAAAGATAATCGGGGCCTTCTCATCCGCACTTTCCAGGTTCAGCGGGGAGTATCCAATCTGCAAGGAGGCGAACCGCTCCGTCCCCCTGAAGTACGCAATATCCCTCCTTGGAAAGCCACGCAGGCCCCGGGCGGCCCCTGAAGACCTTACCCGGACGCTGCTTGTAACCCTCGGGTGGGACACCCTGTGATGCCTTAAGGCCGACCCTCGTCCGGGTGAGAATGGAACCGGGAGGATAGTGATTAACACTGCAAATCCGGGTGTCAGCCCATAGGAATGGTGCTGAGAAAAGAGGGGAAGTTATCAATTCTCCCAGGCCATTTTTACTATCACTCTTCGGAGTTACGCATGTTCACGAGAGATTTCTGCTATGAATGAGGTTCAGGAACCGGATCCCTTTTTGTTGGCTGGCCGTCCGTGGAGAACGCTCCAGCGGTGGTCTCCGTGACAGAACTGGTACACAATTCAGGCCCGGGTCTTCCTGGATAGCACAACGATGAAACAAATAACGGCGAGTCCCCGGAAACGGTTATTCCTCATGGCCTTTCCCCCATCGTTCCCAGAGCACCCTGCCCCGGTACGTGATGCGGGTGATGCGGTGATACGGGATAGGGGAGGTCCCATGTTCCACCCCTGCCACGAGATACTGGGAATCGAGGGCCGAAATCCTGCTCCCCTCAACGCAGGACTCGTTTCCCGGCGCACCCCTGTCGATGTAGCAGACCCGGACATCGTCAAAGACGAATGCCGGGTCATGATAGCACCGGAGCAGGGTCTCCCGGCTCTTCCTCACCACTCCTCACATCCCTGGATTACCTGGCAGGAAAGGTCCGCGAGGAAATCCCGCTCCACCACTGATCCTGCAATTCCCTCCTCCATGATACGGTGCCCCTTCCTGAAAGACAGGAACTGTCACTATTTAGCCCTTCTCCCGCATACTCCCTGGACAAACCACAAGCGTGAGCCAAGCCTAACTTAAAAACCGGTCACGGTCTTGCAGGGCGCGAAAACTGCACGATAAAAGCCGCCGGGATTCCCGGTTGAATGATGGGCAGCTTCCAGGCTCCACCAATGAGTTTCACAGTGTTCGAGCCCCGCTCCCAACTATCTCTCCTGCACTGGCGGGCATTCCGCCTCGAAATCCGGGTGGCGGCGATTATTACCAGCACCCTGTCTTTTCATTTTTTACACGCCGATACAAATAACCGGCTTTAAGAGCTGTGAGTGCTATCCCACTAACAATGGAAGGCTCCGGGTCCCTTCAGGAACGACTTTTTCGCACGAAGACCATCCCCGAAATGATGGAATACCATCGCGGGGAACACACCCTGAAGAAAGTCCTGGGGCCGCTGGAACTGATCTTTTTTGGCGTCGGCGCCATCATCGGCACTGGCATCTTTGTCATCACCGGGGTAGCAGCCGCCAAATATGCCGGACCGGCACTCGCACTCTCCTTTGTCATATCCGGTACAGCATGCCTCTTTGCCGCCCTCTGCTACGCTGAGTTCGCGGCAATGGTCCCGGTTGCAGGAAGTGCCTACACCTACAGCTATGCTTCCCTGGGAGAGATCTGGGCCTGGATTATCGGGTGGGACCTGATCCTCGAGTATTCGGTATCCATCGCCGTTGTTGCCATTGGCTGGTCAGGGTACATGGCAAGTTTTCTCAGGAATGCCGGGGTGGCATTGCCGGCAGCCCTCGCCAATCCTCCAGGAGTGAGCGGCGGTGTGGTGAATATCCCGGCCATCCTGATCATCGCCCTCATCACCATCCTGCTCATATCCGGGGTCAGGCAGAGCGCCCGGGTGAACTCGATCATCGTCGCCATCAAGATCTCCGTTGTCATATTCTTCATATTCATCGGTGTGAGCTATATCGATCCATCCAACTGGACGCCGTTTGTGCCCTTCGGCTGGACCGGCGTGGTCACCGGTGCGGCGATCGTCTTTTTTGCCTATATCGGGTTTGATGCCGTCTCGACAGCAGCCGAAGAGGTCAGGAACCCGGGCCGGGATCTCCCGATCGGCATTCTGGGATCGCTTTTCATCTGCACCATCCTCTATATCGTTGTGTGTCTGGTCCTCACCGGCATAGTGCCCTACACGCTCCTGTCGACTGCTGCACCGGTCGCTTTCGCCCTCGAACACATCGGTATCACCTGGGGTGCTGTAATCATCTCGGTGGGTGCCGTACTCGGCATCACTTCAGTAATGCTGGTATTACTCTTCGGCCAGTCAAGAATCTTCTTTGCCATGTCCCGTGACGGTCTCCTCCCCCGGACTTTTTCTGCAATACATCCCGTGTTAGGAACGCCGGTAAGGGTCACTATCCTGGTGGGATTGGTTACCGCTCTCCTCGCCGGGCTGCTCCCGCTGGAGAGCATGGCGGAGCTGGTAAACATCGGAACACTTGCAGCATTCATCATCGTGTCTGCAGGGATCATCGCTCTTCGGAAGACCACCCCTGATGCGAAGCGACCTTTCCGCTGTCCGCTGGTTCCGCTCATCCCGGCCCTGGCCATCATCTTTTGTGCCTACCTGATCCTTGCCCTCCCGACCATCACTCACCTTCGTTTCGTTGTCTGGCTGGTCATCGGCCTGGTGATTTATTTTATTTATGGTGCACGCAGGACGCAGAATGCCCTGTCAACTGCCCGGCAGTGATCAGACAGGAGCGCTTATCCCCGCAGCTGGCATAAATCCTTACACAAATGGCGCAGCTGACCGTTGATATCGGGGGACGCCCCGGTGTCAACTGCCGCGGTTTCTGTGAATACTGTTATTTCAGGCACGTGAAGGAGACCCGGCCGTTCGGGTGCAGCCACTGCCCGCCCTACCAGGTCGGCTGTGACTACTGCAGCCGGAGCGTCCGGGAGTACTACCAGGGATGGAAGACACTTCGGGAAGTCGGGGTGGATACGCTAGGGAGCCTCCAGATGATGAACGAAGACCTCGACCGGGTCACCATCAGCGGCGGGGGCGACCCGAGCTGCTACCCGGAGTTCAGGGACCTAATCGAGCTCCTTTCCGGGATGGAGGTGCCGCTCCACATCGGGTACACCAGCGGGAAAGGATTCGACGATGTGGAAATCGCCGGCTTCATGGTCGACTGCGGACTCTCGGAAGTATCTTTTACCGTATTTTCCGTGGATCCACGGAAGCGGAAGCGCTACATGCACGACCCCACTCCCGAAGTCTCACTCCGGGTCCTCGAACGGCTGTGCGGGGAGATCGATGTCTATGGCGCCGCCGTGGTGCTCCCGGGCGTCAATGACGGGAAATATCTTGAAGACACCTGCAGCTGGCTGGAAGAACGCGGAGCAAAAGGCCTGATCCTCATGCGGTTTGCCAACACTACGCAGCAGGGGTTAATCCTTGGCAATGCCCCGGTTATCAGGGGGCAGCGGATCCAGAGCCCGGAAGAGTTCCGTGACCTGGTGACCGACCTGGCAGGACGCTACTCGATGAAGATCAGCGGGACCCCGCTCTGGGACCCGGCGATAGGATCTCCATTTGCCATCCGGAATGAGCCCGACCTCCTCGACAAACTGCCCCTGCTTGCGAGATCGGCCACGGTTATCTCGGGAAGCATTGCCGCACCGGCAGTCCAGGCCATTCTCGATGCACGGGAAGGAGGTGTCCGGGTGGTGCCGGCAGAAAAGGAGATAGCCTGCCTGATCACCCGGGACGACCTCCTCGAGCTCGACCTTTCAGCGATCGATGATCCGGTCATTATCCCGGGACGGGCATTTGTCCACGACCGGGAAGCGGCGAAAGCCCTCTCCCGGGACGGTATCGACCGGACCGTGCTCCGGGGTCCCGAGATGCTGACCGCCGATGCCGAGACCAGCATGGGGATGACGCGGGACGGCGTGCTCCTGATGGAACTGGAAGGGTTCTCAGATCTCATACGCCTCATCAACCGCTATGGCCGGGAGCGGTGAGCATCTTCAGATACGCTTATAATTGGCCCGGACGTAAATGTAAGGCAAGCACAACAATGTGCTGGCATATGTAAGTCCGACGTGCTATTCTGCACGGCCTTGCTTGTTACGGCTTGGGATTACAGAAGAGTCAGCGGTGTCTGCTCTTTTTCGGATTTACATCTCCTGGAGGTGAACCATGGCACGTATACATGCACGCCGGAGGGGAGATTCGGGTTCGGTCCGTCCTCACCGCACAGAGGCGCCGTCCTGGTCAAATACCGACGTGAAAGCCATCGAGAAAGTGATCATCGATCTAAAGAAAGAGGGATACTCAAGCAGCCGGATCGGGCTCGCGCTCCGTGACCGCTATGGTGTACCGGACGTGAAACTGGTGCTTGGCAAGCGGATCGACCAGTTCCTCGAAGAGAACGGCTTTCGCCCGGATATCCCCGAAGACCTCCGCAACCTGATCGTTAAAGCGCTCGGTCTGCGGAAGCATCTTGCTGAGAATAAGAACGACCTGCACAACAAGCGCCAGCTGCAGCTGACCGAATCAAAGGTCCGGCGGCTGGCCAGGTACTACGTTTCATCCGGGCGCCTGCCGGGCGACTGGAGCTACAAGCCGGAGACCGCAGAGATCCTTCTCTCCCGATAACGATATGTCCCTTGACGAAGCTGCATCCCGGGTTGCCGAACACCTCTCGCGACAGGAGTACGTCGAGGTTTATGCACACCACGATGCGGACGGGATTGCAGCGGGAGCCATCCTCTGCACGGCACTGTTCCGGAGAGGGATCCGGTTCAGGCTGAGGGTGCTCCACCGGCTGAGCGCGGCATCGATCTCACCAGGCAGCCCCGTGCTGCTCTGTGATATGGGATCCGGCCTTGAGGATCTGCCGACAGGAGTCATGGTCGTCGACCACCACCTGCCCCGGTACTCCGGCGACCTCCAGGTCAATCCGCGCCTTGCCGGGATCGATGCCGATCGCGAGCTCTCATCGGCCGGCACCGCTTACATCGTTGCCCAGAAGCTTGGCGACAACCGGGACCTCTCCGGACTGGTCATGCTCGGAATCCTAGGAGACGGCCAGCAGATTGCCGGGAAGAACCGGGAGATCTTCAACGATGCGGTTGCCGAGGCGGTCATCACACCGGGGAAGGGATGCCTCCTGCCAGGACGAGACCTCCATGAGCGGCTGCTCTGCTCAACCCATCCCTACCTGCACCAGATCAGCGGAGATGAGGTGGCGGTGGCAGACCTGATCGAGAGCGCGACAAGGGATGCTTCCATCGGGATGGAAGACCTGCTCTCGCTCATCGTGCTCCGGATAAGCCCCTTTGCCCCGGCAGCGACCATGGAATCCCTGTACGGGGATCGCTATTCCCTGGAGCGCGAGGTTCTCCCCGAGGCCCATACCCTTTCTGCAATCGTGGATGCATGCGGGAAGTGCGGACGCGGCGGACTTGCGGCATCGCTCTGCTTCCGCTCTGCCGAAGGGCTTAACGACGCCTGGGAAACCGCACTCGGCCACCGGCTGCAGGTGATCCGGGCCCTCCGGTTTGCCCTGGAAAAGCCGGACCGGGGAGGATTTTTTACCGTCGAAGAAACATCTGTGGCAAGCGATCTTGCCGATACACTGGCCCGCGACACGCTGATCGAGGCCCCGGTGATGGTTGTAGCAAAGACCGGTGATCTCTGCCACATCTCGATCCGGTCAAATGGCCCCCACGACATCCGGCTCGGCGATGCCGCCCACCAGGCAGCGATCCAGTGCGGTGGTTTTGGAGGAGGACATACTATGAGGGCCGGTGCAACGGTCAACTGCGCCCGTCTCGATGAGTTCCGGGAAGCATTCGGGAGGATTGTTGCCGCATGAAGTCGATAGAGGGGGAAATTACAACCCTCCACCGGAACGCAAAGTGCGTTGCCGGGGCCATCAGGCCCGACAACCTCCTCTCCATGCGGACTGCGGCATGCGGGACAACGGTCAGGACAGAGGTGTCGGCAACAAGACTCCGGTCCCTCATCGCATCGGTGGATGATTACCTCATGAATCTGGCAATTGCGGAGGAGTTATGCAGGTACACTTCAGACTAGAGGCCGGGCTCCGGTTCAGCGCTCCGTTCACACCCGAATCCGAACAGGCTGCCCGGGCATTGATCGACGAGGCAAACCGGGCGCTCTTCATGCGGGGCGTTCCAAAAGGAGTTGATCCTTCCGAAGTCGGCCGGATCACCGGGACCCCGGAGTTCCGGGAAAATGTCCTCTTCCTCGTCTTCGAGAGCGGGGCGTATACCCGGGCCCATGACGCGCTCTTCCGGTTCAGAAAGCAGGTCGCGCCAGCCCTAGGAAAATTCCGTCTCGGTATACGGGAGATCGAGGTCGGTGCCTTTATCATAGCCATGAAGGGCGATTTCCCGGAGGACTTCCGGGTCCCGAGGCTTCCTTTCATCACCGAATCGGCCCTCTCCGATGGTACCCTGAAGCTCAGCCTTGCCATGAGTGCTGCTGACCTCGAGAACCGGATACCTGACCGGCTCGTCAGGCTGGTAGAGGAGAAGATCGAGGCGGCACGTTACGGCGGCAAGAGCGAGCACTGGGAGCTTGTCTTCGAGAGCGGTCCAAAACCCCGGCACGCGATGGGCGATCCTACCGCTGAGATGGTTGCCCGGGGCTGGATCAAGCATGCCCCGGCCCGCGGTCAGTGGATCTTCGGCCCGCAGGCCGTCCAGCTCTTCCGGGCTTTTGAACAGATCGTAATTGATGAGATCATCCGCCCTCTCGGGTTCTCGGAGATGATCTTTCCAAAGATGGTCCCCTGGGAAGTCTGGATGCGTTCCGGGCATGCCAAGGGGGTCTATCCGGAGATCTACTACATCAGCACCCCAAAGACCCGTGATGCGTCATACTGGGAGGATATCGGCGATTACTTCAAGGTGACCGGCGAGGTCTGGATCGAAGAGATCAGGAACCGGATCGACGGTCCCATCGGGGGCATGTGTTATGCGCAGTGTCCGCCGTTCTGGCCCTTCGTGCAGGGAGAGACACTTGGCAACGATTGCCTGCCCATAAGGATTTTTGACCGGAGCGGGACATCCCACCGCTACGAGAGCGGTGGAATCCATGGGATCGAGCGGGTTGACGAGTTCCACCGGATCGAAGTGCTCTGGTTGGGAACCGCAGAACAGACCGTGGAGATCGCCGACCGGCTCCACGAGGTATACACGCATGTCTTCGAGGATATCCTTGAACTCGAATGGCGGTCTGCCCGGGTCACTCCCTGGTTCATGGCGCAGGAAGGGATGGTCGGGCAACAGGTCGAATGCGGCTGCGGAGAGCGGATCGGGACCACCGATTATGAAGCGATCCTCCCATACAACGAGAGCTGGCTTGAGTTCCAGAACGTCAGCATCAACGGGGACAAGTACCCGAAAGGGTTCAATGTTAAGATCCAGAGCGGGACAGCATGCTGGTCCGGCTGCTCGGGCATCGGCCTCGAGCGGTGGACGGCGGCATTCCTGGCCCAGAAAGGCCTGGATCGTGAAAACTGGCCGGAGAAAGTGGCCGGAATGGTTGGAGAACCAAAAAATCTGTTTACATTCCTCTGAAAGGTGATTGAATGGCAAAGAAAAAACAGGCAGGACGAAGAGTAGAGGGCTGGAAGGCAAAGAGCTGGTACAAGGTATACAGCCCTGACACCCTCGGCAAAACTTATATCGGCGATACTATCGCCAATGACCCGGGAAACGTGGTCGGGCGGATCATGCAGACCACTCTTGGGGAGCTGATCAACGATTATTCACGCCACAATGTGAAGATGAAATTACGGATCTCGGATGTCACCGGGGATGCCGCGTATACCGAGTTTGTCGGCCACGAGCTGACCCGGGATTACCTTCGGTCGCTCGTCAAGCGGCGCACCTCCCGGATCGACTGTCATGTCCCGGTCACTACGAAGGACGGCAAGAAAGCCGACCTGACCGTGACCTGCTACACCCTTACCCGGGCAAATCTCAGCCAGACCCATGCGATTCGCGGGCTTATGGCCAGGGTAGTCGGGGATCTGGCAAAAGAAGGCGACTTCAACGCTCTTCTCAACGGGATAATTACCGGTGAGATCTCAAAGGAAGTCTTCAAGGCAGTAAAACCGCTCTTCCCTGTCCGCAGGGTAGAGATCATCAAGTCTAAAGTCGGGGCGGTCCGGGCAGCGTGATGCTGTCTCCTGTCCCGTCAGCTTTTTTGCGTATACATCGTCGGCATTATCTTCTGCCGGATGGTGAAGCATAATACCGTAAAGATCGTACCACTTCAGGATGACGGCTGAAAAGGTCCTGCTCCTGATCATTGACGGTGTCTCTGACCGGCCCTGCCCTGATCTTGGAAATCTCACGCCTCTCCAGGCCGCACACACTCCGGTCCTCGACCGGATTGCCGCAGAAGGGGTATGCGGGATCATGGATACCATAGCGCCCGGCATCCGTCCCGGATCAGACACCTCGCACCTGAGCCTGCTCGGGTATCCCCCACGCGAGTTCTATACCGCCCGCGGGCCGCTCGAGGCGGTGGGGACGGGCATCCGGATGGAACCGGGAATGATCGGGTTCCGGTGCAACTATGCCACGCTTGACGCTGCCGGAAAGGTAAGCGACCGGCGGGCCGGGCGCATCAGCGATACAACGGATCTGACCCGTGCCATCGTGGACGGAGTCGATCTCTCGGAATTTGGCATCGGGATCCAGTTCAGGTCAGGGGCAGGGCACCGCGCCGCTCTTGCATTCCGGGGAGATGGTCTTGGATCAGATGTGTCCTCAAACGACCCGAAACACGACGGTGTAAGCCCACCTCCGTTCAGAGCGCTCAGCAACAACCCCGCAGACCAGAAGACCGCTCTGGCGTTGAACTCCTTTGTAAGGCAGGCTGAACAGATTCTCGCGGGGCACCCCCTCAACCGCGACCGGCAGAGCCGGGGACTTGCCCCGGCAACGACCATCCTTATCCGGGGTGGCGGGGAGATGGGCGCATTTCCCCAGTTCAAAGAGCGGTATGGGCTTTCGGGGAGCGTGATCGCCGCGGCAACCCTTATCAACGGGATCGGGAGCTCGGTAGGTCTCCGCGTTGTCCCAGTTGAGGGAGCTACAGGGTCTTCGAATACCAATCTTTCAGGTAAGGTTGAAGCGGTGCTGTCCGAACTCAAGGCCCAGGATTTTGTCCTCTTCAACATCAAGGGGACCGATGAGGCGGGACATGACGGGGATGCGCTGCGAAAACGGGACTTTATCGAGAAGATCGATTCTGCCATCACACCGTTTCTTTCCATCGACGGGCTCCTCATCGTGGTCTGCGCTGACCACAGCACCCCATGCAGCATCCGCGACCACAGTGCCGATCCGGTCCCGCTGGTCATCCGGGGAGATGGCGTTCGTACCGACCCTGTCAGGTCTTTTGACGAGATCACGTGTGCGCAGGGAGGACTCAACCGGGTTACAGGATCGGCCCTGATGCCGATAATCTGCGACATGATAAACCGGGCGGAAAAATACGGGGCATGATACCTATGACCGAGGTTTCAATTGCTGACATATTCGGGGTCGGTAAACTCGACCTCATCGAACCTTCATTCGCCGACCTGCCCGATACCCGGTTCACCACCCTTCTCATGGAATGCGATGGCGACCAGGGAAGACTGCTCATCGACCAGGAGTCCGATCCGATCGCCGTCGCCGTTCATTCCGGGAGTGCCCGGTGGATTGCCGGCTGCTTCCACCTGAGAAGGCCGACGGCGTCCCTCATCGCTTTTTTTGAGGATCTTGGTGGCGATATATATCAGGAAGACCGCCATGCCTGGGAGGATGGCGTCAGGGAGTATTACAGTCTCCGCATCGCATCTGAAGTGACGCCGGCGCTGGAAGACCTCAACCCGGCCAGGACAACGATGGTGCAGGAGCTCCTCGCCGAGAAACTGGGGCCGGGGGACGGGCAGACCTGTCTTGATTTCTGCTGTGGCTCCGGCCTTGGTTCCGTGGTGCTCCGGGGCATGGGTTTCCATGTCCTTGCCTGCGATATCGATCTCGGTCTCCTCTCGCTCGGGTTCTCCACTGGAAGACTGGTTCCCAGCAAAACCATGTGCATCGATGCAACACTTGCCCGTCACTATATCTGCAGGGTCAGGACCGGCCTTGGCCTGATGTTTGGAGAGATCAATGATTTCAACGCCGATACCTGGGAGGCCCTTACCCGTGAGCTTGTAATGCTCACCGACCGGTGCCTTATAACGGTCGGGAAGGAGGACGAAGCAGATCGCATCCGGGCATGGGCCGGAGCGTGCGGCCGGACTGTTGAGGTCTCTGAAAACTCCCGCGATCCCATCTATGACCGGTGGGTATGCACCATCACAGGGGAGACCGGATAACCCCCTGTATGCCGGCACGAAGCTCTCTTCCCGGAATTGAAATCAGGCCTCATCGTAACCTGCGGAGCCTGTACCTCACCTATCTCCTCGTCGCTGTATGGGCTGGCGTCCTCCCCTGGCTGCTTCCGGCAAGTATCTTCCTCCCCCCTGTCATGGTTCTCGCTCTGGCCATTCCTGCCCTTCTGCTGGTGATCGTTTTTATCTGGTGGACTGGGGCATACTGCCGCACCATTATCTTCCGTCTGACCGATGAGGGGATCACCTGGGAGCGGGGCGTATTGCGCCACCATGCAGGGACCATCCCCTACAAAAGGATCATCGCAATGGAGATCGTACAGGGTCCGTTCCCGCGACTCCTGGGAATCTCGCAACTGAAGGTCAGGACCGAGGAACTATCCAGGGGAAGGATGGTGAACTTCGATCTGAAGATCAACGGGCTTACCGATGCGGGATCGCTGAAGAACGCTATCCATGAACGTATGGGAATCCCTGACAGGAGAAGCGTCCCGTGAGCAGCAGGACAGCGGCGGGTTGATGAACCTTCACCGGTGCCTTTTCGTCTTTTTTTCCTGCTTTACCAGGTCTTTTTCCCTGGAGCCGCACTCAAGCTCGGTAAGTATTTCTACCGGGTCATCGGTCTTCTGGATCAGCGCAAGGATGTCCGTCAGCCGTTCCACCCCGATGAAATGCTCGGCCATGACCCGTGCCATGTCCGATAATTCGATCCGGCCTCCAGATCTGGCGGCCAGGCCGCGGTCCAGGAGGACGGGGAGCACAGGCTCAAGCGCCCCTACCATGCTTGAGCAGATGTGGTCGAGGTCTCTTTCGTTTCCGCGGCATACAACAGCGTTGGCAACATACTCCTCAGAGCTTGCCTCGAGATCATGCTCGGGCGCTACCTCCTCCATCTCTCCTTTCAGGAGGCGTATCGCGACCTCCTCTTCGGTATGGGAAGAACCACGGGCATAGCTTGCCCCTGGCTCGGCAAGGATTACCACTTTCCCAAGATCATGATAATCCGGTCTCCCTGCCCGTCCTGCCATCTGGCTGAACTCCTGGACCGAAAGCCAGGATATTCCCATGGCAAGAGAATCGAAGATGACCTGGGAGGCGGGAAAATCCACGCCGGCACCCAGTGCCGCGGTAGTGACCACGGCTTTCATCTTGCCTGACAAAAAGAGCATCTCGGCAGATCGCCGCTCCTGGGAGGTAAGGCCGGCATGATAAACTCCGTAGCGTGGACCGAGTGCCTCGGCAATCACGTGGCAGCGTGCCCGTGAATGGGTAAAGATAATGGTCTGCCCATGAAACCCTTTGGAGGAGACATGGCGGAACTCCTCCTCGCAGAGCCGCCTGATGGTCGGGATCTTCTGCTTGTGCTCGAGAAAGAGGAGGTATCGCTCGAGGGCAACCGGCCGTTCATCGTACCTTACAAGGGTTGCCCCGAGTTTCCCGGCGAGAACTTTTGGGAGACCGATGGTTGCACTCAAATAAAGGAACTGGGCCTTTGGGGCAAGGTACTTGAGGCGGGCGATGAGCCCGTCAAGGCGGTGGCCGCGATCGCTGTCTTCGAGCATCTGGACTTCATCGACGACCACCGTTCCCACCTTGCTGAGTTTCTTCCCGGACCGGATCAGGTGATCGATCCCCTCGTAGGTGGCAACGATAATCGGCGCCCCGGTGTTCCGGTCTCCTGTCGGGCGGTTCTCGGGCAGGTTGATCCTGCTCCTGCCGATCAGGATTCCAACCCCGGCAATGCCACCGTAGCGCTCTAAGAAACGCTGGTATTTCTGTACAGCGAGGGCTACCAGCGGGACCAGGAAGATCATCTGTCCCCGCCCTTCTAGGAGGTTCTTGAGACCCGCCATCTCACCGATGAAGGTCTTCCCGCTTGCGGTTGCCGATACGACCAGGAGATCCTTTCCAAACAACAGGCCGGCATCCACCGCCAGCTGCTGGGCAGGCATGAGCGTTTCTACTCCTGAAACATCGGTGAAATTCCTGGGAAGCGGGAGCTCCTCGAGTCGTGCGGTCTTCTGGACCGGGTGCGCTTCAAGCCGGTCAAACAGGGTCTGGGACATCCGGATGTTCTCAGGCTGGATACTCGCCAGCACCTTGTCCACGTCCTGGTATTTCTGGATCAGGGCCTCCATGTGAGACATCGCCTGCCGGCCGACACGCCCCATATGGGCCAGTTCGCGGCGGAGTTCCCGCTTTGCGCAATCCGGACAGATCGATTCGGACTCCCTGTACCTCACCGCTGTTGCGGGGTCCAGGGGAGTGATACGTTCTTCGAGAAGGCAAACCCTGCACAGGTCAACTGCAGCAAACGGTATCTGGAAATCGGAGAGGAATGCCTCGGCAACCTCATCGTGCCTGGTGAGATACACGTCTGATTTCCGGAGCGATGCGATAAAATCGCGGGTGGGGGTGTTCCGGAACTGGCTCCGGCTCCCCCACCGGAGCCTGTAATGGACCGGCCTGACCCCTTTTGGTGTTTTGGCAAAATCTGCAAACCCGGTTCCCCGCACATGCTGGTTTTCGAGAAAAAGGATCTTGTAATTTCCTTTCTGGGGATGAATAATAATTCTCATGTGCCCGCAAGATCATGGATCTGGTAGGATAGCCCGGCTCCTTCAAGCCGCTTGAGGAAGTCGGTGAATTCCTCATCAACGATGAGGATTGCGCATTCGATGCCGTGGAAAGCCGCCTCGATCACCCCTTCACGGGACCCAAAAAACATGTCCGGGATGCGGCCTGCCTCCTGAAGGGCGATGTATGCCTCGAGGCCAACTGCTGCAACCATTCCGGCCCGTGACGCCACCTCCCGCACCAGATCGGGACTGACATTTCGTGATCCCCCCCGCTGTATTCTCGGGACCTTGCAGACATGGATCGTCCCTTCGGTATGATCGATGATTCCTGCCAGCCGGGCGACACCGACGTCTTCTCCTTTGCGGGAATCCCTGATGACTGTTCCAGTCGCACTCCGTGGTTCCCGCGATGCAAAGAGCCACCCGTCCTTCATGTACAACCCGACCTTTTCTCCTTCACGCAGGTCTTCGGCGGCAATAGCGGTCCAGGTCGAGACCTGCTGTATGATATCTTTCCTGATATGCCGGGCATAGCTCTCGAGTGCTTCGGCGTGGTTCAGTACCCATTCGATGCCTTCCCGTGTCACTCCGTACCTGCCACGCCCGTGGGCAGCGACCATCCCGTCATCCACCAGTTCGCGGATGTACTCTGACACCGCCTGGGGTGTGACTCCCAGTTTATCGGCGATCTCCTGCTGGCGGATAGATGGCTGGTGCTCGGCGATCTCCACGAGTATCTGAAACCGCGTTACCTCGCGTTTGCTTCGGAGAATCAGATAAAGTGGATCGTTACTGGCTTCGGTCAAGCAGCACCAGCCCCTGTCCTTTCACATCCAGGTGGGGGATCCGCTTTGCGAGGCCTTTGATGAAAACCGGGCTGACGCCAAATTTGCGTGCCATGTCATTGATCGACGTGTTGCCGTTGGAGAGTTCGTCTTCGATCTTTTCGACCATCTGCCTGAGGTGCTCTTCGTTTGAACTCGCAATATAGAGAAGGTCGGAGAGATCTGAGAAATGACACTGGAAGTTGGCCCTGAATTTATTGTAGGTTGCACGAAATTCCCTGACTGGTCGTTTCCCTGGTTCCGGCATCCGCCACTGTTCTTCTATCAGGTTGCCCTTTTTCAGGATGGTTATGCAGTGGCCCACTCCGGCACCGTTCAGCTGTTCAGACAATTCTTCTTCGGTCATCCAGGAACGGTTGAGAAGATCGTAGACCTGTTTGTAGCAGCTGTTGTTGAACGTGATCAAGAGAGGGACTAATTCCACCGGATCATTAACTATCCTGATATGACCAGTCATTAGTAAAACCCTATTAATATATGCCGTAATAGATCAATAAGGTTTTGTAGAGACCAGATGCGCCGTAGCGGCATGATAATCGTCCGTGGAATTGTCCAGGGCGTCGGTTTTCGTCCATTTGTTTACAGGAAGGCAAGAGAATACGGCATCACCGGATGGGTCAAGAACCTCGGGAGCGAGGTCGAGATCTGCGCTGAGGGAGACCGTTTCGAGGATTTTCTCCATGAAGTATCCCGCGGACCGCCGCTATCCTGCATCGACAGCGTCGAGGTGCTCCCGCCTCATGAACCCTGTGGCCGGGGCTTTTCCATCCTCCCGAGCAGCAGTGGTGCCCTTTCGGGGATGATTCCCCCCGATATCGCCACCTGTGCCGGGTGCATTGCCGACATCATGGACCCTGGCGGCAGGTATGAAGGGTACTGGGCAACCTCCTGTGTCGATTGCGGACCGCGGTACAGTATCATATCCGGGCTCCCTTATGACCGGGAGCGGACGTCCATGGAACGGTTCCCCCCCTGCCCGGCATGCAGCGGGGAATACCACGATCCATCCTGCAGGAGGCACCATGCACAGACTATTGCCTGCTCCGATTGCGGTCCCCGGCTGCGCCTCTTTGACCAGGCCGGAAATGATGTGGCGTGCGGCAATGTCATCAGGGAAACTGCCATGCTCCTTGATACCGGATCAATCGTTGCTATCCGGGGCATCGGAGGCTTCCACATGGCCTGTATCGAAGAGTCTGCCAGGGAACTGAAGAGCAGGATTGGGCGATCAGAACAGCCATTAGCGGTCATGGTCAGGCACGACAGTATCGACCGGATCGCAAAAATCTCTGCTGCAGAACGCCTGATACTGGAGGGCCAGGAGCGGCCGATCGTGGTACTCGGGAAATGGGATTTGTCAGCCCACCAGGATATCAGCAGCCTCCATACCATTGGCTGCATGCTCCCGTACACCGGGCTCCATCACCTCCTCTTCTCATACCTGGAGCACCCGTTGCTCATCATGACCAGCGCCAATATGCCGGGATATCCTATGATCACCGACATCGACCAGGCCATGGCAAAACTGAACCGCGATGTCAATTTCTTTCTCACCCATGACCGCCGAATCGTCAACCGGTGCGATGATTCGGTTGTCAGGGACGGATACATAATCAGGCTTTCCCGGGGGATGGCCCCAAAACGGATCGGAATCGACCTCGGGCCATCCGCAATCCTTGCTGTCGGCCCTGAGCTGAATTCCAATGTCACTTTCTACCAAAACGGGTTCTGCACCATCTCTCCCCATGTCGGAAACGTCAGGAACCCGCGAACTTTCGAATACCTGAAAGAGACCATCACGAACCTGGGACGGCTGCTCGGTGCACAGCCGGAGATCATCGCCCATGATGCACACCCCCAGTTCCTCTCTACCCGGTACGCCCGGGAGCTGGCCGAAGGAGCCGGCGCAAGACTTGTTCCCGTCCAGCACCACCGGGCCCATATCGCCGCTTCCACGGTGAAGCCCTGTATCGGGATCACCATCGACGGTGTAGGATACGGCGATGACGGTACGGTGTGGGGCGGGGAGGTGTTTGCCGGACAGGTCCCTGATCTCGAACGGGTAGCACACCTGGAAGTGGTCCCGATGCCCGGGGGGGATCTGGCGACAACCTACCCGGAACGGATGCTCTACGGCATCCTCCCCGAGACGGGTGTACGGGAGATCCTCGCGTCCCGGGGATGGACCGATGTCGAGCTCGACATTCTCAGGATCCAGCTTGCACAGGGCCTGAACGTGGCAAAGACCAGCAGCACGGGACGGGTCCTCGATGCAGCTTCCGCACTCCTGGGGGTATGCCGGGAAAAGACCTATGACGGAGAGCCGGCAATGAAACTCGAATCTGCTGCGGTACCTGGCAAGCTCCAGGCATGGGACCTTGCCTATGCCCGGGACGGATCCTGTGAGATACTTTCGACAAGGACCCTCTGCCGGCGTGCCCTTATAGAATACCAGTTATTACGCAAGCAGGGGTCCCGCAGGATTGCAGATATTGCAGCATCGTTCCAGTACAACCTCGCACGGGGAATTGCCGGCCTTGCGATCCATGCTGCCCGTGACCGTGACCTTGGCCTTGTAGTCCTCTCCGGAGGAGTTGCCTACAACCGTTCAATCAGGGAGACCATTGCCGGCCAGGTCAGGGCCGCCGGACTGGAATTCCTGATCAATGCCGATCTCCCGCTCGGAGATGGATGTATCTCCTTTGGGCAGTGTGTATACGCGGGACTTCTGGACAAATGAATGGATTTTTTTCCAAAAAATCGTTTTAAAAAAAATGGATTAGAAGAGCGCTGAAACAATACCCCTGATGTCCGGGACCATTACGACCACCTCTGTCGCGACTTCTCCTGCAATTACGTTGAAGGAACGAACATCGTCTACATACCCGGCACGACTAACCTTCAGCACATGGGAGCCCGGGGTCAACTGACCGAAGAAGCCCGGAGTAACCCCACGGTAAGTATCATCGATAGCGACAGAACACATAAAGGGATCCGCATATACGAACAGGCTCCCGGTTACCGGCCCGGGATACGGTGGAATCCAGGTTGGAAATGTCGTGGGAGCAGATGTTGGGGGCTGGGGTGGGATGGTCGTGGTTGGTGGCGGTGGTGTTGGTTGCGTCGTCGGTGGAATCGTGGGACTGCCTATCGGCTCAAGGACGATTTTAGGAACGATCGTGGGTCTTGCAGGGTTTATGGTCACCGGGATACTTACCTGCTTATAGCCGGCCTTGAACAGGGTTACATTACGTATCCCGGCCTGAACATTGCTTATCACTTCACCGGAAATGCCTCTTTCCTTCCCGTCAATGAAGACTGTTGCGGTGGGATCGGAAATTACCATCAACCCCCCTGTCCCGCCCTGAGTTGTTGTTGGTATGGGAGTAGGAGTCGGGGTGAGCGTCGGAGTAGGAGTCGGGATGGGTTCGAGGACTGCTTCAACCTCAGTGGTATCACCGGCAGTCACGTTGAACGTTTCTTCCCATGTCTGGTAACCACTCTTTTCCAGTCTCACGATATACTCCCCGGGTTCGAGATTATAAACGAGGAGGGGTGTTGAGGATACCTGCAGGGCGTCATTGAGGTAAACGCTGGCACCCTGAGGTGTTGAGTTGATATCCAGGTTCCCGGCCGTCGGGAGCGCAATGAGGGTCTGGTTCACAAATACCGTCTGGTTGGGCAGGACTGCAATCGCGGTTTCAAATGGCTTGTACCCCTCCTTTTCGATACGGACCATCTTCAGTCCCGGCTCAACATCGGTGACCAGGACTTGCGTCATTCCCGAAAGGTTTCCGTCAAGGTACACGGATGCACCGCGGGGTACGGAATCCACGTCAACCGAACCGGTCGTTGGAGGAGGCTCCGCGGTCAGCGCAGCGATCACCGTGGTAATCCCTCCAGCGGTTACCGTGATCTCTTTCTCATACGGCAGATATCCGGTCTTCTCGATCCGGACAATGTGCGGGCCGGGTGTGACATCAAGAATTACCGCCGGGGTTGTGCCTTCGGGTTCATCGTCAAGGTATACGTTGGCTCCCAGCGGATTCGATTCTACCGTGACTGAGCCGGTGGTGGGCGGGGCCAGGGTTAGTTCTGCGTAAACCGTGGTTGTCTCGTCTGCAAATACGATGACTGGTTCTTCCCAGGCAGCATACCCGGTCTTTTCCAGGCGGAGAGTGTGGATGCCGCTGCTTACGTTGGGAATTGTCCGGGGCGTTGTCTGCTTGAAGACTCCGTCCAGTGTGATGTTTGCACCTGTCGGATTTGACTCGACTTCTATGGTTCCGTTAACGATAACGGGTGGGACCGGTTCAAGATCAGCGGCAACGTAGGTGGTCTTTCCGGCTGTCACCTCGATTGGAGAGCTGAAAGGTACATACCCGGCCAATTCCACCCGGACGGTATGGATCCCCTGGGCAACACCCGTGATTTGCAACGGGGTAACCCCTTTTAAGACCGTATCAAGTCTGACTTCGGCACCCGGTGGAATGGAAGTGACATTCACCGTCCCCGTTGTCGGGGGCTCTGGGATCGCCGTCAGGCCGACATTAACCACCGTGGTTCCACCTGCAGCCACGCTGATCGTGTCTTCCCAGGGGGAATAACCCGTTTTTTCTACCCGCACGGTATGGAGTTCTGCTGAAATACCTGGTATGGTCAGGTTCGTCAACCCTTTATACGTTCCATCAACCCGGACATCTGCCCCATCGGGGTTTGACTGGATCACCATGGTCCCTGTTGTAGGGACCGGGGGTATCGCTGTCAGGGAAATTGTAACAGGATTTGTTATCCCTGCAATAACCGTGACCAGGTTTTCTGAAGGGTAATACCCGGATTTCTCGGCTTTTAAAGTATGGTCGCCGGCAGTGACGTTTGGAATCGTCACGGGGCTGGCCCCTTTATAAATTCCATCAAGCCAGATCCCAGCTCCGGAAGGATTCGTCTCGACATGAAGGGTCCCGTTTGTATCCTGGGGCGGGGTGCTGCCGATGGTGATAGTCCCGTTCTGTACCTGTGCAGCAATTGACGTGCCGTTAGCTGCTGATATTTTATCGAGGATTATATTCAGCCCGGTTATTCCATTGTTGTCACCCCGGATATTCAGGGTTGCCAGCTCCAGATTGGACAGCGGGCTGCTGTTAATCTCAAATTTCATCACCTTGATAATAACGGTATCCCCTGTCACTGAAACAGCTTTATCGGGGCCTAAAACGATGACTCCGCCGATCTCACTGAGTTCTGCCCAGTGAGGGGTCGTCACCCCGATGATTTCTGCCTTTGATGGATCGCCCAGCGATACCGTTATCTTAAATCCCGAAATCCCATTTAGGAGAGAATCGGCGGTAATAACAAAATCTCGTGTTGTTCCCGTTACAGGGATCGTTCCACTCTCAGCAATGAGTGTTGTGGCCGTTGCCGTGCTCACCAGAGCACAAAGTAGGATGATAACCAGAGAGAATGTGGTTTTCCGATTGACTTTCATAGGCACCTCCATTTTTTCCCTGAAAAATCAAAAAATATTTTTACTCCCCCTCACACTTCCTGGAAGAGGAGGATTACATCGTTAAAGTCGATGTAGGTGTTTCCATTGTAATCAAAGAATGGAATAAACTGGTTGTCCTCGATCCAGTCCATGTTCTGGAAATAGGTCGTGACATCATTGAAATCGAGACCTCCATTTCCGTTCACATCCCAGTATTTCTGGTCACCGTATGGATCATTCGGATGGTTCACATTTCCCGGGAACGGCAGGAGGCGGACCACTGCAATCGTGGCCGGCACACTGTTCGTATCAACCGGCCCGGACACCCCATCGCCATCCAGCCTGTTTACTACGACCTTGAAATCAATCGTGCTGTTAAACGTCGAGATGTTTCCTTTCAGGTTAAATGTGCCCAGAAGTATGTTCGTGTCTCCCGGTTTCACGCCATTACCAAGGTCCAGGGCTTTTACCCTGACAGAGTAATTCGGGAGCGTGCCGACAGACGTGTTTGCAGCCCACGGGGGGAATACGACAGGTATCACGATATCTCCATGGGCAGAGTCGCCCCAGAGAACCGTGAGATCGTAGCCGCTGATACCGTCTGGTGCTTCCTCAAGGTAGAGCCCGAGAGGGGTCGTATCATTTGTGGGCACGATAATTGCTCCGCCTGGAAGGACAATGGTTGTCCCGGCTGCAAAACTCAGGTTCGGCACTCCGGCCTTGATGAACTTGTTTTGCGTCTCGCTATCGCAGCCGCAGAAATTGCATGCCGTAAGCTTCACATTATAGGCGCCCTTTGTGCTGTACGTATGCTCGGGGTTCTGTTCGGTCGATGTCCCCTGTCCTGAACCAAATGACCATGACCAGTTGCTCGGCCTGCCGGTTGAGTTGTCAAAGAAGTTCACATGGAGCGGTATGAGGCCGCTTGTGGGAATGGCATAAAACGATGCATTGGGTTTGTCCCTGATATCGATGTAATATTCTTTGGCTGTAGTATTGTTACAGCATGTATTCTCATAGGTCAGGGTGACTGTGAAGTTGTCTGTCCCATTCATTTTTGTGTAAGTGTGGGTCACGTTCACTTCACTGAAATTTGTGAGATTATAAGTCCCGTCTCCGAAGGACCAGTTCCAGACCTTGGCTGGACCTTTCTTCACCCCGCCCGATGTGTTTGTTACATTAAACTGGATCGTGGTGTTATTCAAGTTCAGGCACCCGGTGGTAATATTGGCTGTGAAATCCGCATACGGCTGGGGGCAGACCTTAATGAAATCGGTCTTGGAGGTTGTGCTACACCCATCAATATTGCAGGCGGTCAGATTGACCGTGAAATTGACCACTGCATTCGGTTTCGTATTCACGTAGGTATGGTTCGGATTCTGCTCTGTCGAATTCGTGCCGTCACCAAACTCCCAGAACCATGATGTCGGGGTGTTAGTAGAGGTGTCGTTGAAGTAAACCTTTAGCGGAGTGCACCCAACGACCGGATCTGCCGTGAAGTTTGCCACCGGTGGCAGCTTCACGATCTTTGTTACAAAGGCATCGTTGAACCTGACTGCCGAGAACCCTGCGAGGTATGGCTGGAAGGCATTCTTGATCGGGAAATTGATGGATTCCGTGTAACCGGTTACCGTGATGTTCAATCCATCGTCGGTGATGGCAATTGCACACCCTTCATCATAGTACGTTCCACCGAGGTAGGTGGAGAATAGCAGTCCGGTACCAGTCTGGTTTAACTGCGTAATGAATGCGTCCGGAACAAGGTATCCCAGTCCTTTGGTCGCCTGTGTCGGATTTTTTGTCGGGAAGTTTTCAGAGTTTGTATACCCTGTCACGAAGGCCGTACCATTCGCATCGACTGCAATTCCGTAAGCCTTCTCATCGTAGAGGCCGCCAAGATAGGTTGAGTAGTTTAAGGCCGAGAGTGTCGGTTCCATCTTGGTGACGAATGCATCCCACTGACCGCCTCCAAACGTTTTCTGGAACGCCTGGTTCAATGGCCGGATTGGAAACAGGCTGACGGGCGATACCGGGGATTCGGTATATCCGGTGACGTAGGGATACAGGTTGCTGTCAATAGCTATTGCCATTCCGACATCGTTTCCGGATCCGCCAAGGTAGGTCGAGGCATCTATTGTGAGATCCCAATTAAGCCTTGTAACGAAGGCGTCCATTTCTCCTGCGTTGGCATTACGAAATGCAGAGCCTGACGTGGGGAAATTCAACGACTTTGTTGAACCGGTAACCCAGATATCGGGATTCCCTGACGCCTTTTCAACTGCTACACCATAGGCGTAATCATTCTTGCTGCCCCCCAGGTATCTGCCATCATACGTGACTCCATCATTCCAAATTTTTAGAACGAAACCGTCCGTCCCGCCAACAGGTCCATCGGTGAATCCCCAACTGGTTGTTAAATTATCCGATGAGGTATATCCAACAACAACGACGTCATTGTACGTATAATCATCAAATGCTATTGCAGTCCCAACATCGGTTTTATTTCCGTAAAGCATCCGTGACCAGATGAGATCATCACCATTTGCATTCAGCCGGGTGACGATTGCATCAGTATTGCCACCATAGGGATCAACCGGACTGGTAGGATAATTCCAGGACTTTGTTGAACCGGTGAATGTCACAATTCCCGAATCATTGGCAACCACCATCCCTCCTGCGAGATCATCGGAATATCCGCCGATATAAGTTGAATAAATGGGAATATAGGGCTGGTCGGGACCGAACTTTGCAACGAAGATATCCCAGCTCCCGTTCAAATGCTCCTGGTAGATGTGGCCATTTGAGAGCGGGAATTGCGTCGATTGGGTCGATCCGACAACATACACATTGCCCTCGTCGTCCAGTCCTATTCCCGCACCTTTATCGTCTTGGGCACCACCCAGGTAGGTCGAGAAATCATACTGGGGATCAATAATAAGTGGAAGCGCATTATCGTATGCACACACTCCGAAGGTGACAAACCCATCATTACCGATGATGTACGAGCATGAAATATCAGCCTGTTCTCCATCGACAACCTGGTAGCAGACCGGCGGGCTTTCAACGAAAGTTCCTGCGCCGGTGGTAACGAGCAGGGCGCCGTTCTCATCGAGGGCTATTTCTTCCTGTCCGACATACTTCATCACAATTGCCGAAAGGTCAGCACCAGGCTCCACGATAAACTCCTTCTTCAGGATACCGGGTCCGCCACGGTATAACAGGCTTATTCCATCATAAAGACCGTCATACCGGACTGATCCATACATCGGGACATTGGTCACCCATGCATCCTCATACCCGATGAGGAAGTTGGCTTTGCCCGCGAGTTCATCCTCCGGTGTGACTATCACCGATGAGCTGCTGTCCATGTACGAGATGGTAAGGACTGAAAACGGTTCGGCTGTACTGATAACCTCTCCGTCATGGGTCAGGTATAGCGTGTAGCCCGCTGCATCGGCAAAGTAGAGAACCTGTTCATCTGTCTGTCCATCATTCTGGATGAAGGAGATCGGGACAGTTGTGGAAAACACCTGTGCGGCCCCTCCAACACCGCATAAGAGAATAACGCTCAGTACGAGCATCAATACAAATGGTTTCACCTTGATTTGCATACCTCATCACTCCATGGAAAACAGATACCCAAGCTTTGTGCCGTAGAGGCCCGTTGCCCCGGATTCCCGGAGCGTACCCCGTCAGTAACTACGGCCCTGAGAATGTACGATCGTTTACACGCTCCTGCCGGCATGAAACTGAGGCTCTGTACCGATCAGATATTTAAATTATCCCTGATCGTATGACTATATAAATATTTTCTGCATTTTTACGGTTGATTCAGCCGTGGGTTATTGCGCAGAATATTTTTTATTCTTTTTATGTAACTATTCAGGACACCCTATGAGCTGCCGTCGGCATGAAGGGTGTTCCTTCGAACACCCCTCTCAGATCTGGTAACACAGGACGGCCATGTTTCTTGACCGTCGATATGAATCCTCTGACCCTG